>Ga0111539_10000282_pt1 | contig 61040 bp, 56 predicted proteins | sample RhiMethybrSRZTD1_FD_79667 | JGI IMG/M metagenome (GOLD analysis project Ga0111539, IMG submission 79667) | Populus rhizosphere microbial communities from Tennessee, USA - Rhizosphere MetaG P. TD hybrid SRZTD1 (version 2) (version 2) | ecosystem: Host-associated > Plants > Roots > Rhizosphere >...
AGCCGCCTCGACATCCGCCTGGAAAAACGCTGAGGGCGCCTGCCGTCGACGCCTAACCATACCACCGTCACGTATCACGGGAACAGTAGATCGAGCGCCTCCCCCACGGTCCCGACGCCCACGAGTTCGCAGCCTGGAGTCGGGGCGCTCGAGACGTCGATATTGGCCCGCGGCATCAGACACCGACTGAAGCCCATTTGCGCCGCTTCGCGCACGCGCAGCGGCGCTTGCGTGATGCCGCGAACCTCGCCGGCCAGCCCGACCTCACCGAACATCGCGGTGGTACCGGGAATCACGCGATTGCGCACGCTGGACGCGATCGCCGCCAGGACCCCTAGATCCGCCGCGGGCTCGTCGACCGTCATCCCCCCGGCGATATTGACGAAGACGTCGTCGCCAGCGAGATGGAGGCCGGCGCGCTTCTCGAGGACCGCCAGGAGGAGCGACAGGCGCTGCTGGTCGATACCGCTCGCCATTCGACGCGCGCTCCCATACATGCTGGTGCTGACGAGCGCCTGCACTTCGACCAGAATCGGCCGGGACCCTTCAACCGAGCAGAGAACGGCGGACCCCGGCGCGTTCGCGGGCCGCTCGGCCAGGAACAATTTCGAAGGATTGGGGACCGGTTTGAGCCCGCCAGACGTCATCTCGAACACGCCGAGTTCGCTCACCGCCCCAAACCGATTCTTCACTGCGCGCACGACCCGATGCGAATGGTGGCGCTCGCCCTCGAAGTACAGCACCGTGTCCACGACGTGTTCGAGGGCTTTCGGGCCGGCAAGGCTCCCGTCTTTCGTCACATGGCCGACGAGCAGCGTCGGCACGTTCTGCCCTTTGGCGGTAAACAGGAGCTGCGTCGCCGCTTCGCGCACCTGACCGATGCTGCCGGGCGCCGACTGAAACTTCAGAGAGAACACCGTTTGAATCGAGTCGACGATGACCAGCGCCGGTTTGATGCGAGCGATTTCTTCGAGAATGCGCTCCAGGCAGGTCTCGGCGAGAAGGTAGAGGGGCGCATCGCCCACCGAAAGGCGTTCGCCGCGCGACTTGATCTGATGCTCGGACTCTTCGCCTGAGCTGTACAGCACCGGCCCGATGCTGCGGGCCATGTTTGCAGCCGCCTGAAGCAGGAGCGTCGACTTGCCGATGCCGGGCTCGCCTCCGAGCAGCACCAGCGAGCCCGGAACCACGCCGCCGCCGAGCACGCGATCGAACTCGCCAATCCCTGTCGACAACCGCGCGTGCTGTTCGATCTCGATGTCGGAGTACAACCGCGCCGAGCCGGACGCGCCAGGAAGCGCATAGCGATGACCGCCGGCACCGGCCGCGGCGCCGCCGTTTTCCGCGGACCGCTCCTCTACGAGTGAGTTCCACGCACCGCAGTCAGCGCAGCGCCCCAGCCATTTCGGTGACTGTGAGCCACATTCCTGACAAACGAAGACCGTTGATGGACGTTTCGCCATATTCACGTCGCGCGGATCTGATCGCCCGACCTCAAGGTCGGCCTACGAGGCCGTATACACTCGCTCTATTCTGGAGCCGATTCGGCACAGCACTTCCCACGGGATCGAACCGATGGTCGCTGCCATCTCACGCACGTCGATGCAATCGTTGTCCTGTCGGCCGATGATCACGACCTCGTCGCCCGGCGAGATATCCATGCCGGTGACATCGGCGGTGAGCATGTCCATGCACACCGATCCGACGATTGGGGCGCGACGGCCACGAATGAGCACGGCACCCCGGCCGGCGAGCCGCAGATCGAGGCCGTCGGCATAGCCGGCCGGAATGACGGCGATCGTGCTCGGCCGATCGGCGGTAAAACGGGCGCCATAGCCGCTCACTTCGCCGGGCCGGAGGCCCTTGACCGCCACAACCCGGCTCCCTAGCGACATCACCGGCGCTAGATCGAGGGTCGACGCCAGCGGTGGCGGGACGACGCCGTACAGCAGAAGGCCCGGGCGGACGCGGTCGAACCAGACGCGCGAGTCGCGCAGGAGCGCTGCGCTGTTTGCTGCGTGGATGTACGGTTTTCTGACCGAGCCGGCCGCGGCTGCAGGCTCCCCCCGAGTCAGCGCTCCGTGCATCAAGGTGTCGATTTCCGTGAGCGCGCGAGCAAAACGCACGCGTTGCTGCTCGAACAACGCGCTCTCGGCGTCGTCTGCGGTCGCAAAGTGCGTATAGACCGCCGCGAGATCGAGGTTCTCGCTCGCAAGCAGTCCAGGAAGCGTGCGCCGGAGGTTGTCGAACCGAAACCCGAGCCGGTTCATTCCGGTGTCGATCTTCAGGTGATAGCTCAGCCGTTGGCGGTACCTGGCCGCCGCCGCCTGGACGGCGTGGGCGGCGCCAGGTGTGGAGATCGTCGGGGTCAGACGACAATCGAAGAGTCCGTCGAGATCGCTGACGCTCAGCGCGCCGAACACGAGAATCTCCGCGCGGACGCCTGCCGCACGAAGCGCCGCACCTTCTTCGATATCGGCGCATGCGAGGAGATCGGCACCCGCCGCCTCGAGCGCCTTCGCCACCTGCTCTGCGCCATGCCCGTACGCATTGGCCTTGACGACCGCGATCGCGCGAGGAATGTGCTGGGGCAGCGACGCCGTCGGCTCCCGTCCCGCCGCAAGAAACTCAACGATGTGACGGTAGTTGGACTGAAGGGCGCGCAGGTCGACCCGGGCGACGGTGGGACGAATCACGGATGACCCGATGCGAGGTTCTCGAAGCGCGTGAACTCCCGGATGAACGCCAGCTTGACGACGCCGGTGGGGCCGTTGCGCTGCTTGCCGACGATGAGCTCGGCAACGCCCTGTGAGTCTGGCGGCGGCGCATTTTTGTCGGCGTACACGTCCTCTCGGTAGATGAACATGACCACGTCAGCGTCCTGTTCGAGGGCGCCCGACTCTCGAAGATCCGACAGCTGCGGCCGGTGATCCGAGCGCGACTCCGGTGCGCGGCTGAGCTGCGAGAGCACCACCACCGGCACGTTCAGCTCCTTCGCCAGCCCCTTCATCGATCGAGAAATCGATGCGAGCTCGAGCGTGCGGTTCTCGAAGCGGCCGCGGCCCTGCATCAGCTGAATGTAGTCCACGATCACCATGTGCAGCCCGTGCTCGGACTTCAGCCGGCGGCATTTTGCGCGCATTTCGAGCACGCCGATCGAGGGGCTGTCGTCGATGAAAATCTTGGCATCGCTGAGCGTGCCGATCGCTTGAGACAGGCGGCCCCAATCGCGCTCGCCGAGGAACCCGCCGCGCAGACGGTGGGCATCGATGCGGGCCTCAGCGGTGAGCATGCGAAGGAACAGCTGCTCCTTCGACATTTCAAGACTGAAAATCCCGACCGAGCGGTCGGTTCGGGTGCCGACATGTTGCGCCATGTTGAGCACCAGGCTGGTTTTGCCCATCGACGGGCGGGCGGCGATGATCACCAGATCCGCCGGCTGCAAGCCTGAGGTCATTTCGTCCAGATCGGTGAAGCCGGTTGGGACGCCTGTGATCAGCTCCTTTCGCGCGTGCAGCTTTTCGATCGTCTCGAGGCTCGACTGGGCCAAGTCGCGGAGCGACACGAACCCGTCGCGCACTTTGTCGTCCGCAATGGCAAAGATGGCGTGCTCGGCCTGATCGAGGATGACATCGGCCTCGTCCTCACCGTCGTACGCGTTCGCCAAAATCTTGTTCGCGGAGAAGATCAGGTTGCGGAGAGTCGCTTTCTCCTTGATGATTCGCGCGTAGTGCTCGACGTTGGTCGATCGGGGCACGCCGTCGACCAGCGCAGCAATGTAGGCCGGGCCTCCGACCTCGTCGATCTCCCCGGATCGTCCGAGCTCTTCCTTGAGCGTGACGAGATCGATCGCATCGCCGCGTTCGGCGAGCTGGACCATCTTGTCGAAAATTCGCCGATGCGCGTCGCGGAAGAAATCGGCGGAGTCGATGACTTCCGCCGCGAGGTTGAACGCATCGTTGTGCAGCAGAATCGCGCCGAGGACGGAGCGCTCGGCTTCAAGGTTGTGTGGAAGCGTGCGTTCGGCGGTCGCGCTGGTTGCCATGAGGGGGGAAGAGGCAGAGTGTAGCGCCAAAAAAAGTTAGAAGGAAGAAGGGAGAAGGAAGAAGTTAGGTGGGTAGGGCTCCGACACGAAAAAAGGGCAGACGACAGAAGCCAGTGCTTCGATCGCTCTGCCCTCATTCCGACCGACTTGCAATCTCGAGAGCCGTTACCCTTCTGCGACGACCTTCACCTTCACGGTGGCGGTGACGTCGCGGTGCAGCTTGACCGGCACGTCGACGTCGCCAATCTTCTTGATGGCGTCGACGAGCTGGAGCTTCCGGCGATCGATCTCGAATCCCTTGGCGGCCAGCGCCTCCGTGATGTCGCCTGCAGTCACGGAGCCATAGAGCGCTTCGGTCTCGCCAACCTTGCGGGAGATGACCACCTCGACACCGGCCAGCCGCGCGGCGACGGCTTCGGCGATCTTCCGTTCTTCGCTTTCCTTGGCGTCGAATTTGGCGCGCTCGCGCTCGACCTGCTTGCGGTTGCCTTCGGTCACCGGCAGCGCCAGCTTGCGCGGCAGCAGATAGTTGCGCGCGTAGCCGTCGGCGACCTTGACGATTTCGCCCCGGCGGCCGAGGTTGTCGACGTGTTCTCTCAGAATGATTTCCATGGTGTCAATCCGTCACATAGGGAATCAGCGCGAGCTGTCGGGCCCGCTTGATTGCCGTCTGCAGTTTGCGCTGGTGCATCGCACAGGTGCCGGAAATCCGGCGCGGCAGGATCTTTCCGCGCTCAGGCACGAACGGGCCCAGCAGCTTGACGTCCTTGTAGTTGATGTCGTCGATCTTGTCCGCGCAGAACTTGCACACCTTGCGACGCCGGAACATCGGGCGGCGCTGGCCCTTTTCCTTGTCGCCCGCCTTCTTGTCGCCGCCGCGGCCGCGGCCACCGCCGCCTCCGCCCGAACGCCCTTGTCCGAATGGCATCTAAACCTCCCCCACGTCAAATCGATCGTCGTCCATATCGTCGGGCTCCATGGACCGCCCCTCGCCCGGTTGACGCGTCGGCGGCAGGCCCCGCTTCACGCGGCGCCGCTCCGAGTTGGTCTGGCGCTTGGTTCGCGTCCGGTCGACGACTTTCTTTTCCTCGTCGGATCGCACGACCAGATGACGAATCACCTGATCGAGCACTTTCAGACGGCGATCCAGCTCCTTCATGAGCTCGCCGGAGCCGTTGATGACCTCGAGCACGTAGAAGCCCTCCTTGAGCGGGCCGATCTCGTAGGCCAGCTTCCGGCGGCCCCAGGGTTCGGTTCGTTCGATCTGTCCGTCGAGCCGGGTCACGTTGGCCGCGATCAGATCGTGCACCTCGGCGACCTGCTGCTCGGTGCTGTCGGGGGGGAGAATGTAGACGAGCTCGTACTGCCTGACTGACATGCTGACTCCTTCTGGACACTTTGGGGCGGGTGAGCCAGGTGGGCCCGGCCCATCCACCCGAGAGTGGCCACCAATCGGTGGCAAGGTTGGTTTGTGCGCGCGTGCGCGCTATTCAATTGTCGCTGAATCGCCGCCGTTGAACTCGTTCATCACCGCCTCGATTCCCGACGTGATGAACATCTCCACGGCCTCAGCCGCGCGCGTCGTCATGCGCCCGACTTCCGCCTCTTCGTCCTGCTCGAATCGGGCCAGCACGTGGTCGGCCAGACCGCGACGTGAATCGCCGCGTCCAACGCCGACGCGCAGCCTCGAAAAGTCCGTCCCCAGATACTCGATGATCGACTTCAGCCCGTTGTGCCCGCCGGCCGATCCCCTGGGTCGCGCGCGCAGTTTTGCCAGCGGCAGCTGCACCTCGTCGACCACCACGAGCAGCTCGGCGAGCTCGATCCTGAAATAGCGCGTCAGCTCGCCGATCGCGCGGCCGCTCTCGTTCATGAACGTGAGCGGTTTGGCGACCAGCACCGGCTCGGCACCCCTGATTTTTGCGATCAGCGCGTCGACCGGTGCGCCCTCGAACTCGACCCCCGCGCGGCGCACGACCTCGTCGACGATCGCAAAACCGATGTTGTGCCGCGTCCCTCGATACTTCGCGCCAGGATTGCCGAGCCCGACGATCACCTTCACGCTGCAATCTGCAATCTGAGCCCGTCAATCTGCAATCTGCCCTCTGCAGTCTGCACTCTCAGCGGCTTACTTTTTCTTCTCTTTCTCTTTCTCCGGCGCCTCGTCTTCGTCCTTCTTGCCCTTCTTGATGACTTCGGGTTCGGCGACGGCGGTCGGCGCGGCAGCGGCGGCGTCAGCCGGGGCCGCAACTTCCTCAGCCTTCGGCATGATCACGTGGACCAGCATCATTTCGGGATCACTGATGGCTTTCCACTTCGGGTTGCTGGCCAGGTCGCGGACGCGCAAACCCTGATGGAGCATCAGTTCGGTGACATCAACCTCGACGTTCTCGGGAATGTCGGTCGGCAGACACTCGATTTCGATCTCGCGTCGGATGAATTCGAGAATGCCGCCCTGCTGCTTGACCCCCTTGGGCTCGCCCTTCACCGTGACCGGGATGGTGACCTGCAGGACTTTGTCCATGGCCACGCGATAGAAATCGGCGTGCAGGATCTGGTGAGTGACCGGGTCGAGCTGGTACTCGCGCACCAGCACCCGCGCATCGGCCGTCCCCGCGAGCTTGAGCGAGATGAGCGTGTTGGCGCCCGACTCGGAGTGGAGGATCTTGCGCAGGGCTTTCGGGTCGACGCTGATCGGCGTCGCCGTTCGCGCCGCCTCCGAACCGCCGCCCGACGTTGCACCGTACACAACCGCCGGCACCCGCCCCTCGCGACGCGTGCGCCGCCCCTCGTTTTTCCCGAATGTCGTCCGCGCCGTTGCTTCGAGTATCGCTTCCATATCTCCCTCTTGCGACTAACCTCTAACCTCTAGCCTCTAACCTCTAGCCTCTAACCTCTAACCTCTAACCTCTAACCTCTAGCGCTCTAGACGAACAAGCTCGATACCGACGTCTCTTCGTGAATGCTCTTGATCGCCTGACCCAGGAGTCGCGCGACCGACAGCACGACGATCTTGCTACACGCCGCGGCCGCCTTGGACTGCGGGATCGTGTTGGTCACGATCATCTTGTCAATCGGCGACTTGTCAATGCGCTCAATCGCCTGGCCCGACAGCACCCCGTGCACCGCGCACGCCAGCACCCGGGCGGCGCCGTTTTTCTGCAGCGCAATCGCCGCCTTCGTGATCGTCCCGGCGGTGTCGACGATGTCGTCCTGAATGATGCAGGTGCGGCCCTCGACGTCGCCGATCACGTTCATCACTTCCGCCGTTCCATCGTCCGAGCGCCGTTTGTCGATGACGGCGAGCTCGGCATCCAAGCGCTTCGCGTAGGCGCGCGCCCGCTCAGCACCGCCGGCGTCGGGCGCCACCATAGTGAGATTGGGCGAATCCAGCCGCGACAAATATTCGATGATTACGGGCGCGGCGAACAGATGGTCGACCGGAATATCAAAGAACCCCTGGATCTGCGCCTTGTGCAGATCCATCGTCAGCACACGATTGATTCCTGCCGCGCTGAGGACGTTGGCGACCAGCTTGGCCGAAATCGGCACCCGCGGCTTGTCCTTCCGATCCTGGCGCGCGTAACCGTAATACGGCACCACCGCGGTGATGCGCGCCGCCGACGAGCGGCGGAACGCATCGGTCATGATCATCAGCTCCATCAGGTGCTGATCGACCGACACCGAGCCGTTCGCGCAGGTCGGCTGCACGATGAACACGTCGGTTCCACGGATGTTCTCGTCGATCTGAAACGAGGTTTCCGTATCGGGGAAACGCCGCAGCCGTGCCTGTCCTGGTGTCACACCAAGGACGTCCGCGATTTCCCTGGCCAGATCGGGATGCGCGCTGCCCGAAAAGACCTTCAGTTCACCGAACCCGGTTGGCATGTTGGGATCATCCAGCACGTTAAACCCGGGGCCCCTGCTCCCCGGCCCGCGATTTCCGGAGATGGCTGGGGCGGAAGGATTCGAACCTTCGAATACGGGATCCAAAGACCCGCGCCTTACCACTTGGCGACGCCCCATCGTCTCCCCGCTCCGTGTCCGCAGGGACAGGTAACGGCCCGCTCCACACTGGCCCGCTCCGCGTCGGACGCGCCTAGTGACATCCTCTCGTGCAATGTGGAGGAACTGACCTCTGGAGTGGGCCGAACCCCGTGGCGCAAACGGTAAGTCTATACGATGCGCCGTTTGGGCGGCAAGTGCTGACGGATACAGGAGTAGTTGCTGCGCGACAGCTTACGAGAAACGCGTACCGCGGCGATAACTCGCCCGGTCGATCGTGCGGGTAACCAGCGTCCGGCACGATCGCCCGCTCATCACCGCGGCCGCAGCGACGGCGCCGGCTCGTGTTTGGAACAGACCAAACACAGCCGAGCCGCTCCCGGACATGGCTGCGTGAGAGGCGCCAGCGCGCTTCAGTCCTCGTACGATGCGCCCAATCTGGGGATGTCGCCGGGCCACCGGCCCTTCAAGATCGTTGCTCACCTCCTCCGCGGACACGCGCGACATCTCTCGTCCTCCCCGTATCCCGACGCGCCGCCCCTTCAGCACCGCGGCACGATTGTCGGCATCCCACCATCGGTAGGCTGCAATGGTGTGCACGCCGAACGACGGAAGGACCAAAACCACCCACGACGGCTGAGCGTCCGGTTGAGCCCGTACGACGTCGCCGCGCTCAATCCCGATCGCGGTTCCTCCCTGGAGAAAGAAGGGCACGTCGGCTCCCAGTTCGGCGGCGATCCTCTGCATCCGCGCGGGGGGCAAATCCAGCCGCCAGAGTTTCGCGAGCGCCCGTAGCGCCGCCGCGGCATCGCTGCTGCCGCCGCCCAGACCCGCCTGCATCGGAATCCGCTTCGCAATGCGCACGCTGACGCCGCTGACCATGCTCCGACGGCCGGACGCGCGCCACAGACGCTCGGCCGCGCGCCAGACAAGGTTCGTCGCATCGACCGGACACTCGGGGTCGTCGCACGTGATTTGGAAGGGCCCGTCGTGCACCGCAAACGTCAGCGAATCGTGCAGAGCCAGCGATTGGAGTCGCGTCCGAACCTCGTGATATCCGTCGTCGCGGCGGCCGAGAATGCGCAGCGTGAGGTTGATTTTCGCGAACGCGTTCACGCGGCCGGTTCGCACGCGGCGCTCACCGGGCATTCGATGGACCGAGGCCCAGCGGACCTTCGCGTCGCAATTCCTCGAGTGTGATCGGATCGGCCGACGGAGGAATCCGCACGCGAGTCAGGGCATCGGGATCGAGCGTCACCTGCGTCTCTACCTGAGACAGCACCAGGCGCAGATCGAAACGCTTGCGGTCGGCGCTCGTCAGCCGAATCTCCCGGGGCACACCGCCGCGCGGATCGCGATAGTCTGCGCGCCATTCGCCGCCGGCGGGATCCTCGTGCCGCGCGGCCACCAGCTGCCACGGGCCTTGCCGGGCCGTCCGGTGCAGATACACGGCTCCATCCACGTCCGGAAGCATCCGCCAGTCTTGTCCAAGCTCCTGGCCTTTGCTCCAATCAGCCGTCGTCGCGCAGCCAGTGAGCAACGTCTTCAACGTGAATGTACCGAGGGGGACACCGGTCAGGGCTTGAAGGATGGCGTCGGGAGGCCCGTGTTCGAGGATGCGATTGTCGCGCTGAAGCAGCAGTGTGGCGTCGCTGCCGCGAGACACGAACAAGAACATGGGCTGGCCCAGGGCGAATGCTTCAAGCCGGACCAGATCAGGGTGGACGACGCCGACGTTGAGGGTCGCCCGTACGCGCTGTCCGCCGATCGATCCGCTGACGGCCATTTCCGCTGTCAGTGAGTTCACGGCGCGACACGCGGTTGTCGCTTCGGCGAGCGCGTCGCGCGCATCGACTGCGGGCGCACCGGGACCCTGCGGCAGCTTCATGAGAGAGGCGCCGCAGGAGGTGGTCAGGAAAGCGGCCAGCGCTGCTGCCGCCGCCCGTCTCATCGTTTCGGAAGCTTCTGTCGGGCGGATCGAATCTTCTTGTCGATGTCGCTGCGATCGACCGAGTCGCCGTCGCCCGATAACGCCCGCGTCCACGCGGCAATCGCTTCATCAAAGCGTTCGAGCTTGACGAGGACGTCTCCGTAATGGTCCTGAATCACCGAGTTCCTGGTGAGCTGGTCAGCGGCGCGACTGAGATTTTCTGCCGCCAGATCAAGCTTCCCGGCCTTGTAATACGCCCAGCCAAGGCTGTCGAGATAGGAACTGTTGTCTGGCTCGATCTTGAGCGCTCGCTTCACCAGATCGACCGATTCGTCGAGACGCTCGCCTCGCTCCGCCAGCATGTAGCCCAGATAGTTGAGGGCGGCCGCATGATCCGGCTCGTGCGCGATGACCTGACGGAATGCGGCTTCCGCTTCGACAGGACGTTTCTGCTTGTCGTAGATCGCACCGAGCTCGAAGGTGAGCACCGTCGCCGACGGCAGCTTGGCCTGCCCGTTCTGCAGCGCTTTGATCGCCTGCGGGCCGCGGTTGGCTTCCGAGTACACCTGGGCCAGCGCGATGTAGGCCTGAGGATCGTCGCTGTGCTTCTGCACCAGCGCCTCGAGAATGGCGATGCCCTGATCGGTCTTGCCGCTTTGGCGCAGCGCCTGCGCCTCGAGCCGAGCGAGCCTGAGATCGTCTGGGTGCTGCTCGCGTGTCAGCCGCGCAAGCTCCGCGGCCTGGGCGTACTTCTTGCCCGCAATCTGCGCCTGAATCAGATAACTGGTGATGATCGGATCGCCGGGCGAGAGGTTTCTCGCTTCCTCAAATGTTGCGATCGCCTTGTCCGCCTGACCGAGCTGCTGGTAGGCAAAGCCCAGATGCGGCAGCAGCATCCCAAGCGCGGCCGGACCGTTCGGGCCGGCTCGCAGCTCCGTCACCGCCGGCGCCAGCGCCGCGATGACCGCATCGTAGCCCTGACGCTGCTCGAGCGTTTCCGCGAGCGCGACATACCCGCGCGGGCTGGTTCTGAACATCGAAATCAGGCGGCGCGCCGTCCGTTCAGACGCGCTCATGTCTCCTGAATCGCGTTCCGCCTGCGCCAGCAGGTACATCGCACGCTCGTCGTTCGCGCGCAGCGTCAGGGATTCTCGGAGTACGTCCCGCGCCTTGAGAATCGCGTCGGTACCGCCGGCATTGAGCAGCGACGATGCATAGCGCACATGCAGATCGGGATCACGCGGATCCGCCTGCATCGCTTTCTCGTACGCGTTGGACGCTTCCTCCCATCGACCTTGACGGTTATAGAAGTCTGCGAGTGTGGAGTACAGATCGGGGTTCTCGGGAGCGGCCTCTTCGAGCCAGCGAACGGCGTCGGTCGATCGGCCCGCGGCAGCGAAGGCCTGCATCAGGAGTGTCGCGCCCTCCTGCCACCCCGGCTCCTGCTTCACGAGCTCCGACAGCATCGGAATCGCCTTGTCGTAGTTCTGCGCGGTGTAGTACAGGCGGCCGAGCATGGCGCGGATGTTCGCATCGGCCTGCGCCACCGGCCCATCAAAGGACTGCTCGAGATGCTGGATGGCCTTGGTGAGGTTCTCCTGCTGCACGGTGCGGTTCGCCGGCGTCCGTCCGCCGGCGCCGGATGTGGACATGGAGGCGTAGATGGTGCCGAGCACGCGGTGCGCTTCGCGATTCTCCGGATCGATCTTGAGCGCCTGTTCGCCGGATGCAATGGCGTCTGCCGCCCGGTTCATCCGCATGTACAGGTTCGCCAGATCGGAGACGATGCTGGCGCCGCGCGGATCGAGCGTCATGGCGCGTTTGTAGGCCGCGATCGCGGCATCAGCGTTCTCGTCGTCTTCGTAGCGATGCGCCATGAGGAACTGCGCGTACGCCTCGGCCACCGGATCGGCGGCCTGGGCGGTCGGCGTCCTGGACCCGGTCGTGTTCTGCCCCGCCCCAACCGGGCTCACGGTCAACCCCAGCGAGGCCATCGCGAAGAGGACGAAGATTTTCATGACCCCCAAATTGTTCCACAAAAGGCCGCGGGTGTCATATATTCCCGGCATGGCCGTTGACCCGGAATTGCTCGAAATTCTCGCTTGTCCGAACTGCAAGACGCCCGTCACGCTCGTCAAGAACGGCACCGGGCTCAAGTGTGGCACTTGCCATCGGGTCTACCCCATCAAGGACGACATCCCGGTCATGCTTATCGATGAGGCAGTCATTGAGAAGTAAGAATGTAAGGATGTGAGAATCCTCCTGGTGCGTCTCCGCCAGATCGGAGACGTGGTCTTCACGACTCCCGCGATTCATGCCCTGCGTGATCGATTTCCATCCGCCCACCTGACCTACCTCGTCGAGCCGGCGGCGGCGCCCGTCGTGGTGAACAATCCGCACATCAACGAGGTGATCGTCGTGCCGCGGCGGCGCGCGATGTCGGGGCTTCGCGAGGAACTGGCGCTCATCAGACGGCTGCGATCGGCGCGGTTCGAGCTCGCCATCGACCTTCACGGCGGCCCTCGCGCCTCGGTTCTGACCTGGCTCAGCGGGGCGCCCGTGCGGATCGGCTATGAAGTCGTCGGGCGTTCATGGATGTACACGATTCGCATCGCGCGCCCACGAGCGCTTCGCCCGCGCCACTCAGTCGTCAACCAATGGGATTTGCTCGCGCCGGTCGGCATCGATGCGCCCGATCGCGAGGCGTATCCCGTGGAGATGCCCAACGACCCGGCGATCGCCGCGGTCGTTGCCGATCGTCTCGCGCGCGCCGGTGTTCGCGACGATGACCGCCTCATCGTGCTGCACGTCAGCGCTGGCAACCCCTTCCGTCGCTGGCCCGCCGGCTCGTTCGCCGCGGTCGGCGCGGAACTCGTCCGCCTGGACGCCCGACACCGCATCATCGTCACGTCCGGCCCTTCGGAAAGCACTGCGGCAAGCCGCGTGATCGAGGAAGCGCAGTCCGGGCTCCCGCCCGCTGACCGGGACCGCGTGCTTGCGTGCGGCGAATTCTCTCTTGCGGAGTTGCGCGCGCTCTCTGATCGCGCGGCGCTCTACATCGGCGGTGACAGCGGACCCCTGCACATTGCCTCAACCAGTCACGTGCCGATCGTCGGGCTTTACGGTCCGACGCTTCCCGCCCGATCGGCCCCGTGGCGCGCATCGGAGTGGCCGGCTGAGTCGGTCGAGGTCCTCGGCCTGCCGTGCCGGCCGTGCGATCAGCGCGTGTGTGATCCGGGTGATTTCCGCTGCCTGACCGGCATTCGACCCGAAGACGTGATCGATGCCGCGACGCGTGCACTGGCCCGCGCAAGCGGTAAGATGTAGCGCCAGTCCATGGACGCCGCGATCAGCTCTGCCACGCCCCACGTATCAGCCTCAGACCGGCTGGAGCAGACCGGGCTTGTCGCCGTCCTCGGATTCGCCGCGGCGTTGCAGTTCTCGATTGCCGCCGCGCAGTCGTTGCTGGCGATTGCCCTCGTCTGCTGGCTCGCGCTGATCGTGACCCGCCACGAGCGGATCGCGGTCCCCCGCTTCTTCTGGCCGCTGCTCGTCTACGCTGGCGTCACGCTGGTATCGGCGCTCCTCTCGTCGGACCCTGTCACGAGCCTCATTGGCTCGAAGCAGCTCGTGCTGTTCCTGATTGTCCCGCTCGTCTACCGCTTCGCATCCGGCTCACGCGGACAAACGCTGGTCACTGTGATTGTTTCGGTCGGCGCGGCCAGCGCCGCCGTCGGCATCGTCGAGTACGCGATGCTCGGGTGGAACAGTCTCGCCAATCGACCCAAGGGTACGCTCGGCCACTACATGACGTACTCGGGACTGCTGATGCAGGTCATCGGTGTGGCGCTCGCGAGGGTTCTGTTCGGCGACCGCGACCGGCTCTGGGCGCTGCTCGTCATGCCGGCCTTGACTGTTGCGGTCGTGTTCAGTTTCGGCCGGAGCGCCGCAGCGGGCTCCTGCCTGGCGATCGCGACACTGCTGGCGCTCAAGGATCTGCGACTCGTTGCGATTGTGCCGATCATCGGCGCGCTGTTCTTTCTGGCATCGCCTGACGCCGTGTCGCAGCGCATGAAGTCGGCCTTCGACCCGAACGATCCCACGCGGCGCGACCGGGTCGCGATGCTGCGATCCGGGTTGCACATGATTCGCGACTCTCCCGTGGTCGGTGTCGGCCCCACGATGGTGCCGAAGGTGTACGACCACTACAGGGAGCCCGACGCGGTCGAGGCGATGAATCCCCACCTTCACAACGTGCCGATGCAGATCGCGGCCGAACGCGGGTTGCCGGCGCTTGGCATCTGGCTCTGGTTCATCGGCGTCCTCACCTGGGATCTGATCCGCAGCTTCAGGACCGACCGTCACCGCATGCTTGCCGCCACGGCGCTCGCCGCCGTCGTCTCAATGCTGGCGGCGGGTTTCTTCGAGTACAACTTCGGCGATTCCGAGTTCCTGATGCTCTTCCTCCTGCTCATCACGCTGCCATTCGCCGCCGCTCGCGAGTGCCCCGACCACGCTCACGCATGACGCGGTCGGCGACGATCATTTCTCTCGATCCCGCGCGTGCCCGCGACCTGATCGCCGCGTTCCCTGACATTCCAGTCCTGGTCGTCGGTGATGTCATGCTGGACCGGTTCATTGTCGGACGTGTCAATCGTATTTCGCCGGAAGCGCCGGTGCCCGTGGTCCGCTTTCAATCCGAGTACAGGCGCCTGGGCGGCGCCGCCAACGTAGCGCACAATCTCGCGGCGCTTGGCGGGCGGGTTGGTCTGGTCGGCATCGTCGGCCGGGATGACGCGGCAACGCGGCTTCGCGAGGTACTTCAGACGTGCGGCCTTTCCGTCGACGGGCTGGTCGAGGATCCGCGACGACCCACGGTGGAGAAAGTCCGCATCGTCACCGAGCGCAATCAACAGGTCGCGCGGATTGACTACGAGGCCGACGAGGACGTGGGACAGGATGTAGAAGCGCAAATCCTCGAATGCCTGACGGCGGCGGCCCGTGGTGCGAAGGCTCTGCTCGTGTCGGACTATCTGAAAGGCATCGTGACACGGGGCGTTGTCGCGAAGCTTCTCGCGATGAAGACCGCGGCCATCCCCCTCCTGATCGATCCGAAGATTCCGCACCTGGAGTCCTATGCGGGGGCCACGCTCATCACACCGAATCATCATGAGGCGGAAGCAGCCACACACCGCCGCATCCGGACCGACGAGGACGCTCGCGAGGCCGCGGCAGACTTTCGCAGGCAGGCGCACTGTGATGCGGCGCTGATCACGCGGGGTGAGCAGGGGATGTGGCTGTCGAGCCCGGATGCGGAGGGCGCCATTCCGGCGGTCGCCCGTGAAGTCTCCGACGTGACCGGCGCCGGTGATACGGTGGTCGCCACACTCGCGCTGGCACTTGCCGCCGGCGCCACACTCACGGAAGCCGCCGTCCTCGCCAACCATGCCGCCAGCATCGTCGTCGGCAAGTTTGGTCCGGCGACCGTGACCCGCGAAGAACTCATCGCCACATTCGTGGCAACACACTAAATCATCGTGGGCGCCGGGCCAGATCCTGAATGAGCGGCAAGAGCCACTCCCGCAGGTTTTCGAAGCGAACACCTAGCGAGCGTGCGCGATCAAGGACCATGACCCGCGACTCGGCATCCGCGAGCGGCGTCTCGTCCGCGGGCTCGCCTGTGCTCCGGATCTCCGCCCGGCGACCGGTTGCTTTCTCGATGTGCCCGATCAGTTCGCCCATCGACATCACGCCCTCGGAGGCGATGTTGATCGGACCGGTTTCGGATCGCCCGCCGATCCAGTGGAGGAACTCCGCGGCGCCATCAGCGCTGATCTGGCAGAACTCGGCTTCGAGGCGCGGGATCACGATCACGTTCCCGTCGCGCACCCGGTTCACGTGCCAGACGAGCCGGCCAGTGTAATCGTCGGGGCCGAGCACGATGGGGATGCGGACCGCGACCACGGGAAACGGCGCTGTTTGAAAGAACGCCGCCTCGGCCTGACGCTTGCCCTCGCCGTAGTCGACCTCCGCGCGTCCGCCTGGCACCAGCCGATATCGGAGGGGGTCGAATGCGGACTCGGCGAAAGGTCCCGGCACTTCGTACACGGAAAGCGTGGAGGTATGCACGTAGCGCGCGGTCTTGCCCGTGAGCGCGTCGCAGGCCGCCAGCGCGTCGTTCGAGCTGTAACAGACCTGGTCGAAGACGACGTCCCAACTGTGCCCATGCACCGCGCACGCGAACGCCTCTGCATCCTCGCGGTTGAAGCGCAGGCGTTTCACACGGACACCGAAGTCGTCCGGCGTCTGGCCACGATTCCCGAGCGTCACCTCGGTGCCGGAATCCAGGAGCTTCTGCACCAGGCGCCGGCCGAAATAGCGGGTGCCTCCAATGACCAGCGCGCGTCGGATCGTCATGCGGATCTGATCAGAAGGACGGGCGCTTGATCCCGAGTCTCTCCATCTTTGATTGCAGTGTGGTTCGCTTGAGACCCAGCCGCGCGGCCGCACCGGACGGCCCCGACACCACGCCATGCGATTCTTTGAGCGCCTTTAGAATCATCGCGCGTTCGCCGCCTCGATACCGGGTCTCGGAACTCGGCGAGACCGGCGCGACCTGTTTTGGCACTGGCACTGGTTGAATGGCGGCGGCAGGCACTTGCAGAACCGATCCCGTGGAGAGGATGACGGCCCGTTCGATGACGTTCTGCAATTCACGGACGTTCCCCGGCCAATGCCAATCCTCGAGCGCGTCCATTGTGATCTTTGGGATCGTGGTGATCTGCCGACCCATCGCGCGCGAGAACTTCTGGGCGAAGTGACGGACCAATACGGGAATGTCTCCACGCCGATCTCGCAAGGGCGGTACCTGGATCGGGAAGACGTTGAGTCGATAGTAGAGATCGCTTCGAAATGATGATCCGGCCACCATCTCCGCGAGATTGCGATTGGTGGCTGCGACGAGCCGGACGTCGACGCGCTGCGTGTGCGAGCTTCCCAGCCGCTCGAATTCGCGCTCCTGCATGGCGCGTAGCAGCTTCGGCTGAACCTCGAGTGGGATATCGCCGACTTCATCGAGGAAGAAAGTGCCCCGATTGGCGAGCTCCAGGCGACCGGCTTTGGCCTGAACGGCACCGGTGAACGCGCCTTTCTCGAAGCCGAACAGCTCGCTTTCGATCAGACCGGCGGGCATTGCGGCTCCGTTGAGGCGTATGAAGGGGTGACTGCGTCGACGGCTGAGATCGTGAAGCGCCCGCGCCAACAGCTCCTTGCCGGTGCCCGTCTCTCCCAGCAACAGCACCGTGGCATCGGTCGGCGCCACGGTCTGGATTTGCTGCAGGGTATCTTTCAGTGCGCGGCTTTCACCGACAATCTCCTTGAAATCGTGCTGCGATACGATCTCGCCCTCGAGGTAGAGCTTTTCTTCGGCGAGTCGGTTTTTCAGATCAGAGATTTCGCGAAAGGCTAGTGTGTTCTCGACTGCAATGGCCACCTGTCCGGCGATGTCGCGCAACAAGCTGACCTCGGCCTGCGAAAACGCGTCCTCGAGGCGACTGGCAATGTTGAGCGCGCCGAGGACGCCGCGCCCCGTTGACAGCGGCACGCAGCAGACGGATTGAAGGCCCATGCTCCGCATGCCGGGCAACCCCTCGTAGTCGAACTGGTCCAGCTCCTCGCCTTTGAACACGCAGGGAGTGCCCCACTGAAATGCGAGGGCGGCCGGCGACCGATCGAGGCTCATGACCACCTGGGGCTCCTCCACCCCGCGCTCGTCGTAGTAGGTCGCTGCCTCCAGGCGCAGTTGGCGCGTCTTGGCATCGAGCGTGATCAGGCTCGCGTAGTCGTGATTCAGCGTCCGGCGCACGGTCTCTAGCAGAGAGAGCCACAAGGAGTGCGCGTCGAGGTGTGAGACCAGGGTGTTGTTGACGTCGAGCAGCAGCTTGAAGCGATCACGCTCGGCGCTCGCCTCGAGGCGATAGCGTTCCGTCCGATCGAACGACATCGCGTTCTCGACGGCCAGCGCGAGCTGCCGGGCGATTTGCCACAGCAGCAGCGCCTCGGGGATCGGGAACGCGTCCACATTGGGGCTCCCGACATTCAGCACTCCGTACTTGCCACGACGAGTCTTGAGCGGTAGGCAGATTCCCGATTGCACGCCTCGAGCGACCAGGACCTTGGTCAGTTTGGTCTGGAGTGTCGCGAAGGCTTCCTTCGGAATCTCGATCACGTCTCCGCTCTCGAACGCCAGCCACGGCGGCTCATCCGCGTCGAGCAGCTCGCCTTCTCGGATGGGCTCAGGATCCGCAGGCTGGACTGCCGCCCACCGCCGCAACCCCTGCGCCGCATCGTCCCAGATGGAGAGGCTCGCGTAGTGATGAGGAATGGTCTCGCGGAGGAGTGTCGAGATTCTGTTCAACAGATCAGGCAGATGACGCTCGGAGGTGACCGCGTTGGTCAGCCGCAGGAGCAATCGTGTCCGGTCGTCGCCCGGCGTGTGATGAGTGCTGTCCACATTGGGTTTCGGAACCGGCAGCCGCTCGAGAGCGATCGCCACACGCGTAGCGATTTGTTCCAGGAGCGCAACGATCTCCGGGGAATAGTCGTCGACGTCGCGGCTGGCAACTCCCAGGAGACCCCAACGGGTGTCGGGCGTCGACGCCGGCACGGCGCACATCACGCGAAGGCCCATTCGGAAAAAGATCACGGCCACCGGTGGAGCCGGCTGATCGGTCAATCGAAGGACGACCGGCCGCTGACTCGAGATGGCACGGCCTCCCGGTCCGAAATCCACCGGTACTTCCGCCATCGGCAGAGCGGAGAATCCCGGCGGCTCGAGCAACCTCCGTCGAATCATCTGATCGGCCGGGTCGTACTGCCAGATCGTCAAGACGTCGAACGGAACGAGCTCGCGGATATGGGTAGAGAGGATCTGGAGAAACTCGCCAGAGCTCTGACATGTCGCTATCCCCTCGATGCGGCGCAGCAACGCCTCATACCCGTCCCGTCTGGAATCGTGAGTGGCCTTCGAGGGATCGTGCCTCATGAACTCTTTCGAAGCCCCTTTGCTAGTGCCTGAAATGCCGGCGCCCCGTGAACACCATCGCCATGCCGTGCTCGTCGGCGGCAGCGATGACTTCCGCGTCGCGCACCGATCCGCCAGGTTGCACAACGGCGGTCGCACCGGCCGCCGCTGCAGCGTCCAGGCCATCGCGAAACGGGAAGAACGCATCAGACGCAGCCACCGACCCGGCCAGGGACCGATCGGCAGCCTTCGCCTTCATCACCGCAACGTTGACTGCATCGACACGACTCATCTGACCGGCGCCAATCGCCAGCGTCCGCTTTGCATCCGTGAAGATCACGGTGTTCGATTTGACGTGCGCCCCGATGCGCCAGGCGAACTGCAACGCCTCCCATTCCTCCGCTGTCGGCCTGCGTTTGGTCACAACTCGAAGCTCGTCCGGCAACGCGGAACTCCATGAGCGCCGTGCTTCCGTCACCGTATCGCGCTGCTGCACGAGCATTGCCCCAAGCACCGAGCGGAACTCGATCGCCCCGGCCTCGAAGGCCGAAAAGTCGGCCGTGACGACGCGCATGTTTGCTTTCTTCGCAAGCACCGGCCGCGCGGCCCCTTCGATGGACGGCGCGATCACGGCCTCGATGAAGGTCGCGACAATGGCTTCGGCGGCGGCCTGATCAACCGCCCGGTTCAACGCGACAATGCCGCCAAAGGCCGCGAGCGGATCAGCCTCACGGGCACGCACGTAAGCATCCGCCGCTGAGGACCCCGTGGCCGCGCCGCAGGGATTCGTGTGTTTCACGACGACCGCCGCCGGCTCTTCGAACTCGAGTGCGATACGCGCGGCCGCGTCGAGGTCGAGCAGGTTGGTGTAGGAGAGCTCCTTGCCCTGGAGGATGGTTGCGGCACCGAGGCCGGCGGAGCCTGAGCCCGAGGCGCCCGAGCTAAAGCTCGGGCCTACGATCGGGCCTACGACTGGTCGGTACCAAGCCGCGCGCTGATGCGGGTTCTCCCCGTAGCGCAAATCTCGGATCTTCTCGAAGGACAGATCGAACCGGTCCCCGAGATCAGCCGGCCGTCCCGGAACGGACCGCTCGAACCGATCACCATCAAGTTGAATGGTGGCGAGGGTGGCGGAGATGGCGGTGTCGTACGCAGCGGTGTGCGCCAGCGCGGTTCGCATCAGCTCGAAGCGAAATGCGAGGCTCGGTCCCTCGTCGATTTGGGAGAGCAGCCGCGGATAGTCGGCCGGCCTGACCACCACCAGCACGCCTCTGAAGTTCTTGGCTGCGGCGCGAACGAGCGACGGCCCGCCGATGTCAATCTCCTCGATCAACGCGTCGAACGGAGTGGCAGGATCCGCAGCCGCCTGCACGAACGGATACAGGTTGACGACAATGACGTCGGTCAGGCCGAGGCCGTGCTGCTCGAGGGCCGCGAGGTCGTCGGGGCGATCCCGGCGAGCCAGAATCCCGGCATGCAAGGCCGGGTGCAGCGTCTTGACCCGGCCGTCCATCATTTCCGGGAAACCGGTCAGCGTCGATACGTTCGTGACGGGAAGGCCGGCCCCCGTCAAGGTTCGGGCGGTCCCGCCAGTCGAGACCAATTCGAACCCGCGGGTCAGGAGGCCGCGACCCAGATCAACGATTCCAGTCTTGTCGGAGACGCTTAGAAGGGCTCTTGGCATAATCGTGGAAGTTCAGTATTATCCCTCCGACGCCGGGCGGGCCTGGCGCCGTAAGGAAAAGGCCGCACACCGCGGCCTTTTTTTTTGCTCTGGCGATTCGCGGGGCGGCTCGAGCCGGACGCGGGTTGAGTTGGCCAGGGTTGGTTCAATGACGCGGCCTGCGCCGCGTCGTAGCAAGCAGGAATAGAACGATGCGCATTACAGGCAAGGTCAAGTGGTTCAACAACGCCAAGGGTTATGGGTTCATCGAGCGTGACGGAGGCAGCGATGTCTTCGTGCACTACTCGGCCATTCAGGGCGACGGGTTCCGTTCGCTCGAGGAAGGCCAGGCAGTGGAGTTCGAGATCGTTGACGGCCCGAAAGGCCCGCAGGCCGGCAACGTCACCAAGATCTGATTACACCGCGACATGACCGGGCGCTCTTCGGAGCGCCCGCGTCTCCCCTTCGCCCGCCCCCCTGTCAACAACGTTTAACGACGTCAACGCCACCATCACCAAACCCCACCGCTACTCCTTCACGCCCTTCAGCGCACGGGCAGTGAAATTCACCTTGCCGTCCTTGACCGCGACGCGAAACGCCACTTCCGCGTTGCCACTCGCCTTGAGCTTGTCGACCTGGCCCTTGACCAGCTCCGCGAAGCGGTGAAACGGCACCGCCTCTTCTCCAATTTCGCGGCGCGCTTCGACGAGCGAGTCGTACAGCGTCTGCAGCTTGTCGACTTCGCGGATCGGATCGCGGAAGGCGGCCACGTGCAGGATCCGATCCTCCGGTGTCTTCCGCGCTGGCGCCGGTGGTTCGCTCTTCTTTACCGCGAACGGCCCCGCCCGTCCTTCCTCACGCGCGCGCAAGCCGCGATCCCAGAGATCGACAAACGCCTGATAGCGCGATTGCAGCGTCGCGAAGCGGAAACGATCGCCGGTGTTCTGAATGTAGCTGCGATCGAATTGCTTGACGATTGCGGCCACGCGCGCCCTTGTCTCCCACGGCGGCTTGGGCGCGCGACCGGCGAAGAACATGTTGTATTCGGCCTCGAGCCGCTTCAACTCCGACTCGAGCCGCGTCAGTTGACGTTCGTTTTCGGAGGGAGCCAACGTCCTGTTGCTTTCAACGGGGAATCAGAAACCAGATGAGCGGAAGCCAGAGCTCCCGCGCGTACGGGACCGGACGATCATCAATGAGGACATCGGTCGCATCCGAGCTTCCCACGATTTGAAAGAGCTCGTGCAGCCGCCTGGCGTCGCTCGACCAGAACCGCGCCCGATACCGGTGCGTCTTGCCCGATCCCGTCTCCCGGAACTCCGCCGATCCCCCCGCGATCGCCAAAGCGCGCGCGAAATCGGGAATGTCCAGACTGGGGAATACCAGGGTGACGGAGAACGGCCGCTGCTGGGCGCCGAACAGGGCTTCGTGCAACTCGGGGTCGATCGCGGCCAGCTCCTCGTCGGTCGGCTGCTCCGACAGGTCGGCGTACGGCCAGAACCGCTCGAGCGGCCGGCTTTTCGGCGGATCAGGCATGGAGGAATACATGATATGGCAAGTCGCAAACGACCGGACGAGTGACGGACGCGGTTAGAAAATCGTGCCGATCGACGCAGCGGCCCAGTCCAGCACTTGGGCGGGCAGAACGCCGAGATAGAACACGAGAAGCGCCGAGGCCAGCAGCGCCACTCCCGCCACTCTCGGCACCGGCGACACCCGCGCGGGCGCGTCAGTGCTGACATCGGGCGTCGTCATGTACATCATCACGACGATGCGAAGGTAAAAGAACACCGAGACGACGCTGGTGAGCACGCCGATAATCGCGAGGCCAACCTGCCCGGCCTGCATGGCGGCCGTGAACACATACCATTTCGCGATGAAGCCGGCGAGCGGCGGGAAGCCGCCAAGCGACAGCAGAAAGATGGTCATCAACGCCGCCAGACCGGGATGCCGATCCCAGAGCCCGGCGTAGTCGCGGATCTGATCGTTCGGCCGGTCGAGCGATCCGATCAATCCGATCACGCCGAAGGCGCCGATGTTGGTGACGGCGTACGACAGCAGGTAGAAGAGAATCGCCCCCTTGCCCTCGTCGTTGGCCGAGACCAGCGCCACCAGCAGGTATCCAGCGTGGGCGATGCTCGAGTACGCGAGCATCCGTTTGACACTCGTCTGCGCCACACCGACCACGGTTCCCAGAATCATCGTGGCGGCAGCGATGACCGCGACGGCGGTCGTCCACTGCGGCCGCAACGGCTCGAACGCCGTGAGGAACACGCGCGCGAACGCGGCAAACGCAGCCGCCTTTACACCGCTCGACATGAAGGCAGTGACCGAGGCGGGCGCCCCCTCATAGGCATCTGGCGTCCACATGTGGAATGGAACCGCAGAGACCTTGAAGCCAAAACCCACGAGCAGCAATCCCAGGGCGACCAGCTGCAGTGGCGTCGGCGACATCGCCTGCGCCGCGAGCAGGCCGCCGACGCGATCGAGCCGTGTGCTGCCGGTGAGTCCGTAGGTGAACGCGATGCCATAGAGGAAGAACGCGCTCGAAAATGCGCCGAGCAGAAAATACTTGAGCGCCGCCTCGCTGGAGGCCGGGGAATCGCGCCTGATTCCGGTGAGCGCGTAGACGCCGAGCGAAAGCACCTCGAGCGCCAGAAAGATGACGAGCAAGTCCGTCGCCATCGCCATCAGAATCATGCCGGCAATCGCAAACAGCATCAGGGCGTAGTACTCGCCGAGCGGCAGTCGTTCACGCTCAATCACCGGACCCGAGATGGCCAGCGACAGCAAGCCGGCGATCAGAATCACGAACGTGACGAAGAGGCCGAAGTTGTCGGCCGCGACGACGCCGAAGCTGGTCGCACCGCCGCGGATCCAGAGCAGAACGGAGGCCACCAGCGCGCCCCCCAGGCCAATGGCGCCCAGCGGTCCGATCGGCAGCCGTTCACCGGGATCGCGAAACGCCTCCGCGACCATCGCGGCTATCCCCGCCGCCACAACACACGCGATCGGGACAACTGCGCTCAGCGCGGCCAGCGTCACTGCTCCCTCACCTGAATCTGCACCGGCGCTCCCTGACGCACGTGATCGAGCAACTGCTCGACCGATACTCTCATCGGATCGAGGAAGAGATTCGGCACCACACCCATCAGCACGATCAGGGCGATGATCGGCACCAGAACCGTCCACTCACGCGGCGTGAGGTCCTCGAGGCGGGCGTTTTCCTCCTTGTCCACAGGGCCGTAGTTGACGCGCTGGAACATCCACAGCATGTAGGTGGCGGACAGAATCACGCCGGTCGCCGCCAACGCGGTCAACCGCGCGTTCCAGGAGAACGCACCCAGCAGAATGAGGAATTCGCCGACAAACCCGTTCAGTCCGGGGAGACCAATCGAGGCTAACGTCACGAGGAGAAACGCCGCGACGAACCGCGGCATCACCTTCTTGAGCCCGCCGAAGTCCGCGATCAGGCGGGTATGGCGACGATCGGACAGCATGCCGACGAGAAGGAAGAGACCGCCCGTGCTGACACCATGACTGAGCATCTGATACACGGCGCCCTGGACGCTCTGGGTGTTCATCGCCGCGATCCCGAGCACCACGAAGCCGAGGTGGCTGACGCTCGAGTACGCGACCAGCTTTTTCATGTCGGGCTGCACCATCGCAACCAGTGCGCCGTACACGATGCCGATCACCGCCAGCGTCGCGAGATACGGCGCGAAATAGGCCGAGGCGATCGGGAACAGCGGAAACGCGAATCGGAGCAGGCCGTAGGTGCCCATCTTGAGCATCACGCCGGCCAGAATGACGGAGCCGGCCGTCGGAGCCTCAACGTGGGCATCAGGCAGCCAGGTGTGCAAGGGGAACAACGGCACCTTCACCGCAAACGCCAGTGCGAAGGCCAGAAAAAACCAGATCTGCAGCGATCGCGGAATATCGAGGTCGTACAACGTGAGCAGGTCAAAGCTGTAGGCGCCCGTGGTCGCGTGCTGCAGGACCGCCAGCCCCAGAATCGCGAGCAGCATCAGCACGCTGCCGGCCATCGTGTAGAGAATGAACTTCACCGCGGCGTAGACACGCCGTCCGTACCCCCAGATTCCGATGAGGAAGTACATCGGGATGAGCATGGCATCCCAGAAGACATAGAAGAGGAACAGATCGAGCGAGAGAAAGACGCCAATCATCGCGCTCTCGAGCAGCAGCATCGCCATGCAGAAGGCGCGCATCTTGCGGTGAACGGATCCCCATGAACTGAGCAGCGCGAGCGGCGTCAGGAAACCCGTGAGCACGACGAGCAGAAGGCTGATGCCGTCCACGCCCAGCGCGTAGGTGATGCCGAACGCAGGAATCCAGGCGTGGCGCTCGGTGAACTGAAAGTCGACCGATGCGGGATCAAACCGGGTCCAGAGGAGCAGCGCTTCGGCGAGCACGAGAAGCGACACGATGAGCGCGAATCGCCTGATCACCACCTCGTTGCGCGGCTCGTCCCTGAGGCCGAACAGGGCGAGCGCTCCCGCGATCGGGAGGGCAATTAGCGTGGTGAGGATGGGGAAGGTCATGGCGCGTCAGTTGAGGCTTGCACACAAAACGGCGTACGTCGCAGAGACCGCAGAGAGTGGCAAGTGATGCACGTCGGAGGGGGCGCCGCAACACACTGCATCTGCAAGCTCCGCGTTGATCGTCGGGAGCTCATCGCCACAGGTAGTACCCGAGAATGGCGACCACTCCGAGAAACAACGATGCGGCGTACGCGCGAACGGAGCCGGTCTGCGCCAGCCGCAACAGCCGGCCCGACAGGCGCACGATCTCGCCCGTGCCGTTGACGGCGCCATCGATGCCGCGCACGTCGACGCCCTTCCACAGTCCGTGCTCCGAAATGATGTGAATCGGCTCGACCAGTGTGGCGTTGTAAATCTCGTCGACGTAGTACTTGTTGGTGAGCAACCGATACAGACCGCTGAACCGTTCGGCAACCGCAGCGGCGGCGGCGCGATTCTTCAGGAAGAACCACCATGCGATGCCGATGCCCGCGAAGGCCACCGCCGACGACACCACCATCAGCGTACCGGCGAGCCCTGGAGCTCCGACCTCCACGACGGCGGCTTCTGCGAAGCTCGGCTCGAGAAAGTGTTCGAACCGGCCGCCGATACCAACCCAGCCTGCCACCACCGATCCCACGGCGAGCACGATGAGCGCCAGCGCCATCGCCGGCGGCGCGTCGTGCAGGTGCGACGCCCCTTCGTGCGTGGTGTGGGCTGGTGAGCCTGGTAATCCTGATGAGGCAGGTAGGGAATGGTTGATCTCGGATCGGCGATCGCCGTGAAACGCCAGGAACACCAGCCGGAACATGTACACCGCGGTCATCAGCGACGTCAGCATCCCGATAACCCACAGCACGGTGTGGCCTTCCGCGTAAGCGCGGAACAGGATTTCATCCTTGCTGAAGAATCCCGCGAGTCCCGGGACTCCGGCGATCGCCAATGCACCGATGACGAAGGTCCAATACGTGATGGGCAGCGCGTTCTTCAGCCCGCCCATGCGCCGCAGATCCTGCTCGCCCGCCAAGGCATGAATCACCGCGCCGGATCCCAGAAACAGCAGCGCCTTGAAAAACGCGTGGGTGTACAGATGGAACACGCCGGCACCGAAGGCGCCGACGCCCATCGCCAGGAACATGTAGCCAAGCTGCGACACCGTGGAGTACGCGAGCACTCGCTTGATATCGTTCTGCACCAGGCCGATTGTCCCGGCCATGAACGCGGTTGCTGCGCCGACGACGGCGATGATCGTCAGTGTCTCCGGCGCGTGACTGAACAGAACCGCGTTGCGCCCGATCATGTACACCCCCGCCGTCACCATCGTCGCCGCATGAATCAGCGCCGAGACCGGCGTTGGGCCCTCCATCGCATCCGGGAGCCAGACGAAGAGCGGGATTTGGGCGGACTTGCCGGTCGCTCCAACAAAGAGCAGCAGCGTGATCGCCGAGAGGGGACCGAACACGGTTTCCGGCTGCAGGACCGCGGCCGAACGGGCAATCTCCAGGAAGTCCACGGTGCCAAAGTGCAGGACGATCATCAGAATGCCCAGAATGAACCCGAAGTCGCCGATGCGATTGACGATGAAGGCCTTCTTCCCGGCATCTGACGCCGACTGCTTCTGGTACCAAAAGCCGATCAGCAGGTAGGAGCAGAGTCCCACGCCCTCCCAGCCCACGAACATCACCAGAAAATTGGCGCCGAGCACCAGCAGCAGCATGAAGGCCGCGAACAGGTTCAAATAGGAAAAGTAGCGCGCGTACTCGCCGGCGGGCTCCTCGTGCATGTAGGCCGTCGAGTAGACGTGAATGAGCGCACCGATGCCGGTGACGACGAGAATCATGACGGCCGAGAGCGGATCGAGCCGCAGCGCCAGCGCGGCGTCGAAGTCTCCCGATCGAATCCAGCTGCCCACGTCCAGGACGATCGCCTGCGACTCCGGATTGCGCGAGAGCAGATTCCACACCGACGCCAGCGACAGCGCGAACGACCCCGCGATGGTCGCGCAGGCTATCCCGCCGGATACCGTCTTCGACAGCCGGCGCCCGAAGCAGGCGTTCAGCAGGAAGCCGGCGAACGGCAGCAGCGGAATCAGGAGCAGCATGCACGTCCACGATCACCGCAGCGATCGCGGAACACGCAGAGGACTGGGGCGCTCTGCGAACTCCGCGGTTTCTGCGGTACAACGGTCAGCATCATCACCACTTCAGCAACGTGAAGGTATCGGGGTTCAGCGACTCGTGATGCCGGAACAGCGCGATGATGATCGCCAGTCCGACCGCGGCCTCGGCGGCCGCGACGGTGATGACAAAGAACACAATGATTTGTCCTTCTGCCGATCCGAGGGCTCGGCCGAAGGCCACGAACGTCAGGTTCACGGCATTCAGCATGATCTCGATCGACAGCAGAATGGTGATGAGGTTGCGGCGGACGAACACGCCAGCAGTGCCGATCGCGAAGAGTATCGCGGACAACACCAGGTAGTGATTCAGTGACGGCATGTCACTCTCCCCGCCGGGCGATGGTGGCGTCCGCGCTCGCTTCGCGCGGTTCTTGCGTCGAGCGGCGGCCAGCCAACATCACGGCGGCCACCATGGCGACGAGAATCAGGATCGACGTCACTTCGAATTGAAAGGCGTAGTCCGTAAACAGCAGCCGGCCGATTTCCGCAACTGAGCTCACGGATGCACCGGGGAAGGCCCCTGATTCGCCTCCGGCCGCGGTCAATGCCCAGACCAGCTCGATCGCGAGCAGCACGGCAAGGAGGCTCCCCACAATCATCGGCCGCCGGCCGAACAGCCGATGCGCCTCGATCGCCTCCGCCGGCGGATTCAGCAGCATGACCACGAAGAGAAAGAGCACCATGATGGCGCCGGCGTACACGATGATCTGAATCACGGCCACGAACGGGGCGTCGAGCAGGACATACAGGCCGGACAGCGCGCCGAACGACGCGATGAGCAACAGCACACTGTAAATCGGATTCCGCTGGGCGATGACCAGAAGCGACGTCACCACGGCCGCCGTCGCGAACAGATAAAACAGCATCATTCAGACGCCAAAATACAGCACACCCGCTGCGGTCACGATCAGGTTGATCACCGACGCCGGCAGCAGCACTTTCCAGCCGAACGCCATCAGCTGGTCATAGCGATACCGTGGCAGCGTCCACCGCATCCAGATGTAGAAGAACAGGATGGCCGTCACCTTGAGCAGAAACCAGATCCAGCCCAACGACTCCGGCAGGAAGGGGCCGTGCCAGCCGCCCAAGTACAAATCAGTCGCGACCGCTGACACGGTCACCATGTTGATGTACTCGGCCAGGAAGAACATCGAGAACTTCATGCTGCTGTACTCGGTGTGGTAACCGGCGACGAGCTCCTGTTCGGCCTCAGGAAAGTCAAACGGCGCGCGGTTGGTTTCGGCAATGCCGGCCGTCATGTAGATGAGAAAGCCGATCGGCTGCAGAAACACGAACCAGCGCGGAATTCCGTAGAACGCACCGGCCTGTTGATCGACGATCCGGGCCAGCGACATCGAGTTGGCGACGAGAATCACACCCGCGAGTGCGAGACCGTAGGAAAGCTCGTAGCTGATCATCTGCGCAGAGGATCGCAGACCGCCGAGCAGCGAGTACTTGCTGTTGGAGCTCCAGCCGGCGAGCACGATGCCGTAGACGCTCATCGACGAGATGGCAAAAATCACCAGGACCGCGACATTGACGTCGGCGACCTGCAGACGCATCGGCTCGTCCAGCAGGCCAAAGAAGGTCGTCGAGGCGCCAAACGGGACGACGGCAAACGCGGCAAAGGCCGCCGTGGCGGAGATCATCGGTGCGAGCACAAAAAGGATGCGATCGGCGGCGGCCGGTCTGAGCTCCTCCTTGAACAGCAGCTTGACGATGTCGGCGAGCGGCTGGAGAACCCCTTTCGGTCCGACGAGATAGGGGCCCATACGCTGCTGCAGCACCGCGGCCACCTTGCGTTCGAAATACACCATGACGGCCGCCGAATTCAGCAGCATCACGAAAACGAACAGCGTCAGGACGATCTGGGCGGCCAGCAGCGGAGTCATGCGTGCGCGCGCCAGTCTGCCGGGAGGGTGCACCGGCCCTCCCTGATATGGGCCTCGTACTCATGCCGGAAATGCTTCAAGGTGGTCAACACCGGCGTCACCGCGGCATCGCCAAAGGCGCACAGCGTCTTGCCGGCGATGTTGCCGGAAATGCTCAACAGCAAGTCCAGGTCGCGGGTCTGCCCCTGGCCATGCTCGATCTTCCGCAGGATCTTGTGCAGCCAGTCGGTCCCCTCGCGGCAGGGTGTGCATTTGCCGCACGATTCGTGGCGGTAGAAGTGCAGGAGGTTTTCGGCGAGCCAGACCATACAGGTGGTGTCGTCGAGCACGATCAGCCCCGCCGATCCGAGGAGCGAACCGGCTTTCTGGACGCCATCGAAACTCGCCTGCGCGTCGAGTTGATCGGGCAGGAGGATCGGGACGGATGAGCCTCCGGGGATGACCGCTTTGAGGGTGCGCCCTTCGCGGACGCCTCCGGCGTAACCGTCGATCAACTCGCGGAGCGTGATGGTCATCGGGGCTTCGTAGACCCCCGGACGCTTCACGTGCCCGCTGATGCAGAACAGTTTGGGTCCGCCATTCTTCTCGGGTCCGAGCTGGCTGTACCACTCCGCGCCGTTCTTGAGAATCAACGGCACGTTGGCGAGGGTCTCGACGTTGTTCACGGCGGTCGGACAGTTGTAGAGGCCGACAACCGCCGGGAACGGCGGCTTGTTCCGCGGTTGGGCGCGCTTTCCCTCGAGTGATTCGAGCAGGGCGGTTTCTTCGCCAGCCTCGTAGGCGCCCGCACCGCGATGCATGTAGACATCGCAGTCGAATCCCGACCCGAGGACGTTCTTGCCGATAAAGCCGCGCGCGTAGGCGTCGGCGATGGCGCGCTCGAGGACGTGCTGAACGTGAAAAAACTCGCCCCGTATATAGATGTAGGCCACGCGCGCCCCGATCGCGTAGCAGGCAATCGCGCAGCCTTCAATCAACAGGTGCGGATTCCGCTCCATGAGGAGGTGGTCCTTGAAGGTTCCCGGCTCGCTTTCATCAGCGTTGCAGGCGATGTACTTGGGATTGGGCGATTTCTTGTCGACGAACTGCCACTTCATGCCGGTCGGGAAACCGGCGCCGCCGCGGCCGCGAAGACCTGACGCTTTGACCACGTCGACGACCTGGTCGGGGGTCATGGCCAGCGCCTTCTTCAGGCCTTCGTACCCTTCGTGCTGCAGGTAGAAGTCGAGCGTGAAGCAGTTGGGTTCGCGGACGTACTTGGTGAGAAGTGGCTCCATACGTTGATTCAGCAACCGAACTTCACGAAGACACGACGATCACGAATCGTCATGACTGCTCAACCACATGATGACAACCTGAGAGGGCGGCTTCCCCTTTGGTCCGCAGATCCTCGACCAGCCGGCGCACGTCGGCCGGCTTCAGGCATTCCTGCCAGGCATCGTTGACCATGACCACAGGGGCCCGATCGCAGGCGCCGAGACACTCCACTTCGACCAGCGTGAACGTCCCAGTCGAGTCGGTCTCGCCGGGCCTGATGCCCAGGGTCTCGCAGAGGGCCGCGGTCACTTGCTCGGCGCCATTCAGCGCACAGGACAGCGTGCGGCAGACGTTCACGACGAAGCGGCCCATCGGCCGGGTGTAGAACATCGTGTAGTAAGACACCACGTCTTCGACGTCCGCGGCGGTGATGCCGAGCAGCTCGGCGACATGCTGCATGGCGTGGCCCGTGATGAACCCCTGCTGATGCTGCACGAGATAGAGCGCCGGAAGCACAGCCGAGCGGCGCTGCTCGGGCGGATAGCGTGTCACGATCCGATCGAACCGGGCGCGATTCTCCGGACTGTAGGTGAACGGCGGTCCAGGATCGGTCAGCGTCCGCGATGAACGATGGAAGGTGGCGCCGTACGCCATGTCAGGATGAAAGCTCACCGGTCCACGTCTCCCATCACGACATCGATCGAACCGATGACGGCGATCACATCGGCGATCAAGCCGCCGACAACCATTTTCTCGAGTGCCTGGCAGGCCAATAGCGACGGCGCTCTGGATTTGATCCGCCATGGCCGGTTGGTGCCGTCCGCCACCACGTAGAACCCGTGCTCACCCCGGGGCCCCTCGACCGGGACGTACGCTTCGCCCGCCGGCACGGTGAACCCCTGCGAATAGACCAGGAAGTGCTGGATGAGCGCTTCCATTTCGGTGTAGACGCGATCCTTGGGCGGCGGCGTGATGCGCGGGTCGGCGATGGCGTAGACGCCGGCCGGCGTAATGCGGCCGAGCACCTGCCGGCAAATCCGGACGCTCTCACGCATTTCCGCCACGCGAACGAGGTAGCGCGCGTAGACGTCGCCTTCGCTCCTGGTCGGCACATTGAAGTCGAGCGTGTCGTAGCCAAGATACGGAAACGCCCGGCGCACGTCATACGAAACACCGGCGGCACGCGCGATTGGACCGACCAGGCCGTATGCGACCGCGTCGTCCTTGGAGATCACCCCGACGCCGCGGGTCCGTTCGACGTAGATCTCGTTGCGGGTCAGCAGATCCTCGTATTCGTCGAGCTTGGGCGGGAAGCGATCGAGGAACGCGGTCACCGCATTGTGAAACCCCCGCGGGAGATCCTCGCGAAGGCCGCCAATCCGCATGTAGCTGGGAAACATCCGGAAGCCAGCCAGCATCTCGTTGATGTTGAGCAGCAGCTCCCGCTCCCTGAAGCAGTACAGCATCACGGACACCGCACCCACTTCCATTCCGTGGGTGCCAAGCCAGACCAGATGACTGTTGATGCGTTGGAGCTCGGCAATGAGCACCCGAATCCAGCGCACCCGTTCAGGGACCTCGATGCCCAGCAACCGCTCCACCGACATGCAGAAGGCCATGCTGTTGGACTGCGCGCTCAAGTAATCCATCCGCTCGACGAGCGGAATCACCTGCTGCCACTTCTTCTGCTCGGTGGTCTTCTCGATGCCGGTGTGAAGAAACCCGATGGTCGGCGCGACCGACCGGACGATCTCACCGTCGAGCTCCAGCACGAGCCGCAGCACGCCGTGCGTGCTGGGGTGCTGTGGCCCCATGTTGACGGTCATCGTTTCGGTGCGGAGCTCAGGCATGTTTCGCGTCACCAACGCGGCCACCGTGGCGATCGCCGTTCTCGGCAAAAGCCCTCTCCACCAAATCACAGATCACGTGCAGCAGCGTCAAGTGCACTTCCTGCACCCGCGGCGTCGAATCCGACGGCACGTTGATGTGTATGTCCGCCGCGGCACCGGCCGGGCCGCCGTCGCATCCAGTCAACGCGATCGTCTTCATTCCGATCGCGTGCGCCGCCTTCAGCGCCTCGACGACGTTCGCCGACCGTCCGCTGGTGCTCATCGCAAAGGCGACATCGCCGTTGCGTCCGAGCGCCTCGATCTGTCGCGCGAAAATGCGATCGAACGCGTAGTCGTTGCCGATCGCGGTGAGAATGCTGGTGTCGGTCGTCAAGGCAATCGCGGCGAGCGCCGCTCGCTCCCGCGTAAACCGGCTGACCAACTCGGCGGCCACGTGCTGGGCATCCGCGGCGCTCCCGCCATTGCCAAAGAGGAGCAGTTTGCCACCGCGCTGCAGTGCCTCGACGATCGCAGCCGCCGCGTCGAGCGCCGGCCGCGGATTCGCCTTCGCCGTCGCATGGAGCGCGATGGTCGCGTCAAGGGTCGCCCGCAGCCGGACCGCGCCGTCAGCCACGAGTCAGTCGATCCTTTTGCATGTTCGCGCGGAACTCTTCTTCGGTCATCTGCATCGCCTCGGATGTCCGGACCCTGGCATTGATCTGGATCGGATAGTCCTTGCGCAGCGGGAATCCTTCCCAGTCCTCAGGCATGAGCAATCGCCGCGGATCGGGATGCCGCTCGAACTCGATGCCGAACAGATCCCAGACCTCGCGTTCGAGCCAATTGGCTGCCGGCCAAATATCACTGACGGTGGAAATGCGCGCCGTTTGGCCCGGGAGCCTGACTTTCAGGCGAAGACGCAGGCGGCGCTCGATGGAGACGAGCAGATAGACCAGCTCGAACCGCGGCTCGCGTGGCCAGAAATCGACCGCCGTCAGCTCGGCGAGCAGTGTGAAGTCGAGCGCCGAGCGAAGCGTGCGGGCGACGCTCGGAAGATCCTCGCCCGACACGTAGACCGACGTCTGCAGGTCGATGCTCGGTGCGCGTTCGGTATGAACGCCAGGCAGCGTCTCCTGCAGCACCGCAAAGAGCGCGTCGGAATCCATTACGACAGTTTCTGCTGCGCGATCTTCCGTTGAAGCTGGACGATGCCGTAGATGAGCGACTCGGGTCGCGGCGGACAGCCGGGGACGTAGACATCAACCGGCACGACCTGGTCGACGCCCTGGACGAGGGCGTAATTGTCGAACACGCCCCCGATCGACGCGCACGCACCCATGGAAATCACCCACTTGGGCTCCGGCATCTGATCGTAAATGCGGCGAAGTGCGGGAGCCATTTTCCGCGACAGGCGGCCGGCGACGATCATGAGGTCCGACTGCCGTGGGCTCCCGCGGAAGACCTCCGCGCCGAATCGTGCAATGTCGTAGCGTGAGCAACTCATCGCCATCATCTCGATGGCGCAACACGCCAGCCCGAAGGTCACGGGCCAGATCGACGATCGCCGGGCCCACTGAACCATTTTCTCGACACTGGTGGTCAGGACCGGGATGTCAACGTCTGGACTCATCGCTCCCCCAATCGAGCGCACCCTTGCGCCAGACGTACACGTAACCGGCGAGCAGCAGCGTCATGAAGAGAACCACCTGGACGAAGCCGTTCCAACCGAGGTCGCGCAGCGCCATCGCCCAGGGATACAGGAAGGCCACCTCGATGTCGAACAGGAGGAAGATCATGGCGACGAGATAGAACTTCACCGACTGGCGCTCGCGCGCGTCGCCGACCGGCGGCATGCCACATTCGTAGGGCGCGAGTTTTTCAGGCGTAGGCTTTCGGGGCCCGAGGAGGCTGGACAGACCGATCGCAATCGCCGCAAAACCGGCGCCAAGCGCGATCATGATGAGGATGGAAAACCAGCCTTGCATGGTGTGATGGGGCTTGTGAACGATTTCGCAAGCTCGAATCACATGCTATCGGACGCACCTGGGCAAGTCAACGAACAGAACCGACAACACTGAACAAAATCGAGAAGAACCTTCTCTTTTGGTATCGCTCAGCTCCGGTCGTTGTGGGTGGCGCGATGGATCTCGTCCCCGGTGACGCCCCGCCTGATGCGCTCGACCAGCGCAAGACGTCACTCCTCGCCAGCGCTGGCGCGCGTGCTTCACCGGAGGAGTGAGACCGGAGGCGTGGCGGGAGGTTTAAGGCCCCCCGCCCTCTTACCCGATGACGGCGCTGACTTCGGCCATGCGTCGATCGAGTTCCGCCAGCGCTTGTGCCAACTGCGCGCGGCGACCCTCGTGCGTGGCCGCTTCCTGCTGGCGCTGCATTTCCGTGCGCGCCAGCTTCAGCGACTGCAACGACTCAATCGCTTTCACTTGTGCTGGAGTCAACGAGCGGCCGCCTTTGCGCACCCGCTCCTGTTCCAGTTCTTCCATCCGCTCCTGAATTCGAGACTCTGCGTCAATCAGTCCTTCGCCAGCATCACCCATATCCCTACATTATAAGATCACGGGATGTCCGCTCGCGCTGTTTCTGATCCGCTCGAGCCGTTTCATCCTGCCGTCCGCGACTGGTTCACCACGGCGTTCGCCGGGCCGACACCGCCGCAAATGTCCGGCTGGCGTGCGATTTCCCGTGGGGAGTCGACGCTCATCCTCGCACCCACCGGCAGCGGCAAAACCCTGGCGGCGTTCCTCTGGTGCCTCGATCGGCTCATGTTCGCGCCAGTGCCCGAGAAAGCGCGACGGTGCCGCGTGCTCTATATCTCGCCCTTGAAGGCCCTCGCCGCCGACGTGGAGCGCAATCTCCGCCTCCCGCTCGCTGGCATCGCGCAAGCGGCGGAGGCACGCGGGGACTGTTACCTGACGCCGACAATCGCCGTGCGAACGGGCGACACCACACCGGCCGATCGCGCGCGCTTTCAACGCGAGCCCTCCGATCTCCTCATCACCACGCCGGAGTCGCTGTATCTCCTGCTGACATCAAACTCGCGCGAGGCACTGCGCAGCATCGACACCGTCATCATTGACGAGATTCATGCCCTCGTGCCCACCAAGCGAGGCGCCCACCTGGCGCTTTCTCTCGAGCGACTCGTGACACGCTGCGCGCGCGTGCCCCAGCGCATCGGGCTGTCGGCCACGCAGCGGCCGCTCGATGAGGTCGCGCGCTTTCTGGGCGGCGTCACTCCAGGCGAAGTCGCACAGAAGCGCACAGGCCGCCAGGCCGTCGAGGTCAATCAGGGGCTCGAACACGAGTTTGCCATTCCTCGCGGAACCATCCGCTATCGACCCGTGACGATCGTCGATACGGCCGGCAAGAAAGCCCTGCATCTCACGATCGAGGGGCCGGTGGGGCCACTAGATCAGGGTTCACCGGGTTCACGGGGTTCAAATGGTTCACGCGGTTCCGTCTGGTCATCCATTCATCCGCGCGTTCTTGAACTGATTCGCGCGCATCGCTCCACGCTTATCTTCGTCAACAGCCGCCGGCTCGCTGAGCGGATGGCGGGGGCGATCAACGAACTCGCTGGAGAGACGCTGGTGCGTTCGCACCATGGCTCCATCGCGCGCGCGCAGCGAGTGGAGATCGAGGAGCTCCTCAAAGCCGGCGCGCTTCGTGCCCTCGTCGCGACCTCATCGCTGGAGCTTGGCATCGACATGGGAGCCATCGATCTCGTCGTGCAGATCGAAGCGCCGCCGTCAGTCGCCAGCGGCTTGCAGCGCATTGGCCGCGGCGGCCACCATTTCGGAGCTATCAGCGAAGGCGTCATCTTCCCCAAGTTCCGAGGCGACCTTGTCGCGTCCGCGGCCGTCGCCAGGGCACTCCACGAAGGCGCCGTCGAAGCGACTCGCTATCCGCGCAACCCGCTCGATATCGTCGCTCAACATGTGGTCGCGATGGCCGCGATGGACGAATGGAACGTTGACGACCTCTATGCCACGGTGCGGCGAGCGGCGCCCTTCGCCGAGTTGAGTCGCGGTGTGTTCGAGGGGGTGCTCGACATGCTGTCGGGCCGCTACCCTTCCGATGAATTCGCTGAACTTCGACCGCGGATTACCTGGGATCGTGTGGCGGGCACCATTGTCGCGAGGGACGGGGCGAAGCGAGTCGCCATCGCCAATGGCGGGACGATCCCCGATCGCGGCCTGTTTGGCGTGTTTCTCGCCGGTGCGGGTCCGGGGTCGGCGCGCGTTGGCGAACTCGATGAGGAGATGGTCTTCGAGAGTCGCGTCGGCGACACCTTCGTCCTTGGCGCATCGACGTGGCGCATCGAAGAGATCACCCATGATCGGTTGCTGGTGTCACCGGCTCCCGGAGAGCCGGGCAAGATGCCGTTCTGGAAGGGCGACCAGGCCGGCCGGCCTCTCGAGCTCGGGCTGGCAATCGGACACCTGACGCACGATCTGCTGCGACTGTCGCCAAACGCCGCCGTCGATCGGCTGATTCGCGACCACGACCTGGACGGTCGCGCCGCAGACCACCTGATGGGTTATTTGCAGGAGCAAGCGACGGCGACAGGGGCAGTGCCAGATGCGGCCACCGTGGTCATCGAGCGCGTGCGCGATGATCTCGGCGACTGGCGCGTCTGCGTGCTCTCGCCCCGCGGCGGTCGCATTCATGCGCCGTGGGCCATGGCTGTCGCCGCCAAGATTCGCGACGAGACCGGCGTCGACGTCGAAACACTCTGGGGAGACGATGGGTTCGTCGTGCGGTTTCCGGACCTGGAGCGACCGCCCGATCCCGCGCTGCTCACGCCTTCCCCCGAGGAAGTCCAAGCGCTTGTCGTCCGGCAATTGGGCGCGACGGCACTGTTCGCCGCCAAGTTCCGCGAGAATGCCGGGCGCTCGCTGCTGCTACCGAAGCGGCGACCCGGCATGCGCGCCCCTCTCTGGCAGCAGCGCAAGCGTGCGGCCGATCTGCTGGCGGTCGCCGCGCGGTACGGCTCTTTCCCAGTGCTGCTCGAAACCTACCGGGAGTGCCTCCGTGATTTCTTCGACATGCCGGCCCTGATGACGACGCTGGCCGACATCCAGAGCCGGAAGCTTCGCATCGTGACCGTCGACTCGGAACGGCCGTCGCCGTTCGCCGCCTCGCTGCTCTTCAGCTACGTCGCGAGTTTCATCTACGACGGAGACGCGCCGCTGGCGGAGCGGCGCGCGCAGGCGTTGTCGGTCGATCAGACTCAACTTCGCGAGCTGATCGGCGACGCGGAACTGCGGGAGCTCCTCGACGTCGATTCGATGCAGGAGATCGATCGGCAGCTCCAACGACTTGATCCCAAGTACGGCGCGAAGAGCGCGGACGGCGTTCACGACCTGCTGCTGTCGTTGGGCGATCTCACGGATGACGAAGTGAGGGCACGTACCCAGACGCCAGAGGCCGAAGGCAGCATTCCGTTGCTGACGGCGGCGGGCCGCGTGATCAGCGTGATGATCGCCGGCGAATCCCGGCACATCGCGGTCGAAGACGCCGCTCGCTACCGTGATGCGCTTGGCGTGCAGTTGCCCGCCGGCCTGCCCGACGCGCTGCTCGAGCCCGTGCGCGACCCGCTTGGCGATCTGGTGCTGCGCTACGCGCGCACCCACGCTCCCTTCGCGGCCGTCGATGTGGGACGGCGCTACGGCCTTCCCACTGCGGCCGTCGACGCAACGCTGAGCCGACTCACGGGCGAGCGGCGATTGCTCGAGGGCGAGTTTCGTCCGGGAGGAACGGCGCGCGAGTGGACCGATTCGGACGTGCTCGGCATGCTGCGGCGTCGATCGCTGGCGAAGCTGCGCCACGTGGTTGAGCCGGTCGAACGGGCTGCACTCGGCCGCTTCAGCCTTTCGTGGCAAGGCATCCGCCGTCGTCGAATCGGTCCAGACGGACTGCTCGACGTTGTCGAACAGCTGCAGGGGGCGCCACTGCCCGCGTCGATTCTGGAAACCGACATTCTTCCAGCGAGGATCGATCGCTACGATCCTGGCGATCTCGACGGTCTTCTTGCGGCCGGTGAAGTCGTCTGGGTTGGCGTCGAAACACTGGGCAACCGAGACGGACGCATCGCGCTGTATTTCGCGGATCATCTGGCGCGGCTGCTCCCTCCTCGCGACGCCAGGGCGAAGCACGTCGAGGGGACGCGCGAAGCCGCGATCATCAACTCATTGCGCGGCGGCGGCGCGTCGTTCTTCGGGCCGCTGCACGAAGCGGCGGGCGGAGGCTATCCCGCAGAGACCGTCGACGCAATCTGGAATCTCGTCTGGCAGGGCCTGGTCACCAACGACACGTTCCACGCGGTGCGCGCCTTCACTCGAGCCCCAGCCGCGCGCCGACGCCTGAAGGGCCCATCCGCGCCAGCGCCAGTCCGATCACGGCGCCTGGCACCACCATCCGCGGAAGGCCGATGGACGTTGGTACCGCACGGCCATCGGACATCTCAGCGCGGCAAGGAGGCCACCGCCTGGGCGGCGGCCCTCACGCAGCAATTGCTGACACGCCACGGCGTGCTGACGCGCGAAGCGGTCATGAGCGAGTCCCCGCCTGGCGGGTTCGGCCTCGTCTACCCGGTCCTCAAAGCGATGGAAGAGCGCGGTCGCTTACGCCGCGGCTATTTTGTCGCGGGCCTCGGGGCAACACAATTCGCCCTCCCCGGAGCGCTCGATCTCTTGCGCTCGATGCGCGACGGCAGCGACGCATCGATCAACGACGGTCCAGAGACGACGGTGCTCGCCGCACTCGACCCGGCGAACCCGTACGGCGCGACATTGAAATGGCCCGCCTTCGCGGCCAACGCCGCTTCGGCGCGACAGGGGCCCACCGCTCCCGAGTCGACCGCGGCGAGCCGCGGACCCACGCGGACAGTCGGCGCGACGGTGATCCTCGTGGACGGAGTGCTGGCCGCATATCTGGCGAAGGGCGATCGACTGCTGCTCACGTGGCTGCCTGATGTCGAGCCGCTTCGCTCGCGAGTCGCACGGGCCATTGCTGCCGTGCTCATCACGCGCGCGCGTAGCGGCGACGAGACGCCACGGGGAATGCTGCTCGAGGAGATTGACGGATTGCCGGCGGTGGCGCACCCGATCTCGCCCTTCCTGGTCGAGGCAGGGTTCGTCGCAGGGGCACTCGGACTTCAGCCGACCTTCAAGATATGACCGACGACCCTACGAGCTTGCCGACTGTCACTACGGGGCGAGCTTCACGCTAATCTCCGCACCGAACAGCATCGTCCGATCGTTGTCGCGCGCGGCCCACTTCATCGCCGTTTCAAGACTCTTCTTCACAAGCCCATCGAACACGGTTCGGCCATCGGCAACCACTTTCACCGGCTTCGTGAAATCAAACACGTCCGGCGAGAGCAGAAGCGTGAACGCCGCCACGCCGCGCGTTGTTGCCTGCACAGTGTTGCCGTCGCGCACGAGATCGACGCGTCCGGTCGGCGCTGCCCGGCCGAACATCCGCCTCGGTGTCGACACGCCGGGCGCGAAATAGCCGCGCACCTCGACGCGCTGATCTCCGCGAACGACCGTCATGGTGATGAAGTTGTTACCGGGGACCGTCTCCAGGAATTGCAGCAATCGCTGTCCTTCCGGAATCGCCCGGCCATTGACAGCCGCCACCACGTCGCCCGGCTTGAGATCGAAGGTGCTGGCGCTGCTGTCCGCCAGGACGCTGATGATTTTCGTTCCGTCTGCGCGCAAACCGAAGCCCGCCAGAGGCGGCGGGACGAAGCGGTTCACGTCGGGCAGCGGTTCACGCTTGTCCTGCGGATTGAGCGCGTCGATCACCAGCCAGTGGGCTCGAGTGCTCGTGTCGATGGCGTCGGTCTCCCACGTCAGCTTCGCTGGATACGGTGCACGAGGGTGCTCGCGAACAAACGCTTCGTATCCGTCACGGACCTCGGGCCACCATGCCGTGTTGTGTGCGCCTTCGGGTTGCGGACGGTAAGTCACATCGACGCCGCTCCGTTGCAGATGCTCGACGTAGGGCTCAACCAGGCCCGGCGGATACAGCTGATCCTTCCAGCCATTGACGACGAACCAGGGTTTGTTCAGCAGGTTGTTGGGCAGCAGATCGGCCGCGATGCCGAGCGAATCGTTGGTCAACACGAGAATCGCGCCATTCAAGGGAAGGAAGCTCGCAAACGGCGTGGTGTCGTGCATCGCCACGTAGTACGCAGCGGTGCCGCCATCAGACACCCCCGAGAGCACCACGTGGTTTTCGTCGACGTTGTAGGTTCGCTTGACGCTGTCGAGAATGGCTCGAAGATTCTCGACTTGGGTTCGGCTCCACCATGGCGCGTCGTTCCACGCCAGCGGCAGGACGTAGATCTGCTCGGCACCGGCAAGAGCGCCGATCCCCGGTACCCCTCCGCGGCCCGCGGTCGTTCCATCCTGCCGTCCCGTCACTCCTCCATGCAGCTGGATGCGCACCTGATAGGTGCGCGACGGATCGTAGGTCTGAGGCACGTCGAGCGTGTAACCGAAGTCGGTTTGCCCGGCGCGACGATTCAGGCGCACAACGCCCCGCTGAGCCTGCGGCGAATACGCGCGACCGCCCTTGAGGCGCGCGTAGGCTTCATCGAAGCCGATGCCGGATCCGACCACGGCCGCTGTCGCGCCTGATGCTTCCTCGGGAGTACGCGCATCCCAGAACAGCTTGAACGCCGCGTCGATCGCCGGCGTTGTGGCGCCTCGCGCAGGTCCCTGAAAGGCGGCACGGCCGGCCGGCTGAACCGCAAGAGCCATGACGACGACTATCGCGCTGAATCCGATCCGCATGCCAGCCATCTTACGCTCCCTCCAAGGGTTCGAGCGTCACGACCGCGTTGTAGTCCGGCTCTAGCGAGTCGGGATCAATCCGCGACCCCGACAGCAGTCGATTGCCCTCCGGCCAATGCACCTCGAGGTTGCCCGGCCTGATTGCTGCACCCTTCAGCCTGCCGTCGAACGTGCCGTCCGCCGATCGCAACCGCACCCCCGCACCATCCCGCAATCGCAGGCGGTTCAGGTCAACTTCACTTATCAGCACATCGTCCCGACGCGCACCGGTCAGCGGGTCGACGTCGCGCTGCACCATCGAGTTGAATTGTTTCCCCCGGCGGGTCGACACGACGAACGTGCGCTGCGCTCGATCTTGCGTGGCCTGGTCGTCCGTGGCGCCCGGTTTCAGCCCAGCCTCCGGCGCCACACTCCGATAGCCCCGGCCGGCACTCACCGGCGAAAAGTGCGCCTTGCCGTCAGGCGTCGCGAACCGGCCGTCTGCATAAAGGTTGGGGCCGCCCCACTGCATCTGATCGCCTTTGGTCGCCAGCCTCTCGATGCCTCGGTACAGCGGTACCGCGCGTGCGATCTCATGACGAATAGCGGCCGCGTTGGCAAAACGTATCGCGTTTGCCTGATCCGGACGAGCGCGAGCCAGCGCTTCGCCGAATGCCCACCATTCCGGTCTGGCCGATCCAACTCGTCGCCCTGGGATCTCCGGAGAAAAAATGATTCGCCGCTCGGTCGACGTCTCGGTGCCGCCGCCTTCCGATTCGTATCGTGTCGTGGCCGGCAGAATCAGCACGTCGCCGTCACTCTCGACGAGCATCGACGAGGAGAGCGTGATGTCGTGGTGAATACGGAGGCGCGGCTTGACCAGCGCGCGTCTGCACCGGTCGGGGTCTGGCAGGGTTTCAAGGAAGTTGCCGCCGACGAGCCAGAACAGATCGACGTCTCCGGCGGCGGCATGGTCGACCATCTCGGCGGCCGTCCAGCCTCGCCCCGCGGCCACCGGGAATCCCCAGACCTCCGTCCACCGCGCAGCGGTCACCGCGTCGACGACGGGAACACAGCCCACTTCGGCGCCCCCCTGCACCCCCGAGTGTCCGCGGATCGGCACCAGTCCGGAATTGGGTCGGCCTGGCAGACCGCGCGCGAGGCCGACGTTGACCAGCGCTTTGATGGTCTCGACGCCGTGCGCGTGTTGAGTCAGCCCCATCGACCAGATCATCACGGTGTTGGGGCGGTCGATGAGGAGATGCGCAAACTCGTACATCTGCGAGCGGGTCGCTCCGCTCTCGCGCTCGAGCGCTGCCCAGTCGCCGGCCATCGCTCGGTCGCGGGCGGCAGCGAAACCCGCCGTCCGCTCCGCGACGAACGTTTCGTCAACTCCCTGCAGCTCGATCAGCGCACGCAGGATACCGACGAGGAACGCGAGGTCGCCGCCGGTGTGCACATCGAACCAGTGATCGGCCACGGCCGTTCCGAACATCGCGCTCCGGGCAATCGATGGCACCCAGTATTTGGTCAGCCCCGGCTCGCGGAAGGGGTTGACCACAGCGATCTGAGCGCCGTTCTTCTTGGCCTCGTGCAGGTACTTCATCGTGACCGGCTGATTGTTGGCCACGTTCGACCCGAAGAGCACGATGAGATCGGCATGCAGCCAGTCGGCGTAGCTGCAGGTCGACGCGCCGAAGCCGAGCGTCGCCTTCATCCCCGCTGTGGAGGCGGCGTGGCACAGCCGCGCCGAGTTGTCGACATGATGACTGCCCAGGAGTCGCGCCGCTTTCTGAGCGACGTAGTAGACCTCGTTGGTGATGCCGCGCGAGGTCAGGTAAAAGGCCGCGCGCGATGGATCGACGTCGCGCATTTCGGCAGCAATGCGATCGAGGGCCTCATCCCATGAAGCGGGCAGAAATCCAGGCTCGCCATGACGCCGAAGCATCGGTACGGGCAGCCGGCCGAGCGCGCGCAACTGCTCGGACGACCGAGCGGCCAGGGAACGGACGTCCGTGAGAATCGTGGGATCGAGTGCCGGCGCCGTGTTCAACCGCATCAACTCGAGGCGGACCATGCAGAGGTGAATGCCGGGAATCGTCCAATCCGAGAGGCCCGACGTGCCGAGCGCGCAGCCGTCGCAAACGCCGTCGCGGAGGATGCGCCAGGCAAACGGCAGCTCGTCGCGGTTCTCCCATGCGATCCGCAACATCTCGCCGTAGTGGTGCGGCTTCTGATGACCCAGACCGAAGACCGGAAGCTTCAAGCCCATGGCAACTCTATCGCTCCGCGCCCCGCGCCGACGGCAGGGTCGCCGGCAGCAGCGTCGACACCGCCATCACCGCGGCGATGATGCGCAGCGACCCTTGGTACGATCCGGTCGTTTCCCGCATCTCCGCCATCAGCAACGGCCCGAACACGCTGGCAAATCCCCAGGCCGTCAGCATCAGCCCATAGATCGTGCCCACGTTCCTGGCGCCGAAATAGTCGGCCACCGACGCGGGCATCGTGCCAAAGCCGCCGCCGTAACACATGAGAATCAAGAAGGCGATCACGGTCAGCAGCGTCGCGGACTCGATGCCCGGAAGCACCCAGAAGAGCACGACCTGCACAAGAAACATCGCGATGAAGGTGACCTTCCGCGTCAACGCGTCGGAGAGCCACGCCCAGAAGACGCGGCCAATCGCATTGCCGATGCTGACGACCCCGACCATGTTGGCGGCCACGAGCGCGGTCACACCTGCGAACTCCTGGAACATCGGCGACTGCTGCGAAATCAGCGAGATCCCGGCGGTGACGTTGAGGAAGAGAATCAGCCACAGCGTCCACCATTGTCGGGTTCGAAGCGCCTCACCGAGCGTGTAGTCGCGGGTCGATCGCTGCGACACATGCGACGCGACCGGCGTCCAGCCCTCCGGCTTCCAGCCGGGAGGAGGATTCCGCATGAAGAACCCGGCGGCGGGCACGACGATCAGATAGGCGATCCCGAGGTACGCGAACGTCCGAAGGACGCCGACGCTCTCAATCAGCCGAGTCGCGACCGGGGCAGTCACCAGGGCGCCGGCTCCGAAACCACCCACGGCGATACCGGTGATCATTCCGCGGCGGTCGGGAAACCATTTCACAAGCACCGCAACCGGCACGATGTATCCAAACCCAAGGCCGATGCCGCCGATGACGCCGTAGGTGAGATAGAGCCACCACAAGCGATCGGTGAAGCTGGCCAGGAAGACGCCGGATCCGTAGAGAATGCCGCCGGTCATAGCCACGACGCGGGGGCCTTTGCGGTTGAGCCAGAGGCCGCCAGGGAACGCGGACACGCCCAGGAGAAAGATGGAGATCGTGAACGTCAGCGTGACCTGCGGAATCGTCCAGCCGAACTGGTTGGCGAGAGGCGTCCGAAACACGCTCCACGCGTAGACGGCACCGAGCGCCATCTGCATCAACACGCCCGCGACCGCAATGCTCCACCGGCTACGAGATTCCATGCATGTTCCTCGGCTGCGGGCGGACGTTATGAGGCCTGCGAGCCGACGCTTGACATTGGCGAGCAGGTGGCGCCTATTCTATCCACTGTTCGGCGGAGCCGAGCCACCGGTTGGTCAGCACCAGAGAAAGAGGGACCCGATGCGAATTCCGTTGTTGGCGTTGCTCATCGCGTTCGGCGCAGGCGTGGTCGATGCGTCGGCTCAGGCGAGACCGAACATCGCGGTCAAGAAACAGGTGGTCTACGGAGAAGTGAAAGGCTCGGGGCTTCTCGCAGACCTTGCCTACCCAGAGGGACAGACTCGCATTCCCGCCATCATGTACATCCACGGGGGTCGCTGGAGCAGCAGTTCACGCGGCAATGCGAACAGCCAGGCGCTCGCCAAGTGGGCGGAACAAGGCTTCTTCACGATGTCGATCGACTATCGACTGGTCACCGCCACACCCGCGCCGGCGGCGTACGAGGATGCGCTCTGCGCCATTCGATGGCTGCACGCCCACGCGGAGGAATACGGCGTCGACCCGGATCGGATCTACCTGATTGGCGAATCGTCGGGCGGGCACTTCGTGTCGCTGGTGGCGACCCTCGGCGACGGCCCGTACGCGCGCACTGGCGGATGGGAGAAAGCCCGCAGCGACGTCCGTGCCGTGATCAGCGTCGCCGGCACCTACGATCTCAACACGCTGTCGTGGGGCAATCTCTGGACGCCGATGACCGGCGACGCCGTGGAGGCACGCCGCGTCGCCTCACCGCTCTTTCACCTCACACCAGCGACCAAGCCGATTCTGGTGATTCACTCCGACGATGACCGATCGGTGCCGATTCAGCAGGCGATCGATTTCGTCAAGGCCCTCGATGGAACCACGGTGCAGCACCGGTTCGTGCACTACACCGACCGCGGCCACATGGGGCTGACGGAGGAGGTCCTGCGCGAGGCGCGCGCGTTCATCGATGAGGTGGAGAAGAAGAAATAACGCCGATCATATGATCCGCTCAGGGTGAGCATAGATGTTGAAGCCCTCGCCGCGCACGAAGGCGGCGAGGGTCACACCAGCCTGGTCGGCGAGTTCGATCGCCAGCGTGGACGGCGCCGAGACAGCGGCGACCACGGGAATCCCCGCCAGCAGCGCTTTCTGAACGATCTCGAACGAAACCCGGCCACTGACGCACAGCAAGTAGTCAGAGAGCGGCAGCGCGTCCATCATCACCATCCGCCCGACTACCTTGTCCACCGCATTGTGACGGCCGACATCTTCGGCCGCCGCCTGCAGCTCGCCCTCAGTCGTGAACAATCCGGCCGCATGGAGGCCGCCGGTTTCGTCGAAGACCGCTTGCCGCGCACGAAGCCGGTCGGGCAGGCCGACAATCACTGAACGAGCGATCTGTCGACGGTGCGACAGCGGCGCGGCGCTCGTTTCGATCGATTCAATGGTCAGTCGCCCGCACATCCCGCACGACGAATTCGCAAGCACTTGCCGTCGAGCCTCGAGCACGCGGTCCAGGTCCTCGAGCGACGCCCCCGCAAGCGTGACGTTGATCACATTCTCGAGGAGTGACCGGGGGATGGGGTCATGGGGTGATGGGGTGATGGGGTGATCGGGTGACGAAGTGAGCGTGCAGTACTCAATGGTGCCGAGGTCGTCCGCCGTCTTCAACACGCCTTCGGAAAGCAGGAAGCCGGCAGTCAGTTCTCGATCGGATCCCGGTGTTCGCATGATGACAGCGAACGGCCGGCCGTGGAGTCGAACCTCGAGCGGCTCCTCGGTCGCGGCGCGATCGATCCCGCGAGCGAGGCTGCCGGGCAGGACCCGCACCACTTCCACCTGCTTGACTGGGGCCACCATTGCGCCATCTTACCGCCCGCGCCGCTCCTGGTGGCCCACTGTAATACTCTTGCCGAGGCACGGAGGACTGGCATGAGCAAGAAAGCGCGAGGGACGAGTGGCACCCTGGAACTGATCTCGGAGTCCGTCACGAAATGGTCGGGCAGCACCGGCGCTTTCCTGGCCGCGGCGGGCATCATCCTCGCCTGGGGGGCGGTCGGGCCGCTGTTCGACTACTCGAACACGTGGCAGCTCGTCATCAATACCGGCACGACGATCGTCACGTTCCTCATGGTCTTTCTCATTCAACGGTCCCAGAACAAGGATGCACTGGCGGTTCACATCAAGCTGAACGAGCTGGTCGCTGCCGTGCACGGGGCCAGCAATCGCTTGATCGACGTCGAGTCCCTCTCAGAAAAGGAATTGGCAGCTCTCGGACGGTACTACACCGAGTTGGCGCGACTGGCGGAAGCGGATACCGACTTGACGAAGTCGCATTCTGTGGAAGAAGCTCGCAATCTTCACACCGTCAAATTGGCCGCGCGCGAGGCGGCGCGACAGGCGAGAAACAAGCGGCAGTCGGTACAATAGACACCATGGCTACCAACGCGTCGTTCGACATCACATCGCCCATTGACTTTCAGGAGCTCGACAACGCCCTGAATCAGGCGCGCAAGGAAGTCGGCCAGCGCTACGACTTCAAGGGCGTCAAGACCGAGATCACGCTCAACACCACCGACAAGACGCTCACACTCGTCGCGGACGACGAATCCAAGATGAACGCGTTGTGGGAGATCGTGCAAACCCGCCTGGTGCGACGCAATGTGCCGCTCAAGAATTTCAAGGTGGAGGACTCGGTGGCCGCAGCCGGCGGCGCCGTGCGGAAGGTCATCCCAATCCAGGAAGGCATTCCGATCGAAGCCGCGCGTGAGATCGTGAAGTTTCTCAAGGACCAGAAGCTCAGAAAAGTGCAGGCCAGCATCCAAGGCGATCAGGTTCGCGTGACCTCACCGTCGAAGGACGAGCTCCAGGACGTCATGCGTCAATTGCGGGAACACGACTTTGGCGTCGCGCTCCAGTTCGGAAACTATCGATAGCTTTCAGGCTTCAGCTCTGCACTCTGCAGTTTCTGGTTTATTTCTTCTCCTTCTTCTCCTCCCACTCGACGCCGCTGACGTCGCCCAGCTTCAGAATGCTGGAAGACAAGGTATCGGTCTTCTTGTTGACAGGGATCGGCATCTCATAGGCCAGCTCCTCTTTCGACTCGGTTCGCAGCGCGTACTCGAGCCGATGCCTGGCGAGCAGCTCCTCGAGCTTCGGCCGCAATGCCGCCGCATCCTTTGCCTTTACCGTCAGCAGGAACAGCCGGCGCAGGGTTGGCTCGAAGGACTCGACGCCCCACAGCAACGCGAGAATGAACACCGTCGAAAACAGCGCGAGCATCCAGAGGCCGACGCCCGCGGCGAGGCCGATCGCGAGCGTCGAGAGCATGACGCCCGCATCCTTCGGATCTTCGATTTTGGCGCGGTACCTCACTAGCCCAGCGGCGCCGACGATGCCAAAAGCGCGAGCCAGACTCGTCCCAACCACGAGCATGACGACCCCGCCGACGACGGCCAGGATGATCTGGGTTTGAATAACCGACGCTTGCCGCTTGGGCGTGCCTCGACGCCTGGGGCGCAGGGCCAGCACCAACGCGAGACCTGCGGCGACGGGTAGCCGGCTGGCCGCGTGTTTCAACTGCGTCCACTGCGTGTTCTTGTCTGGCGGTGCGGTGGCGTCCAGGGCATTCTCTGAGGAGGTCGCGGCAGACTGATCGGCGCTGGAGGGAAGGGTCTGCTGCGCCAGGACGGGAGCAGTCCCGAGTGCTAGAACGGCAATCCACACCCGAAACATCGCGCGCATTTTCACCTTCCGCCTCCCAAAAGGGCTCGCCAGACCCGTTAGTGTGGCATCGGCATGCCCTGCGACCTCATCTAGCAAGAATCGGGGCGTGGCAAGAATCGGGGCGGACCAGACCCGAAGCTCAGCGAGATTGCGGCATCTATCTATGTCGAGGCGGCGTTCTTCCAGCCGGTCCGTGAGTGGTCCTGCACAAGGCTCACGAGGCCTTTATCACTCCAACGTCTGAATCGCGTTACACTCACCTTCCCGATGGTTGCCAGCTCTCGGAAGCACTCCCGACAACCGCGAATCCTTGTCGTCGCTGCGGGATTGGTTGTCGCCCTGGCTGGTGTCGCCGCGGCGCAATTCGGTCAGTTTGGTCGGGTCCCGGAAGGGCGATCGGTGCCCCCGCGCTATCCGCCGACGAATTTCGAGGATGGAGCCTTCACGGTCTGCAAGGTCGAATACACACAGGTACGGAGCGAGGCGATGGGTCAGGGCTGGTCCACCGACTACCCGTACGCCGGCATCAACCTCATGACGCGCCTGTCGGAACTGACCAAGACACCGGTCAGCCGCGACGCGTCGGGCAATCCGAATTACTGGGTGGTGCGGCTGACCGATCCTGAGTTGTTCCACTGCCCGTTCACAATCGCGTCGGACGTCGGGACCATCGGTCTGTCCGTCCAGGAGGCGGAGCGTCTTCGCGAGTACCTCCTGAAGGGCGGCTTCCTCTGGGTGGACGATTTCTGGGGCACGGCCGCCTGGGAGCAGTGGTCGGCAGAAATCCACCGGGCGCTTCCGGAATACCCGATCACCGAGATCCCGGCGGACAATTCGATTCGCCGGATGATGTTCGTCATCAACCAGATTCCGCAGGTGACCAACATTCAGAACTGGAGGCGTACGGGAAACACGCAGGAACGCGGACCTGACAGCCCCTATGCCGACTTCCGAATGATCGCGAATGAGCGGGGGCGCATCATGGTCGTGATGACGCACAACACCGACATCGGCGATTCCTGGGAGCGAGAAGGTGAAGATCACGATTTCTTCGTGGAGTTTTCCCCGCCGGGGTACCAGCTCGGCATGAACGTTCTGCTGTACTCGATGACGCACTGAGAGCGTCGCGCTCCCTTCCCGAATGCTGACCGTCGCCACCTCCAGCCACCCGGGCGCTGTCCGGCCCACAAACGAAGATGCCGTGCTGTGGGATCCGCAGCTTGGCCTGCTGGCGATCGCCGATGGCATGGGCGGCCACAAGGCTGGCGAGGTCGCCTCCAGCCTTGCGCTGTCTGCGCTGCAGCGATCGCTTCAGGCGAATCGGGTCAAGAGCGGCGCCGAGTGGCCGTTTGGATTCGTCGACGAGCGGCCCCTTGCCGTCAACCGGCTCCGCACGGCCATGCTCGTCGCCAACCGCGAAGTGTTCCAGGCGTCCTGCGCCCGCGCCGAGTGTTCAGGCATGGGCACGACACTGACCGCTGCGCTGATCGAGGACAACCGCGTCTGGTTTTCGAGCATCGGCGATTCCCGGCTCTACGCGAAGGGCGCTGGTGAGTCGCCGCTGCGTCAGCTGACCCGGGACGATTCATTCGTGGGGTTGCTCGCGGAAGCGCCCGGCGTCAAGCCGGCGATGCTCGTCGATCACCCGATGCGCCATCTGCTGACGAGCGTGCTCGGTCCGCGGGCAGAGGTCACCATTGCCGTCCAGGACCTTCTGCTGTCGAACCGGGAGCTGCTGTTGTTGACCACCGACGGTATGCACGGAGCCGTCGGCAACGACGTGATGGATGCGCTGCTCGATGGCCACGAACACGGCATCGATCTGCAGACCACGGCCGAGCACTTCATCGAGGCAGCCCTCGGCGCCGGCGGTCGCGACAACATCACCGTGGCTCTCGCGCAGTTTCTTCAACCTTGACATCGAAGCGCCGGAAGTTCCGGTAGGTGGCCGTGCCGCTGATGATCAGATTCGGAGCGTCGTAACGTTCGCGCATCTCGACCGGGACGGAGAAGCCAAGGAGCGGCTCTGACTGGTAACTGACGTTGATGGTCGCGCGGAGCGTGGAATCTCCGGCGATGAGCTCGGTCATCAGCAGCCGTCCGGATTCCGGCTCGAGCCAGAAGCGTCCCCGCGCCGGCATGTCGCGTCCTTCAGGCGTTCGGATGATGGTCCTCGCCTGCGACTCGTCGTACTCGACAACCCAGATCTCGGTTGAGACGGAAAAGTTCGGCGACTCCAGGTCGCCCGGCTTCCCCGCGCGACGCGCGAGGGAGGGAGTGCGATCGACGGCAACTGTGAACGTGAATCGCGATTGATAGTCCGGATCAAAAAACATCAGCGCCAGCAGCGGCGTGTTGACGTTGCGGACGACTTTCCCGATGTTGTACCGGGCGCTCTCGGCAATGATCTTCTGCAGCTGATCGTTCGAGCCACGCGGGTTCAGAAAGAGATTGGTCAGCCGCTCCTGACGATCCCGAACCGCCCGGCCATCCACCTCAGCCACATCACGGAACTCCACGTACCGATCAGCATCCGCCGGGCGCACGAGCAGCAGATCCGACTTGAGCTCGCGGTGCGTGACCTCGGGCTTGATCCGTGTGAACACGTCCATGTCCTGGACGTAGTCTTCTTCGGCGACGATGCCCGAGAGACGGCGTTTGAAGTCGGCGGCGTATTGGGCCGCGCGCTCGAGAACCTGTTCGAGAGTCGGCGGCGACGACTGCTGACGGGAATCAACTTGCGGCTCAGCGAACAGACCGATCCCCAGCGTCACGAGAGCGACGGCGAAGAAGCCCAGCGGCCGATTCACAGAACCATCATACGGAGAACATCCGCCAGGGCTAAGGGTAAAGGGGAGGGTCAGGGTAAAGGGCTAAGGGCTGAGGGCTAAGGGCTGAGGGCTAAGGGCTGAGGGCTAAGGGCTGGGCTTGACGGCCTTTCCATGGTCTGCTACCTTGTTATTACAAGGTAGCTTCTTTAAGAACATGGCCAGCTCGGAACGATTCAGCGCGATTCGCAAGGGACTCCTGGAGTTTGTCATCTTGAAAGTCGTCGCGAGCGACAAGGTCTACGTCGCCGACATGCTGGCGCGTTTGAGCGCGACGGAGTTCACCACGCAGGAAGGCACGCTCTATCCGCTCTTGAGCAAGATGCGGCGAGAGGGGCTGGTTGATTACGAGTGGCAGGAATCCGACGCCGGCCCCCCGCGCAAGTATTACCGCCTGACGGCCAAGGGCCAGTCGCAGCTTGCGGAGCTCAACGACTATTGGAACTCGCTCAACACGACACTCGGTCAGCTGGAACGATAGCTATGCAGAAAGTCATCACGATCAACCTGAATGGCGCCGCCTACCAGTTCGATGAGGACGCCTTCGACACCCTGCGTCGCTATCTCGACCAGGCGCGACTGCGGTTGAAAGACAACCCGGACCTTGCCGAGATCATGACCGACCTCGAGCAGGCCATCGGCGAGAAGTGTCAGAAGTTCCTCGGCGCGCATAAGACGGTCGTGAGCGCCAGCGAGATCACACAAGTGCTCGACGAGATGGGACCAGTCGACGGCGGAGAGGAACCACAGAGCACGGATGCCGGGTCTCAGCCGGGAGCGACACCGCCGCTTCGCGACGGCGACGCGCCGAAGCGCCTGTATCAAATCTCGGATGGCGCGATCATCAGCGGCGTATGCCAGGGGATCGCCGCCTACCTGAATGTCGATGCGACGCTCGTCCGGCTCGTCTTCGTGATCCTTGCCGTCGTGACCAAAGGCGGGTTTGCCCTCGTGTATCTGGTGATGATGTTTGTCATTCCCGAAGCGAGCACGTCCGAGGAGCACGCGGCGGCGCACGGCGCGCCGTTCAACGCGAAGGAGATCGTGGATCACGCGACCTCGAAGGCTCGCAGCGTGGCCGACCAGGCGCTCAAGAATCCGAAGGCCTTCCATGCTGATTGGCGCAAGCAGCACCGCGACTTTCGGCGGAAGTGGCACCGCGAACGTCGAGCATGGAAGCGCGAATGGCGGCAATCGCGACGGCGCGCCCGACGGTGGTGGGGTGTCCCGGCGTCTGCCGCTCCGGTCGCCCCCCCGCCAGTCGGATACGCGGCGCAAGTAACCGCCGGCGTTCTGGTTCCCGTGCTCAGTCTCGCGAGCGCCGCAGTCTTCTGGATCTGGGCGGCGGCGATGATGTCGCTGCTCGCGACCGGCGCGATCTTCGGCCGATCGCTTCCGTCCGACCTGCCGATGTGGGCGGCGCTCCTCATTCTTGCACTGCTTTTCAACATGTTCGCGTGGCCGCTTCACCACGCACGGCAGGCCTCGCACGCGGCGCTAGGCGGCCGTCAGCGTTACGGCAGCGTGGCCGCGTGGGACGGCATGATGGGGTTCGGCTTCTGGCTACTTCTCGGCTGGGCCGCGTATCGATATATCCCGGAGGTCCACCAGTTTTTCGACAACCTTCCACTCGTCCGGGATAACCTCCGAGAGGTCTTCGGTCCGTTGAGACGGTAACGCAGCGGCATCAAGCCCCCGAGCGCGTCAACCGGTTTCGTTCTTTGTGGCCCGTCGATCCTGCCGGTTTCGTGTTTTTGCGTTTTCGTGGCCGCCGGTCGATCCTCCGCGCTTTCGTGCTTTCGTGTTTTCGTGGCCTACAATCGTCGCGTGATTCTCCGCACCGACCGAGCCTCGCGGGCTTGCTACCAGACCGATGGCGGTCAGGTGGTCTACGGTTTTCCAGACGCCGTGGTGCACCCTCGGTCGCCTGAGGATGTCGCCCGTGTGCTCCAACTGGCTCAGCGCGAAGGCACGCCGGTCACCTGCAGAGGCGGTGGCCTCACCACCGAAGGCGAGTCTGTCGGACGCAGGGGCATCCTGCTCGATCTGAAAGGGATGAACCATCTGCTGGAGTGCGACGGGCACACTGCCTGGGTCGAAGCCGGCATGACCTGGCATCAGGTCGCCGAAGCGCTACGTCCACGCGGGCTCGACTACACGAGTGCTCCGCTCAACATGCTCTCGACGGTGGGCGGCACGCTTGGTGTCGGAGGCATCGACGTCAACTCACCGCGCTACGGCTGCGCCGCCGATCAGGCCGTGGAGCTGGAAGTGGTGACGCCGACCGGCGAGATTCGTCGGGTGCGAGAAGGCAACAATGACGGCAACAACGACGCGGCCGACTATCTCGAGCGCGTGCTCCTCGGCTACGGACAGTTTGGGGTCATCACCAAGGCTCGAATCAAAGTGCGTCCGTACCACCCGATGACGGTACGGCACTTCCTCTACACCGACATCGGCATTGCCCTGTCAGACATGATGCGCCTGGTCGACGCGGACGCAGTCGACGCCTGTGCCGTCCTTACGCTGCGAGACGACGTCATCGCGCTCATCGTCGGCTTTGAACGGAACGCGTCGGACCTCACCGATTTCACGCTCCAATGCTTGCCCGAAGCGATCGTGATCGCGAAACTCGGAGCGCAGTACGCCTTCCGCCCATGGAAATGGCGGGACCTCGCGTTCCTGCGGCGCCGGAAAGCCGAACTCCTACCCGCCCTGCACGATCCGCTCTTCGTCCGCGACGGCGTCGTTCACGATCGCACGGTGGTGTTCAGCCGCCTGATCTGGAGATACTGGGGCGGGCCTCAGGTGGTGATTCCGGATCTCGCGATCACCAGGTCGAACTTCGAAACCGCGGCCCGGCGCGGCATCGAGGTCTGCAAGCGGTTCTTCCCGTACTTCACGCTCTACGCCGTCATGATCCGCAAGTTCGGCAATCGTCCGCGCTACGAGATGAGCGCCATCCCGACCACTGCCGACGCGCATGTCTGCGGCATTGAATTCTCGCCGCTGCTCGAGGGTGCTCGCTACTCACGAGATCATTTTCAACAGTTCAAGAACGCGATCTACGATGTCGGACTCGACATTGGTGGGAGCTACTATCGCTTCGGCGGCGTCATGAAACCATACATCCGGCGGATGTTCGGCGACGAGATGGTGGATCGACACCGTGCCATGAAACAGGCCCTCGATCCGGCGTTCATTCTCAATCGCGATGCGGTCTTCGATCCTCCAGCGGCCGCGTGAGATGGCAGCCGGAGCGGACGGTAACAGCCTCAACTTCAGCGACTGCATCGGATGCGGCCTGTGCATCCTCGGATGCCCGGCGTACGAGGAGACGGGCTTCGATGCGCTCACCGCGCGTGGACGCAACAAAGCCCTACAGCACGGCCTGCCGGCAGAAGAGATGGTCGAGCCGATCTGGGCGTGCACACTGTGCGGCTATTGCGACGCGATCTGCCCGACTCACGTCCACAACGTCGAGATCGTGCTGCATCTGAGGCGGTCACTCGTAGCGCAGGACTTGAGTCCTGGAGAAGATGTAGCGCAGGACTTTAGTCCTGCTCGTGACGGCAGGGCTGAAGCCCCGCACTACGAGGACGGCAGAGGCAAGGCTCTGGAGACAACCGCACGCGCGCTCGTGCTCGGCTGCACCATCCGCGATCGGGCGCCGCACCTCATTCCAACCATCGAGGAGTTTCTGAAACGAATCGGCCGACCGGCCGGACCGGTCGACGATGGCTGTTGCGGCTCGCTCGATGTGGAGGCCGGTCGGGCGCTGCCGGCGCGGCTCAAGGCGGGGGTTGTTGTCGATCCGGTGTGCCTCGAGCAGTACGACGCGGAGTTTCTGGGCACTCTCGCGATGCAACACCTGGATCTTTTTCGGTTCACCGCCCCGTTCTACTACTTTGCGCCGCACCGGATCATCAATCGCGACCACGCCCGCACCTATCCGCTGTACGACGCGCTGCGCCGCCGCTTCAATTGCGACATGAATTTCGATTTGAACCGGCTCGCCCGCTCGACATCCGCCGGCTCAGTCCAGGGGTTGTCCGGCCGCGACGCACGCGACATTCCCGCCGCTGTGTCGCGCCTTCTCGAACATTCGGCAGCCGAGCAGATCATCACCTGCTCGCCAGCAGACTACCTCGCGTTCAAGGCCTATTCGGGGCGCGAGACCCTCTTCATCACGGAGTGCCTGCGGTGAGCGAGATCCAGACCGACGTCCTCATCGTCGGGGCGAGCCTCGCGGGCGCTGCCGCCGCCAAACGGACGGTTGACGCCGGCTTCCGGACGATCACGATCGAAAAGAAGGAGCTTCCCCGGCACAAGATCTGCTCGGGCATTCTCTCGCCGCGCGGCTACCGGTTTCTCCGCGAGAACTTCGGCGATCCGCCCGACGCGGCGTTCCACGAACCGAAGTGGGTTACGGGCGTGAACTTCCTGTTCCCGAACGGGCTGCAGCTGCCGATGCCGTTCATTCCCGGGCCGACGCCGCATATCTACCGGAAGTTTGCCGATCACCACGTCATCAAAGAGAGCCGCACCGAGGTCCATGAACACGTCGAGTTCCGCGACATCGAGACCAGCGCCCGCGACGTCGTCGTCAGAGCTCGACGGGTCGGGAGCGGCGAAGCGATCGTCTATCGGGCGAAGTACGTCATCGCGGCCGATGGCCCGCGATCCGAGGTCGTCGCCAAGCTGTATCCGGCATTCCGCGACAGCATCTACTGGTTCGTGGTCGGCCAGAAGTACTACAACGCGGATCTGGATCTCGATCCGCAGTGGTTCCACTTCACGATCAATTCCACGCTCGGCTACTACACATGGAGCCATCTCGAGAACGGCTGCCACATCGTCGGCTACACCGACGAGCACGGCGAGCCATGGCCGAAGGGCCATGCCAAGGCCGTCGAATACTTCGAGCAACACCACGGGCTGCGGATCCGGGAGGAAGTGTTCAAGGAAGGCTGCCTCGAGAACTTCGGCATGTCGTTGACCAACAACTTCGTGTTTGGCGAGCGGCGCGTGCTCGTGACGGGCCAGGCCGCCGGCTTTCTGAACATGATGGCCGAGGGCATGTCCTGCGCGCTTCATAGCGGCGCCATCGCCGGCGAGTCGATCGTCGAATCCTTCACGCGAAACGGCGATGCCAACGCCCTGTACGACGATCTGATCCAGAGCGAGCGCAAACGGACCGTCGATCAGTGGAACCCGCTGAAAATTCTGTTCGACAACCCGCACGAGGCCGACTTGAAAGCGGCGATCGCAAAGTTCCCGATGACGGATCGGATCTATATGGTCCGGGAGATGCTCGCGTACGTCCGTCAGTTTCGCGGATATCACTGGGTGGCGCCGATTCTGTCGGCGTCAGCGAAGCGTCTGTTTCTTGGTCGCTACTAGCCGTAGCCGCACTCGTGGCCGTATCCGTGGCCGTACTCGCAGGACTTCAGTCCTGCCGTCGAGGGGAAACCGGACACTACGTGACGACGCGCGGTTCCGGGCCACGCAAGCCCGAGAGCTGGAACGCCGTCCACACGAGAGCTGGCCAGAGCTGAACGAGCAGCCGGTCGAAGGACGTGCTGATTTGCCACTCGAGGGGTAGCGGCGTGATCACGTACACCAGCGTGTAGCCCGCAAACATCGCGATCAGCAGCAGCAGCGCGGTTGCCGCGCGGGCAACCGCAGGCCGATCCAAGCGCATGGTGATCGCCACCGCCAGCCCGAGCCAGAGTAAGGCGCCTCCCGGCATGGCTCCCCACACGGGTGCCAGATCCGCAAGTCGCGCCAGCACGGTGAACCATCGAGAAGGATCAAAGGCCTTTTGCAACGCATCGCCGCTACTCTGCTGATCGAACAGATAGTTGGACGCTGGGGACTGCAGCTTGAAGACGCCCAGGACCAGCGCCGGTACGGCCACGCCCGCGATTGCGTGCGTCAGCCCTCGCAACCTTGGCGCGCGCAGACCGGCCGCCAGCACCACGAGGCCGAGAAGCAGCAGCCCTTCGTTCTTGGTCCACGCCGCGAACCCGGCCGCCATGCCGGCAATCAGGAGCAGCGGGCCAGGGTCCGCCGCTTCACGACTGAGGACGACAAACCCGATCGCGACGAGCACGTAGAACCCCAGCGGCACGTCGCCGCACTGACACGCGGCTTGAAAGACGTAGGTTCTCGATATCAAAAGGGCCATGCCACTCAGCAAGCCCAGCGGCCACCCGCGCAGCCGACCCACGGCGATCACGACCACAGCGAGAGTCGAGAGGAAAAACAACAGCGCCAGCGCCGCAGGAACGGCCGTGCTTTCCCCGCCTCCGTACGCCCACAGGCGAGCGACAGATAACGGCACCAGCAGCGGATAATGCGGCTGCGACCACCCGAGGTCGGGAGAAAACACAGCCGCCCAATCGGGAGCTCCCCTGGCAATCGCGCGCGAACGGAGATTCCAGATCGCCCACGCGTCCCATTCTCCGTCCGGCTTGACCGCGAAATGCAACAGGAACGACGCCGCGGCCAGACCAACCAGAACGATGAATCCAACCGCCGGTATGCGCAGCGCGGCGCTCCCGGACCAGGACGTCGAACTGATTGCGGCGGCGGCGACGTCTCCGCCCGTCACCGGTTTCATGCGCCGTTTCAGATCGATCAACAGCCAGGCGTCCAGGAGGCCCCACAGGCCGGCGTCCAGACGCACAGCCGTCTGAGCCGACGTGAAGTGCAGGAGGAGAAGGTAAATGCACGACGCGAAACCAATCCCGAGCCCAGGGGCGACAGCGGCAACGAGCGCTCGGTCAAGACGCGCCCCGGATCGACTCGACCCGCGACGGAGCAGCAGGTAGGTCGCGACTGAAGGCAGCAGTGTCGCGAGCATGACCCGTAGGCTGGCCATCATCTCGTCCGCCTGAAGACGCGGAGCCCATTGCTGAATCGTCTGAGTAGAACAAAGTCCGCCAGCCTGGGATCACGACTGACGTCCTCGGGGTCGCCGCCCTGAATGGACGCCTCGGGAGCCACGATCACGTATTCCGGGACGGTCCCCATCACGACGATCCTCGGCGTCAGTGAATACTCGGCGAGGTAGAACCTTCGCTCCGCGTCGGGAGACGGCCAATCGTCAGGCTGCAGATACCCGACGAGGCCTCGAGCCGGCAGCGACGAAAGCAATGGCAGGTATCGTCGCGCGTCCTCACGAACCGGATCCGACTTGTACTCGCCGGTCGCAATGGTCCGCCAGTCCGCGATCGCGGGCCTCAAGCCTCCGAGGAGCCCCGCGCTCAGCAGAAGAATGGCCGCCACGAGAACGCGGTTGAGCGACGACATTGGCGAGCCAAGAGTACCCGTCAGCGCCGCGGGATGTCACGGCTCTCGAAACCGTGTCATTACAATCCTCGTCACCTTCGCGCAGATATGGGTGGCCGCCGTGCCGGCCGGCCCCCTCGCCGCTCGGAACCACCGCGAAATCCTCCTCTCTTATGGCACGGTCCTTGAGCGTCCTCCGGGCATGGCACTCACGGTTTTCGGCCTCCTGATCGTCCTCGGCGTCGTTTTCAAGGTCATGACCGGGGACGAGCGGACCGCGACCGCGCAGAGGGTGCTCACGTTCGTGAAGGAGCTGAAGCACGAAGCGCGCAGACGACCGGACGAAGATGTCTTCTACGACGCTCTCAAACAGCAGTCCGCCTGGGCGATCGTCACGCCCGTGCTCGTGGGCCTGAATATCGTGATCTTCGTGTTCATGCTGTTCGGGTCGGGCACCTTGAGCGACTCGAAGACGATCGTCGACTGGGGTGGAAGCATTGGGCCGCGTACGACCAATGGCGAGTGGTGGCGCGTCGTGACCTCGATGTTCGTTCACGCCGGACTGTTTCAACTCCTCGTCACCGCCGGGGCTCTCCTCCAGGTTGGCCTGCTCATCGAGCGACTGGTTGGACGCGCGGCGTTCTCCGCCGCCTACTTCACGGCAGGCATCTTCGCCGGACTCGTCAACCTCTCCGCGCATCGCGCCGCGGTCGGATTCGGCGCATCCGGGGCGGTGTTCGGAATCTACGGCCTGCTGATCGCGTTTTCGATCTGGAGCCGATTCCACCCCTCGGGCCTGACGATCCCGACGACGGCGGCGAAGCGGCTGGTTCCTGTGACGGCTCTCTTCCTCCTCTATAGCATGGTCACGGGCAGCCTCAGCGGCGCTGCGGAGCTCACTGGGCTTGCCGCCGGCTTCATTTGTGGACTCGTGGCGACGATGGGAACAACCGATCCCAGGCCATCAACGCGGCGCCTGGCGGGGGTGGTCGCGGGTGCGCTCGTCATCACGGTCGTCGCCGCCATCCCGCTGCACGGCATCGCCGATGTCCGGCCGGAGCTCGATCGGATGGTCGAGCTCGAAAATCAGTCCACCAAAGCCTTTCAGGCCGCGGACGTGAAGTTCAAAAAGCGGCAGATGACAGCGGATGCGCTGGCTGCGCTCATTGATCGAACGATCCTTCCCGAATTGAAAGCGTCGCAGGACCGCCTGCAAGCGATCCGGAAAGTCCCGACCGAACACGGGCCGATCCTCACCGACGCGAAAGAGTACCTGCGCCTGCGATCCGAGAGTTGGCGCCTTCGCGCGGATGGCCTGCGCAAGATCGAGTTGCGCGCGCTGCAAACCAAGCGGGAACAGGAGCCCATCGCCGACGCCAGCTGGCGCCGCAGCGCCGAGGCGCAGCACAGAGCCAATCTCGCCACGATCGGAAACGCCGAGGGCAAGACGCATGCGGCGCTCCTGGTCCTCGATCGGATCAAGACCGCCAAGTCTGCGCTGCCGTAGCGACAGCTGTACTAGGATAGCCGCCCGTTTACGCGGCGCACCCTCCCCCGTCTAACCAGATGAAGAACACGCTCGGCACAACGTCGGGCGGCCATGTTCCGCCGAAACCTGCTCAACTCTGCACGCGATTGCCGAGGCTCCCCCTTGAGCATGCGGGTCGGTTATCGATGACGTCGATAGGTCGAGGAGGAGTCATGAGGAAGGTTGGAATCATTCCCGCGCTGCTGGTGGCCGGGTCGATCGCGATGATCGGCGCGACGCCTGTGCTGGCGCACACCAAGCCGATGCGGCTGCGGCTCGCGCAGAACACTGACCAGCGTCCGGAGCGCCCGGAGCGTCGGGATCGGCCGGCGCGACCGGAACGGCCAGAGCGCCCGGAGCGGCCAGAGAGACCGGAGCGTCCAGAACGGCCGGAGCGGCCCGAGCGACCCGAACGACCGGAGCGGCCCGAACGACCGGAGCGGCCCGAACGACCGGAGACCCCGGCTCGACGCTAGGCAACATGCGAGGAAGAGTAGGAGTCAGGGCTAAGGGCTGCAGGGCTAAGGGCTGACTCGGCGCCCTGATTCCGTTCAAAGGACACCATGTCGAAATTCGTGTGGGGAATGTGGTTGCTGCTGGCCGTCGTGCCGGCGCCGGCTGCCGCGGCTGACGCCGACGGCCAATGGCAGATCGGTACGTCGCCGAGCTTCTCGAGCGGTGATTACGGGACCGGTTTGCGCACGGTCGTACTGCATACCCTATTCACGGCCCGACGTCTGTTCGACAAGGGCGACGTCACCTTCGTGGTTCCAATCACCTGCATCTCCGGCATCGGAGGCATTACGGTGGTGGACGGATCGCCCGTTCGCAACGAACGACTCGGCAATGCGGGAAGCGCCGACAGGACCGGACGCGGCATCACCAGTCCGGTCCTGCCGCTCACCAATGCGTGCGGCCTCGGCGACATCATCGTCCGCGGGCACTACTATCTGGTGGACGGACGTGACTGGGCGATTGCCCTGCGCGGTCATGTGAAGGCACCGACCGCCAGCGCCGAACGGGGCCTTGG
>Ga0111539_10000283_pt1 | contig 61000 bp, 62 predicted proteins | sample RhiMethybrSRZTD1_FD_79667 | JGI IMG/M metagenome (GOLD analysis project Ga0111539, IMG submission 79667) | Populus rhizosphere microbial communities from Tennessee, USA - Rhizosphere MetaG P. TD hybrid SRZTD1 (version 2) (version 2) | ecosystem: Host-associated > Plants > Roots > Rhizosphere >...
ACCGGTTTCCGGCACGGCCTCGGCGGCTACCAGGTGATCGCCGGCGTGACGCCGGACCTCACGACCTTCGCCAAGGCGATGGCCAACGGCTACCCGATCGCTGCCATCGGCGGGCGCGAGGACATCATGCGGAAATACGGCAAGGGCGTCGCCCATGGCGGCACCTATACGGCCCAGGCGATGAGCTTGGCGGCCGCCGAAAAGACGCTGACCATCCTCAAGGACACCGACGCGCTCGACCGCATCGCCGCCTACGGCAAGGCGATGCAGGATGGCATGCACAACGTGCTGAGCCGCCGCGGCATCCCGCACAGCTTCACCGGCCATTATTCGATGTCCGGCCTGTTCTTCAGTGCCCAGGCGCCGACGACCTATCGCAACTGGAAGCTCAGCGACTACACCTTCTACGATACGATGGCGGGCATCCTGATCGACATGGGCGTGATGTGCGAGCCCGACAGCCGCGAGCCCTGGTTCATCTCCGCCGGCCACGACCAGGCCTGCCTCAACGAGACGCTCAGCAAGTTCGAGCAGGCCGTCGACCTGACGCTCGACGAACTCGCCGGCGGCGGCGACCACGAAGGCGACAAGAAGCTGATGCCGGGCATCAGCGGGTAGCTCACTCACCCAGAGAGAATCCCCCTCCCCCAAGCTGGGGGAGGGTCGGGGTGGGGGTTGCTGTCTCCTGCGAAGATTGAGTCGAGCTGAACCATCGCCCCACCGTAACCTCCCCCGGCTCGGGGGAGGGGTAGCGGCCGAGATTTGACGCTCGTCCTTCGCTTCCTTATCAAAGTCGCTCCAACTCTCGGAGCGCACCCTTGCCCACCACCATTCTGCAAGCCGACCTGCCCGGCCTCGAGCTCATCCATCGCGGCAAGGTGCGCGATGTGTTCGCCCTCTCCGGCAGCCGCCTGCTGATCGTCGCCACCGACCGGCTGTCCGCCTTCGACGTGGTGCTGCCGGACCCCATCCCCGGCAAGGGCGAGATGCTGACCCAGATCTCGAACTTCTGGTTCGGCAAGACGGCCCACATCATGCCCAACCACCTGCTGCCAACGAAGCCGGCCGAGGTGTTGCCGCCCGGCGCCGGCGCGGCGCTCTATGCCAAGCGGGCGGTGGTGACCAGGCGCCTCAAGCCCCTGCCGGTCGAGGCGATCGCCCGCGGCTATCTCATCGGCTCCGGCTGGAAGGACTATCAGGCGACCGGTGCTCTGTGCGGCATCAAGCTGCCGGCGGGCCTGCGCCAGGCCGAGCAGCTGCCCGAGCCGATCTTCACGCCTTCGACCAAGGCCGCGGTCGGCGATCACGATGAGAACGTCACGTTCGATGCGGTCGTGGCGAAGATCGGCGGCAATCTCGCCGAGCGCGTACGTGCTGCCACCCTTGCGATCTACAAATGGGCCGCCGCCTATGCCGCCGAGCGCGGCATCATCATCGCCGATACCAAGTTCGAGTTCGGCACCGATGCCGACGGCACGCTCTATGTCATGGACGAGATGCTGACGCCCGATTCCTCGCGCTTCTGGCCGGCGGACGAGTATCGCGTCGGCATCAGCCCGCCGAGCTACGACAAGCAGTTCGTGCGCGACTATCTGGAAACGCTGGATTGGAACAAGAAAGCGCCCGGCCCGCGCATCCCGCCGAAGGTCATCGCGGGCACCGCCGACAAATACGCCCAGGCCCTATGGAAGCTCGCCGGTATCCGGCTCGATTGACCCTCGGATCCGGCCGCGCGATTTGACGCACGCGCGACGCTTCTTTACCAAGGCAGCATGAAGCTGTTGCCACGTCACGCTATTGTTGCAATCGCGCTCTGCCTCCTCGGCAGTTCGGCCTTCGCGCAGAACAACGACGTGGCCCCTGCCCCGCCGGCCGTGCCGGTGGGCGAGGTGGATGAGGAGCCGATCTCGCCGGCGGCCGGCCAGACCATCGAAGGCATGGCGACTGTGATCGACGGCGACGAGCTGCGGATCGGCGACAGCTTGATCCGCCTGTTCGGCATCGCCGCGCCCGACATCAGCTCCAATCTCGGCCCCGACGCGCGGCTCTACCTCGACGGCCTGGCGGGCGGGCAACACATCGTCTGCACCGAGATCGACCGCACCGAGACCGATGAATCGATCGCGATCTGCACCATCGACGGCACCGACCTTGCGACCGAGCTGTTGTCGCAGGGCCTCGCTGCGGTCTATCGCATAGGCGCGCCGCCGACCCCGGGGGAGCGCCAGCTGGCGGCGCGCTACGATACTGAGGAAGCCGATGCCCGCACCCGCAAGCTCGGCATCTGGGCGCCGCGCGCTGTCGCGCCACCCCCGCCGACGCTCTTGCAGAATGCCATTCCGAAATGGATCGAGCAGGCGCCGCTGCTCGGCCTCATCGCACTGCTGGGGATCATCGGACTCGCGCTGCTGGCGCGCCGGCGCGAGACGAGCGCGGACGAAGAGGACGCAGCCGGCGACCGGGTGCTCTCCGCCATTCTGCTGGCGGAAGTCTCCGCCATCCGGGATTCGGCGCAGGCACAGCATGACGACACCGCCAGCCTGGTCCAGGATATGCCTATCCCCGCATCGTATCACGGCCTGCTCAGCCTGCCGCATGCCACCTTGTTCGCGGCCAACGCCGACCGGCTGGATCTCCTGACCGGCGACCTCGCGACCCGGCTGGTGCGCTTCTACGTGCTGCATGACGGCGTCGCGCACCTGCTGCAGCAGGTTGGTGCCGTCCGCTGCGAAACCATCCGCGCCGCTCTTCAGGCCCTCGCCCGCAGTGCGGAGGAGGCGTTGCGCGCGAGCCGGTGACGCACGTCAGCCATATTGCGGGAACTTGCGCTCCAGATAGCGCGACAGCCAGGTCAGCACCGTCAAGATCACGAAATACTGCAGGCCGAGGAACGTATAGATCTCGAGCGCGTGCAATATCTGCGTCTGCAGCAGCGTCGCCTGGCGGGTGATCTCCAGCACGCCGATCGCGCCGGCCAGCGATGAATCCTTCACCACCGAGATATACTGGTTGACCGTCGGCGGCAGCATGCGGCGCAGGGCTTGCGGCAGCACGATGCGGCGCATCGCCAGTGCGCGCGACATGCCGAAGCTGTAGGCGGCATCGACCTGGGTGCTGGACACGCTTTCGATGCCGGCGCGGAACACCTCGATCAGGAACGCGCCGGCATTGAGCGACAGGCCCACGGTCGCCGCCGTCACCGCCGTCATGTTGGCGAACAGCGAGATGACCGGCATGGATTTGATCTCGTCCGGCAGGTCGCGCAGCGCCGTCGGGAATCCGAAATAGATCCACAGCAGCACCACGTACAGCGGAAGCTTGCGGAACAGATCGACATAGCCCGCCGCGAACCAGCGCAGCGCCTTGTGCCGGCTGCGCAGCATCAGCGCGCCGCTGAGGCCGATGATCGAGCCGAAGACGATCGAATAGAACGAGATCAGCAGCGTGAGCGGAATGCCGGACAGCAGGAACAGGAGATGCTTCTGCCCGTTGGGGTTGGTCGGCATCAGCGCCGTCCAGTTGCCGCAGCCGGAGAGGACGAGGGCAATGAGAGTAAAGGCAACGAGCGTTGTCAGATGAGAGCCAGCACTGCATTGAGGCCCCCTCACCCCAACCCCTCTCCCTCGGAGGGGAGAGGGGTCAATTGCGCGAAGCCACAAAAAGAGTCCCCTCTCCCCTCGAGGGAGAGGGTCAGGGTGAGGGGGGGCCACAGCCGTGGCCTCTCCCACCTACGCCTGAACTTTCACCCCGCAATCCATTTCTGGAACAGGCTGTCGAAGAAGCCCGACTGCTTCTTGAGGTCGACCCAGGTGTTGATCCAGTTCAGCCACACCTGGTCGCCCTGGATGGTCATCATGCTGATGGGCTGGCCTTCGATCGGGTGGTCGAGATCGACCACGGCGAAGTCCTTTTCATACTGCGCCAGCGCCTTCTTGATGAAGACGGTGTCGGTGATCGCGGCGGTAACGCGGCCGGCCAGCAGTTCCTGGTAATCGAGCGCCGGCGCGGTGATCGGCACGATCTCCGCCTTGGTGAAATTCTTCTTGGCGGATTCCTCGGCCGAGGTGCCGGCCATCACCGCCAGCTTGACGCCTTCCTTGTCCATGTCGCGCCAGCTCGCGAACTTGCCGTCATCCTTCTTGAGGATCAGCGGCACCAGCGGGGAGTCGAGATAGGGCTCGGAGAATGCCACTGACTTCAGCCGCTCCAGCGTCATGGTGATGCCGGACGCGCACACGTCGTATTTGTCGGCTGCGATGCCGGCGCCGAGGGTGTCCCAGGTGGTCGGCACGAATTCGATCTTGACGCCGAGGTCGGCGGCCAGCGCCGTCACCACGTCGATCTCGTAACCCTTGTAGGTATTGTTGGACTGGTCGAGTTCCGAGAACGGCGGATAGTCGCCGGTGGTGCCGACGCGTAGCGTGCCGCGGTTCAGGATCTTGTGCAGCAACGAATCGTCCGCCGCGCTCGCGGTCTGCAGCCCCAAGGACAGGGTCGCGGCAAGGCCAAGGGCGACCAATGCGCCTTTCAACATCGCTTTCATGGCAATTCCCTCTTTCGTTTGGACTCCAGGCGCTGGGCCCAGGTCGGTGCGGTCCGCCTCCCGAGCCGACCGCTCGATTTCATCAATAGCCGAGCGCGGACGAGGCTGCCAAGGGGCCGCGTCTGCCGCCGTGACCCGCGCCACACCTTGCTACAGGCGTAACGCTATTTCAGACGCGACACATGGCTTGACGACACTCCGGAGATTATGCATAACCATATCGTTATAGAACTTTTCGGTTATGCAATGACCCCTTCCGAACGCCTCGACGCGACCTTCACCGCCCTCGCCGATCCGACCCGGCGGGCGATCCTCGCCCGGCTTGCCGGCGGCGAGGCTTCGGTGCTGGAGCTGACCAAGCCCTTCGCCATGAGCCAGCCCGCGATTTCCAAGCATCTCAAGGTGCTGGAGCGCGCTGGCCTCATCACGCGCGGCCGCGATGCCCAGCGCCGGCCATGCCGGATCGAGGGCAAGCCGCTGGCCGATGTCAGCGGCTGGCTGGAGAGCTATCGCCAGATCTGGGAAGCGAATTTCCAGCGCCTCGATGCGCTGCTGGAGGAATTGCAATCACCAGAGAAGAAAATCAGCCCGCGTAAAGGAAAACGCCCATGACCAAGACCTTGACCGTGACGACGCCCTCCGACCGCGAGATCTCATTGACCCGCAGGTTCAACGCGCCGCGCGATCTGGTGTTCGATGCCTTGACCAAGCCCGCGCTCGTGAAGCGCTGGATGCTGGGTAACATGGGCGCGACCATGCCGGTGTGCGAGATCGACCTCAGGGTCGGCGGCGCCTACCGCTTCGTATGGCGCAATCCGGACGGAACGGAAATGGCCATGAACGGCATCTATCGCGAGATCGCACGGCCGGGGCGGCTGGTGAACACGCAGCGGTTCGAGACCGTCTGGCTGCCCGGCGAGTCCGTGCTGACGACCACGCTGGTCGAGAGCGACAGCAAGACGACAATGACCAGCACCACGCTCTACGATTCCATCGAAACCCGGGACAAGATGCTGAAGAGCGGCATGGAAAGCGGCGCGAGCGCCAGCTATGACCGCCTCGCGGACGTGCTGGCGGAGGAGCGCCGATGACCATGCGGCAACCGATCACTAGTCCGGCAATCCAGCCTTGCGGTAGCCGTCAATGAAATGCGCCCGGGTCGCATCATCACGGAAGGGCTGCGATGCCGCCCAGTAACGGATCGAAAAATTCGGATTGCTCATCATGAAAAGCTCGCCTTCCATACGGGCATCCGCCATGCGTCCAAGCTGTGCCAAGGCGGCGGCGAGTGTGCGGCGCGAGGTGGTCCGATAGGTTTCCGGACGGCGCAGAGTCGAAGCCGCGGCTTCGTGCTCGCGCGCCACATATTGCGCCTGGCCCAACATCCAGTAATACCAGCCCGGCGGATGCGGATTGAGCCGCAATCCACGCTCGACCTGCTCGATGGCCTCCGCAGGACGGCCGGCGAAGGTCGCAAGGTCGGAGCGGATGGCCCATGCATCGGCATGGTTTGGATCCAGCTTGAAGGTGGCCTCGAATTCCGCATCTGATTCCGCGAAGCGCTTTTCATGGCCGAGAACCATCGCCAGCACCCACCTGTTTCCCGCATCGTTCGGGTCGAGCGCGACGGCGCGCTGAGCTTCACTTACCGCTTTGCCTCGGTCGGTCGTTTCATCCCAAAACGAGGATGAGAGCCAAAGGGTGAGCGCTAGCCAGCGATGGGCCTCCGCATAGTCGGGGTCGATGGCGATCGACTTCTCCAGGAGATAACAAGCTTCCTTTGCCGCGATGCCGTTTTGAAAATAGAGTCCGCGTGCCTTGACGCAGAGATCGTAGGCTTCGAGGCTGGCCGGCCGGTTGCGCGCAGGTCCGCTGGTGAGCCGGCCAGCCAGGGCTTCGACGATCTTCGCCGTTACTTCATCCTGGACGGCGAAGATGTCCTCCATCGTGCGATCGAATCTCTCGGCCCAGAGATGATCTCCGCCGGCCGCATCGATGAGCTGCGCACTGATGCGCACGCGGCCGGCCGCTCTTCGGGCACTACCCTCCAGGAGATAGCGAACGCCGAGATCCCGCGCGATGCGACGCACGTCAACCGGCTTGCCCTTGTAGGCAAAGACCGAGTTGCGGGCGATGACGAAGAGGCCTGAATTGCGCGAAAGATCGGTGATCAGGTCTTCGGTGATGCCATCCACAAAGGATTCCTGCTCCAGGTCGTTGCTCATGTTGACGAACGGCAGCACGGCGATTGATGGCTTGGCTGGCAACGTCAGGGGAAGCTTCTGCTCGATGCCGGCAGTGGACGCGCGCACCCGGTAGATTGTAATCGCTTCGGCGATGTTCTTGACATGCTGTACGCCGAGCTCCTCGAACTCGCATTCAAGCTTTCTTTTCACCTGGTCGTACACACTGCCTGAAATGCAGACCTCGCGAGGAGCGGCAATGCTCTGCAGCCGTGCCGCCACATTCACCCCGTCGCCATAGAGATCGCTGCCGTCGACGACCAGATCGCCCAGACTGATTCCCACGCGGAGGTCGATGCGCCGGTCATCCGCAAGGCCGGCGTTGGACGTTTCCATGCGATCCTGCAGTTCGACGGCGCAGGCGACGGCGTTGACAGCGCTCGCAAACTCCACGAGCACGCCGTCGCCCATCACCTTGACGATCCGGCCGTGATGCTGCGCCACCAGCGGAACCAGAATGTTCCTGCGCCGGTCCTTCAGTGCCGCAAGCGTCATCGCTTCGCTCGCTTCGATCAGCCGGCTGAAGCCGACGACATCGGCGGCGAGAATGGCGGCCAACCGCCTTTGCGCGCGTCCCTCAACCATCGAAACCTCAGGAGGAAAGAACGCAGATGCTCAATAGTAGAAGTGGCGGGCCGCAGAGTCCATTTTTCTATGGCGTTTCACGGGGTAACGAAGGGCGCCCACCGTCAGGTTGACAGCCGCTCGAAGGGAAGAAGGTCTTACCTGGCGAGAGCTTATTCTAATAAGACGACTCCGCCCGCCTCTTCCGCCGCGTCATGTATTTGGGGTTGGTGAGGCGCAGGCGGTTGGCGGTGGCTTTCAGCAGGTAATCGCGCAGGCGCACGTCCGTCGGACCATCACTCGGCAAGCTTCGCGCGCGGATCGCCTGCGCCAGTGTTCGGCGCGCGGCACCCGCATCGCCCTCGAACGTACGGCCGAGCAGAGCTTCGATTTCCGCCAGTTCGCGGCCGACGATGGCGGGATCGCTTGCCAGCTCCGCCTGCGCAATCGCCAATGCCCGCAAGGCAGCCAGCGCGGCATCGTGATCCGGCTTTTCCACCGCGAGCGGCAGCAGGCGCGCGCGCAAGGTCTCGATCGCGCGCTGGAGCAGCGCAGCGGGTCCTGACGGCAGGAGCGGATCATGCGCCATCACGTAGCCTCTGCCATGAAATGCTCGATCTCCAGCAGCAGATCGTATTCCGCCTCGATCGATTGCAGGCCGGTCAGCATGGCGCCGAGCCCCTGCTCCGCATCGCCCGCCGGCCGCGCGGCGCGCTGCAAAGCGGCAATGCCCTGGCGGATCGCCGCAGCGATCTCCCAGAACCGCACGCGCCGATCATCGACATCGCGGCCGGCGGCATCCTTGTAGCCGTCATAGAGCGCCTCGCGGCTGCCGATGCCGCCGGCCTCGCGTTCCGGCAGACCGCGACGCGCACCGCGCGCGCAGAACCAGCCGAGATCTTCCATCGGGTCGCTCCAGCCGGCCTCATCCAGATCGAGGATGCCGGCCAGCCGCTCGCCCTCGGCGACGACATTGCCGAGGCGCAGATCGCGATGGCACAACGCAAAATACTCGATCGCCGGCGCGTGATCGGCGAACCAGTTGATCGCCCATTCGAAGCACGGCTGCGGCGTCGCGATGCCGTCGAGCGCCGCGCGCCACTCGGCGGCGCGCCGCTGCGCCCAATCGGCCTCCGGCCGGGCCAGGAACGCGATCTCCGCCGGCGCGCCTTCGATCCCGATGCGATGCAGCAGCGCCAGCTCCTGCCCCAAGCGATAGGCGAGGCGGTCGCCCTCTTCCACGGGCAGATCGCGCTGCAGTTCCGCAGCGTCCGCCGTGCCGGTCGCGTGGCGCAACACCATGAAGGGCTTGTCCAGCACATCGCCATTCGGCTCGAGCCACAGCGGCTCGGGTGTCGTGAGCCCGGCGCCGAACGCGGCCTGCCGGACGGCGAATTCCTCCGCGCTGGCGAGGGTGCGATCCTCGGCCTGCCCGCGCAGGACCAGAGCGTGGCGCCCCGCCAGCGATCCGCCGCTGATGTCCGCCGTCATCAGATAATGCGCGCGCACCGCATCGCCGGGCAACGCACGCTCGACAGCGATTTCCGCGCGTTCCGCCTGCGCCGCCGCGCGGACAAAGTCCGACAGTGCCTTCACGGAACCGCGCGGCAGCAAGGATCAGTCCTTCTTGTAGGCAGCGATCGACTGCCGGATCAGCTCGCAGGCTTCCTCCGGCTCGGCCCAGCGCGTCACCTTCACCCACTTGCCTTTTTCGAGATCCTTGTAGTGGGTGAAGAAGTGCTGCACCTGCTCGCGCAGCACTTCCGGCAGGTCGCGATACGATCCGACATTGGTGAAATAAGGATGCAGCTTGTCGACCGGCACGGCGATGATCTTCTCATCGCCTCCCGCCTCGTCCTCCATGATCAGCGCGCCGACCGGGCGCGAGCGCACGACCGCGCCCGGCACCACCGCAGTCGGGCCGAGCACGATGACATCCATCGGATCGCCGTCCGCCGCCAGAGTGTGCGGGATGAAGCCGTAATTGCCGGGATAGAACATCGCCGTATAGAGGAAGCGGTCGACGTACATGGCGCCCGACACCTTGTCGAGCTCGTATTTGACCGGATTTCCGCCGAGTGGAATCTCGATCACAACGTTCACGTCGTACGGCGGGTTCTCGCCGGTCTTGATCTTGGAAAGGTCCATGGGCGGCGCTCCAGCTCAGATGAGCCGGAACATACAGAAACCGGCGCGCGTCGCAACCCGAGATCGCGCCGCAGGTCACACGTCGAACTTCTTGCCGTGCGGAGCATAATAGGCGCGGTACACGCTGAGGCAGTTCTGCATCTGCTTTACCGTGGGATGAGCCTGGCAGTCCTTGCGCCCGTGAATTTCGCCGATAAATCAGGCCAAGGCTTACGGCCGGGCGCTAACAGAACATTGCCCCATGAAAAACCCCGGCCGCACACTGCAACCTGATATCGGTCGCACCCAGCCGGCAATTTGGACGCGATCTAGTGCAGCTCTCCGTAGACGATCCGCGCGTTGGCGCAACTGGCCAGCTGCGTGAAGGTCGGCCGGAACTTTTCGAACACCAGGGCCGGATCGGTCTCCACATTGGCCATGTCGACGTCGTCGGCGAGCTCCCCGACGTGCTGCAGATAAAGGTCGGGGTCGGTCAGCAGGTAGCATTCGTCCATCGCGCGCTCGAGCGCCTGCTCATCCTGCTTCCTGAACCAACCCACGCTGCGCTTCTCATCCCTGCTGATGTATCTCAGGCTGTCACCGACCAATTGTTCGGCGCGGGTCCGGCGCTTGTCCGGACTTATTCCGGGAGTTCCGACCGTCTTGCTTGAACTCGCGGATTCGGTGACGTTCGTGCTGGCAGGCGCGAACTGGGCCGTCGGGACGAACAGCCAGACCACGGTCGCGCCGAGGATACAGGCAAATCCAACGATCAATATGCGAATCATGCACTTGTCCCCGAATCCTGAAGTTCGCCGGTCGGCTGCGAAAGGGTAATGGCCGGGGCGTTAAGGAAACCTTGCGGGGGGCGGGACACGATTCGGGCGAAATAAAACCCGGCCGCGCGAGGTGCGGCCGGGGCTTAGCGTTTGAATAGATTGCGTTTAGTTGAGGACGTTGTAGCCCCGGCCGCGCAGGCAATTGTCGATCACCTGCTGCTGCTCGTTGACGCCGCGATAGGCACCGGTGCCGACGCCGACCGCGCCGCCCGTGGCTGCACCGAAGGCCGCGCCCTCGCCGGCGTTCACGCCGCCGACCAGCGCTCCGGTGATGGCGCCGAGCGCCGCACCGGCCGCCGCGCCGCCCAGGCCGCCGACCGCCGCCTGTCCGGCCGGGCTCACCTGCTCGGCATATTGGCGGCACTCGTACAGGTCCTGCTGATAGCGCGCCGTGTCATGTCCCTTCGTATCGACCACCGGCTGGTAGGTCTGCGCGCAACCCGCCAGGGTCGCCGTCGCCACCGCCAAGGTCAGAAACCTCTTCATCTCATCCTCTCTACGTTGACGGGGCGCTACCCCGCGGGGCGCCCCGATTCCCGCGACCAATATCAGTGGACCCGCCGACCTCCGACAGACACAAGTCGGTGATCGCAACCCGCCTGGTGCCCAAAAGCCACACTCCAATATGACCTTTCTAAGTCGGTCCCGAAAGTGACATTCCGCACACCCGCCCCCTCGCGATCGACCGGGCTTCCTACAACGGACGACCGGGTACAATCCCTGTCATCAGCAGATCGATACGCGCGCCGTCATTGGAAAACGGAAGGATCACAATCTCATAGTCGATCATGCGTTGATGGAACGCGATTTGCCTGCGGTGATAGCGCGGCTCGCCGCACTCCACGACTTCGGAATACGAGGCAGCGGCCATCGCCGTATGATCAGCGGGCATGCATTCGTCCAGGTAGTGGCGCGTGCAATCCACGCCGAACAGGTCGACCTGCTTGGTGCCGTCGAGCCGGAAATAGAAGCGCAAGGGATCGCCATGGACCTCGATCAGGCTGATGTAGCCGAGGGCATATCGCACATCCAACGGATCGAAATCGGCGCGCGCCGGCATGCGCCGATCGCCGCGGATCCGCTGCCAATGCGCGACCAAGTAGCGCAGCACGTCGCTTCGGATCGCCGTGGCGAAGGCGGTCATCTGGCCCTGCGGAGAGTCCGCTGGCCCGCAGTGATGGATGGTGCGGACATGGCCTCATTCTCCCGGCCGATCGGTTAATTTCTGGCTTCCACCCCTAGGCCCTGCTATGAGCGCCGGCAGGGAGCCAGAACGGCCGGACTATCATGACCACCAAGCGACGCAACAGGCTTGCCGGGGCGGAACCGGCCAGTGGCCCAGCCCGGGGCATGGGACCGCAGCGCCATGCGCCGGCCCGCCATGGCGACAATTCCATGCGCGTCTATGACGTGCTGCGCCAGCGCATCGCGACCCGGCACTATGCGCCGGGCAGCCGCCTGACCGAGGCGGAAATCGCCGGCGAGTTCGAAGTCTCGCGCACGCCGGTGCGCCAGGCGCTGCATCGCCTGGCGGTCGAGGGCCTGGTCGAGGTGAAGAACGGCGTCGGCATCCGCGTGACCGAAGTCGATGAGCGCGAGCTGCAGGACATCTACGAGCTGCGCATGTCGCTCGCGACCTTGATCGGCCGGCTTTCGCCGCGCCCGCTGTCCGAGGACGACCTCGCCGAGCTGAACGCGGTGAAGCGGCGGCTGGCCGAGATTCTCGCCAGCACGACCGAGCCCGAGGTCGATGAATATGCCGATCTGTGCGACCGCTTCTTCGCGCGGCTCAGCAATGTCATCGGCAATTCGTTCCTGCGCCAGTTCCAGGATCAGCTCTACACCCAGACCGACCGGTATTGGTACGGCTGGCTGGCGAAGGCCGACGTGCGGCAGGAGGTCCAGTATTTCTATTATGAGGTCGAAGAATCGATGCGGGCCCTCGCGGTCAACGATTTCGACGCACTGGGCATGATCCGGCGCAACCACATCTCCATGATGCTCACCCGCGCCGAAGGCTACCGCAAGCCGCGGTGACGGCGCTTGCCGCGCGTTCAATATCCTTTTGCTCGATCCACTTGATTGATGAGCGTTTGCCCCGCCAGCGCGCGGCGATAATTCTCGACGATATCTGACGCGCCGGTGCCGGGTCGCGTGATGGCAGCGACGTGCGGCGTCACAGTGATGCCGGGATGGCGCCAGAACGGATGGCCGGCAGGCAGCGGCTCGGTCGCGAACACATCGATGATCGCGTGCGAGAGCCGCCCTGAGCCCAGCGCGGTCAGCAGATCCGCTTCGACCAGATGCGCGCCGCGCGCCGCCTGAATCAGAACGGCGCCGCGCGCCAGCGGTGCGAACGTCTCGGCGTTGAGGATGCCGCGCGTATCGTCGGTCAGGGGCAGCAGGCAGATGAGAATCTGCGCCCCTTCCAGACATGCCCTCAAGCCATCGCGGCCCGCAAAACCCTGGATCCCTGCAATCTCCTTCCGGCTGCGGCTCCAGCCGCGCACATCGAAGCCGAGTGCCGCGAGGCGCGTGCCGGCGTCCACGCCGAGTGTGCCGAGGCCCAGCATCGCCACCGTGATCGAGCGCGGCGCAATCGGATCCAGGTCCAGCCATTGCCGGTCACGCTGGGCGGCGCGCAATCGCGGCCCTTCGCGCGCGCTGTCGAGCGTATGCAGCACGATGAACTCCGTCATGCTGACGGTAAGGCCCTGGTCGACCATGCGCGCCAGCGGCCGGTCCGGCGGCAGATTGGCATCCGCCAGCAGATGGTTGACCCCCGCCCAGGTCGATTGAATGGCCTTGAGATTGGGAAAGCCTCTGAGGCTGCCCGGCACCCGTCCGCCCACGATGGCGAAGTCGACCTCCGCGGCCGGCCCGGAATCCGGCCAGAATCGCAGCTCCAGCCCCGGCTCGAGGGCGCGAATCGCCGCCGCCCAGGCAGCGGCGTCGGCCGGATCGTCTGCGTACAGGATTGCCATGCCCGCTCCCGCTCTTTTGCCTGCTCGCCGGCAAACGAATAACACCGGCAAGACGTCCCGTTTGTAGTTCGCTCCGACCGCCTTTGTCATGCCCTGGCAGCCGCGGTCCCATGCGGACGTTGAGGAAAGCTTAACGGAGCGTGCCGATACTGGCGCGAACGGGAGCTATTTCAGGAAACCGCGTGCCGTTATGTCGCTGTCGGCAGTGTCTCAATCCACGCCGCAAGCCCGGGTAGCGCTATGGCACGACCTGCGCGCCTCCTTGCGCGAAAACAGCCCATTGGTTCTGTTCTCGATCCTCTACGGTCTCGCGCCGTTTGTCGTCGCGCGGGAATTTTCGGTTCCCACCGGCCCCTACTACCAGCTTTGGCTGGCTTATCTCGGATTCATCGCGACGGCGGGGCTCGCGGTATTCGGCGCATTCGCGCTCTGGTATCTCTATCACGCGCGCGTCCGCAGGGTGCCGAACTTCCAGGCCACCGCCTTGCAGCGGCTCCGAACCGATTTCCTCCACCGCGACCGGTTGTTACTGGCATTGCCGGTGTTTGCGCTGTGGCCAATCACCGCCAGCGCCTTCTCGTATCTGAAATCGGTGATTCCGCTGATACAGCCGTTCTATCTTGATCCGCTGCTGCATCAGTGGGACAGCACGCTGCATTTCGGCATGGAGCCGTGGCGCCTCCTGCAGCCGTTCCTCGGCCACACCTGGATCACCTACGCGATCAACTTCGTCTATACGCTGTGGTTCTTCGTGCTGCAGGCGACCTTGGTGCTGCAGTCCGGATCGATGGGAGACCGGAAGCGGAGGATGCAGTTCCTGCTCAGCTTCGCGCTCACATGGGCGCTGATCGGCAATCTCGCCGCGACCCTGATGAGCTCGGCCGGACCGTGCTATTACGGCTTCGTGGTCGACGGACCGAACCCCTATGCGCCGCTGATGGGCTATCTGCACACCGTCGCCGGCAACCTGTCGCTGGGCGCATTCGGATACGAGCTGCATATCCCCTTCACGGCCCTGATACTCCAGGACCTCCTCTGGCAGGGTCAGTTGAGCGGCGATTTCGGGATCGCCAGGGGCATCTCCGCTGCGCCCAGCATGCACATCGCCTCGACCTGGATCATCGCGCGAGTTGCCTGGTCGATGGGGCGGACGGCGCGGATCTTCGCCGGCCTGTTCCTGCTCTTCATCTTCGTCGGCTCGATCCATCTCGGCTGGCACTACGCGCTCGACGGCTATCTGTCGATCGCCGGCGCCTGGGCGCTGTGGCGCTCGACCGGATGGTTCCTGGACCGGCCCGCCGTGCAGGCTTTCCTGTGGCCGAAGGGCCCGGCGCCGGCCCAGGAAGGCTGAGTGTTCCTGGACTCGGGCGAGCGGGCCGGCCCCCGGCCCGCCAGCGCAACGCTTATCCCGGTGTCCCAGGTCCACAAGATATAGGACGGTGCTTGCCCGCTGAATCGCGCGATTTGCGCCCTACCCTGGGGTAGCGAAGCGCCTAAGCTAACGACCCAACCAGTTATCGAGTTTCTCCAAGGGGAGGGCTCAATGCCGAGTGCTTTCAAAGTCTCGTGTCACTGCGGCTACATCCAGCTGGAAGTTACCGCAGAGCTTGGCGAAGTCGTCGAATGCAATTGCTCCATCTGCGTGCGGAGCGGGTTTCTCCATTGGTATGTCGCACCGGAGCAGGTGAGGCTCGCAAAGCCGAGCCGTCTACTCAGCACCTACTCCTGGCGTTCCGTAACGGGCGGACAGCACTTTTGTCCAACCTGTGGCATAGCCGTGATCCGCACCTCGACGCAATATCCGCCGCCCGTTTCTATCAATGCGCGCTGCCTCGAAGACATTGACATCGCTTCTCTCAAGATTCGCCAATTTGACGGCAAGCACGCATATCCCTAACCCGGTGTTCAGCCCTAATGTCGCCTTTGGGTCAAAAACAGTCATCGAATGCCGCTCGGAATGGGTCGGCTAGACCTCCGAAAGCGGACATCTCCCATTCGCGCGCGCATGTCCGTTTGGTGGCAGGAAGCGACATGGAGATGGCGCCGAATGGCGCGCACCATGGCAGCGCGATGCCGGCTATTCGCAAGCTGGATAGCGAAACGATGTTGCAGGCGGCATTCAAGCTGGAACGCCGGCCGCAATCAAGCCATCCTCAAATCTCTTCCACCAGGGAGACATTCGAGAGGAGGCCGTGAAAGCCTCCCTCATCCGCGAAATCGACGCCTCCGGCCAGAGTTGCATCAGTAATGACGCGGATTGCTTGGCGGACTCCAGGTCTCCAGTTTCCGCAGCGGACGCAGCGATTAGGGCATAGCTCTGCCAATAGTCGGGCTTCAGTGCGATCGCCAGATTCGCCCAGTGCACCGTCTTGCTGTGGTCTTTCTTCGCAAAGTTCGCCGTCGCAAGAGTCGAATACCTGAAGAAAGCACTTGGGTTCCGCGGGTTGAGGCGGATTGACATCTCAGAAAATCGAATGGCTTCGTCCGGATTGTCTATGGCGATATGGACATCACCAAGAAACCCATATGCCGTCGCGAAATTTGGGTTGAGCTCTAGTGCGCGGGTTAGCAGCGCGAGTGTCTCACTGGGCTTGCCAAAGAGATCCGTGAATACCGTCGCCAACGTCATCAACGCATATTCGTCATTCGGATCCAGCCGCAAGCCTTCCCGTGCTTCGCGCAAGATCTCTTCCTTAAGGTCCCTGCTTCCCTGGCGAAAGCCCATGATGACCTGATGGTACATCGATGTCGCAAGCAGGGCGTGCGCCCTCGATGCTTCTGGGAACCGACTGACGAACTGGCGAGCGATGTCCTCGGATTCACGCAGTCCCTCGGACGTCAATCGATAGAATGCGCGATAGCCTCGCGTCATCAACGACCACTGGTCGAGATCTGTCGAACGCTGCGTGGACTCACCTTCGTGCAAGAGGAGATTGATCTGCGCTGTTGCTGCAACGGCTCTCACGACTTCGTCCTGAATGTCGAACAAGTCGTCGATGTTTCGATCGAACTTCTCGGCCCAGAGATGTGCTGCCGACTTCGCGTCAATCAACTGGGCGGTGATTCGGATGCGCGATCCCATGGCACGTATGCTGCCTTCCAGGACATACCGGACGCCAAGCTCGCGTCCAACTTGGCCAACATCGATCTGGCGGTCCTTGTAGGTAAAGACAGTGTTCCGGGCGATGACCAGGAAATACTTGATATGCGACAGCTCGGTGATCAGATCTTCAGTCAGGCCGTCGGCGAACAGCTCGTGCGCCGGGTCGCTGCCCATGTTGAGAAACGGCAGCACGGCAATGGATATCCCGCCATGCTGCGGAAGGTCGAGCCGCGTGTCGGCTTGGCGGATCGAGGCCGGGGCGGCTCCAATTTGCGGAGCCACGATGTACGCCTGTATCGGGTGCTCGATGTTCTTGAGCGCCTGTTCGCCCATGGACGTAAACACGACCGGCAGCTTGCCGGCAACGTTGTCCCTGACCGCAGCCGAGATGACGATGCCGCCTGGTTGCGCAAGCGATTCAAGACGCGCAGCGATATTCACGGCAGTTCCGAATACGTCACCGTTGCGAGCGACGACATCGCCCAAATGGATTCCCATTCGGAGCTGCAGATCATGATTTTCCTGCGACTGCTGAATCAGCACTTCCTGGATGATCATGGCGCAGCTCACAGCATCAACAGCACTGGAGAATACAGCGATGATGCTGTCGCCGGCAGTGTTGGCAATGCGTCCACGGCGGAGCTCGATCTGGGTCCTGGCAATTCGATTTACGACTTCGAGAGCATGCAACGCCGCAGCTTCGTCGGCCTGCATGAGGCGGGAATAACCGGCGACATCCGAGGCCAGCACTGCGACCAGCCTGCGTTCGAGATTGGCTTCGTCACCCATCGAGGTCTTCCCCCAGCCAATATCAGTCCGGAAATCCTAGCACAGTTTGGATGATCTCGCTTGATCGATAAGCCTCGAACCGAGCGTCTATGATACTGGTCTACCGAATGTTTTTGGGGGAATGCCACATCTTGCTGCCTTTTGCGGGAAGCCACTTTGACATCAAAGTACGCGCCCAGCCTTGAATTTGCCGAGTATCGCTTGGCCGCCGAGCTCGTTCGCTCTGCGTCTCAGAATCACGTTGGAGAAGTTGAGAGGACGTGCGAGTTGGGTCAGACTCTGCCGCTCGGGAAAGCCATAGCGAGGTCAGCTTCACCCCCAAAAGCGGACCTCTCCCGCTGGCGTCGATTCGTCTGAGAAGTGCCATAGGCGGACAGGGCGTCACCACGCGGGTCCGGTTGAACTGCCCTCAGACGCAAGCAGCAGCTATGGCCTCTATCGGCGATATCTCCATTTTATCGACCAGGGACGTGAGCAAGTCGGTCCGTCTTCTACCCAGAACAGGTGCGGCAAGGGCATGGAACTTGTCGGCGACACGCCGCCCCTGTTCTGCACGGTCCTTCATCGGTATCCCGCAATCCTTCCTTGCCGTGAGCTTTTGGCCATTGTGAAGTTCCACGTCCATTTCGCTCTCGGTTAGCGCGAGATCTGCCGTCAGTTCCACGGCGACCTTCTCACGAAGTCCGTTCAACTTCGATGACCGCGCGTTTTCGTCACTAAACGCATCAGGGCGCGCTGTCTCCAGTCCGGCGAGTGACAGTGCCGCCGTCGCACGCAAGCTGAACTTCATCTCCATCCCGGTCCGCGGCTCCGGGATATTGCAGATCTCATTGCAGTGCCTGTTTGCCCGCAAGCGAACGGCGCGTATCTCATCCGGCTGAAAACCATGCGCCCGGCGGAGCTGGTGGCCGCATTCCATGGCCGCCTGCGTTTCATAGCAGGCGGCATGAAACTTGAAGAGGTTATTGAAGAGATGGTAGCCGCCCTCGGGATCCCGCAGCGCCGCTTCGCTGTTGAAGTCGGAGCTATGCGTGGCGGCAAAACCCTGCGCACATTCAATCGCATCTTCGCGGCTATCAAAACCGCGGCGAGCCAACGTTGCAGCGAGTACGCCCGTTGCGGCAGCCATTCCGACATGCAGCGCCTTGCACGATGTGCCAAACATCGCCTTCAGGCCGGCGGCCCGGGTCGCGGCGATGCCAAGCGAACGGGTTGTCGCACCGCGATCCGACCCAATGAGCCGAGCGCACGCAACTGCCGCCCCAAGACTGCCGATCGTGGCAGTTGCATGGAATCCGCGCGTGTAGTGTGCTGGCGCGACCAGAAGCGCGATCCGGCAGGTCGTTTCATAGCCGGTCAGAAAGGCATTCATCACCACTGACCCGCTCGCGCCGCAACGTTCCGCCAGCGCCAACACGGCAGCTAGAACCGGGGCCGTGCAGTGGCCAGGCAACGTCAAATTGACGTCGTCATAGTCGAGCAAGTGCGAGATCGTGCCGTTCAGCAGGGCCGCTTGCTGGGTTGGCAGGCGTTTCGAGCTTCCGAAAACGAATGCATGTGGATGACCGCCTTGCTCCTGCAACTCGTCGCGCAGGACCTGCACCGGGAGGGCCGTGGCCGCGGCGATGGACACGCCGAGCCAATCGAGCAAGCACTGCTTGATGAGCAGCGGTAGATCCGGCGGCCCATCTTGCCAGCGGAGTTCCATCACCCTGTCCAATAAAGGTCCTGTGATGGCGTTGTTGGTGGCAAGCGGTTCCATGGTCCCCCGCCCAGCAGCCTAGTTTTTGAACCGGCAGTTTGCCGCGATGAGGCTGAGATTATGGTCATCTCCCCTTGCTCGGTCGAGTCCGAGTGTGGGGTGTCCCCGCGGTCAAGTTCTTGGACCGAACTTTCGGTATAGCAGACTTTGGTCTGTCGGCGCATTGACGTCCGCTTGGTGCCAAGAACGGCCCTTTAGAACGCTTAAGTCGGCCTGGAATACGCTCATGCGCGACCACCGGTCTTGAAGGGGGTACCCGGCCTCGATCGCGACCAAAAGCGCAGCTCCCCCGTCAAAGACCCGCCGGCTCGCCTGCGAGGCACGAGTGCGGACACGGTTTCCTGGAACTCGCGACACCGTTGCTTCGCGTAGCGCCCGAACTGATGTTGCCAAGCGCAAACTCGACGAAGATCGCGTGACGGGTGTAACCTACTCGTGTCCGGATTATGGCGGCGGCGCCTGGAGGCGGGTCATGCGGATCGCCGTGCGCGACTTTCCGTTTCGATGACGCGATAGCGCAGGCGAAGAGTGGCTATGGTGCCGGTTGCAGTTGTTTTTGGTGGCTGACGACAATGACAACCTGGACCCAACGTATCTCCATCACGCAACGTGTGCTGCCCATCCTCGCCTGGCTCCCTGCCTATCAACGTGACTGGTTGCTGCCGGACGCGTTGGCCGGCCTCGCCCTATGGGCAGTCATGGTGCCAGAGGGCATGGCCTATTCAGGCATCGTTGGCGTTCCACCCATCGCGGGCATCTACACGATTATCCCTCCACTGATCGCCTATGCACTGCTCGGTACGTCTCGCCTGCTGGTCGTCGGACCGGACACCGCCACCGGCCTGATCTCCGCCCTGACGGTGGGCGCCATCGCGGCGCAGGGGACTGCGGAATTCAACACGCTCACGTCCACCCTCGCGATTCTGATCGGTGCGTTCTTCCTATTCTTTGGCGTGCTCCGCATGGGATGGATTGCAGCTTTCATCCCGACACCAGTCATGCGGGGTTTCATTGAAGGGCTTGTCTGTGTCACCATTATCGGCCAAGTGCCACATCTGCTGGGGATACAGGGCACGTCTGGCAACTTTTTCGCCAAGCTCTGGTTCGTGCTGCAGCATCTATCCGACGTCGCCCTCATTCCCGCGCTGACGGGTTTGTTGAGCCTGTTGGCACTGCAACTTCTCCGCCGCTTACTACCACGAATACCGGCCGCTCTCATTGTTGCTGTAGCGGCCACGATCCTCGTCACCCTGCTTGGCGGTGAAGGCGCCGGCGTTAGCGTGGTAGGCGACCTACCATCCGGCCTGCCTCACTTCACACCACCCATTGCGGATCCTAGAATCTTGTGGGAGCTCGTGCCTGGTGCGCTCGCAATCGTGCTGGTCGGCTATGCCGAGGCGCTCGGCGGAGCGAAGGCGGCCGCGGCACAGACCGGCGGCGCCATCGATCCGAATCAGGAGTTGGTCGCCCATGGCCCGGCCAACATCCTCAGCGGGCTTTTCGGCGGCTTCCTGGTTGTCGGCAGCCTGTCCAAGACCTCAGTAGCCATGGCCGCAGGCGCTCGCACACAGCTCGCCAACATCGTCGCTGCGATCCTTTGCTTCGTCACTCTAGTACTGCTGACGCCACTATTCCGTGGGATGCCTCACCCGACGCTTGGTGCCATCGTCATTGCGGCAATGCTGCACCTTTCCAAGCCTGGCTATCTGCGCAACCTGTTTGTCCGAAGCCGGTGGGAGTTCATGGTCGCGGTAGTCGTGATCGTCGGCGAGCTGACACTAGGCGTGCTCCAGGGCATCACCCTCGGTGTGGTGCTGGCGCTGTTAATGGTTGTCTATCGGGCCACTCACCCCCAAGGCGCGGTGCTTGGCCAGCTACCGGGCACGGAGGCCTATCGCGACGTCGAACTACACCCAGAGGCGCTCACCTTCCCCAAGCTTCTAATTTGGCGCGCCGGGGGCGACCTGTTCTTCGCCAGTGTCGGTCACGTCGGCGAGGGGCTGAGGGCTGCGCTGGCCACGAGCCGCCCGCCGGCCACGCATGTGCTTCTGGATGCGGGCTCGGTGAACCTTATCGATACCACCGCCTGCGACGCGCTGGTGAGCCTCATCAAGGACCTGCAAGGCTATGGGGTCACGTTTGCATTCGCTCGCGTGCGCGACGAGGTCCGTAGGCGAATGCAGCTGGGGGGCTTAGAGGCGGCTGTGGGCTCGAACAATTTCTACGAACGTGTGACCGATGGCGTGCGTGCCTGGCAGCAGCATCAGAGCCTCGATGGCATATCCTCAAGCAAGAGCTGAAGGATGGATGCTCCGACGCGAAATCTATCGGGTCTGACGTCCGCAATAGGTCAAACTCAGCCAATCAGCCAGATTTCCGACGAGTCCGTTTTATCCCCGAGAGCGGACCTCTTTTTGCAGAGGCAAGCCAGGCTGGATCATAAGCGTTCGCGGCGCTGGATTTCCATAGTCGCGGCTATACCATCTGTATTAGCGTGTCGGTGCCTGGACGGGAGGACGTAGGTGTACGTCGCGGATTGGCTGCGGGGCCTGGGGCTCGGGCAGTACGAACGGGCCTTCCATGACAACAACATCGACTTCGAGATCCTACCGCGGCTGACTGCGGAGGATCTCATTGCGATCGGCGTGACCTCTGTCGGGCACCGTCGCAAGCTATTGGACGCGATTGCGACCCTTTCTGCGATTCCAAGGCCAAGAACCACAACACTCCCCTTAACTGAGTTGGAACCGCAGCCGGCGCCCGTAAGGATGGCGGATGCTGAACGGCGGCAACTCACCGCAATGTTCATTGATCTCGTTAACTCGACCGAACTTAGCCGCCGACTCGGCCCTGAGGAGATGCGTGACGTTGTTCGCGTTTACCAAAACGCAGTGGTAGGCGAGGTCGATCGCTTCGAGGGGCACGTCGCCAACTTCTGGGGCGACGGAGTGCTCGCCTACTTCGGCTGGCCCAAGGCGCATGAAGATGAGGGCGAGCGGGCGGTGCGAGCCGGACTCGCCATTGTCGGTGCCGTCTCCTATGCGGGTATGCCTCTAGGTCAGATACTTGCTGCGCGGGTCGGCATCGCGACAGGCGTCGTCGTGATTGGCGAACTCTTCGATCAAGAGCAGGCGCGGGAAGATGCCGCTGTTGGCTCCGCTCTGGCCCTTGCGGCACGGCTGCAGGCTCTAGCGGAACCGGGCAGCGTGGTGATTGCCCAGACCACGCGCCAACTTGTCGGAGGATTATTCGAACTTTCCGATCTCGGGGCGCATCGCGTCAAGGGATTTGAAGATCCTGTTCGAGCCTGGCGGGTCATGGGAGATAGTCCGACTGAGAGCCGCTTCGAGGCCCTGCATGGAACAGCGCTTACCCCAATCATCGGACGCGAGCATGAGATCGGGCTGCTCATGGAGCGGTTTGAACTGGCCAAGGAAGGTGAAGGTCAGGTGGTCCTGCTTTCAGGCGAGCCAGGCATAGGCAAGTCGCGCATGATCGGCGCGCTTCGCGACCAGCTTGGGAACGAACCCTATACACCTTTGAGCCACTTCTGCTCACCGTTTCACGCCAACAGTGCCTTCTACCCTGTCATCAAGTTGCTTGAGCATGCTGCGCTGTTCGACCCGGGAGATCTACCTGACCAAAAGCTCGATAAGCTGGAAGCACTGATCGCGCAGGCGATCGGCAAAGTACGCGACGTCTCCCTATTGATGGCCGCGCTTCTTTCAATCCCGACCGGCCAGCGCTACCCCCCTCTCAACCTGACGCCGGATGCCCAGAAGCAGAGAACGCTTGACGCTATTGTCGAGCAGTTGGCGGGGCTCGCTTCGCAAAAGCCGGTGCTGGCAGTCTATGAAGATGTGCATTGGGTTGACCCATCGACGCTCGAACTCCTGGAACTGGTGGTTGAGCGTGTGCAGCACCTGCGGGTGCTGGCAATCATTACCTTCCGGCCCGAGTTCGTGTTTCCCTGGACCGGCCGGGCCCACGTCAGTTTCCTCACCCTCGGGCGTCTGGCCCGACGCCAGGGCGCGTCACTCATCGACGCGCTGACAGGTGGCAAGCCACTACCCAAAGAGGTGTTGGATCAGATCGTGGCCAAGACCGACGGGATCCCGCTGTTCCTCGAAGAACTAACGAAGACGCTGCTCGAATCGGGCCTTCTGCGCGAAGCCAGCGATCATTACGCGCTGAGCGGTCCGTTGCCGGCTATGGCAATTCCGACCACGCTGCACGATTCCTTGCTGGCGCGGCTCGATCGACTGGGTCCGGCCAAGGAAACGGCGCAGATCGGCGCGGCCCTGGGTCGGGAGTTCCCCTATGAGTTGTTGTCCGCTGTCTCAGGGCGGCCGGAGGGAGAGCTGCAGGATGCGATCGCGCAATTGACGGGCGCCGAGCTTATCTTCGGCCGTGGTATACCGCCCAACGCCGCTTATCGGTTCAAGCATGCGCTGGTGCAGGACGCGGCTTATGCGAGCTTGCTGAAGGGCCGACGCCAGCAACTGCATTCTCGAATTGCGCAGGTCTTGAAAGATTACTTCCCCGAGCGCGCGGCGGCCGAGCCAGAACTGCTCGCCCACCATTATACCGAGGCCGGCGAGACGGAGCAGGCTATCGATCAGTGGCTCAAGGCAGGGCAGCGTGCCGCGGAACGCTCGGCTAATCCAGAGGCCGTTGCTCACCTCCGGCGTGGGTTGGAGCTGCTCGGGAGCCTTCCGGACACTGACGGGCGTGTCCACCGGGAGCTGGCGTTGCAGATGGCGCTGGGGCTGCCGCTGATAGCCACAAAGGGCTACTCCGGAGACGAAGTCGGCGCTGCTTACGAACGTGCCCGCGAGTTGTGCGAGCGCGTGGGCAGTGCCGAACAGCTCCTCCCCATCCTCTATGGACAAATCGTGTTTCGCATGAGCTGCGGCGAGCAGCGAGTAGCGCGCCAACTAGCCGAGGAATTTCTGCGCTTGGCCGAGGAGCAGGGCGAAGACGGCCCCGCATTGGCAGCCCGCCGAATGCTCGGGATCTCCTTACTGGAGCGCGGCGACCCGTCCGCCAGCCGCAGTTGTTTCGAGAAGGTCTTGACCCTCTACGACCCGTCGAAGCACAAGGGTCTCACCTTCCAATACGGGACGGATCAACGGTCGGCCGGCCTGGCGTGGCTTGTTCTCGACCTGTGGCTCCTCGGCTATCCCATGCAGGCCGAGCGGGCGGGTCGCGACGCGATCGCCCTCGCTGAGGAAATAGGTCACGCACTCGGGGTGGCTCACGCCCTCCGCATCGGCGGCTGTTACTTGGACGTCCTTCGTCGCGACCGGATCGGCGCTCGGGAGCATGCAATAACATTGAAGGAATTCTCCGAACGTCAGCGACTGCCATTTTTTCGTGGTGAGGCCGAAGTTATCCTTGCATGGACCTTGGTCGACCAGGCACCGACGCAGACCGCGGTCGGGCAGATGCGCGAGGCCTATGCCAATCGTGAGGTCACGCATCACCGAGTCCACAGACCGTTCCTCCTTGCCCTGTTGGCCGACGCGAATGAGCGCTTCGGCGAGCCGGCAATGGGGTTGAGAGTGCTCGATGAAGCTCTCGCCCTGGCAGAGGAAATGGACGAGCGTTGGTGGGAGGCTGAGCTACATCGCCTGAAAGGCCAGCTGCTGCTCTCCCTCACGGCGGACAACGCCACCGCGGCGGAGGCTTCTTACAAGCGGGCAATCAACGTGGCCCAGAGTCAGGGCGCCAAGTCGCTCGAATTGCGAGCGGCGACCAGTTTGTCTCGGCTATGGCACGCGCAGGGCAAGGTCGAATCGGCGCGTGAGCTGCTTACGCCGATTTACGCATGGTTCACGGAGGGGTTTGACACCCCGGATCTCAAGGATGCCAGGGCACTGCTCAACAAGCTGTCCTGAGCAGACAAAGAATTCGGACGCCGACCGTGCCCAGGTCGTTGTGGGTCAGACTCGGCCAATCAGCCAGATTTCCGGCGAGTCCGGTTTATCCCCGAGAGGGGACCTCTTTTTGCAGAGGCAAGCCAGGCTGGATCATAAGCGTTCGCGGCGCTGTTCCGGGCCATTGCGCGGGCCGAAAGCAGTATCACCGCGGATTCATTTGAATATTTGAGATCGCGCAGTATTGACCGAGATTTACTTAAAATTTTACTCGCCAATTCCAGGCGACGCAGTGGCGGATTACCCACAGATTGGGGTGGTGGGTAGTGACTTTTCCCGGACCTTTTCACCGTTCGTTAATATCTGGCGCCTATAACAGGCATGTTTCCAGCGCCTCGGGGCGGTCCCCGGGTCGCAGATCAAGTTCAGGAAACGGCCCAAACGAATACTATGCTTACCGGGTTATTAAAGTAGAAAACATATTTTGTTGTAGTTATCTAAAATAAATCTTCGGACGAGTTCTGATTTTTACTTGTGTTAACGTGCCAGTTGATTTATTAGCTCATGTGACATTCGGCGGCAAACAATCCGGTGCCGCATGGGTGGAGTGGAAGTGGTCGCCGTCGGGGCGCCACGTCGATTAGGAGGAACTAACGATGCTTCGCTTCTTCCGCAAGTTGCGCAAGGACGAGAACGGCGCCACGGCCATTGAATATGGTCTGATCGCTGGTCTGATTTCGGTTGTCATCATCACCGCCGTGTCCACCGTCGGCAGCCAGCTGCAGGCCGTGTTCACTTATATCGGCTCGACGCTGGGCGGCGCGCTGCAGTAGTCGTGACTTGAGTGGCCGACGGCGGACGGGTCACCCTGGTCCGCCGTCTCCACTCTGGGACTAACCAGCGCCCTTTCGGGGCGTATCCGAAGGTCCGCGCGGGAGGAACCAACGATGTTTCGGTTACTTCGTAGGCTTCGTCGCGACGAGCGGGGAGCTACCGCCATCGAGTACGGTTTGATTGCCGGTCTGATTTCGATCGTCATCATCACGACCGTGCAGATGGTGGGCAGCAAGCTCGAGGCGGTGTTCGTGTATATCGGGACCACGCTGGGCGGTTCTCTGAACTAGCCTCCGTGTGAACAGCTAACGGCGGGCCTGATTCTTCGGGCCCGCCGTCTGCGTTTCTGGAACTCAACGTCCGGCGTCACTTTGCTGCCCGCGTCCTGGTTCGCGCATTGCCTTCCACCTGATGGCGCCGGCCGGGACGTCGCTTCCTCGACTCGGCGCCGGATTTCGGAAGCGACCGGCATGGATACGTGCTTGGGCGCTCGATCGCTCTTGCCACTGAACAGGTCGCTCTGCGATGCTTCGTCGCACGTTCCGCCTCGGCTTCAACCATCTGATCGATTCCATCTGCCCATGACCATCAGCGATTGGATCCAGCTCATCGCCGCGGCCGCCACCATGATCCTGCTGGTCACGGCCGCCATCACCGACATCACCCGCTATCGCATTCGCAACGTCGTCGTCTATGCGATCGTGATCGCGTTTGCCGTCGGCGCGGCCTTCAACTTCTCCTGGCCTGGCATTGCCTGGTCGGTGGGCGCGGGCGTCGCCATGTACCTGCTCGGCGCCGGCCTGTTTGCATTCGGCCTGTTCGGCGGCGGCGACGTGAAGCTGATCGCGGCGATGGCGCTGTGGACCGGCTTTGCCGACCTGCAGCGGTTCCTCCTCGTCATGACAGCGGCAGGCGGGTTGCTTGCAATCGTGTGGCTGATCAGGCGCCGGCTCCAGCGGCCGGCGATCGCTAACGAACCCGCATCGTCGCCCAATGCGCTATCATCCGACGCTCCATCCTCCGACACGCCGAATCATCCGAAGGTTCCGAACCGGATCCCCTATGGCGTGGCAATCGCGCTTGCCGGTCTCGACTTCTTCGTCACGAGCGTTCATTCGCCGTTCGCTTCGCTCTGGCCGTGGATGCAATAGCAGTTCGAAGGCTAGGAACTAATTCTAAAAGTCAATTTTCGCGAGTTTTGTCGAACTTGCCGGATGGCGCGCGAATACCGGCGAGGCGGCCCGTCGGCGCGTGTGATGAACCCAAGTTCTTGCTTCTCGCAGTAAAGCGCAAATAGCGCCTCCAGAATTTACCAATCCTTCACCATGGGTCCCTAGCATCGGGATGATTGCGGACACTCGCACAAGTCCGCGTTGCAGAATTTCGTGGGAAGAGGAGCAGGTTTTTCCATGAGGCCATCCGTCATCATGCTCGCCGTCATCGCCTTGGTACTCGCGGGCGCCGCGGCGTTTCTGGTCAAAGTGTTCCTCGAACGGCAGGCTCAGCCTGTCGTTGTGCAGGAGGAGAAACCGCAGGGCGTCGTGAAGGTGCTCGTCGCGGGTCGCACCATCAATCCCGGCGAAATTCTCGCGGTGAAAGACGTGACGTGGGCCGAATGGCCGAAGGCGCTCGTCGAAGAACGCATGATCGACGAGAACGAATTCGTCGTGCCGTCAGCGACTGTGCCGCCGACGCAAGTCGGTCTCGTCGTGCGCGAGGAAGCTGGCGATACGGCCAAGAAGCCCAAGAGCGACGCAGGGGACACGAGCGCGAAGTCCTCAGGCCCCGCCGACAACGCAATCATCGGAGCGGTCGCGCGTCGGCGCATCTTCGCCAACGAACCGATCAGCCCGGATCAGCTGATTCAACGCGGCGACCGCAGCATCGGCTCCGCCGTTGTCGCGCCGGGCATGCGCGCCGTCTCGATCGGCATCAGTGCCGCGAGCGCATCGGGCGGTTTCATCGCGCCGGGCGACTATGTCGACGTGATGCTGTCGATCTCGTGGGAGCCGGGCACGGATGAAAACGGCAACAAGCTGCCGGAAGGCTCGGCCTTGATGCTGCCGGACGGCGACAGCCTGGTGAAGGTTTCGACCGAGACGGTGCTGCGCAACGTGAAGGTGCTGGCGATCGACCAGTCGCTGGGCCGCAGCGCGGAAGACGGCCCGGCCGACGTCGGGAAGACCGCCACGCTCGAAGTTTCGCTGTCCGATACCGAGAAACTGCTGACCGCGACGAAGCTGGGCAGCCTGGCGCTGGTCTTGCGCAGCATGGTGGTCGAGGACTCGCCGCAGGACGAGGTCGACGCATTCGAAGATCCGTTCAACTTCACGACCGACGTGGCGACCAGCCGCGCGTACTCCGCCATGCATACCACGGCGTCCCTGTACGGTAACCGGGGCAGCGGCGGCGTGCGCGTCAATCGGGGCGGTGCAATCTCACAGGAAGGAAAATAGCCGTGCGCAAGCTTCACGGAATCGCAGCCATCCTGGTCGTTGGGGCACTGTGGGGGGCCTCCACGACTTTAGCGGAGACCCCGCCGGCCGCGACTTCGCCTGAAGTACCGGCGACGACCGTCGAGTCCGTGCCAGTGGCAGCCTCGCCTGCCGTGGCCGGCCCCAACGCGATCATGTTGACACCGGTCGATACCAACGGCAATCCGGTGAAGCAGGGCGAGCAGAGGCTTGTGCCCTTCAACAAGCCCGCGCAACAGGCCACCACGCCCGCGCCGACGCCGGCGCCGAGCGATAGCGCGGCGGCCGCTGCGAGCGCCGCTGCCAATGCGCTCGCGAAGCAGAATAAGCCGGTCAAGAAAGTGATCGGCATCATCAATCCGCCGGCCAACATGGGCGACGTCCTCGATGACGGCACGCTCGATGCCGAACGGCTGCTGCGGAGCGGCGACGAGCCGATCCCCTACGGCACGCCCAGCACCACGCTGCCGGCGAAAGCAGGCCTGCCCGCGACCAGCACCCTTCCCACCAACCAGAACGCCGCCAACGTGCCGCTCGACGCCTACGAGTTCGACGCCACGAAGGGTGCGACGGCGCCGGTCAAGCGCGTGCAGATTCCGGTCGAGCCGCTGCCGGCGACGTCGGCCGCCGGTTCGGACCAGTTCGAGCTGCCGCTCAACAAGACGCGTCCGATCGAGCTTGATCGCGCGGTGCGCGACGTCATCATCGGCAACCCCGAGGTCGCCGACGTGGTGGTGCGCGCTCCCGGCCAAGTATACCTGATCGGCCGCTCGGTGGGCGAAACCAACGTCTTTTTGGTCGACGCCAAGGGCAACCTCATTCGCAAGCTCGACGTCGTCGTCAACCCGGACGGCTCGTCGGTCGAAGACGCCATCCGCCAGTTGCTGCCCAAGGAACGCATCAACGCAAAGGGCGTCGGCGATTCGGTCGTGCTCTCGGGCGTCGCCAGCTCGGACGGCGCAGCGGCACAGGCGCAGCAGATCGCACGTCGCTTTGTCCCGGACGACACCAATGTGGTCAACATGATCACGATCGGCTCGGATCAGCAGGTGCTGATCAAGGTCAAGGTCGCGGAAATCCAGAAGAGCGTGCTCAAGGAACTGGGCGCCTCAAACATCCTCGATCCGCAGAACCTCGGCCCCCTCACCCTCGACCTCGCAACCGCCGCCACCGGCCTCAGCGCGTCCACCTTCGCGGGCGTGCTCGGCATCAGCAGCAGCGATACGGACACGACCTTCCAGCTGCTGGAGACGCACGGCCTGCTCCGGACCCTGGCGGAACCGAACCTGCTCGCCGTCTCGGGCGAGCCGGCCAGCTTGCTGGCTGGCGGCGAATACCCGGTGGTCGCTGTATCCGATGATGGCAGCACCGGCACCGTGTCGGTCGAGTACAAGCCGTTCGGCGTCAGCCTCGCCTTCCTGCCGGTGGTGATCGCGCCGGGCCGCATCTGGCTCAAGGTCTCGACCGAGGTCAGCGCGCTGTCCTCGCAGAACGCCGTCGTTGTTCCGTTCGGCGACGACAGCTTCCAGATCCTCGGCCTTGCGACGCGGCGCGCCAACACCACGATCGAGCTGCCCAGCGGCGGCGGAATCATGATTGCCGGCCTGCTGCAGAACGACATCCAGAGCAGCGTCAACGGCGTGCCCGGCCTGATGGACCTGCCGATCCTGGGCACCCTGTTCCGCTCGACCTCGTTCCAGCGCAACGAGACGGAGCTGGTCATCCTGGTGAACGTCATGCTGGCCAAGCCGGTCGACCCCGACATGCTGGCCGCGCCCACCGACGGCTTCGCGCCGTCGCACGATCTCGACCGCTACTTCCTCGGCAACCTGCAAAGCCTCTATGTGAAGCGGCCGCCTGCAGGCAGCCAACCGAGCGAGGGTCCGAAGGGCCCCATCGGCTACATCATCAATTGAGGAGACCAGCCGTGACCAATTCCCTGTTGCGTTGCGCCTGCGCCGGTCTCATCGCTGTGTTCATCGGCGCCTGCGAAACCGACGTCACCCAGCACGACCCGCACTACTCCCACCCGACCACCGCCCAACGCAAGACGGCGCGGCTGGATGTGGGGCCGCTCTATGCGGGCAAGCCGAACCCGGCCGATTCGAAACGGATCGACGAGTTCCTCGCCGCCTACCACACCCAGGGCGAAGCGCCGCTGGAAGTGACGGTGCCCGGCAAGTCGACGGATGATCCGGCGGCGCGCGAGCACGCCCTCCAGCTCGCCAATGCGCTGATGCAGCGCGGCGTTCCGGCGAACGACATCAACCTCTACGTGGCCGAGACCCAGACCAGCGGCACGGCGAGCGTGACGTTCCCGATCTACATCACCGCGCCGGAAGAGTGCGGCTACTGGGGTGACAGTATGTGGGACTTCGGCCACGACAACGCCATCAGCCCGAACTTCGGCTGCGCCATCCAGCACAACACCGATGCGATGGCGGCCAATCCGAGCGATCTCGTCCATCCGCAGGAAGCGACGCCCGGCCGGTCCGGCGCCCGCGCCTTCTACGTGATCGACAACTACCAGCAGGGCAAGCCGATCCCGAGCGCCAACGACCTCTTGCAGGACTACAACTTCAAGATCGCGAGCTAGTGAGAGAGAAGCCATGCAGTATCGCCTGACCATTGACATTTTCTGCCACGCCGAGCAGACCTCGGCCTCCGGAAAAGCGTTGGCCGAACAGCGCGCGTTCGCGCGCTGTAAGGTCGCGGTGCGCGACGGCGGGTTGGCACGTGCGGTCACGCACTATGCCGACCATCCATCGCCGCATCTGATCATCGTCGAGGACGATGGCGACACCAGCACGCTGCAGTCGCGGCTCGATGGCCTCGCTCAGGTCGTCGAACCAGGCCGCAAGCTGATCGTCGTCGGCGCCGTCAACGACATCTCGGTCTATCGCCGCATCGTGTCGCTCGGCGTCACCGACTACCTGGTTTCGCCCCTCAGCCTCGAAGGCATGATGGACGCGATCGAGCGCGCGGCGCACGACCCGAAGGGGCCGGAGCGCTGCAAGTTCGTGGCCGTGACCGGTGCACGCGGCGGCGTCGGCGCCTCCACCATCGCCCACAACATGGCATGGGCATCGGCCAAGCGGGTCAACATCAAGACCATCCTGGCCGACATGGACCTGACCTACGGGACTGCCGGCCTCGCCTTCAACCAGGATCCGCGCCAGGCGTTCGGCGAGGCGTTCACCGATCCCGAGCGCCTCGACATCACGCTGCTCGAGCGCTACATGACCGGCGACGACGAGAACCTGCAGATCCTCTCGACGCCCGGCGCGCTCCGCCAGTACGACAGCATCGACGAGGAAGCGGTCGACAAGGCGATCGATCTCTGCCGCCAGATGGCCAAGCTGGTGATCGTCGATGTGCCGCACGTGTGGACCGACTGGTCGGAAGCGTTGCTGACCAGCGCCGACGAGACTGTCCTGGTGCTGGCGCCCGACATCGCCAACATCCGCGACTCCCGCAATCTGCTCGACTTCCTGAACAGCAAGCGCGGCGAGAGCAAGCAGGTCAAGGTGGTGATCAACAAGTCGGACATCGCCAAGCGCACCCGCCTGCTGCCGAAGGACATCTCCAACACCCTCGGCGTGCAGCCGGTCGCGGCAATTCCGTTCGATCCGGCGACCTTCATCGAAGCCGCCAATGACGGCAAGATGATCGGCGACCGGTTCAAGTCGCACAAGCTGATCGGCGTCTTCACCGACCTGGTAATGCGGGCCGGCGTTCGCGCCAACACCAAGGGGGCCGCTGCGAAGACGCAGAAGAAGATGGCCTTCCCGAGCTTGTTCAAGAAACCACAGGCAAAGATCGCGTAAGGGGGACTAAGCCTTTATGTTCGGCCGCCGTTCCTCTCCACCGACGCAGCCGTCGCCCACCGAGAACGTCCCGGTCGCGGCCGCCGCGAACCAGGTCGCTCCGGCTGCGCCTGTCGCGCCGAAGAAATCCGGCGGCCCCGGCCGCCCCGGAGAGCTCGACGGCCGCCTGCAGGAAATCAAGCAGAACGTCTTCAACGATCTGATTTCGACGGTCGACCTGGCCGAGCTCGCAAAGCTCGACCACAAGTCGGTCCGCGAAGCGATCGGCGAAGTGGTCGCGGAGATCATCAATCTCCGCAACCTGACCATCAGTGCCGCCGAGCAGCAGCTCCTCGTCACCGACATCTGCAACGACGTCCTCGGCCTCGGCCCGCTGGAACCGCTGATCGCCCGCGACGACATCGCGGACATCATGGTGAACGGGCCGGAAAAGGTCTACATCGAGTGCAACGGCAAGATCGAGCTGACGGACATCAAGTTCCGCGACCAGCAGCAGCTCATGAACATCTGCCAGCGTATCGTCTCGGCGGTCGGCCGGCGCGTCGACGAAGCCAGCCCGATCTGCGACGCGCGCTTGATGGACGGCTCCCGCGTCAACGTCATCGCCCCACCCCTCGCACTCGATGGCTGCGCGCTCACCATTCGTAAATTCAAGCGCGACCGCCTGACGCTCGAGAAGCTGATGAATTTCGGCTCGGTCTCCCCGGCAGGTGCCAAGCTGCTGCAGATCATCGGCCATTGCCGGCTCAACACCATCGTGTCCGGCGGCACCGGCTCGGGCAAGACCACGCTGCTGAACTGCTTGACCCAGTTCATCGACAAGGGCGAGCGTGTCATCACCTGCGAGGACGCGGCCGAGCTCCAGCTTCAGCAGCCGCACGTGGTGCGCCTGGAAACCCGCCCACCCAACCTGGAAGGCGTCGGCCAGGTGACCATGCGCGACCTGGTCCGCAACTGCCTGCGTATGCGTCCCGAACGCATCATCGTCGGCGAAGTCCGCGGCACCGAGGCGTTCGACCTGCTGCAGGCTATGAACACCGGCCACGACGGCTCGATGGGCACCATCCACGCCAACAACCCACGCGAATGCATCTCGCGCCTCGAGAACATGATCGCGATGGGCGGCTACAACCTGCCCGCCAAGACCGTGCGCGAGCAGATCGCCGGCTCGATCAACGTCATCGTCCAGGCGGCGCGCCTGCGCGACGGTTCGCGCAAGATCACCCACGTCACCGAGATCATCGGCATGGAAGGCGACGTCGTCACGCTGCAGGATCTGTTCGTCTACGAAATCCAGGGCGAAGACGCCTCGGGCCGCATCGTCGGCCGCCACAAATTCACGGGTCTCCGCCCGGCCTTCTGGGACCAGGCCAAGTATTTCGGCAGAGAGCGCGACCTGGCCGACATCATGGGAGAAGACGTTGATTGAAAAACTGGCCAATCTCGACCCCATGATCATGGGCGCGGTCGGCGTCCTCGTCCTGGCGCTCGTGATCGTCTCGATCGGCTTGCTGAACAGCCTCTACGGACCGCGCGCGCGGCTTGAGCGGCGTCTGGGCTCGGTCGGCGGCGGGCCGGTCGGTCGCGGCGAAAAAGGCGGTCCCAAGAATCAGAGCGGCATGCGGCGCAAGGACATCGAGGCCAAGCTCAAGGCCGCCGAGCAGATGAAGCGCCAGCAGCGCGGCTACAAGCTGCGGGAAAAGCTGATCCAGGCAGGCTTGAAGACCACGCCCAAGCAGTTCTGGATCTACAGCGCCATTTGCGGCGCGGTCTTTACGCTCATCGTCTACGGCGCCAGCCAGATCGTCTACACCATTCCGGCCGGCCTGCTGGTCGGCACGTTCGGAATTCCGCGCTTCGTCCTGCGCCATCTGGTCAACCGGCGCCTCAAGCAGTTCACGGCCCTGTTCGCCAATGCGATCGACCTCATCGTGCGCGGCGTCAAGACCGGCATGACGGTCGCCGAGTGCCTGTCCATCGTCGGCAAGGAAATGCCCGAACCCGTCGGCCTCGAATTCCGCCACATCACCGAGAGCATCCAGATGGGCCTGACCCTGGAGGAATGCCTCAACCGCCTGGTCCTGCGTGTGCCGACCACGGAAGCGCGCTTCTTCACCATCGTCCTGATTACGCAGCAGACCACCGGCGGCAACCTGGCCGAGACGCTGGCGAAGCTGTCGGGTATCTTGCGCGACCGCAAGAAGATGCGCGACAAGATCAAGGCGCTGTCGAGCGAAGCGAAATCCTCCGCCGCGATCATCGGCGCGATGCCCTTCGCGGTCGCCGGCGTCCTCAGCTTCACCGCGCCGGACTATGTCAGCCTTCTCGTCACCACCAATGCCGGCAACTGGTGCCTCGTGGTAGGCGCCGTCTCGTTCGGCATCGGCATCCTGGTGATGCGCAAAATGATCAATTTCGAGATCTAAGGGACCGCCGCCATGGAGCAATTTGGAGTCGATTTTTCGGGCGGTTTCAACATGACCAGCATGATCGTGCTGATCGTGTTCGTGGCCACCGTGGCGACGATCTTCGCGCTGGCCCTGCCCTTCATGCGCGGCGAACGCTTCGAGCAGCGCCTGCGCGCGGTGCGGGAGCGGCGGCGTGCCCTGTCGCAGGTGCAGACCCAGGCATTCCAGGCGCGCAACCGCCTTCAGGCGGTGCCGAACAAGGGCATCATGGGCTTCGCGCTGCGCGGCGTCAGCATGTCGGACTTGCTGGACGCCAAGGAATTGCGCGTGAAGCTGGCGCGCGCCGGCAAGCGCAGCCCGAGCGCCGTCGCGAACTACCTGTTCAAGCGCATCGCGCTGCCCATCACGTTCGTTATCGTCGCCCTGCTCTACGCCTGGATGGTGTTTCCGGACAAGCCGCTGGCGGTCCGCATGGCGGGCGTGCTCGCCGCCGGCGCCGTCGGCTACCTCACGCCGCAGATCCTGCTCAGCAACGCCATCACCAAGCGCCAGAAGCTGCTGCAGCGCGGCTTCCCGGACGCGCTCGACCTGATCGTGATCTGCGTCGAGTCAGGCATGTCGATCGAGGCCGCCTTCAACAAGGTGACCGAGCAGATGGCCGAGACCTCTCCGGAAATGTCGGAAGAGATGGGCCTGACCTCGGCCGAGCTCGCCTTCCTCAGCGACCGGCGCCAGGCATTCGAGAACCTCAGCGAACGCACCGGCATGCCCTCGTTCAAAGCGCTCGCCACCACGCTGCTGCAATCCGAGCGCTACGGCACGCCGATCGCCAACGGCTTGCGCGTGCTGGCGCAGGAAAACCGCGACACCCGCATGTCGATGGCCGAAAAGAAGGCCGCCGCCCTGCCCGCTCAGCTCACCGTCCCGATGATCATCTTCTTCCTGCCGGTGCTGTTCATCATCATCGCCGCCCCGGCCGGCATCCAGATCGTCGCGATGCTGGCGGCGCGCGGGTAAGCGTCGCACCACAGAGTCGAAACCGGTTCAGACCTTCATGGCCGTGCTTGTCACGGCCATGAGCTTTTAGACGTCTAAGACATGAGCGGGATCTTCCTGCACCTGAAGCATGCCGCCGACCTGGTCGACCGATGCTACGAGCGCGAGGCGCTCCTGCACGCCAGGCACATCCATTCATTCGCACCCGCTTTGCGGTTCGAGAAGCAGTTCGTGGTCAGCGCGGACGTACTGGTGGAGCGCAGAACGTTCCGCGGAGATGCCCACAGAAGCTATCGCCAGATCGCGACGCTGCCATCACCTTTGCTAGGGTGAGAGACGAAGCGCACGAGCGCCGACTGACATCGCCGGCATTTGACTCGAATGGAATCAAAACGGCGGCCGCTCCTTTCGGAAGGGCCGCCGTTTCGGTGAGAAACGCGCGTCGGGGTCTAGTAATCGAGTGGCGGCGGTGGCGGCGGCGGCAGATCGTCGATCGAGGCCGGCTCCGGTGCCTTCTCGGTCGGCTTCACCTGAGGCTTCACGTCGGGCTTCGCCAGCGATTTGTAGTATTCGATATTGGCCTCGGCGACCGCCGGCGGCAGATCCTTGCGCGCCAGGCGCTCGGCAGCCTCCGAATCGCCTTTCAGGGCCATCAGCAGAGCCAAGTTTTGGCGGGCCTGGGCGCTCGCCGAGGGCTGATCCGTGGCGACCTTCATGGTCGTCACGGCCTCGTCCAGCCGGCCCTGCTGGGCCAGGGAGAGTGCCTTGTTGTTCAGAACCGTCGGGTTCTCGGGGTCCAGGAACAGGGCTGCATCATACTGCTCCTGCGCCTGGCCGTACTGTCCCTCGTAATCGTAGACCACACCCAGGGAGGACAGGACCTCCCAGTTCAGGGGGGCGGCGGCCTTGGCGCGCTCCAGCGTCGGCTTGGCGAGATTCAACTGATCGGCGGCAAGGTAGTCCTTGCCCAGCTCCAGCAGGGTCATGGCGTCCGGCGCCTGCGCGATGGCGCCGCTGTTGAGGACGGCAATGGCCTGCTGCGGATTGCCCGCGAAGCGCAGGTTGCGGGCCAGAGCGAGGGTGATCGCCTTGTCCTCCGGATGCTTGCCATGGAGCGCCGCATAATGCTGCGCCGCCTCGCCATAGCTGGCGTTCCGCTCGGACATCATCGCTGCCTGCCGCAGGGCGGGCTCCACGTCGGCTGTCTTTTCCTGCTTGGGCGTCGTATCGCCGTACATTGCGCAGCCGGAAGCCGCGAAACAAAGCGCGACGGTGCCCAGCAATCGCGTCGTGGATCGAACCATTTTTCCCCTTACCTCTGCGGTTCTTAGCCCGCGTTAACTGATCGTTGAGGATGTTCTGATGGAGTAGCACTCGACCAACAGCATGGCCGAACATGATGAACAAATCGTTTAAAAAGAGGGGATTGATGAGCATGTTCCGATCGACCTGGCCGTTCATGGTCGCTGCCACCATTGCCCTGTCAGCGGCAAGCAGCGCCCACGCGGCCGATGCTTTGACCGTCGAACTGGACGGCGCGCGCATCCTGAAATTGGACAACCCCGCCAGCGACGTCGTCATCGGCAATCCGAACATCGCCGACGTCACGGTGCAGACGCCGAACCGCCTGGTCGTGATCGGCCGGGCTCCGGGCGTCACGCGCCTCATCGTGATGAACGACGGGATCATCACCATGGACACCCAGGTGGTTGTGACGGCCAAGAGCACCAGCGCGCAGGTTTCGGTGCTCGCGCCCGATGGCCAGAACATCACCGAGACGGAATTCGCCTGCAGCGATCGTTGCACCGTGGTGCCGGGCACCAAGCGCACCAGCGGTGGCAGCGGCGGTGGCAGCGGCGGCGGCGGTGGCGGCGATGGCCCGATCCCGACCGAGCCGACCGTCGACCAGATTCCGCCGGGCACGCCCGGCGGCGGTGGTGACGGTCCGTCTTACTGATCCTGTGCGTCTCCGCGCTGAACCGGAGATGAACAAATGGGTCACGCGTTCTTGCGTTCAACGGCGGTGGCCGGGCAATATCTTTTGATCTTCGATCAATCACCCGGGGATTCCTTGATGCAGCGCTCCGTCCACCGCCGATCCGTTCTGCGAGCCATGGGTGTGGCTCTCCCGCTCGTCCTGCTGTCGCGTGCGGTTTCGGCCGATCAGTCAGGCCAATCGCCGGACGCCGTCGACATCTTCATCGGCGAGCTCGAGAAGCGCATCATCGGCGACTATTATCGCCGCCACGTGTACGAGTGGCAGCAGAGCCCCGAAGGGCGCGACTACAAGAAGCACAAGAACAAGCACAAAGGCCTGCCGCCGGGCCTTGCCAAGAAAGGCAAATTGCCGCCGGGCATCGCCAAGCAACTGGCGCGCAAGGGCCACCTGCCGCCAGGGCTGGAGTACCACCCGCTGCCGCATGACCTGGTCGTGCAATTGCCGCCGCTCCAGCCGGCCTATCGCTACGTGATCGTGGACGACAGGGTCATGCTGATCCAGGCCGCCAGCAACCTCATCCTCGACGTGCTGGAAGTGGCTGCGATCGAGATATTGAACTAGGGCCTAGTCCTCTGCAGCGGCGCGGGCCCGCAGCTCGCGCCGGATGATCTTGCCCGTCGTCGTCATCGGCAGCTCGTTCACGAAGGCGATCTCGCGCGGATATTCGTGCGCGGCCAAGCGCGTCTTCACATGCGCCTGGATGTCACGCGCCAGCGTCTCGCTCGGCGCGTGGCCCTCTTTCAAGACGATGTAGGCCTTGACGATCTCGGTGCGCGCGCGATTCGGCTTGCCAATCACGCCGGCAAAACGCACTGCCGGATGGCCCAGCAGGCAATCCTCGATCTCGCCCGGGCCGATGCGGTAGCCGGCCGAGGTGATGACGTCGTCGTCGCGCCCGACGAACCTGATCCAGCCCTCTGCATCCATGATCCCGGTGTCGCCGGTCAGCAGCCAGTCGCCGGCGAACTTGGCCTTCGTCGCTTCGGGGTTGCGCCAATATTCCAGGAACATCACCGGGTCGGGCCGTCGGACCGCGATGTTGCCGAGCGTGCCGTCCGGCGCGACGCGGCCCGCATCGTCCGTGATCGCGAGCCGATGGCCCGGGACCGCGCGGCCCATGATGCCCGCGCGCGCCGTCATCAGCCGTGCGCAGGATGACACGATCATGTTGCATTCGGTCTGGCCGTAGAACTCGTTGATGGTGAGGCCGAAGACCCGCCTGCCCCACTCGATCAGCTCCGCGCCCAGAGTCTCGCCGCCGCTGGCGATCGAGCGCAGCGCGAAGCGCCAGCGTTTCTCCGGCTCCGGCACCGCGCGCATGATCTTGAGCGCGGTCGGCGGCAGGAAGGCGTTGCGGATGCCGAAATCCTGCATGAGCTGGAACGCCGCTTCGCCGGTGAACTTCTCGAACCGGCGCGCCACCACCGGCACGCCGTGATGCAGCGCCGGCATCAGCACGTCCAGGAGCCCGCCGATCCATGCCCAGTCCGCCGGCGTCCAGATCCGGTCGCCGGCCTGCGGCAGCAGATCGTGGCTCATCTCGACGCCCGGAAGGTGACCCAGCAGCACGCGATGGGCATGCAGAGCGCCCTTCGGCTGTCCGGTGGTGCCCGAGGTGTAGATGATGACGGCCGGATCGTCGGAAGCAGTGTCGACCGGCACGAAATCCGGCGACTGATCCGCGAGCGCCGCCGCCAGGTCGCGGCAGCCCGGCGCAGCACCATCGATGCACAGCACCTGCACCAGCTCGGGCAGGCTGTCCCGAATCTCCGCCAGCTTCGCCGCGCCGTCCCGGTTGGTGATGACGGCCTTGGCGCCGGAATTAGCCAGCCGGTATTGCAGCGCCTCCGGCCCGAACAAGGCGAACAGCGGCACCGCGATCGCGCCCAGCTTGTAGATCGCGATATGGCCGACTGCCGTCTCCGGCGCTTGCGGCAGCAGCACCGCGACGCGGTCGCCCCGCGCGATCCCCAGGCCGCGCCGCAGATTGGCAAGCCGGTTCGACCAGGCCCGCAGATCGCCATAGCTGTAGGCGCGCGCTGTGTTGTCCGCCGCGACGAACGTAATGGCGATCCGCTCCGGCTCGCGCCCCGCCCAGCGGTCGCACACGTCAGCACCGATATTGTAGCGGTCGGGCACCTGCCAGCGGAAATCGCGGTCAAGCGCGGAATAGCTGTCGACATTGCGCAACATGCCCGAAGTCTGCCCAGGCGCCGCTTCGCACGCAACCTTCGAAAGCAGTCCTTAGCGATTCATTTTGCAGCTTTTTTCAAAGCGGTGGCAGGCGCCGGCAAAGGCTCTATGATGGACCTCGGTCAATCGCGCGGGGGACGCATGAACAACCGGGTGAATTCCCTGGATCAGCCGATCGGGTACCAGGTGCCGCACTGGAAGCCGGTTAGTCCGCCGCCGCGCATGGCGATCAGCGGGCGCTATTGCCGGATCGAGCCGATCGATGTCGACCGCCATGCCGCCCAGCTGTTCGAGGCGATCTCCGACGATGCCGATGGGCGAAGCTGGACGTACATGGCCTATGGCCCGTTCGGCACGCTGCCAGAATACCGCGCTTGGATGAAGGCGACCTGCCTGGGCGACGATCCCCTGTTCCATGCCATCATCGACACCGCCACCAGCAAGGCGGTCGGCGTCGCCAGCTATCTGCGCATCGATCCCAAGTTCGGCGTGATCGAGACCGGGCACATCCATTATTCGCCCCGGCTGCAGCGCACGCGCGCCGCGACCGAGGCGATGTATCTCCTGATGCACCGGGTGTTCGAGGAGCTGGGTTATCGCCGCTACGAATGGAAATGCGATGCGCTGAACGAGCCCTCGCGCCGGGCCGCGGCGCGCCTCGGCTTCAGCTTCGAAGGCGTGTTCCGCCAGGCCACCATCTATAAGGGCCGCAACCGCGACACCGCCTGGTTCGCCATCATCGACCACGAGTGGTCGGCGCTGAAGGCCGCCTACGAAACCTGGCTCGATCCCGGCAATTTCGATGTGCATGGCAGGCAGCAGCAGAGCCTCGGTGCCCTGACCGCCGCCGCGCTCAAGGGCTCGGTGTGATGATGAGCGTCTCGAAACTAGGCCGAATCGCGCTGTCAGAAGCATCATTAACATCACGTTTGCATGAAAGGTGCCCTCTGCTGCGGCAAGCCCTTGCGGAATTAGGGTGTAATCGCTATGTATAGGCCATCGAGTTTCGGCCGATCGCCTTGGCCTCGCCGCTTACAGCGCGCCTGACTAACGACTTTCTCTCCAGATCTCGACTTGACCAGCCGCGTCAATAACGCGGCTAACTACACATGACTAAAGGATAAATCTTATGAGCACGGGCACCGTGAAGTGGTTTAACAGCCAAAAGGGCTTCGGTTTCATTCAGCCGGAAGATGGCAGCAAGGACGTCTTCGTCCACATCAGCGCGGTCGAACGCGCCGGGATGAGCGCCCTCAGCGAAGGCCAGAAGGTCTCTTACGAGATCGTGGCCGATCGCAAGACCGGAAAGTCTTCCGCGGAAAATCTGAAAGCCGCCTAAGCGGCAGCGGACCGGCCATGCAGCTTTGACCACGGATGTACTGGCAAGGCTATGGTTTCGAGCCCCGCGTCTGGTTCTCCAGCCGCGGGGTTCTTGCTGTTGAGCATTTTTCAAGGAATCGATCTCATGATCATGAGGCGCCGCCAACCTTCGTTTCAGGGACGACCGGCCGGGGATCAGCCCCAAGGACCGGCCAAGGCACGCCCCGATAAGGCGGCCCAGGCCGCGATGAAGGAGGACCGCGCGCGCGACGCGGCGCTGGCGATGCAGGAATATGAGGCCGAGAAGCGCGCCGTCCTCGCCAACACCGAACGCCTTCGCGCGCTCCGCCTGGCAAGCCAAGCCGGCGGCGAAGCGCCGAAGAAGACAAAAAAGACGGCTAAGAAAGATAGCTGAGATGCTTTCCGTTACCGGCGGCCAACACGCCGATATCATGTATCCGTCCGCCATTCCCTTCGTGCTTGTGCACCTGGGCTGCCTCGCGGCGATCTGGTCGGGCGTCACCTGGACCGCCGTCGCCATTTGCGCGGTGCTCTATATCTTGCGCATGTTTGCAATCGTGGCCGGCTACCACCGCTATTTCTCGCACCGCGCCTTCGCGACCAGCCGCGCATTCCAGTTCGTGCTGGCGGTTCTCGCCCAGAGCAGCGCGCAGAAGAGCGTGCTGTGGTGGGCCGCCAAGCACCGGCATCACCATCTGCATTCCGACACCGAGCACGACGTTCACTCGCCCCGCCACAAGGGTTTCATCTACAGCCATTTCGGATGGATCTTCGACCGCAAGCATGACCAGGCCGACCTGACGAAGGTCGCGGACCTGACGCGCTGGCCCGAGCTGGTGTGGCTGAAAAGGCTTGAGCTGCTGCCGGCTTTTGTCCTCGCCGGCCTGTGCTTCCTGGTTGCGGGATGGTCCGGCCTGGTGGTCGGTTTCCTGTGGAGCACGGTGCTCGTCTATCACGCGACCTTCTGCATCAATTCGCTGGCGCACGTGCAGGGCAGCAAGCGCTATGTGACCGGCGATGATTCCCGCAACAACTGGTTCCTAGCGATCCTTGCGCTGGGCGAGGGCTGGCACAACAATCACCACGCCTACCAGAGCAGCGTCCGTCAGGGATTCCGGTGGTGGGAGATCGATCCCGCCTATTACGTCCTCAAGGCGATGTCCTGGGTTGGCCTGGTATGGGATATGAAAACGCCGCCGGAGCACGTGCTGCGCAACGAGCAGCGGCTGGGCGCGCGTATCGTCAATCGCGCGGCCGAGCAGCTCGCCGCGCACTTCAACTCCGAGCGGATCGCCCAGGCCATCACATCGGCGCTGCATGGCCCCGCTTTGTCGGCGCTGCAGGAACGCCTCGCCCGCGCGCGCGAGCGCACCGGCGAAGTGCTGACGACGGTGCATCTGCCGCAAGTGCCGAGCCGCGACGAGTTCCTGGCTCAGGCCAAGGCGATGTTCGCGCGGACCATCTCGCTGGACGAGATCGTCGACCGCGCCTACGAGCTCCTGCTCGCATCGGTCGGCGCCCGCCTTGCGCTGATTCCCATCCCGACCGACCGCAAGTAGCCGCCGAAATCGAGTTCCAAGTTATGCGGGCGCGTCGCTAGACCGCGATGCTCAGGCCCGGCGCTTCCATCTCGCCTTCGTCGTTGTCCGCGATGCCGGCCGGGACCGGCTTGAAGTTGCTGCGGTACTCGGCGGGCGTGACGCCGGTATAGCGGCGGAACACCTGGCGGAAGAAGGTGACGTTGTCATAGCCGACGGCGGAGCCGACGCGCTGCACCGAGGTCACGCTCTCCTCCAGCATCTGCCGAGCCGCCGCGACGCGGAACATCTGCAGATAGGCACCCGGCATGGCGCCGGTCGCCGCCTTGAACCGCCGGAGAAAGTTGCGGCGGCTCATCCCGGCATGGCGCGCCATTTCGTCGATCGCCAGCGCCCTGCTGAAATTCGCCTGCAGGAATTCCTCCACCAGCCGGATCTTCTGGTCGGCATGCGGCCGCGACACCGGCAGGATCGAATATCCCGACTGATAGAAGCGCGGCATGTTGATCAGCAGTGCCTTGGAGCATTCGACCGCAACCTGATGGCCGCACAGCTTCTCGACCAGATAGAGGCTGAGATCGACGGAGGCATAAACGCCGCCGCTGCAGAACAATCCGCTATCCTCCGTGATCAGCACCTCCGGATGCCAATCGACTTTCGGATAGAGCCGCTGGAAGTTGCGCGCCACGCCCCAATGGGTGGTCGCGCGCCGCCCGTCCAGCAGTCCCGCTTCCGCCAGGAACGCCACGCCGGTGCACAGGCCGCCGATCATGGCGCCGCGCTTGTGCCACTTGCGGAGCCAGGGCGCGAGTTCCTGGGGCTTCTGCAGCCACGAGGCCGGGTCCAAGCTCGAAGCCGAAACGAGGATGAGGTCCGCGCGCTCGACGGCGTCGATCGAGGATTGCGGCGAGATGCTGAGACCATAGGCGCTGGTCACCGGCGCACCATCGATCGAGGCGACCGAGATCCGGAACTTCGGCTCCGCTCCGTGCCCGTCCAGCACGTTCCACATCCGCCCGGCGGCGTAGAAAACCTCCATTGGCCCGATCGAGGTCGACGCGTAACCATCATTCACTAAGACAATAGTCACATCAATCATGGGAACCCCCTCATATCGAATGCGATGTTCCACAGTTATCGCGCACCAGAATTACATCTTCTAGCACGTTTTGCGCATTGGCACGATCGCCATCCTTGAATGTCACTTTTAGGCAGTACCGCTCATTGTCCGGCAATTTTGTGTGGAATCTGCCGATCTGGCTTGCTGTTGCGCCTTGGCACGATCGCCATCGCTCAATGTCATTTTCCTGGCTTTTGGCTGGGCCGCCTCTGCTGCATCTCTCACGCACTGCGCGGGTGACCAACAGGAGACACCAAGTGGACCCTACAGGACCTGCTACGCGTACCGGCAGCGTGCGATTGCCAACCTTGCTGGAGCTGACGTTCAGCCTCTGGCGGCATCTGCGCCCCGGCGCGCACTCGCGCAAGCCGACGCTCGACAGGTTGTCGGATCATCTGCTCGCCGACGTCGGACTGGATGGTCCGGGCTACGAGCAACCAACCTGGGAGCGTTACACCCACCGCTGACCAACCAACCGTAACCAGAAAGGAGAGGCACATGCCTCGCTATCTCGTAGAACGCACCTTCCCCGATGGACTCGGGCTTCAGCAGAACAAGGAAGGCGCCCAGGCCTGTCTCAATGTCGTTTCGGAAAATGCCCAGGAGGGCGTGACGTGGGTTCATTCGTATTTCACGCCCGACCGCAAGAAGAGCTTCTGCATCTATGATGGGCCAACCCCGGACTCGATCCGCAAGGCCGCACAGCGCACCAAGCTTCCGGTGGACAAGATCACCGAGGTCAGCGTGCTCGATCCCTATTTCTTCCGCGCCAACTGATCAGTCAAAAGCGTGACGCCGCCGGCCTGCCGCCATCGATAGCACGACAGCGGCAGGCCGAATGCGTTTTGGAGAACAGCACGGGCGCCCTGGCACGATCATCGCCCTCCAATGTCATTTTCCTGGCTTTTCACGGCGGCTGTTTCCGCTCATCTCTCGAGCGCTGTGCGAACATCGTCAGGAGCGAACAAGTGGACTCAACGGCACGAACCGAAGATGGCAACATGCGAGCGCCGGCTGCGCTCGCGCATTCCGCGCGCAGCATCGGCCTGGTCACGCGTCTCTTCGATCTCATCTTCACATGGCGGAACCGCGCGCGGCAGCGCCGCCACCTGGCCGAGCTCGACGACCGGCTGCTGCGCGACATCGGCATCAGCAGCATCGAGGTCGAGCACGAGATCTCCCTCCCCTTTTGGCGGAGCGAGCGCTAAGGCGCGCCAGACCGCCGCCCGGACCTTGCAACCTCCGCGATATCCTTCCTATGATCGGCCATTCATAAAACCGTAGGGAGACTGTCATGATGGGAGCCACGTTTCGTCCGCTTGCCGCCTTGGCGCTTTGCCTGGCCTTGTTCCCTGCCGCAGCCTTGGCCGAGGAAGCGCCGGCGAACGACAACCTGAATGCCGTGCTATGGATGCAGCGTTCGGTCGAATACAAGGCCAACACCGAGGCGGTCTTTGCGCTGGCGAAAATCCGGCTGGACCAGGCGCTGGCCGACAAGAACTGGACCGCGGCGCCGGCCGAGCAGACAGGCGACTACAAGGATCTCTCTCCGGCCGTCGTTCTCGATCTCGACGAGACGCTGCTCGACAATTCCGGCTATCAGGCCTGGATGGTGGTGAAAGGCGAGACCTTCAATCCAAAGACCTGGACCCAGTTCGTGAAATCCGAGACCTCGACGGCGATCCCCGGCGGGCTCGACTTCACCAAGTATGCGGATTCGAAGGGCGTCCGCGTATTCTATGTCAGCAACCGCACCAAGGCGGAGGAAGATGCGACGCGCGAGAACATGAAGAAGCTCGGTTTTCCCATGGGCGGCAACATCGACACGATCCTGAGCGCCAAGGAGCAGCCCGATTGGGGCTCCGCCAAGGGCACGCGGCGCGCTGCGATCGCAAAGCATTATCGCATCCTGCTGCTGGTCGGCGACAATTTCGGCGACTTCACCGATGCCTACAAAGGCAGCGTGGACGAACGGCAGAAGGTGTTCGACGAGAACGCGGCACGCTGGGGCCACGACTGGCTGATGCTGCCCAATCCCAGCTACGGCTCGTTCGAGGCCGCGCCGTTCGGCGGCAACTTCAAGCTGCCGGTGGAAGAGCAGCGCGCCGCCAAGCGCGGCGTGCTGACGCCATGGAGCGGGCAATAGGAGCGCTGGTCTTCAGCGCTCCCTGCGCATCGCCGGTCCATATCGGCCGCTACCTCCGCAGACCGGCGATCATCTCGTCGGCTTCTGCGGGCCGCATGCAGACGACTTTGACTCTGTCGGTCTCGCTCAAGGCCCGCCCGACAGCCGTCTCGGCCAGATAGGCCTGTCCATGCATGGCACAGGTTACCGGGCTTGCGTACGCCTCCGGCGTGCGCATGACGATCCGCGCGTTGGTCGAATCGCAATTCCGCAGGTCAGGCGTGACCGCGATCGAGCAGACCAGGATCAGCGCGGTCAACATGGCGCCCTCGGCCGGATCTCAACCGAGCCTCCGCGCGAAACATTCGTTAACCTGTCCATGTGCCCCTCCTTTATACCGTGGGCACAATCGACCACACCGCGCGTGAACCGAGCGTGAAACCGGAGCGCGGTAATGCTGCGGTACTGAGGAGGCTGGATATTCAACGGGGTTGCGGCATCCATCGAGACGAGCGGCCATCGGCCGCTGGCCTTCGCTATATGCAGCGCGTAGTATGACGGATCGGACATAATCCGATAGAGGGAGGTGCGCGGTGGAACGCCGGCTCTCCGCCATTCTTGCCGCCGATGTCGTGGGCTTCGCCCGTCACAACGAGCGTGACGAGGCAGGCACGTTCGAACGACTGCGGACTCATCGCAAGGATCTGTTCGAGCCCGAAATCGCCAAGCACCACGGCCGTATTTTCAAACTGATGGGCGATGGGCTGCTGGCCGAGTTCAGCAGCGTGGTGGAAGCGGTCGAATGCGCCGTCGCACTCCAGCGCGGCATGGCCGAGCGCAATGATGGCGTGCCCGGCGATGAGCGCATCGATGTGCGCATTGGCATCAATTTGGGCGACGTCATCATCGAAGGGGACGACCGGCACGGCGAAGGCGTCATCATCGCGTCCCGGCTGCAACAACTGGCCAAGCCTGGCGGCATCGCCGTGTCAGGGACGGTCATGGAGCACGTGAGGCACAAGCTCGCGCTCCGCTTCGAACCGGTGGGCGAACACCAGGTCAAGAACATCGCCGCGCCCGTAACGGTGTACCGGGTGCCGCTCGACGCGATTGTCCCATCGGCGAAAGGTCTCGGGCGACGATACGGAACATGGGCTGCCGTTGCGGCGATCGGATTGCTTCTGGTCGCAGGTGGCGGAGCTGCCTGGCGCCTGTCCGTCGGGGCCACACCCGCCGGTGAGGAGGCGGCCGCACCGCCACCAAACGCAGCAAAGCAGGTTCTGAATACGGATGCGGCGCGATCGCTGCCGGCAACAAGCGGCCAGGCTGACGTGCCTGCGCCGCCCCGGGAACAAGGCATTCCGGTTATCATCGTGCTGCCGTTCCAGGATCTTTCCGGAGGCAAGATCGAGAGCGATCTGGGCAAAGGAATTGCCGAGGAGTTCTTGAGCGATCTGGCGACATTTCCGGATCTGGAGGTCGTCTCCGCCACCTCCTCCTTTGCCTATGCCGGCAAGCCGATCCCGGAGATCGTAGAGGCGACGGGCGCGCAATTCGTCATCGAGGGCAGCATCCGCCTCGCCGGCGACAAGGCGCTGATCCGGATGCAGCTCATCAACGGCACCACCGACCGACATTTGCAGATCGCGCAGATCGAGCAGCAGATGACGGATCCTGTAACAGTACAGATGGAGGCGGCGCGCCGGCTTGGCGACGAGCTCGGCGGCATGACCGGAATCCTAAGGCAGGAGATCGAGAAGATTTCTTGGGACAAGCCGGACGCCGATCTGACCGAGTATGATTTCTACATCCGCGGACACACCCGTCATCTGCATGGGTACCAGTTCAAGGCTCGCGAGATCTGGCAAGAGGGACTGAAGCGGTTCCCGGATTCAGTGCTGATGCGCTGCAAGCTGGCATTTACTTACGAGGGCTACTCCTCGGAGGCAACTGCGCTGGTCAAGGAAGCGGCGACGCTGAAGAAGCGAAGCCGGCTCGACGAATGGTACTTTCATTGGATCTCCGCCCGGGATTACGCCCATCACAATAACTACGAGCGTGCTGGCGTCGAGGCCAAGGCGGCGATCGCGATGGCTCCCTACGACACGCTCTCCCACGCCGACCTCTCATGGATAGTGAGTGCGGCGGGAGACCATGAAGCAGCCATCGAATGGGCCACGTTTGGTGCGACCCATGATCCTCATCCAAAAGGCTGGTACTTTGACAATCTTGTCGATGCGTACGACATGGCCGACAAATGGCCGGACGCATTGAAGTTGGCGGAGGAGCAGCTCCGCAAACCCTCACCCAACAAACATTGGTACAAAGTGCTGGCGCGTGCCTATGCTAGGACCGGTCAACAGGACAAAGCCAAGGAGGCTCAAAAGACGTTCGAGACCCTCCCTTATCTGCCGGACTAGAGCGGCATCACGATCAGCGCGACCGTGACGAAGATGCTTGGCTCGACCCCTCATGACGCGGCGGGCGGAACAGCGCTGGTATTTCAGCCGAACACCATCAGCAATGCGCCAACCATAATAAGCACGATCAATGCGCTGCCAATAGTATGGTGTCGACTCATATGATCGTTCAGGAAATCGCGATAAGATTCGATGTCCCACATAGCGTTCCCCTCCTACCTTGCCACGTCACTTGGAGGACGCTTGACTTCAAAATTGTTGGGCAACAATACGCCTGCTCTCATTTGAAAGCTACAAAGCCGATCACAAAAACCGGAGAACGGACCGGCAGCGTCCTGGTGATAGGTCTGTTATCACAAAGTCGGCAGCGACACTTCGCATCAGGACAGAACTCTTAGCCTGGAGCAAAGGATATTCGCCGGCGCTATCCGAGCGCGTAGCTCGCGAACTCCCGGTTCAACGCTGGCATGGGCGCGTACGGGCGACCGCCGATCTCGACCAACGGGAATGGAGCGTATTTCAAGCCAGCTCCGCGATCACCTGATCGGTCGTGCGCTGGCGGCAATAGCCCTTGATCGCGCGCAGGGAGTTGTCGTGCCGCTCCTGGCTGTAGGTGAGGCACGCATCGGTCACTTCCGTCACCAGATAGCCGAGATCGCAGGCGTCGCGGATCGCGGACTCGACGCATTGATCGGTGACAAGGCCGCTGATGACGAGCTGCTTCACCCCCAGATTGCGCAGCAGATAGTCGATATGAGTCGAGACGAACACGCTGGACGAGGATTTGGGCAGGCAGATCTCGTCATCGCCGGGCTTGAGCTCGTCGATCACCTTGCCGTCCCATGACCCTCTCGGCACGTTGAAGCCGGTGATCTTGTAGTCGAGGCTGCGGTCGCGCCCGTCCTTGGTCAGGCTTTCGATGGTGGTGTAGAGCACCTCGACCCTCGCCCTGCGGAACGCGGCCTGCAGGCGCTGCATGTTGGGAATGACGCGCGCTCCAAGCTCGCGGAAATACCAGCCATACTTCGCCTGGAACTCCGCCTCGGGAATGTCGCGGAACTCCGTCCCCTCGCGCTTGGCGGAGAAGTTCTGCACATCGATGAACAGCAGCGCCGATTGCGCGGCGATGAGAGGGATTTCGCGGCTCAATACTTCTGCCATTCGCGCCTCATGTCACTGGCCGCCACGCTTGCGCCACACTCCGTCATGCCAAGGCGTGGCCTTGGCATCCACGAGTTTGCCAGCAACGACCAACTCTCGCCCGGCGAAACTCGTGGATGGCCAAGCCACACTTGGCCATGACGATAGGGGAGGTTGCCGATTCATGAGCCCTCTCCCACCGGATAAATCCGCCGCGCGTTCTCGCTCGCGATCAGGCGCACGATCTCATCCGCCTCTTTCACCGTGCAGAAATCTTCCGCGATCCAGCGGTCGAGGCGCTGCTTCATGCCGCGGCGGAACAGCAATTGGCCGAGATAGTACAGTTCCGACAGCCCGAACGCGTCGGAGGAATAGAGCTGTTTGGTGAATTTGCCCATTTCCAGCGCCTCGCCGAAGATGTCGGCGGAGCTGGGGCCGGTATAGTTCTGCACGCAGCCGACGTCGTAGTAAACGTTCTGGAAGATCTCCGACAGCCAGCCGGCTTCGCGCTGGAACGGATAGCAATGCAGCAGCGTCACCGGCACCTGCCACTTCTCCATCGCGGCGATGAAGTCGGTGAAATGCGTCGGATCGCAGGCATGCATATGGATGTCGGGATCGCCGAATCCGACATGGACCTGCAGCGGAAGCTTCCGCGCGCGGCACAGTTCGGCGCCGATCCACAGGCCATGGCGCACGACAACGCTGTCGTCCAACCGCCAGCGTCCGCTCTCCGCCGCCTTGCGGAACCAGTCTCCCACCGCATCGATCACCTCGGCCTTCGCCGGCGCGCTCTGTTCGATCTTGAAGGTCGTGCGATAGGCGACGATGGTCTTCAGCCCGACCGCGCCCTTGGCGCGCGCATCCAGCGCCACGGCGAAGGCATCGGGAAAATCGCCTGCCGACACGCCGCTCCTGGCTACTTCTTCAGCCACCGCCTCGATGCGCACCACTTCATGCGTGGGCCTGCCCGCCGCCTTCTCCATATCCTGCCACGAGAGAATGGCATTGGAGCGATGACCGGTATCCACCAGCAGCCGGTCCAGTCCCGAGGCCGCGAGGAACCGCCGGTTGACCTCCGCCGCGCCCAGCTCCAGCCGGCGCGCGACATAGGCTTCGCCGCTGCTCAGGGGCTCCAGATCCAGCATCGGCGCGCAGAACCGCCGGATCACCAGGCCCAGCGGCTTCTGAAACTCGCTCGTCCCCGGAGGCGGCGGCAGGTAGCTCTCGCTGAACATTGCCTGGAAGCCCTTGTAGTCGAGCTCCGCCGGCGAGACGCCGTGACAATGATGGTCGATCAGCGGCAGGTCGAGCGCAATCTCAGTAGGCATCGTGATAGCGCCTGCACATATGGTCTGGATCCTGGCCGGCAAACATCGCACTCTCAATCCGCTTCACCGCCGTATAGGCCCTGTATAGGGTCGGCGACAGCCAGGACTTCACCAGCTCATCCGCCTCCAACAGGTCCAGCGCCTGGTCAAGCGATGACGGCAGGGTGACGATGTTGAGCTGTTTGCGTTCATCGTCCGTCAGCTCCGCCGGATCGCGGTCCAATGCAGGCGGCAGCGGCAGTTTTTCGCGAATGCCTGCAAGCCCCGCATTCACCAGCGCCCCGATCACCATGTACGGGCTGGCGGTCGCATCCGGAATGCGGATCTCGAGATTGAAGGCCTTGCTGCGCTTGGCGGGGTCCCGCTGGGGCGACGGGCAAACGCGGATCGCCGCTTCGCGGTTCTGGACGCCGAACGCGTTATAGCCGCAACTCCAGTGATGCGGACCGAGGCGCAGGTAGGAGACCGGGCTCGGCGCCATCAGGGCGCACAGCGCCGGCATGTGCCGCACCACGCCACCGATGAAATGCTGGGCGATGGATGAGACATTGTGCGGCGCGTCGGGATCATAGGCCGAGTTGTTGCCGGCCTCGTCCTGGAAGCTGAAATGCAGATGGGCGCCATTGCCGACCGCATCCGGCCGTGGCTTCGGCGTGAAGCTGGCGCGCAGTCCAAGGCGGCGGGCCGCCTCGCGGATCACTTCGCGCCCGATGATGGCGCGGTCGCCCGCCATCGTGCCCACTGCGGGAGCGCCGGTGATCTCGTACTGCAGCACGCCATATTCCGGCTCGACCGTTTCGAGGCCGACCTTCGCCGCGTTCAGGGCCTTGGTGACGTCGCGCAGGAAAGTGGCATTGATCCGCACCTGCTCGAGCGAGAACGGCACGCACCAATCCCTGGCCCCGCCACTCAGCAGGAACTCATGCTCGAACGCGCCGGCGAACTGCAGGCCGGCTTCTGCCTTCAGCGCATCAAGGGCCTTCTTCATGAACCCGCGCGTGCAGCACTCCCAGGCGCTGCCGTCCGGCATCAGGGAATCGCACAGGAAGAAGTGAAGCGGCGCCGCGTCGGGCCAGATATCGACCCTTGTCTCGGTGTCCGGCACCGGCGTCTGACGCACTTCCAGCATAGGCCCCCAGGGATTGGGCGCGATATCCTCGAACGGCGTCAGCGCCTGGCCCGCCACCGCCCAGCCCAGGCCGTATTCCATGCGCCGCTTGATATCGTTCGCCGGGACGCCGCGCACGCGCGTCAACCCGACCAGATCGTTCCACGCCAGATAGATGATGTCCCCGTCCGCCATGCGGCCTACCCCGTTTCTTGCCCGCCCCTTCGTCAGCACAACGTCGCTGCATCACAGGCAGCGCACCAGGCAGACGATTGCAGATTGAAGGACGTTGCCGAGGCACGTTAGATGTGGCCGATGGAATTTACAACCGACGGACCGCGATGACCGATTCGCCCTACCGCCTGGTCAACCAGGGCGGCCCCTCGCCTATTGTCATCATTTGCGACCACGCCAGCAACCGCGTGCCGGCCGCTTACGGCGATCTCGGCCTGCCGAAGGCTGCGTTCGAGCGCCACATCGCCTGGGACATCGGGGCCGCTGCGATCAGCGAGATCCTGGCGCGCCGGTTCAACGCGCCCGCCATCCTCTCCGAGGTGTCGCGCCTGCTGATCGACTGCAACCGCAATTTCGAGGATCCCGGCCTCGCCCCCGCCGTCAGCGACGGGACCGAAGTGCCCGCCAACAGGAACCTGTCCCAGGCGGCACGCCGGAAGCGCTGGCGCACCTATCACCAGCCCTACCACGAGGCGGTTATCGAGACCATCGAACGCAAGCTGGCGGGCGGTCAGCAGCCCGTCCTGCTCTCGATCCATTCCATGACGCCGTCATTGCGAGGAATCGCGCGGCCGTGGCAGATCGCGGTCTGCTGGGCCGACGACCGGCGCCTCAGCACCCCCATGCTGGCGGCGTTGCGCGCGCGTCCCGGCATCGTGGTCGGTGACAACGAGCCTTATCTGCTCGATCCGCGCGAGGATTATTCGGTGCCGGTCCACGCCATGCGCCGCGGCCTCAAGCACTTGCAGATCGAGTTCCGTCAGGACGAGGTCGCCGCCTCCGCCGGCCAGCAGCGCTGGGCCGATCTGTTCGGGGATTGCCTGGAAGAGGTGCTGGCGCTGGCGGGCTGAACCTACCCCGCCTGCGCCTTCAGCTTCGCGAGCCAATGCTCGATGCGGTCGCGGTTCACGCCGAAATCGCCCTTGCCGTAGACCGAGCGGCTATAGATCGCGAGCGTCGCGTGCGCGTCGTCGACCGGCAGGAAGCGTACCGTGACCAGGTCGGGAAAGCGCAGGATGCGCGAACGCTGCACGTAGTCCACCTGGATGTTGGTGATGTCGCGCCGGAGCACCTGGACGCGCGGCTGTTCCGCGATCATCTGGTCCCACGCGGCCTGCAGTTTTTCCGCCGTCATATCGAACACCGGCGCGGCACCGTCCGTCTGTGTGGTGCACAAGCTTGCCGGGCACAGCAGATACTGATTGGGCGTCGGATTGCGCTGCAGCGTGGCGAAATCCACCACCGGCACATCGCCCACCTTGAACAGACTCTCCAGCGTGGAACCCTCCAGGACCAGCGCGACGGCCGCGAGGGCGATGCCGACGATCGCAATCAGGATATAACGCAGGGCGCGCATCATCGGCCCGGCCCATCCCGTCGCTCGCATTCTCCGGCACTGCCGATCATGCTCTCCGTCCTTTCGCTTTCTTGGATTTCCCGCCGGCGGCGGAGCTTCCCCAGTTGACCGCGCCGCCCGCTGCCACCAGCATCTCGCCCTCGGTGCTCGCCTTCGCCTCCTCGATCAGCCAGTCGGCGACCTTGCGCACCGCGCTCGATATCCCCGCGCGCGGCCGTACCAGATAATAGGCGGCCTTGCCGATTGCCCGATCGCGAAACAACGGCACCACCAGTTCCGCCGAGCTCAGCGAGATCATGTTGGATGTTTGCGGCGCCTGCAAGCCGTGTGCTGTGCACCACTCGGTCCACTCATCGGGATGTAGCGCATTGGAAATTATGCGGCTGGTCTTCAGTAGCTCTGCCGGATTTCGGGCGTCGTGTTTGCGCAGAAACGCGGCGCTCGCGACGGGAAAATACAACTCGGGCATCAGTTGCCGGACCTCGAGATTTCGCCACTCGCCGGTACCGTACCGAATCGCGAGATCGATCTGCTCGCGCGCAAGGTCACAGAGGCGATTGGTCGCCACCAACTGCAAATCGACCGCAGGATGGCGCTGCTGCAGCTTCGCCATGCGCGGAATCAGCCAGAAGGCCGCGATCGACGTTGGCACCGTTATCGTGACGCGCTGCTGACGCGGCGGCGTGGCCATGACGTCTTCGGTCGCACCCTGGATCGCCGCCAGCGCCGGCCGGATCGCGCGATGGAACCGGGTTCCCGCCGCCGTCAGGCGCAGCTCGCGCCCATGGCCATCACCTTCCTGAACGGTTTCTCGGCCATGCCCTTGGCGGCATGAGCGGCAACTACCTTGCCAGCCAGCTCAAGAACCTGACGGACAGCTTCGTCTGGATCTATGCCACGATCGCAATCGCGGCGGCGCCGCTCGGCCTCCTCACAGTCCTGCTGCCGCGCGACCGCAAGCACCAATCCGAAGACAAGCCTCGACTGCAAGCCGCGAGCGCCCAATGCCGATGAAGCGCGTGTGTGCGCTAGCGTTCCGCCTTGGTCACGCCAACTCGAAATTCTGCACGAAATCGGGCGGCGGCGGTCCACCGGTCGACCACAGGAAGAAGCCGTCCTGCGGATCCCAATCCCGGACCTGCCAGTCCAGATCTCCCGGCACGAAATCGATGTCCAGGAAATACTCGGCCATGCCGTTCCACGGATCGCGGATGTAGTAGAAGAAGTTCGAGCCGATCACATGGCGGCCGAGACCCCAGGCCGGCCGATATCCCGCCTCGACCAGATGCTCGGCGCCGCGCACCATCTCGTCGATGCTGCCAACCTCGAAACTCGCATGATGGAAGCCGGGCCGATCCGAATGGGCGAGCGCGAGCACATGATGATCGCTGTCGCCGGCGCAGCGCATGAACGCGATCATGTCGCCGGCCACGGTGTCGCTGAGCCGCATGCCCAGCAGCTCTGTATAGAAGCGGATCATGCGCCCGACGTCGGGTGTGAAGAGCAGCACGTGACCGAGCCGCCGCGGCCGTGTCCGCATGTCTCGCGATGGCGCTCCGCGCTGGCCGATGCGGCGATAGTCGCCGGGACTATTGACGAGAGGCGACGCCAACGCGCCGATCGGCTGGCCCACCGCGACTTGCAGATTGATGAGCGTGCCATCCGGATCTCGCAGCCACAGGCCGTCCGGAGCATCGGCGCAAGGCGGATCGAGCAGGGCAAGACCAGCCGCCTCGATCCTCGCCTTTGCGGCCACTACATCATCGGCGGCGATGCCGAAGCTGATATGATGCAGGCGCCGCTTCGGGCCTTCGACCAGCATCACCTGGTCCTGGCTGCGGCCATCGCATTGCATGACGAGCGCGTTCTTGCGCTCGGCACCGGTCAGGCCGAATGTCTCGTAGAACTTGCGGCCGACTTCAGGATCGGGGACGGCAAGGGCAAAGTGCTGCAGGTTCCGGATCACGTCGCCTCCCCGCTCAGAGTCCGAGCTTCTTGCGCCACACCAGCCCGTCCTTGGTGCCGGCACGCGGCAGATACTCGCACCCGACGACACCAGCATAACCGATGCGCTCCAGTGCGTCGAACACGGCGCGGTAATTGATCTCGCCCTCGTCCGGCTCGGCGCGCGACGGCACGGCGGCGATCTGCACGTGGCCGATCATCGGCAGCAGCTTTTCCAGCCGCGTGATGATGTCGCCTTCCATGATCTGCAGATGGAACACGTCGAACAGCAATCTGACGTTCGGCCGGTCGACCTCCGCGATGATGTCGATCGCCTGTTGCGATTTGGTGAGGAAATAGCCAGGCGCCGAGCGCGTGTTGATCGGCTCGATCACCAAAGTCACGCCCTTGCTCTCAGCCTTGTCCGCGCCACGCCGCAGATTGTCGACGAAGGTGCGATGCGCAGTCGCCGTCACCGGCACCTTGCCCGCCATGCAATGGATGCGCGTCGCGCCGAGCGAGGAGACGTAGAGCAGAGCCTGATCAAGCGCCGCCTGGAAATCCGCTTCCCGTCCCGGCATGGCGCCGAGCCCGAAATCGCCGGCCTCCAGGTTCCCCGGTGCGGTATTGACCATCACCAGGGATTGGCCTGCCCGCTCCAGGCGATCGCGTAGCGCCTCGATGGTGTTGTCGTATGGCCAATGGCATTCGACCAGCTTGAAGCCGGCCTCCTCCGCCGCTGCGAAGCGCTCCAGGAACGGCAGTTCCTTAAACAGGAAGGAGATGTTGGCGGCGAAGCGGAGCATGGCTCCTGCTTACCCCGGCGCGCCGCCCTTGGCTAGGCCGCCTTCGTTTCCACTATGATCAAAAGTTTGCGCAGAATGGCGGACAGCGCTTCGCGTTCCTCGATGCTGAGGACTGCGTTGAGGGCACGGTGGCGTGCGGCCTGCTGATCCAGGGCTCTGATGATCAGCGATCGGCCCTTCTCGGTGATGGTGATGCGCCGGGCGCGCCGGTCCTCGGTATCGATCCGGCGGTTGATGAGGCCGCGTTCTTCGAGCTGGTCCAGCACCGGCGTCATCCCGCCGGTGGTGAGGACGATCGCCCGCGCCAGGTCGGAAGCCGACATGGGCAACGGGTCCCGGGCGCGCAATTCCGCCAGCACCTGGAACTGGCCGGTCTTGAGGCCCGCAACCGCACAAATTTCCGCCAAGTCCCGCTCCAGGTAGGTCGCAAGCCGCGAGACGCGTTCAAGGTCTGCCGTGTCGGCGACATGGACGCCCCGCCGCGCGGCTTGGCGAGCTCCATGGGCGCGGTCGATAAAGTCTTGGGCCTGTTCCATTATATTACCTTTATATCAAGATATCAGGTATCAAGATAATTGGGAAGTCCCATTTCGACTGAATTCGGGCAAGCATGGGCCATGGACGCGATCGCGATTCTCGATGTCGGGAAGACCAACGTGAAGGTGACGCTGGTGGCCGGCGGCCATGTGCTCGAACAGCGCAAGTTGCGCAACGAGCCCTACCCTGCCCCGCCTTATCTGCGCCTCGCCAACGACCGGATCTGGGACTGGGCTTTGCAGCAGTTCGCCGATCTCGCGCGCCAGGCCGACATCACCGATATCGTGCCGGTCGCCCATGGCGCCAGCGTCGCGGTCATCGGCGAAGCGGGCTTGGCCCTGCCCATGCTGGATTACGAGCAGGAGATCTCCGATTTCGATGCCGAATACGACAAGCTGGCGCGCGACTTCGCCGCCACCGGCTCACCGCGCCTGCCCTGCGGCCACAATACCGGCCGGCAGCTCTTCTGGCTGCAGCGCAGGTTCCCCGAAGCCTTCGCGCGCGCCGAAGCGATCGTGGGCTATGCGCAATACTGGTCTTTCATGCTGAGCGGCGTGGCGGCCAGCGAACTCACAGCCCTCGGCTGCCACACGGATCTCTGGTGCCCGCGCGCCGCCGACTTTTCCCCGCTGGTGGACAAGGCCGGCTGGCGCCATCTGATGCCGCCGTTGCGCAAGGCGAGCGATGTGCTGGGCCCGATCCGGCCGGAGATCGCCGCACGCACCGGCCTCTCGCCGAATTGCCGCGTGCGCTGCGGCATCCACGACAGCAATGCCACCTTCCTGCGCTGGCGTTCGCGCCTTGAGGAGCCGTTCACCGTCGCCTCGACCGGCACCTGGATCATCCTGCTGGTGGCGGGCGGCACGTTGCCCGCGAACGGTGAGCATCTCGATTGCCTGGGCAATGTTGATGCGCTGGGCAATCTGGTTGCGAGCGCGCGCTTCATGGGCGGGCGCGAATACGAGATCATCAAGGGCGATGCCGCCGAAGAGCAACAGCCGTCGGCGCGGAGTCTTGCCGAACTCGCCGCCAATCCCTGCTTCGCCTTGCCCGCTTTCTCCGGCCAGGGCGGCCCGTTCGCCGGCACGCGCGGCCGGTTTGTCGATGCCGGCGGCAACGATGCGATCCCGTGGCAGCGCGCGACCCTGGCTGCGCTCTATTCCGCGCTCATGACGGACCTGCTGCTGGACCTGGTCGATGCGCGCGGGCCGATCCTGCTCGAAGGCCCATTCGCCGCGAACGAGACCTACGTCGCGGCCCTCGCGGCACTGCGGCCGGCGAGCCAGGTACGGCCAAGCCTGGAGCTGATCGGCACCAGTCTCGGCGCCGCGATGCTGGTCGATCCCGGCATGCAGGTGGAGATGCCCGCCGTCATGTCCCCGCCGGACGTGGATCTTGGCCCCTATCGCGCGCGCTGGCGCACCTTTGCCGGCGCCAAGCGCCTGTTCGCCGCTGAGGCGCAGTTCTTCAACTGACGAAGGCCTCCTCTTCCCCCTTGTGGGGGAAGGAGCTCACCGAGCGCGCTCACTCATCGGACATTCTATAGGCGATTGCCCTCCGCGCTGGTGCATCCGCCGCCTTTTGCATTTCGCGGCCCCTGTGCTTTAGTGCGCCTCGACGAAAGAGTCAGGAGAAGCATGGCGTATCTGCTGGGCATCGATGGCGGGACGGAGAGCGTCCGAGCGATCCTGTTCGATCCGGAAGGGCGGCCGAAAGGCTCGCACGCCAGCGCCTATCAAACGCAATTCCCCAAGCCAAGCTGGGCTGAGCAGAACCCGGAGGATTGGTGGCGCTGCCTCGGCGAAGCGGTGCGCGGCGCGCTCAAGGCCGCCCACGTATCCGCCGACCAGGTGATCGCGCTGTGCGCCGATACCACCTGCTGCTCCGTGGTCGCGGTCGATGCGGATGGCACACCGTTGCGGCCCGCAATGATCTGGATGGATGTGCGCTCCGCCGCGGAAGCCGGCGATATCGCTTCCAGCGGCGATCCGGCCTTGCGCATCAACAGCGATGGCAGAGGGCCCGTCTCCGCCGAATGGATGATCCCGAAATCGCTGTGGATGAAGCGCAACCAGCCGGAGCTCTTCCAACGCGCGGCGCACATCTGCGAGTACCAGGACTACACCAACTGGCGCCTGACCGGGCGCTGGGTCGCCTCGCTCAACAACATGGCAGTGCGCTGGCACTACCAGAGCCGCGACGGCGGCTTGCCGCTCTCGCTGCTGGAGACGCTCGGCCTTGCCGACCTCGAGGCGAAATGGCCGCCGCTGATCGTACGGCCGGGCGACGTTATCGACTCGCTCACGCGGTCGGCCGCCGAGCATCTCGGCCTCGTACCCGGCATCCCGGTAGTGCAAGGCGGCGCGGACGCCTTCATCGGCATGATAGGCCTCGGCGTGACGGAACCGGGCGAGATGGCGCTCATCACCGGCTCCTCGCACCTCCATCTCGGCATCGCCGCCAACCCGGTCCACGAAGCCGGCATTTGGGGCACCTACATGGATGCGGTCTATCCGGACAAGGCGGTGATCGAAGGCGGCCAGACTTCGACCGGATCGGTGATCGCCTGGTTCAAGCGCCATTTCGCGCCTGACACCGGTTTCGACACGCTGAACGAAGAAGCGGCAAAGATCGATCCCGGCTGCGAGGGACTGTTGGTGCTGGATCACTTCCAAGGCAACCGCACGCCCTATACAGACGCCCTGTCACGCGGCGCCATCACAGGCCTGACGTTGAAGCACACGCCGGCGCACATCTACCGCGCGATCATCGAAGGCATCTGCCTCGGCACCAAATTGATCGTCGAGAATTTCGGCGCTGCCTTCACCCCCCGGCGCATCGTGGTGGCGGGCGGCGCGACCCATTCTCCGCTCTGGCTGCAGATCCATGCCGATACCATCGGCGCACCATTGGAACTGACCGAGGTGCCCGACGCCCCTGCACTCGGCAGCGCGATCCTCGCCGCCCGTGGCGCCGGCCGCTTCGCCAGCATCGAGGACGGCGCCAAAGCGATGGTGCGTACCACCCGTACCATCGAGCCGAACGAAGCCAACGCCAGACGCTATGATTCATTCTATCCGCAATATCGCGAGCTCTATGCCGCGCTGAAGAAGGTCCGGGAAACAATATGAGCTCAGACAACAAGCTGCTCCACGCGCTTTATCGCGACATGCGCCGCATCCGCTCGCTGGAGGAGCGGGTCAGCGAATTGTTCGTGCGCTCGGAAAGCGCGGGATCGATGCTGCATCTCTCCATCGGCGAGGAAGCGGTCGCCGGCGTGTGCCGCGCGATGGACGCCAAGGACAGCTTCACCACCCATCATCGCGGCCACGGCATCTTCGTCGCGCGCGGCGCGGAGCCTGCCCGCATGCTGGCCGAGATCGCTGGCAAGGCCGACGGCTATTGCCGTGGCAAGGGCGGATCGATGCACATCGCCGATATGGGCCTCGGCCATCTCGGCGCCAATGCCATCGTCGGCGGCGGCATATCGCATGCGGTCGGCGCCGCCCTCGCCTACAAGCGCAAGAAGCAGCCGCACGTCTCGGTCGCCTTCTTCGGCGACGGCGCGATGCAGCAGGGCATCCTCTATGAGAGCATGAACCTCGCCGCGCTCTGGTCGCTGCCGGTGGTCTTCGTCTGCATCAACAACCAGTATGGCATGGGAACGCGGGTCGACCGCGCCACCGCCAACCTGGCGTTCGACGAGCGCGCACGCGCCTTCGGCCTCGACGGCATGATCGTCGATGCCACCGATGTCGAGCTGGTGCACGAAACCGCGGAGCGCATGATCGCCAATGCCCGCCAGGGCAAGCCGGGCTTCATGTGCCTCACCTGCTACCGCTTCTACGGCCATGCGCGCATGGACAAGAGCCCCTATCGCGATTCCGAGGAGGAGGCCGCCGGCCGGGCACGCGATCCGTTGGGCAAGGCGCGGCAACGCCTGAGCGAGCGTGGCACGAAGGCGGCGGAGCTGGATGCGCTCGATGCCGAGATCGCAACGGAGATGGATGCCGCGCTCGAATCCGCGATCAAGGCGACCATGCCGCCGGTCGAGACCATGTTCGAGGATGTGTTCGCGCCCGATCAGCCGAAGCCGACGCCATTGCGCACGCGCCTCAATGCCATGCTGTCTGAGGCGTCGCGATGACCGCGATCGACACCACCTATCGCGAGGCGCTGCGGCAAGCCCTGATCGATGCGATGAACGAGGATCCGGACATCGTCGTCATGGGCGAGGAGGTCGGGCTTTACGGCGGCGCCTATGGCGTGACCAAGGGCATGATCGAGCAGTTCGGGCCGGAGCGCATTCTGGATACGCCGATCTCCGAGGCTGGCATCGTCGGGGCGGCGGTCGGCGCAGCGATGAGCGGCCTGCGCCCGGTCGCCGAGCTGATGTATGTCGATTTCATCGGGCTGGTGATGGACCAGCTCGCCA
>Ga0111539_10000285_pt1 | contig 60808 bp, 47 predicted proteins | sample RhiMethybrSRZTD1_FD_79667 | JGI IMG/M metagenome (GOLD analysis project Ga0111539, IMG submission 79667) | Populus rhizosphere microbial communities from Tennessee, USA - Rhizosphere MetaG P. TD hybrid SRZTD1 (version 2) (version 2) | ecosystem: Host-associated > Plants > Roots > Rhizosphere >...
AGGTTATTTCAGAGATCGCAGTCGTCGGGATTGATATCGGCAAGACCTCATTCCATGTCCGAACTTCTATTTTTCTGAGACGGCACACGGCTGGAGAATGTCTGGCTGGGGCGCCAGGATTCGAACCTGGGATGGCGGGACCAAAACCCGCTGCCTTACCGCTTGGCTACGCCCCAGCAGGCCCCGGAAGGGCGGCGCAAACATAGGCAAGCGATCCCGCCTTTGCAACCGCGCTTTGCCCGCTAGGAGGCGGCCCGGCCGCCGTGCCCGGCGCGGCGGGCGGCCAGCACGCGCCAGGCGAAAAACCCGGCCGCCAACACTAACCCCACGGCATCGCTCGTCGCGGTGGGAAAGATGAGGAACCCGGCCGCGACCGTCACCCAGGCGCGCTCTGCCCAGGTCACGCGGCCATTGGCATAGCCGAAGGCGGCAATGCCCCATAGGACTACCGCCAGGGTCGCCTTCGCCGCCACATAGCCGACATCCGGCCAATAGGCGAAGCCATCGAGGCCCGGTACCGGCTGCAGCAGCAGCACCGGGTCGGCGACTGTCAGGTACGGAACGATGAAGGCCGACAGCGCGATCCGCACCGCCTGGATGCCGATCTTCAACCCCGATTCCTTGGCCATCGGCGCGGCGCAAAGGCGGCCAGCGCCACCGGCGGTGTCAGGTCCGCCATGACGCCGAGATTCCTCGCGCCCGCACCCGCTCAGCCAGGCCGGGATCATCAGCGCCAGCGTCACCAGCGCGACCGCCGCCACGCTGAGCCAGATCGAGATCGCGCAAGCGAGGCCGAGCGCGATCCAGAACAGCACGCGCAACGCCGTCATCGACAGGCTGCCCGCGATGGCAAGTCCCAGGATCAGCACGATCGTCAGAGCAAGGCCGACGGCGCCGGCGAACAAAGCCGTGAAGCCCGCGAACAGCAGATAGACCAGCGCCACCAGCGGCAGGATCAGGTACCAGTTCGCCGTCACCTCCGCCGTGAAGCTGGGCAACTGGTCTTTCGGCAACCCTTCCAGGCCGCGCTTGCCGGCTTCCAGATGCACCGACCAGAAGCTGGCGAAGAAATAGAGCAAGGCGGGAATGATGGCGGCGCGCGCGATCTCGGCATAAGGCACGTCGACGGTCTCCGCCATGATGAACGCGACCGCCCATGACCGGCGGCATGATCTGCCCTTGCGGTATTTGGCGGGGCATCGGTATTTTCGGATCATGGCAAACGACCCGCTCGGCGCCGATCTGGAAAAGCAGCCGCTGCGCCCCGCTCCGCCAGCGGGCGACGACACCCCGGCCTGGATGGGCTTCCTGGGCGGCGCGATCGTCCTTGTCCTTGCCATCCTGATCGCCATCGGGATCTGGCATTTCGCCGGCGACCGCATCTCGCCCATGGCGTCGGCGGAATTGACCGAGGCTGAAGCCCTGCTGGATCAGCTCGGCTTCCCGCCCGGTCCGGTCGATGGCGTGATCGACGAGGAAAGCCGCAACGCCATCAGCGATTTCCAGGTGACCGCCGGCCTCGACGTCGACGGCAAACCCAGCTTCGCCCTGCTGGATGAGCTCCGCGCAGCAAAGGCGGAACTGGACGGCAACTAACCGCTAGCGCGCCATCGTCGCGGCGGCGACCCACCAGCTTGGCCACGCGGCGCGCAATTCGGCTTCCGCGGTTCGTGCGCTTGCTTCGTCGGCGAACAGGCCGAAGCAGGTTGCACCGCTGCCTGACAAGCGCGCCAGCACGCAGCCGGAAAGGCCGGCCAGCGCCACCAGCACGTCGCGGATCGCGGGCGTCACGCCGATCGCCGCTTCGGTCAGATCGTTGGCGCTGCCCTGCAGCCGCGCTGCGAACGCGGCGAAATCGCGCGGCGGCTCGCTCCAGCGCGCAGGCTTGGAGAATGATCCTTGCCTTGCCTTGAACACCGCCGGCGTCGGCGTCGCCACACCCGGATTGGCGAGCAACAGCCACGCGGGTGGCAGCCCTCTCGCAGGCACCAGTTCCTCCCCGATGCCACCGACGAAGCTCGGCATGCCATCGAGGCAGACCGGAACGTCGGCGCCCAGCTTGGCCGCGATCCGCATCAGCCCGGCGCGCCCCGGCGCCACGTCCCACAATCGGCATAGGCCGGCCAGGGTGGCGGCAGCGTCGGCCGAGCCGCCGCCAATGCCCGAAGCGACCGGCAGATTCTTGGTGAGATGGATGGCGGCGCCGGCGCGCGCGCCGGTCAGCTCCTGCAATGCAGTGGCCGCGCGCAGCACCAGGTTGCCCGCCCCCGGATCGAGCCCCGCCGCGAACGGACCGTCGATCGCGAGCGACAGGCGCTCGGCCGGCGCAACTGCGATCTCATCGCCGGTGTCCGCGAACACGATCAGGCTGTCGAGCAGGTGATAGCCATCGGCGCGCCGGCCGGTGATGTGCAGATAGAGATTGACCTTGGCGCGCGCGAGCATGGCGGGGATTGGCCGGGCTTAAGACGTGGTCGGCGACGCAGGCTCAGCCGCCGGATTCGGTGCTGCCGGCCTGCGAATTGACCTTCGGCGTCCCGGGCTGGCCCTCGACCGCGTCGCTCAGGCCCTGCTGCAACTTCTGCTGCAGCTTCGGCGCTTGATCGGGCTCGGGATCGAAGCTCAAGGCACGCGACCATTGGAAGCGTGCCTCCTGCTTGCGTCCGACCTTCCAATAAGCATCGCCCAGATGGTCGTTGAGGACGGGATCCGTCGGCGCCAGGCTGACTGCGCGCTCCAGCTCCTCGACCGCTTCCGGATAGCGGCCCAGCATGAAATGCGCCCAGCCGAGCGAATCGATGATGAAGCCTTCCTCGGGCCGCTGGCTCACCGCCTTTTCCAGCATCGGCAACGCCTCGTCCAGCCGCTCGCGCCGCTCGACCCAGGTGTAGGCGAGGTAGTTCAACACGTAGGGTTCGTCCGGCGAGAGCTCGAGCGCCTTCTGGAAATCCTTTTCCGCCGACGGCCATTCCTTGGCCCGCTCGTGCGAGATGCCGCGGTAATAGAACAGTTGCCAATCTTCCGGCTCGAGCTTGCCCAACCGGTCGATGGCGACACCGTAGACTTTCGCCGCTTCGGCGAACTTCTTGTTGGACCGCAGCAGCTGGCCGAGCTGCTGGGCGGCAGAGATGTCGGTCTTGTCCTCGTCCATCAGCTTGCGCAGCTGGTCTTCCGCCTCGCCGAATTTCTCCTGCCGGCGATAGCATTCGGCCACCGAAAGCTGCGAGGGCCGGCGAAAGATCGATCCCTCCGGCACCTGATTGTAGGCGGCGATCGCCTGGTCCAGGTGATTGGCCTGGCGATGCAGATCGCCCAGCGCGAGCGCGGCGATGTCGAGCTTGGGATCGAGATCGAGCGCGAGATGGGTCAGCCACATCGCATCGCCGTTGTAGTCGTCCGCCATCAGCTCCATGGCGATCTGGGTGTAGGCGATGGCGAGCCCGCGCTTGACGTCGGCGATCAGCGGGCCCTTGGGCTTGGGCTTGCTGAGCTGCTGCTCCATCGCGGTCGCGACATCCTCGCCGCGGCCCTGCGCCTGGGCGCGATAGCGCTCGATCATGGCGCGCGCCGCCTTTTTGTCGCCCTCGCGCAGCGTCAGGGTGACGTAGAACTCGGCGAGCTGCGCCGGGATGTCGACGCTGGCATCGATGGCGGCAAGCATGTCCGCAGTGGCCTTCTTGCCGTCGCCGGCATAATCGGTGATCAGTGCCGCCTGCATCTCCGCCAGCATCGCGGCGCCCTCGATCTCCTGCAGAGGCTTCAGCTCGGCAAGACCCGCTTTCTTGTCCTTGGCGCCGACCGCCAGCCAGGCACGCAGCATCGGCGCCGTGACCTTCATCAACCGGTCGTCGGGCAGTTCCCGCGCCAGGGTCAGCGCATCGTCGTAATGGCCTTCGCGCGCCTGCTCCTGCACCAGGACCAAAGTGACCAAGGTCGACTTGATGCCGGCTTCCTTCATCCGCCCGGCAAGCTTGATGGCATCCTCGATCCGGCCATCGCTCATGAACGCCACCAGCGTCTTCTGAGCGAGGACGGCATTGCTGAAATCATCGCCCAGCGCCAGGGTCAACAAATCGGCCGCGCTCTTCATGTCGCGCTGATCGAAGGCGGTGACGCCGGCGAGGTACGCGCCAGTGCCGGTCCAGTTCTCCTGGGTGACGGGCGGACTTTGCCCGACCGTCGTGCCTTCGGCGTCGGCGACGCGTGCGCCGGTCGCCGGCGCTTCCGGTCCGCATGCCGCGAGCACAAGCGTCGCCAACAGGGCCGCGAAGCCGGCCAGCATTTTGCCCTGGGAATTCCGGGGGCGCCGGCGCGTCAGGTCAATCGTCTGCACGTCTAATCCGATCTCATGGCGGGGAGGTTCCATGCCTTCTATATAGAACGCCCCGGGTTAACAGTCCCTGCCATATTTCCTCACATATTGGGATAATTCGGCCCCCCGCCGCCCTCCGGTACCACCCAATTGATATTCTGTGTGGGGTCCTTGATGTCGCAGGTTTTGCAATGGACGCAATTCTGGGCGTTGATCTGCAACCGCGGATTGCCCCCGTCGCCGTCCCGGACGATTTCGTAAACACCGGCCGGGCAATAGCGTTGCTCCGGCGCGTCATAGAGCGCGAGGTTGGTCGAGATCGGAATGTCCTTGTTCTTCAGCGTCAGATGGGATGGCTGGTTCTCTTCGTGGTTGGTGGAGGAGAGGAACACCGAGGACAGCCGGTCGAAGCTGACCACGCCGTCCGGCTTGGGATAGGCGATCTTCGGCATCTCCGATGCCTTCTTGAGCGTCGTGTTGTCAGCCTTGTGATGGAGGGTCCAGGGCGCCTTGCCGCCCAGCAGATAGGTATCGAGCGCCGAATAGACCAGCCCGCCCCAAAGTCCCTTGTGGAAGGACGGCCGGATGTTGCGCACCCGGTACAGCTCGTCCCACAGCCAGGTCTTTTTCAGCGCCGCCGGATACTCCGTGATCTCCGCCCCGGCTGCATCGCCGGTCTTGAGGCGCGGGAAGACCGCCTCCGCCGCAGTCATGCCCGACTTCATCGCGGTGTGCGTGCCCTTGATCTTCGGCACGTTGAGGAAGCCCGCCGTGCAGCCGATCAGGCAGCCGCCCGGAAAGGTCAGCTTGGGGATCGACTGGAAGCCGCCTTCGTTGATCGCGCGCGCGCCGTAAGCGACGCGCCGCCCTCCTTCGAAGATCGGGCGGATGGCGGGGTGCTGCTTGAAGCGCTGGAACTCTTCGAACGGATTGAGATGCGGGTTCTCGTAGTCGAGCCCGACCACGAAGCCGACCGCAACCTGGTTGTTCTCCAAGTGATAGAGGAATGATCCGCCATAGGTGGCGCTATCCATCGGCCAGCCGATGGTGTGGGTGATCTTGCCCTGGCTGTGCTTGGCGGGATCGACTTCCCACAACTCCTTGATGCCGATGCCGAAGGTCTGCGGGTCGCACTCATCGCGCAGCCTGAACTTCTCGAACAGGGTCTTGGTGAGAGAGCCGCGGCAGCCTTCCGCGAACAGGGTCTGCTTGCCGTGCAGTTCGACCCCGCGGGTGTAATTCGCGGTGTGCTGGCCGTCCTTGCCGATGCCCATGTCGCCGGTCGCAACGCCCTTCACCGCGCCTTTATCGTCATAGAGCACTTCGGCCGCTGCGAAACCCGGATAGATCTCGACCCCGAGCGCTTCCGCCTGCTGCGCCAGCCAGCGACAGAAATTGCCGAGCGAGATGATGTAATTGCCGTGATTATTCATCTGCGGCGGGGTCGGCAGCTTGATCGCGCTGGATTGCGTCAAGAACAGGAAGTGATCTTCCTTGGCGGGCGTGTTGAGCGGCGCGCCCTTCTCCTTCCAATCGGGGATGAGCTCGTTCAGCGAGCGCGGCTCCAGCACTGCCCCGGAGAGGATATGAGCGCCGATCTCCGCGCCCTTCTCGATCACGCAGACCGAGACATCGTGGCCGTCTTCCCCCGCCAATTGCTTCAGGCGAATCGCGGCGCTAAGGCCCGACGGGCCTCCGCCCACGATCACCACGTCATATTCCATGACCTCGCGGTCCATGCGGCTCCTCCCCGCGGCGCGTAGACGCCGCCACCATTCAGTCTCCGCGGCTTCAGAATTGGCCGCGCGCGCATCCAATGCTACGGTCGTGTCATGTCACAGGACGCCCGGACCGATCAACAACTTGACTCTCAGCAGGCACTTGCACTGCTGAAGCTCTATATCGAGTGGGGCGCCGACGAGGCTATTGAGCCGACGCCGCAAAGCCGCCTTGGGGCGACCGCCCCCATAGCCGCCCGGGAGGCGCCTCCGCTGGCCAGAACGCCCAGTCCGACCCCGCAACTCTCCGAACAACCGAGCGCCTTGTTCCGCGCCGGGCCGGCCCGGGCCCAGGGTCCATCGCTGGGTCCGGCGGATCAGGCCACCATCCTCTCGGCGCGCGAAGCGGCGCGGGGGGCGCCGGACTTGGCTGCCCTGAAAGCGGCCCTGGCGCGGTTCGACGGCGTTTCCTTGAGCCGGACCGCCACCAACCTAGTGTTCGCGGACGGCAATCCCGCCGCCCAGGTCATGCTGGTGGGCGAGGCCCCGGGGGCGGACGAGGACCGGCTGGGCCTGCCCTTCGTCGGGGTCTCCGGCCAGCTTCTGGACCGGATGATGGCGGCGATCGGGCTGGATAGGACCAGTTTCTACATCACCAATGTCTGCTTCTGGCGCCCGCCAGGGAACCGCAAGCCGACCGATACCGAGCTGGCCGCCCAGAAACCTTTCGTCGAGCGTCATATCGAGCTGGTGGCGCCCAAGGTGCTGGTCCTGGTCGGGGCCGCCGCCGCCCAAGGGCTGCTCGGCACCACCGAGGGGATCACCCGGCTGAGGGGCAGATGGTTCCAATACCGGCTGGGTGAGGCCGGTCCGACCATCCCCGCCATGCCGATCTTCCACCCCGCCTATCTGCTGCGCCAGCCCGCCCAAAAGCGGGAAACCTGGCGCGATCTTCTAAAGTTGAAGGAATCCAGACTATAGTGTGAGTGAGTTTAGAATTAAGGTTAACTCGACAAAAAGAGGTAAATCCCGCGGAAGAAAAGCCAGCTAGTACAGACGAATAGATTGAGCCTCGTTTACCTTACTCCACGTATTCGTGAATATTCATAGTGGCTTGGAACCATCAGCACCCCATACGGGTTGAGATTTTTAGTGGACACCCCCTCCCCAATCGTCTAACCGTGAGTCCGGGAGACAAGAAGAAACGATTAACTACTCGCTTCGTTCGGGACGGAGCGACCGCACAAGGGGACGGAAACCTTGGCTTTATGCTGGCAATCTCACGGGCGGCGCCTAGCGGCGTCGGTCGCACTTTCAGGGCTCTTGTTTGCCGCCGGTTTTTCGGTGGAGGCCCTGGCCCAAGACGGATCGGGCGCCACCGCGGCGCTACCGGGCGATGACGTACAGGTGGGCGGCGCGGATCTGCCCAAGCCCCTGGACGCCGTCAATGCCGACCGTTACCGGGACGTCTTCCGGCTGCAGGCGGCGGGCAACTTCCGCGCCGCGGACCGGATCATCGAGGAACTGACGGATCAGTCGCTGCTGGGCCAAGTCCTGGCGGACCGTTATCTGTCGCCGACCTATGTTTCCAAGCCTAAGGAACTGTCCGACTGGCTGCGCCGCTATGGCACGCTGGCGGACGCTCGCGCGATCTATCAGTTGGCCCAGGCGAAGGGCGCGACCAAGCTGACCGAGCCCACCATCAACGTGGTGCGGGTCGGCTCGCCGGACGAAAGCTACAACGACCGCGACGCCAACTGGCTGGCCGGGCTCGAGGCTTGGCAGCACGGCAATTTCGCCAAGGCGGCAGCCGCTTTCGTGAAGGACGCGGAGGATGCCGACAACAATTCCTGGGACAAGGCCAAGTCCGCGTTCTGGAGTGCGCGTGCCTATCTGCGCGCCAAGCAGCCTGACAAGGTCAGTCTCTGGCTCCGCAAGGCCGCCAAACATCCCCTGACCTTCTATGGCCAATTGGCCGCCCGTGCCCTGGGCGTCGAACCGCAGGTGGATTGGACCGCGCCGAAATTCACCAAGGCCCACGGCCAGCTGCTGCTGAACACCCGCTCCGGCAGGCGCGCCCTGGCACTGATCCAGGTCGGCCAGTTCGGCGCCGCGGAAAAGGAACTGCTGCTGCTCGAATCCAAGGCCAAGGACAGCGTCGATGACGCGCTGCTCGGCGTTGCCGAGATCGCGCGCATGCCTTCGCTCGCCTTGAAGATGGGCGCGACCCAGCGGCTTTATGGCGACCAGGTCATTCCGCCCGCGCTCTATCCGGTCCCGCGCTGGGAGCCGAAGGGCGGCTTCATCGTCGACCGCGCCTTGCTGTTCGCCATCATGCGCCAGGAATCGGGCTTCAATCCGAATGCGGTCAGCCCCGACGGCGCGCTCGGCCTGATGCAGATCATGCCGGACACCGGCAAGAAGCTGGGCTACGATCCGGTGCAGCTCAAGAATCCACGCATGTCCATCACGGCGGGGCAGAAATATATCGCCAAGCTGCTGAAGAATGGCTTGGTCGACAACGATGTCATCCTGATGGCGGTCGCCTACAACGCTGGCGCCGGCAACCTCCAGAAATGGAAGAGCGCGCCGAAGGCGATGAATGACCCGCTGCTGTTCATGGAAACCATGCCGTCCAAGGAAACGCGCCAGTTCGTGAAGCGCATCATGGCCGCCTACTGGATCTATCAGGAGCGGCTGGATCAGGACACGCCAACCCTGAAGGCGCTCGCCGCCGGCGGCTGGTCGCAATATGTCGGCCAGGACGGCAAGGCCACAGCCTCCTCCAACTAGCTACCCATCGTTCCGTTCGCTGGTCTATGCTGAGGCCGAAAGGCTGACAGCACATGCCCAAGCTAGATGAGACGCGGCCGTTTCTTGCCGTGCAGATCGGCGTCATGACGGTGTCGGATACCCGCACCCTCGTCGACGACAAATCAGGCCAGACCCTGGTCGACCTGATCACCCGCGACGGCCATACGGTCGTCGACCGCATCATCATCAAGGACGATGCGACCGCGATCGCAGCCCAGCTTGAAGCATGGATCTCGCGCGACGACATCGACGTGGTGATCGCCACCGGCGGCACCGGCGTCACGGGGCGTGACGTCACGCCCGAAGCGTTCGAGTCCGTATTCGAGAAGAAAATCGACGGGTTCGGCGAACTCTTCCGCTGGATCTCGTTCCAGAAGGTCGGCACCTCGACCATCCAGAGCCGCGCCACCGGCGGCGTCGCCCGCGGCACCTATCTCTTCGCCTTGCCCGGCTCGCCCGGCGCCTGCCGCGACGGCTGGGAAGAGATATTAAAGCACCAGCTCGACAACCGTTTCCGGCCCTGCAACCTGGTCGAATTGATGCCGCGTCTGGAAGAGCATCGCCGCTGACGATCGGCGCGACCTCACCCGTCGCTGAGTCGGTTCGGAAATTTACGAATGTGTAGAGATCAACACTCTTTCTGCAAGAGCCTTCGTTCCGCACTTCGGATATAGTTGCACAACCGTATTTTGCATTGAGTTCGTCGGCCGAAGATCGCGCTCGGGATTGACTTGCCCGGTCGCGGTCCCAGGGCATCGGCCGGACGTTTGCAAGGGCCCTAACGGAACTGCTGTGTCTTTTTTTAACGCTGATTCAGCGAACGAGGCCGCTTGGCCTGATCGCATCGCCGCAACCGCAGGAGCGCATCCATGCCCGACGTTCTTCCCAGCCAGCTTGCCAATTCCATTATGTCGAAGCTGTACGACGTTCTCACCAACGGCGATGCTGACGTTCCCGCCTCCGACGATAATTTCTTCAGCTGGTGCACGCCGGGCATCCCGGTCGAGGCAAGCGACTTCGAATTCCTGACCCAGGGCCTGACCGGCACCGTCAAGAAGGGCGCCGCCGACACGGTGCGCGAAGCGGCGGGCGGCACCGGCGAGGCCGCGCAGCCCGTCACGCTGTCGGAGGCCGAACTGGAGCGCCTGCGCGCGCAGGATACGGCGCGGCTCTATATGCAGGCCGAGAACCTGGCGCGCCTGGTCGACTTCATCCCCGACGTCACCAAAGGCACCAACCAGCAATTCACACGCCTCTCGGTGCAGAACAACGAAGGCTCGCTGTCCGAGGTCTACCGGCGCGTGCTGCGCATGAGCCAGGTGATGCAGAGCGAGCTGCCGCCCGAGACGGTGGAGAAGATCGCCAAATACCGGCGGCTGCTGACCAAGACCGTGCAGAAGAAGAACATTCTGGACGACACGGTGACCGAAGTCACCGAACCCAGCGAGCTGGTCGTCCTCTATAACCAGAAGATGGCGGCGTACGGCGATGCCGTCCTGGAATATAACGCGCGCCGCATCGATGCCATGACGGCGGAGGATTCGCGTTCGATCCACACTTGGTCGCTCAATGCCAACATCCTGCGCAACAAGGTCAGGGCCGCGATGTCGGACTGGGTGAACAACGGCTACAAGAACGAATACGAGCAGATCAGCGCCTTCATCGATCAGGTCATGCAGCGCGACCTGACCATGCTGAAGCAGGAATATCGCGACGATCTCGAGAAGGCGCGCATCACCGGCATCGCCTCGGGGGGAGACTTCTTCTATACCTCGCTTCTCCCCGGCAGCTTCGCGACCTCGAGCGGCTGGACCAAATTCGAGTTCAAATCGACGGATTTCGCGTCCCGCTCCAGCTCCACCTATCAGAACAAGAAGTGGAACGTGTCAGGGGGCGGAAGCTATCTCGGCATCTTCGGCGGCCGGGCGTCGGCAGGCGGGACGAGCACCCACCAGGAATATCACGGCAGCTTCAACTCCGACACCTTCAACCTGTCCTTCGAGATGTGTCAGGTCCCGATCGATCGCAGCACCTGGTTCCATCCCTCCTTCCTCACCAGCAAGACCTGGCGTTTCGACCAGGGCAGCCCCGACGTCAAGGACGAACGGCTGAGCGATGGCAAGTCACCGCCCAAGGGGCTGATGCCGGCCATTCCGATGGCCGTCGTGCTCGTGCGCAAGCTGCGCATGGACCTCGGTCACAACGAGGGCTTCTCCAATTTCGTGCAGGACACCAAGTCGAAGTCGGCCGGCGGCGGCGGGTTCCTGTCGATCGGGCCGTTGTTCCTCGGCGGCAGCGGCAGCAACGTGTCGGGCAGCGGGTCGACCCAGCGCGACTGGGGCTACAAGGACGACAGCCAGGGCATCAGCGTCGATGGCATGCAGATCGCCGGCTACCGCTGCCATATCCTGCCGGAATCGCCTGATCCGCTCGCCAGCATCACCAAGTGGGTCTGACCCATCCGGATGATCAGCGCCCCTGTTCGCGGGGCGCGCGCAGGAGGCGGAAATGGATGCGACGGTGCAACTGGCGCTGATGGCAAAGGCGAACCAGGTTTTTCCCAACACGGGACAGTTCCTGAGCTTTCCGGCGCTGAGCCCGCTGACCTACCAGCCAGCGCAACTGCGCTTCGCCGCCGGCCGGCTCGAGAAGCAGGATTGGCTCGACTTCTCCGAGTTCTCGCGCGTGGTCAATCGCATCCCGCGCGGCCCGCTCTACGATCTGTCCGACGACACCTATCTGTGGGATGTCTATGGCGGCATTCTTGAAAGCGCGGAGCTGCCGGGCCAGCCGCCGACCGCCAGCGAGGAAGCCGAGTATCAAAGAGCGGTCGCCTATCTTTACGTCACCTCGCCCGAAGGCGTGCGCGGGCCAAGCGACGCCGCGCGCAAGTATGGCTGGTACCGCGACGCGGTGCTGGTGGCCGAACAGGACTACGCCGGCAAGCAGATCACCGCGCAATATGCCGATCCCGACGCCAAGGAACGCTGGGAGGCGCTGGACGAACCGATGCTGCGCCGGCAGATCGACGCGCTGAAGGCCGATTGGGAAACCAAGGGCTTCCGGAAGGAGGTTGAAGCGGCGCGCCTGGTCGAGCGGCAGCAGGCCGCCCTTCGATATTCGGCGACCTGGACCCAATGGCAGGGGCAGTACAACCCCGATCTCGACAAGCCGACCGACATCCTGCTCAACCGCTTCGCTGGAACCTCGTTCTCGCCCGCGGACATCGCCCAGCGCGACGACTGGCGTACCATCACGCTTGAAAGCGGCGAGATCGAGGCCCTGGCCGCCGGCGCCGATCCGGAGTTGCGGCGCGTACTGTCCGCCGACACACAGCGCTCCGATATCGAGCGACTCTCCTTCGATGCGCGCTCGGTCGGCCTTGATCGGCCGTGGTTCGCCAAGGATCTGTTCACCAGCCGATGCTGGCGCCTGCCCGACCGGGATTCGGTGGTCAGCGACGGCGTGGACCTGTCCCGCGGCTCGTGTCCGGCCTACGTTGCCGGCCTCGTCTTCGCGCGCAACGTCGTGGTGACGCGCAAGGTCTCGGGCCAGCCGATCAGGGCCCGGCTGTCTTCGCAATATCTGTTCAACCTGTCGAGCGCTCCGCAAGTCATGACCGCCGTGCCGGTGCCGGTCGCACCGACGCCCGAGGAGACGCCGCGCCCGATCGTGCGCGATCATCGCAAGCCGGCCCTGCGCGCTGGCGCTGCTCAGCCGGCATTCCGGATGGCGACCGGAATAAGGAAGGCCGAGTTCAGGGCCATGGATGTGCGGGTCACCATGCCGACGACGGTCATGACGGGACCTCCTGCGACGCCGACGCCAACCCCTCCACCGCCGGTTCAGGATGCGGACGATGATTCCATCACGATCCTTGCCCTCATCTGCCGACACGTTCCGAAATCCCCGGATCCCGATCCGACGCTGCCTTGGACGAGTTGAATTCGCGACGAAGGAGGTCTGACATCGTCTTCGGCCGCTGGACGAAGGCCGGCGGCGGCCCATATTAGACCGTCATGGATGATCTGAAACTCCAGGACCTCGCCACGTGGATCACCGAGGCCGGCCTTGCCGGCGGCTCGGAGACCGAGATGCTTGCCGGCTTTTGCGAGCGCGCGGTGACGGCGGGCCTGCCGCTCGGCGGCCTGGTCGTGGTGCTCGATACACTCCACCCGACGCACGAGGGGCACGCGGTCCGCTGGCGCCGAAACGAGCCGGAGACGGTTTTCATCGAATATGGCCGCACCAACCAAGGAGAGGCGGCGGAGAACTGGCGGCGCAGCACGTTCTATCGACTGTTCGCGTCCGGCGAGACCTACCTGCGGGAGCGGCTGACCGACGAGACCCTGGCCCGCTACTGGAATCTGGAGCCGGACCGCGCCGCGGGCATGACGGAGTTTCTCGGTGTCCTGACGCGCTTCGGGCCCACCGGCACGATCGGCGAGATGGATTGCATGTACTCGGCCTGGTACACCGACCTGGATCGCGGGTTCGATGACCGTGAGATCGCGGCGATCAAGCGCCTGGTGCCGTTCGTGGCGGGTGCGATCAAGAGCGTAGCGCTCGGCCGGGTCGCGCGCACGTTGGCCGAAACCTATCTCGGGCGCGATGCGAGCCAGCTGGTGCTCGGTGGACGGATCGAGCGTGGCGTCGCCGACCGCATCGAGGCGGTGCTGTGGTTCAGCGACCTCAGTGGCTATACCAAGATCACGGACAGCGCGCCGCCGGAACAGATCATCCCGCTGCTCAATGATTATGCGGAGGTCATCGTCTCCGCGATCCGCGACCAGGGTGGCGATGTGTTGAAGCTGATGGGCGACGGCGTGCTGGCGATCTTCACCTCGGACGACCGTGCGAAAGCGTGCGCAACTGCGATCAGCGCCGTTGTGGCAGCGGAGCAAGGTATCTCCGCGCTGAACGAACAGCGAGCAGCCGAGCAACTGCCGACCACGCGCATGTATGTCGGGCTGCACATCGGCGACGTCTTCTTTGGCAACATAGGCAGCAAGGACCGGCTCGACTTCACTGTCGTCGGTCCGGCGGTCAACGAGGCGAGCCGGATCGCCGCGATGTGCCGCTCCGCCGATCAGAAAATGCTGGTTTCCGCCGCCTTCGCGTCCGCGCTCGGCAATGGCGGCGCCCGCCTCGTCTCGGTCGGTCGATACGCCTTGCGCGGCGTCAAGCAGCCACAGGAACTGTTCACGCTCGACCGGAGCTGAGCCCTCGCCATAGCACGAGGCGACATAGGTCTTGTCGAACACGGTGCTGCCGTTGAGCTGGAAGCGGAAGTTGTTCCAGGGGAGGGCAATGCGAACTGCGGCAGTTTCAGATGACCATGCGTGGGTAGAGCCGGGCCGCGATCATGATCAGCACGGCTGAGGTGCCGACCAGCACGCCCGCATCGCTGGCGAGGCCGTAGGCGCTGGTCCCGCCCTGCAGCATCAAGGCCCGCAAGGCATCGACCTCGTAGGTCAGCGGATTGAAGCTGGCGATGGTCTGCATCCAGTGCGGCATCAGGCTGATGGGATAGATCGCGTTGCTGGCGAAGAAAATCGGCATGGTCATGACCTGGCCGATGCCCATGAAGCGTTCGCGCGTCTTTACCAGGCACGCCATGATCAGCGACAGGGTCGAGAATAGGATCGCACCCAGCGCGACGAACACGATCGCACCCGCGATGTGGGACAGCGCGAGATTGACGCCGATCCCCAGCAGGAGCGCCAGCACATAGATGATGATTGCTTGCGAGAAGCCGCGCAGCGCCGCCGACAAGGCCTTGCCCAGCACCAGGGCCGGGCGCGCCGCGGGGCTCACCAGATAACGGTGCAGGATGCCGAGATCGCGCTCCCAGATCGCGGAGATGCCGTAGAAGATCGCGGTGAACAGCACGCTCTGCGCCAGGATGCCGGCGGCGAGGAAGTCCAGATAATTGCCGTTGCCGCCCGAGAGGCCGCGGATCTGCGCCATCACCTGCCCGAACAGCAGCAGCCAGAGCATCGGCTGGACCGCGCGGGTGGCAAGCTCGATCGGATCGTGGCGCAGCTTGCGGAATTCGGCGTCGGTGATCGCGAACACCTGGACGAAGAAGTCAACGGCGCCTTCGGAGATGGATCGGCTAGCCATGGCTGCGTGCGCTCGCTCTGGTGCGGCGGACCGACTTGTAATCGTCGCGCGATTGCAGCTCCGTTCCGGCAAGCTCGGCAAACACATCGTCCAAGGTGGCGTCGGGGCCAAGCCGCGCCTTCAGCTCCACCGGCGTGCCGATCGTAGCGATCCGCCCATGATGGATGAGTGCGATCCGGTCGCACAGATCGTCGGCCTCTTCCATGTAATGCGTGGTCACCAGCATGGTCGTGCGCAGCACCTCCTTGAGATGCAGCACATGCTGCCAGACCGACTGGCGCGCGACCGGATCGAGGCCGACGGTCGGCTCGTCCAGGAACAGAACTTCGGGTTGATGCAGCAGGCTCTGGCCGATCTCCAGGCGCCGGATCATGCCCCCCGCATAACGCTGCACGAGCTGATCGGCCGATGACGACAGGCCCATGACCTCGAGCGCTTGGCGGATGCGGTCCTTGCGCTCGGCGCGCGGAATTGCATAGAGCCGCGCCGACAACAGCAGGTTCTCGTAACCCGTCAGCGATCCGTCGGCGGAGACCAGTTGGGGGACATATCCGATCCGCCGGCGGACCTCCGCCGGCTGGGTCGCCACGTCGTACCCCGCGATGGTCGCGCGGCCTGTGGTCGGCGGCAGCAGCGTGCTCAGCATCTTGATGAGTGTGCTTTTTCCGGCGCCGTTGGGGCCGATCAGCCCCAGGATCTCGCCGGTCCTGGCCGAGATGGAGACTCGATCAACTGCCAGAGTATCGCCGAAACGTTTGGTGAGTTCAGTGGTCTGCAGCGCGAACGCTGCGGTCTGGATTGTCGAGTTCAAGATTGGCGTCACCTGCGGAATTTTGCCTGTTGTTGCAACGTGGTGGCGCATGTTCTTCCCACGCGGAAAACCTGGCAAGCACGCTGAAATCAAGGCTGCCATGCGTGCGGCACGCGACCGAACGTCACACGTGGATCGCAAGCGATGGCGTCTGTGGAACTCATCCGCGTTTGAGACGTTCACAGGTCGGCGAGCCGCCCTCAAGGGCGGCCCCTGTCCTGGGGTTTGCTTTCCGTAGCGTGTCTCTCAAATCATGGCGAGTACCCGATGCTTCGCGCCGCGTCACGACTTACCAGCATCCTGGCACTCGTCCTCGCGGCCTGCGCCCTCGGTGGCTGCACCACGATTCGGGAATCCAGCCCGCAGCGGACGGCGACCGAGGAGCTCCTGATCTCCACGGCCGTGGATCGCGCGATCGCGCAGGTGAATCTCAAGGTTCCAGAGGGCACCAAGGTGTTCCTCAATGCCGATCAGCTCGACGGCGATGACGGCAAATACGCCGCCGGCGAGATGAAGGACCGGCTGCTGCGCAATGGGGCGCACCTAGTGGACGACAAGGGCAAGGCCGATGCTGTGGTCGAGATCCGCGCCGGCGCGATGTCCATCGATGAGAAGCAGACCCTCATCGGCATCGACACGTTCGATGCGCCGATACCCTTCGCCGGCCAGGCGGCGAAGATTCCGCAAATTGCGCTCTATAAGGACCGGGTGCGCCAAGGCGTCGCCAAGATCGCCGCCTTCGGCTACAGCACGTCCGACGGCAAGTTGATCGATATCACGGGCCCGCAATTCGGCTATTCGCACCAGTATGAGCGGACGATCCTGTTCTTCTTCACCTGGCGGTCGACCGACATTCCCGAAGAAAAGAAATCGGACCCCCTCGATCTCGATTGAGGCGAAACGCCTCAGCCTCCATCCTTCCAAGATCGGCGGCCGCCCGCTATAGATGCTGCACGCGTGATATTGGCAGGAGGAATGCAATATGAAGCGAGTGGTCTTCACCGGCGGCAGCGGCAAGGCGGGCAAGCACGCGCTGCAGGTATTGCTCGACTACGGCTACCAGGTCCTGAACCTGGACACTAAGCCGCTGGACAATCCCAAGGCCCGCACGCTCATCACCGACATCACCGATTCCGGCCAGGTCTTCAATGCGCTCACCCACTATACCGGCCTGCACGAGTTCGATCCCGACCTACGGGCCAAGCCGATCGACGCGGTGGTGCATTTCGCCGCCATCCCGCGCATCATGATCACGCCCGACAACGAGCTGTACCGCATCAACGTGATGGGCACCTACAACATCATCGAAGCGGCGGTGAAGCTCGGCATCAAGAAGATCATCATCGCCTCGAGCGAAACCACCTATGGCGTGGTGTTCGCTGACACGCCGCGCGAGCCGGACTACTTCCCGCTCGACGAGGAATACGACGTCAACCCGATGGACAGCTATGCCTTGTCCAAGGTGATCAATGAAAAGACCGCACGCGCTTTCGCCCAGCGAACCAATGCCGATATCTACGCCCTGCGCATCGGCAACGTGATCGAGCCGCACGAGTATGCGCTGTTCCCGAAATGGTTCCAGGATCCCGGCTTCCGCAGGAAGATCGCCTGGAGCTATATCGATGCCCGCGACCTGGGCGAACTCTGCCATCGCTGCATCGAGACCAGCGGCCTGGGCTTCCAGGTGTTCAACGCCTCCAGCGGCGACACCTCGTCAGACCTGCCGACCGCGGAGCTCTTGAAGCGCTTCTATCCGAAGGTCCCGGTGAAGGCGAAGCTTGGCGAATTCGAGACCCTGCTCTCCAACAAGAAGGCGCGCGAAAAGCTCGGCTTCCAGCAGAAGCATTTCTGGCGCAACTACGTGAAGGGGTGACCTTCTCACCCCTCGCACCCGGGAATCGGTGCACCGCAGGCGAGCGATGGATCGCGGTTCGTATTGGCCCAATTGCGCGCCGTCACCAGCTGGGCGCAATTCAGGAACTGGGCGCCTAATAGCACCGCACCATCGAGATCGGCATCCTCCAGCACGGCCTTGAACAGGTTGGCCTCATCCAGCCGGGCACGGACCAATCGCGCGCCGCGCAGGATCGCGCCGCGTAGATCCGCTTTGCGCAGATCCGCCGCGCCGAGATCGGCGGAGGAGAGATCGAGTCCGCGCAGGGACGCCCCGGCCAGGTCCGGTTCTATCTCCGCATGCCGGCTGCGCCACGCGTTCCAGGCTGCCGCGCCCGAGCGCAGCAGCGCGACCTGATCCGGATCAGCCATCGGTTCCTCCGGCGCCATCGTCGGGTGGAAGCCTAGTGCGACCATCGCACCGCGCTGACGCAATCTGCGCCGCGGTGAGCCCCACCGCGGCGCGCAAGTCCGCGCCCGCGAGATCCGCGCCCTGCAGGTTCGCCACCCGAAGATAAGCGCCCTCAAGATCGCAGTCCCGCAACGACGCGCCGCCAAGCATGGCGCCGCCGAGGCGCGCCCCACGCAGATTGGCGCCATCCAGCCGCGCGTGCCGCAGATCCGCGCCGCGCAGATTGGCATGCCGCAGATCGGCTCCACTGAGATCTGCGCCTTCAAGATTGGCGCCGCTGAGATCGCTGTCGCTCATATGCGCGCCGGCCAGATTCGCTGCCGCCAGCAGAGCGAACTCCATTTCCGCCTGCTCGAGCTGCGCGCCGGCGAGATCGGCGGCTGCAAGCTGCGCCCCGCTGAGCCGCGCCTTCGACAGATCGGCCTCGCGCAGGTTGGCGCCGCGCAGGCTCGCGCCGGTCAGATTCGCAGCTTGCAGGCTTGCCCGGCGGCAATCGGCGCCGTCGAGCCGGGCATGCGCCAGTCGCGCGCGGCGCAGATCGATGGCGGCGAGATTCATGCTCGAAAGATCGGCGCCCCTCAGATCGGCGCGCGCGCCCTCCCGCCGCTCGGTCTCCAGATAGCGGCGATGTGCCTCCAGGATGCGGGCCAAATCGGGGCGACCGCGCACGGGCTGATCTCTCGTCATCCGGTCATTCTATGCCCTTTATCGGGCAATCCCAGTCGCTTAGACCACATACTCCAGCACAATCTTGCGGAATGCAGCCGGCGGCATCACATTTTACCAGTGCGACAAGGTACCGGCCCATGTGGCTCATCGCCAACGCACTTCCGGCACGCTGGTGCCGCTGGCTGTTCGCTGGCGGTGTTGCGATGTTGTTGGCCCTGCTCCTGCAAACGCCGACGCTGGCGCAACAGGCGTCTGCACCGCTTCCATCCCGACAAGCCCTGATTATCGATGTCCAAGGCGCGATTGGCCCCGCCATCGCCGATTACGTGGCGCGGCACCTGGCGGCCCTGGACCCCACGATTGTCGGTCTCGTCATCCTGCGCCTCGACACGCCCGGCGGCCTGGATATCGCCATGCGCAAGATCATCCGCGCGGAACTGGCTTCGCCGGTTGCGGTCGCGGCCTATGTGGCGCCCAGCGGCGCGCGCGCGGCCAGTGCCGGCACCTACATCACCTATGCCGCGTCAGTCGCAGCGATGGCGCCGGGCACCAATCTGGGCGCGGCCACCCCGATCGCGATCGGCGGCATGCCGGAAATGCCGGGCGGTGAACCAACCGCACCGGAGAAGAAGCCCGGTGAGCCGGACAAGAAGGATGGCGCCAAGGAGGAACAATCACCGCCCGAAGGCGACGTTGAAACGCGCAAGATGGTGAATGATGCCGTCGCTTACATCCGCGGCCTGGCGCAGCTGCATGGCCGCAATGCCGACTGGGCCGAATCCGCGGTGCGTGGCGCCGCCAGCCTGCCTGCCGAAGAAGCGTTGAAGCTCGGCGTGATCGACCTCGTCGCGCCGACCTTGGAGGAGTTGCTGCGGAAGATCGACGGACGGGAAGCGATAGTCGACGGCAAGCGGCAGAAGCTGGCGACCGCCGATCTCGTGCTCACGGAAGAGCCGCTCGATTGGCGCACCCAGTTGCTGGTCGTCATCACCGATCCCAACATCGCCTACATATTGATGCTGATCGGAATCTATGGACTGATCTTCGAGCTGTCCAATCCGGGGGCCATTCTGCCCGGCGTGCTGGGAGGTATTTGTCTGTTGATGGCCCTGTTCGCCTTCAGCGTGCTGCCGATCGACTATGCCGGCGTTGCCTTGGTGCTGCTCGGCATTGCACTGATGGCTTCGGAGGCCTTCGTCACCTCGTTCGGCATTCTGGGCTTGGGCGGCATTGTCGCCTTTGTCATCGGTTCCATCATCATGTTCGAGCCGGGCTCGAGCAATTTCGGGCTGTCGATCTCCGTGATCGTCGCCAGCACTCTTGTCAGCGCGGGATTGCTGCTGTTGACGTTGACCATGCTGGTGCGCTCGCGGCGCCGGGCGGTCGTGACGGGCGGCGCGGCGCTGATCGGCGCGACTGCCAGCGTGATTGAGTGGACCGAGGGCGAAGGGCGGGTGCGGCTCGCCGGCGAGATCTGGCGCGCCCGCGCGGCCTCGATCCATTCAGGGACGTTGCGGCCCGGCCAGCGGGTCAAGGTGCAGGGCCGGGATGGGCTGATGCTGCTGGTGGAGCGCGTCGAGGATCAATAAGTCGAGGAGGCGTCATCATGACCATTACCCTGACGTTCGTTGCAACGATCATCATCCTGGTCGGATTCATCGTGGCGTCGGCCATCCGCATCTTCCGCGAGTATGAGCGTGGCGTGGTCTTCACGCTCGGCCGCTACACCGGGACCAAGGGACCCGGCCTGGTGCTGATCGTGCCCTTCGTCCAGCAGGTCGTCCGCGTCGATCTCCGGACAATCGTCAACGACGTGCCGACGCAGGACGTGATCTCGCGCGACAATGTCTCGGTCAAGGTCAATGCGGTGATCTATTTCCGGGTGGTGGACGCCGAGAAGGCCATCATCCAGGTCGCGAATTTCATGGAGGCGACCAGCCAGCTGGCGCAGACCACCTTGCGCTCGGTGCTCGGCAAGCACGAGCTGGATTCGATGCTTTCGGAGCGCGACAAGCTCAATGCCGACATCCAGGATGTGCTCGACAGGCAGACCGACGCCTGGGGCATCAAGGTCTCCAATGTGGAGATCAAGCGGGTCGATCTGGATGAGAGCATGATCCGCGCCATCGCCAAGCAGGCGGAGGCCGAGCGCATCCGCCGCGCCAAGATCATCAATGCCGAGGGCGAGCAGCAGGCGGCGCAGAAGCTGATCGATGCCGCGCGCATCCTGCAGCCGGTGCCCCAGGCGATGCAGCTGCGCTACCTTTCCGCCCTGCACGACATCGCCAATGAGCGCAGTTCGACCATCGTTTTCCCCTTCCCGATCAATCTCTACGAGACTCTGTCCGCCCTCGCCAAGCCACACTCCGGATGAGCCGCCGGAGCGAACCTCCAGCCCGACCCGCGGTACGCCACGCAGCCGCCATCGAACACCAGATTGGCGCTAGTTCGAAATTCGCTCAGAACGAATCGCTCTCACCCTCTCGTCATGCCAAGGCTGGCCCGCTGCTGTCCGGTCAGGCGTGATTGTCGCCCTCTACTCTCCGTCATCGCCGGGCGAAGACCCGGTGATCCAAGTTTTGCAGCGGAAAACTCCACCAAGAGACTTGGATTACCGGGTCTCGCCGCTGCGCGGCGGCCCGGTAATGACGGAACAGAATCGAAGGTGATGAGAGACAAAACAAACGAATCAAGCCTTGGGGTGGCGGAGTTTGGGTCTAGGCAACCGGATTCCGCGCTAGTGATGTGGCTGTCATCGTGGCAGGCTCCTGTGTCGCGCGATTGAGCGGTCGCGGCGACGTTGGGGATCAGGCCATGACACCAGACAGCTTTTCCGACAGCTATGCGGAAGCGCGGGGAAAATTCTTGGCCGCCGCTTGCGATGCGAGGGCGCGCATCCACAGCTATGGACGCGACGACCTCAAAGGCAGCGAAGGCGAATATCTCGCTTGTGATGTTGCCGTCCTCGGTCCGGACAATGCCGAGAGAGCCGCCATTGCCATCACCGGAACCCACGGCAGCGAGGGTTTCGCGGGCTCTGCAGTCCTGCATCGCTGGCTGATGTCCCGTGACCGCGCGGAACTCGATAATATCAAGGTTGTCCTGGTGCATGCGATCAACCCCTGGGCATTTTCTCACAAGACACGCACGACCGAGAACAATGTGGACCTGAACAGGAACTTCATTCGCGACAACGTCGGATACGAACGCCAGAATACCGCCTATGACGCGCTGGCACCGTTTCTTCACCTCGATCCGTCCGATGCGCGTCGATCACTCGAAGCATATCGCGCGTACAAGAGCTATCTGGAGCGGAACGGCCAGCAGCTGGAGGCCGAAATGATGGAGGGGCAAGGCCACCGCCCCGATGGACTGTTCTATGCCGGCAAGGAGCCGGAATGGTCCAACCTCACCTTCCGCAATATCATCAACGAGCACCTCGGCTCCGCCAACACGATCGGATTTATCGACTGGCACACGGGGCTCGGGAGCTTTGGCGAGATTCTTTATTTGATCTTTGATGAGCAAGGCAGCCCGGAGCATGTCGCTGCCGCTCGCTGGTGGGATCGCAAGGAAGACAAGCCGGCGCTTCAATCCGGATCCACGCCGAAATATCGCGGCCTTCTCTGCCAATCGATCCGTCAGGAACTTCCCGCCGCAAGAATTACCGGTGCTGTCATCGAATTCGGAACTGCGGACGACTATTCGATCTTCCGCGCCGACTGCCTGGATCGCTGGGTGAGATTCGAAGGGCGCGACGATGCCTGTGCCGCGCAATTCCGGGAAGCTTACAAAAACATCATGTGCCCCAACGATCTTTCCTGGCGACGCATGGTCTTGAGCGAAGGGCCCGCGATCATGGACAGATTGGTCGAAGGCGTCCGCGCCTGGCACGATTGACGCCAGCACAAGAAAAACGATCATCACTGCACCACTATTTCTGGCGCAAATTAGCGTGACATCACAGGAACGCGTCTCTGACCCGTTTGTTCTTGATTTGTTCTCATGACAGGAGCAAATTTGGGCCATGCCGAAATACGAACCCGATCTGGACCTGCCTATGGTCCCCGACCCGACCTTGCCTAATCAGGCGATGAAGGGCCGTGGCGCGGTCAGCAACCGCCCGGGCCGGTACGAACTGGGCGAGCGGCCGCTGGAGGATGACGGCTGGAACCAGCCGACCGTTTTGGCCAGCGCCGACCCGGATGGCGATCCGCCGCCGCTGACGACCAAGGTCGCGCTGGATTCCAGCCGCACCATCATGGCGCACAACCAGTCGCCGGATGTTCCGTTCGACCGCTCCATCAACACCTATCGCGGCTGCGAGCATGGCTGCATCTATTGCTTCGCGCGGCCGACCCACGCCTATCTCGGCCTGTCGCCCGGCCTCGATTTCGAGAGCAAGCTGTTCGCCAAGGCGGACGCTGCGAAGCTGCTGGACAAGGAACTGCGCAAGCCGGGCTATAGCCCGGACGTGCTGGCGCTCGGCGCCGTCACCGACGTCTACCAGCCGATCGAGCGGCAATACCGCATTACGCGGAGCGTGCTGAAAGTGCTGAGCGACTTCAACCATCCGGTCGGCATCACCACCAAGAGCGCGCGGGTGCTGGACGATCTCGACCTCATCGCCGACATGGCGAAGCGCAAGCTCATCATGGTGTCGATGTCGGTCACCAGCCTCGACCGCGGCCTGGCGCGCAAGCTGGAGCCGCGCGCGTCAACGCCGTCCAACCGGCTGGATGCGATCAAGAAGCTGAGCGATGCAGGTGTGCCGGTTGCAGTTTCGGTCGCGCCCATCATCCCCGCGATCACGGATCACGAAATCGAATCCATCATCGCCGCCGCCGCGGAGGCCGGAGCCAAATGGGTCAATTGGACCCTGTTGCGCCTGCCGCTGGAGATCAAGGATCTGTTCGCGGAGTGGCTGGTCGCCCATGCGCCGGGCAAGGCCAAGCACGCCATCAGCCTGATCAGCCAGTGCCACGGCGGCATCGCCTATCGCAGCCAATGGGGCACGCGCATGCGCGGCGAAGGCCCCTACGCGGATATCATCCGGGAACGCGTGGAAAAGGCCGCGCGCCGCCACGGCCTCGACAAGCGCGAATATGACCTCGATTGTACGCGCTTCGCAGTCCCGAAGGCACCGGACCGGCAGTTCGAATTGTTCTGTTGATGGCAACGGGAAAGGAGGCTGTCATGGCTATCAAAGGAAGCTGCCATTGCGGCGCAACACAGTTCGAGGTCGACGCGGCGCCGGGCAAGGTGATCCGCGGCACCTGTTCCTTTTGCGCCAAGCGCGGCGCGCTGTGGGGATACTATGAGCCCGCTCAGTTCCGGCTGAAGACGGCACGCGACCGCGTATCGACCTATCAGTGGCGCAGCTATACGGCGCAGCACCATCATTGCGCCGTCTGCAGATGCGGAACTTATAGCGACCTCATCACATGGATCAACGGCAAGCCCGATTTTTCGCGACCAAGGATCGGGATCAATGCCCGGCTGCTGGACGATTTCGATCTGGATGCGGTGCCGGTCGAGGTGCTCGACGGCAAGAACCTGTGGTAGCGCCCGCATTCGGCGCGAATTGATATAGGCGAGCCGACCGCCGCAATTCATAATGAGCAGGCGATTGATGACTGAAATTATTCAGGAGCCGGCCCCGGCGCCGGGTTCCGATACGAGGTGGAATATGACCACCAAGGTCAAGCGGCGGTTGACGTCGATCCTGTGCGCGGATGTCAAGAGCTATGCGCGCCTGATGGAAAGCGACGAGACGCGCACCATCGGAACGCTGCGGCAGTATCGCGCGGCGATGGATGCCCTGGTCGAGCGCCACGAGGGCCGCACCATCAACACCTGGGGCGATGCCGTCATCGCCGAATTCTCCAGCGTGGTCGAGGCCGTGCTGTGCGCCGTCGAGATCCAGCGCGAGCTGGCGGTGCGCAACCGCGATCTGCCGGAGGCCGAGCAGATGTGGTTCCGTATCGGCATCAATCTCGGCGACGTGATGGTGGAGAATGACGATCTCTATGGCGAAGGGGTCAACATCGCCGCGCGGCTGCAGGAGTTGGCCGAACCGGGCGGCATCCTCATTTCCGGCCCGGTCTACGACCTGGTGCGCAACAAGCTGTCGGTCGGCTTCGACTATCTGGGCCAGCAGCCGGTCAAGAACGTCACGGAGCCGGTGACCAGCTATCGCATCGTGCTGGATGGTGAGGCGCGACCCGCGACGACGGCGGCGAAGCCGCAACCGCGTGCGCCGTCGGGGACTGTGCCGGGCGCCGAAGGCTGGCCGCTCGGTGCCGCCCCGCAGACCTTGCCCGCGCGGTTATGGTTGCGCTTCCGCGGCATACCGCGCACGGTTCGGGTCGTGATCGTCCTCGTTCTGTTTCTCTTCACCATCAACCTGTTCACCGGCTTCGAACCGGTCTGGTTCCATTGGCCGGCCGCGGCCGGGGCCTTGTTCGTCTTCCTGTGGCTGAGCCTGGTCGGGCACAAGAAGCGGCAGTGATCCCCGTCGACGGCGCGGTTGCGCGTTGACTCCCTCACGACCGGACCCCAATAGTTCGTCACGGGGTTCGTGCCAGAGGGGGAAGGGCTATGATCATTTCCGTCATCAATCATTCGAACGGCGCGGTTTCCGACGAGAAGCTGCATCGGGTCATCCGCGCCATCAATCGGCAGATCGAGAAGGATTTCGAGCCCTATTGGAGCCTCGGCGCCACGCTGCGCCTCGAGGGCCGCAGCACCAAGAGGCCAAGCAAGCTGTCGCTGCCGGATCTGCGCGGCGATGCCATCCTCTATCTCTGGGACCAGGTCGAAAAGGACTTTCTCGGCTATCACGAAACGAATGCGCGCGGCATTCCCTATGGCTTCGTGTTCCTCGATGTCTCGGCGGCGGTGGAAGAGGATTGGAGCGTGACCATGTCGCACGAGGCGCTCGAGCTGATCGCCGATCCCGAGGTCAACCTGCTGGTGAAGGGTCCGCACCCGACCAAGCGGGGCCGCACGGTCTTTCACTGGTACGAGATGTCGGACGCGGTCCAGAGCGAGACGTACGAGGTCGATGGCGTGGAGGTTTCGAACTTCGTCCTGCCGCTCTATTTTACCGGCGGCGACGAGCATGGAGGGCGCAACGATTTTCTCGGCCGTTCCCACGGCGGCGAGGCGTTGAAATCGTTCGGCGTGAATCCGGGCGGCTATATCGGTTATTTCGATCCAAAGACCGGCAAGAACTACACCCATTACGGCCCCGATGATGACCTCGCCGCGATGCGACTGAAGGTGAAGAGCAAGGTGAAATCGGGCCGCCGTTCGGCCCGCTACCGGCGGTCGCTCGGAATGGCCGGGCGGCGGGCGTTATGAGGGGGCGATCAGGACAGTATTCTGCTGAATAGGATACCTGACGCTGCAAAGTTCAACAAATACTACTCAAATCTGAATCATTCTTTTACAGCACCTTAATTCGGTTCTGCTGAAATTAGTCTGAAAACCGACAAGTCTTCGCTCGATTGCGCCGTACGAAAGCGCAAGCGCGCGGAAGCAATCGGGACACAGCAGAGAGCCGAAGCCGAGTGGCACAGCGCGAACCCCTGATCTCCGAGACGGAGCCGACGCCGGCGTCGCGGACGGGTGAGGATTCGCACGTGCAGCCCACGGAAGGTGTGACGCGGCCGACCGTCGTTCGCCAGCCCGAGCCCGGCGAACGGATAGAGGTCGAAGTCAGATCCCAAATGGTGCTGCAGTTCGCGGTCGACTTCCACGATGCGGATGTGGAGCTGAGCGACGGCAAGATCGAAGTCAGGCTCGCGAATGGCGGCGTTCTCGTACTTTACGGCGAAGCGGTCGACCAGTTCCTGAGGGGCTCCGAAAACGCGCTGAATAAGGCCCTGTCGCCGACGGCCGGCTGGACCGACGTGCCGCAGATCTTCGAATGGATCGATATCCCGGTGTTGCCGCACCGCCGCGAGCTGCATACCGAGACGCCGGAATCGCATCATGCCGCCGCGGGCACGTTGTCGGACGCCGGATCGGACGACCAGATATCCTTCGATGACGCCACGCAAGGCCCTGCGGCGCATTGGCTGGAATTTGCAACCTTGGACCCGGGGCGGGTGAACCACACGCCGGTCGCAGTGGACGACGCCTACAGCATCGATGAAGACACGCCGCTGGTCATCGCCGCGCCCAATGCCTTGTCGAACGATTCAGACGCGGATGGCGATCCCCTCACCGCGGCTTTGTTGAGCGGCCCGGCGCACGGAAAGTTGACGTTCAACGGCGACGGCACCTTCACCTATCTCCCGGATGCCGACTATGCCGGCGCTGACAGCTTCACTTACAGCATCGCCGACGGCGCGGGCGGCAAATCGAGCGCAACGGTCGACATCGCCGTCGGTGCATTTGCCGACATACCGGGCCTGAAGGTCGCACCGGCATCGGGCGACGAAGACACCGCGATTGCGCTCTCTATCGATCCGGCTCTGGCGGACAAGGACGGATCCGAGAGCCTGGCCGTCCAGATCAGCGCCATCCCGCCCGGTGCGATACTGAGCGATGGCATCAACAGCTTCACCGCCACTGTTGGCAATACCAGCGTCGACGTGACGCTTTGGACCCTGTCGGCGCTTACCATCACGCCACCGGCAGACAGCGGCGCCGATTTCACGTTGACCGTGACCACCGTCAGCACCGAATCGAGCAACGGCGACACGGCCACCACCAGCACCGATCTGCCCGTCTCCGTGGCCGCCGCCGCAGATGCGCCAAGCCTCAGCGTCTCCGACGCCGCGGGCAAGGAAGACACCGCAATCGCGCTCGTCATCGACCCGGCGCTTGCGGATACCGACGGCTCTGAAAGCCTGACCGTTCAGATCAACGCCGTCCCGCTCGGCGCGATGCTGAGCGACGGCACCAACAGCTTCACCGCCACGGCGGGCAACACCAACGTCGATGTGACGCTTTGGAACCTACCGACGCTTACCATCACGCCGGCGGCGGACAGCGACGACGATTTCACCCTGACCGTGACCACCGTCAGCACCGAATCGAGCAACGGCGACACGGCCACCACCAGTGCCGATCTGCCGGTCTCCGTGGCCGCCGTCGCAGATGCGCCGGGCCTCAGCGTCTCCGACGCCGCGGGCAAGGAAGACACCGCAATTGCGCTCGCCATCGATCCGGCGCTTGCGGATACCGACGGCTCCGAGAGCCTGGCCGTTCAGGTCGGCGCCATTCCGGTCGGCGCAATCTTGAGCGACGGCACCAACAGCTTCACGGCGACGGTCGGCAATACAAAGGTCGACATTTCGGCCTGGACCCTCTCCGCTTTGACCATCACGCCGCCGGCCGACAGCGACGACGATTTCACGTTGACCGTGACCACCGTCAGCACCGAAACGAGCAACGGCGACACCGCCATCACCAATGCCGATCTGCCGGTTTCCGTGGCCGCCGTCGCAGATGCGCCGGGCCTCAGCGTCTCCGACGCCGCGGGCAAGGAAGACACCGCAATCGCGCTCGCCATCGATCCGGTGCTTGCGGACACCGACGGTTCCGAGATGCTCGTCGTACAGGTCGGTGCCATCCCGGTCGGCGCAATCTTGAGCGACGGCGCCAATAGCTTCACGTCGACGACCGGCAATACAAAGGTCGACATTTCGGCCTGGACCCTCTCCGCTTTGACGATCACGCCGCCGGCCGACAGCGATGAAGATTTCACGCTGACCGTCGCGGCCACCACCACCGAATCCGAGAATGGCGATAGCGCCATCACGACGGCCAGCGTCGTTGTCACGGTCGACGCGGTCGCCGACACCCCCACCTTGGACGTCAAGGACACGACGGGCGACCAGGATACCGCGATCGCCCTCAGCATCGACCCGGCGCTGGTCGATACCGATGGGTCCGAGAGTCTGACTATCGAAATCGCCGCCATTCCGATCGGCGCGACCTTGAGTGACGGGACCAACAGCTTCACGGCTACGCTCGGCGATAACAGCGTCGAGATCTCGACCTGGATGCTTTCGGCGCTGACCATCACGCCGCCCTCCGGCAGCGCCGATGATTTCACACTTACGATCACTGCCGCCGGCATAGAGGGCGCCAATGGCGGCCTCGCCCTCAACACGGCGAACCTCACCGTCACTGTGCTGCCGCCGCTCTTTACCGCTGGCAACGACACGCTCGATTTCGCCGAGGTCAGCAAGGGAACCTATATCGCCGGCAGCCAGTACGATGCGCTGGCCGGCAACGATACGATCATCCTGCCCAGCGACGCCGCGGCGGCGATCGCGGCCGGATTCGATCTGACCAAAGCCTTGCACGGTGGTGATGGCGACGATGTGATCGTCGGCAGCACCCTCGATGACACGCTCTACGGCGACAACGACAACGACGTCATCAAGGGCGGCACCGGCAACGACGCTCTGGATGGCGGCGCGGGAACCGATACCGTCGATTACAGCGCAGCGTCGGGCGGCGTCACCATCGACTTGGCCACCGGCATCGTGACCGGCGCCGACGGCAAGGACACCTTGTCCAACTTCGAGGCCATTATCGGTTCGGCCTTCGCAGATACGGTCACCGGCCTCGCCGGCGGCACGATCGACCTGGGCAGCGGAACGGACAGCGTGACCCTCGCCAATAGCGGCGGCGGCGTGACGATATCCAATACCGAGAGTGTCACCGGCGGAACCGGCGCAGATAGCGTGACCCTTGCCACCGCGCTTACCGGCACCATCAACCTCAATGGTGGCGCGGACAGCCTAGCGCTCTCCTCCGCCGGCAACAACACCGTCACCATCTCCAACACCGAGACGATCACGGGCGGAAGCCAGGACGACAAGATCACGCTCGCCACCATCGTGACGGCCGGCGTCATCGACCTCGGCGGCGGGACCGACACGCTGAAGCTGGCCAACGGCACCAACGGCGCCACGGTTTCGAATGCCGAAACCATCAACGGCGGCACCGGCGCGGATACGATCACGCTCGGAGGCGCCCTCGCCTCCGGTGCCGTCGATCTGGCAGCCGGCACCGACAAGCTGGCCCTGTCTTCCGCCGGCAACAACGCGCTCACGGTATCGAACACCGAAACCGTCACCGGCGGCAGCCTCGATGATTCCGTGACGATCGCCACCGCTCTGACCTCCGGCATCGTCGACCTTGGCGCGGGCATCGACACGCTGACACTGGCGAACGCCACCAACAGCGTGACCGTGACGAACGTCGAAACCGTCACCGGCGGCAGCGGCACGGACACCATCACGCTGGGCAATGCCACCAATACGACGACACTGTCCAACGTCGAGGCTGTCACCGGCGGCACCGGCGCGGATTCCGTTACGCTGGCGACGGCCTTTGCCGGCACCATCAACCTCAACGGCGGCACGGACAGCCTGACGCTCTCCTCCGCCGGCGCCAATATGGTCACCGTCTCGAACACGGAGACGGTCACCGGCGGTAGTCAGGACGACAAGATCACCTTGGGTGCCGCCATCACCGCCGGGATCATCGACCTCGCAGGCGGGACCGACACACTGCAGCTCGCCAACGGCACCAACAGCCTCAAGGTATCGAACACCGAGACCATCACCGGCGGCACCGGCGCGGATACCGTCACCCTCGGCAGCGCCTGGACCGGCGGCATCGACCTTGCAGGCGGCACCGACACCTTGATCTTGTCGTCCGTCGGCAACAACACGCTGAGCGCGACCAATATCGAGAACATCACCGGCGGTACTCTCGACGACACCGTCACGATGAACACGGCGGTCGCGGCCGGAACCATCAATCTCGGCGCCGGCACCGATCAGCTGACTTTGTCGTCGGCCGGCAACAATACCGTCACGGTCTCGAACGTCGAAACCGTGACTGGCGGCTCTCTGGTCGACAAGATCACCTTGGGCGCGGCGCAGCTTGCCGGCGCGATCGACCTCGGCGCCGGCGCCGATACCCTCACGCTGGCGGCCGGCACCAACAGTGTCACTGTGTCCAATATCGAGACGATCACCGGCGGCACCGGCGCGGATGCCGTCACGGTCGCCACGGCACTCACCGGCACGGTCAACCTGAACGGCGGCACCGACATCCTTATCCTCTCATCCGATGGCGACAATACGGTGAGCGTGTCGAACACCGAGAAAGTCACCGGCGGCAGCCTGGACGACAAGATCACGATCACCACCGCTTTGACCGCGGGTGTTGTCGATCTTGGAACCGGGACCGATACCTTGACCCTGGCTAACGCCACCAACAGCGTCACGGTGTCGAATACCGAGACGATCACCGGTGGCACCGGCAACGACGCCGTCACTCTCGGCGCCGCCCTGGCCGCTGGCACGATCAATCTGGCCGCCGGTACCGACACGCTGACCCTGTCGTCGAGCGGCAACAACGTGCTGACCGTCTCGAATGCCGAGACCATCACCGGCGGCGGCCTCGACGATACCATCACGCTCGGTGCCGCTCAGGCCTCCGGCACCATCAATCTGGGCGCAGGCGCCGACGCGTTGACCCTGTCATCGGCCGGCAACAACACGCTGACGGTCTCGAATGTCGAAACCGTGACTGGCGGCAACCTCGACGACAAGATCACGTTGGGCGCGGCGCTGGTGGGCGGCACGGTCGACCTTGGCACCGGCGCCGATACTCTCACGCTGGCCGCCGGCACCAACAGCGTCGCGATCTCGAACACCGAGACGATCACGGGCGGCACCGGCGCAGATACCGTCGTCCTCGCCACCGCCATCACCGGCGGCACCGTCAACCTCAATGCCGGCACCGACAGCCTGACCCTGTCCTCCACCGGCAACAACACACTCACGATCTCCAATGTTGAGACCGTGACCGGCGGCAGCCTGGACGACAAGGTCACGTTCGGCGCGGCGCTGGCGAGCGGCACCATCGACCTCGGCGCGGGAACCGACAGCCTGACCCTCTTCAACGGCACCAACAGCGTCACGGTCACCAACACCGAGAGCGTGGCCGGCGGCACCGGCGCGGATACCGTAACGCTTGGCAACGCCTGGACCGCCGGCGCGATCGATCTCGGCGCCGGCGCCGACAAGCTCACTTTGTCCTCCGCCGGCAGCAATACGCTGACCGCCTCCAACACCGAGACGATTGTTGGCGGCTCGCTCGATGACGCCGTCACCCTCGGCGCGGCTCAGGCCTCCGGAACAATCACCCTCGGCGCCGGCACCGACAGCCTGACCCTCTCTTCCGCCGGCCCCAACACCCTGACGGTGTCGGGCAGCGAGACCATCACAGGCGGCACCGGCGCGGACATCATCACGCTGAGCGCCGCCCAGGTCGGCGGATCCATCGATCTTGTCGGCGGCGCGGACAAGCTGACGCTGGCCAACGGCACCAACAGCATCACCGTCGCGAACGTCGAAACCATCACGGGCGGCACCGGCGCGGACACGGTCGCGCTCGCCACCGCCATCGTCTCCGGAATCATCAACCTCAACGGCGGAACCGACAAGCTCACCTTGTCCTCGGACGGCGGCAACTCGGTCACGGTGACGAATACCGAAACCATCATCGGCGGCAGCCAGGACGATGCCATCACGCTGGGAACGGCCCTGGCGGCCACTACCATTATCAACGGCGGCGCGGGCCCCGACAGCCTGACCTTGTTCGCTGCGGCTCACACCGTCACGCTGACCAATGTGAGCAACATCGAGACCGTCAATATCCAGGCTGGCTTCAACGACAACCTGACCCTGGTGAACGGCAACGTGGCGGCGGGCGCCCAACTCGCCATCAACGGCGCCAGCCTCGGGGCCGGCAATACGCTGACGGTCAACGGCGCTGCCGAGCTGGACGGCAACCTGACCCTGATCGGCGGCGCAGGCAAGGACACGCTGACCGGCGGCGGCGGGAACGATACGCTGGTGGGCGGAGACGGCAATGACGCGCTGACCGGCGGCAACGGCAACGACGTGCTGCGTGGCGGCGGCGGCCTCGACGCTTTGGTGGGCGGTGCCGGCAGCGATACCTTCGACTACGATCTCATCACCGATGCCGGCGCGACCGGCGACACCATCACCGGATTCGTCAAAGGCGCCGGCGGCGACGTGCTGGATATATCCGACCTGCTGGACACCTTGCCCGGCTATGACGGGTCGAACGCCTTCGCCGACGGCTACGTGCAGTTCAGCATCTCCGGCGCCAATACCATCGTCAAAGTGGACGCGGATGGCGGCGGCGACAATTACCAGACCCTCGCCACGCTCACCAGCGTGCTGCTGACCGAGAGCGACACCGACAACTACATCATCTGACCGGATCGGCGCGATGGGCCGGCGCCGGTTCTCTTGGCGACTGAGAATCTCCAGCGGCCCGGAGACGGGCGAGGTCGACCGGGCGACGATGCATGCCCTCTAATGTATAAGGCAGTTTTAATTAAGTAGACCTGGCTGCAGCCGCACCCCTAGGTTTGAGAATATCCGGAGGGGAGAGTTGGAAATGGCCATGCTGCAAAGCAGACCCTGGGTTCCCGAGGCGTCGGAGCGCTACATCCAATCCCTGGCCGAGCGCGTCGCCGGCCGGAGCGCGGACGAGATCGAGCACGACCTTCTCGCCTATGTCGCGGAGAACCGCGCGATCCACGAACGCGACTGCGTCAACCTCAACCCTGCCACCAACGCCATGAACCCGAAGGCGGAGGCGCTGCTCTCCGCGGGCATCGGCTCGCGCCCCTCGCTCGGCTATCCTGGCGACAAATACGAGATGGGGCTGGAGGGGATCGAGAAGATCGAGGTGCTGGCGGCCGAGCTGGCGGCGGAAATCTTCGGCGCGCGTTTTGCCGAGATCCGCGTCGGATCCGGTGCGCTCGCCAACCTCTATGTCTTCATGATGGCGGCCAAGCCGGGCGACGCCATCATCGCACCGCCGCCGGCGATCGGCGGCCACGTCACGCATCATGGTCCCGGCGCTGCCGGCTTCTATGGCATCGTCACTCATCCCGCACCGATCGATCCGATGAACTACACGATCGATGTCGACGCCTTGCGCGCCGATGCACGGCGGCTGCGACCGAAGCTCATCACCATCGGTGGGAGCCTCAACCTTTTTCCACATCCGATCCGGGAGATTCGCACAATCGCGGATGAGATCGGCGCGCTGGTTCTGTTCGACGCGGCGCACATGTCAGGCATGATCGCCGGCCGCGCCTGGCAGCAGCCGCTCGCGGAAGGTGCGCATGTCATGACCATGAGCACTTATAAGAGTCTCGGCGGTCCGCCTTCCGGCCTCATCGTCACCAACGATGCCGGGATCGCGCAGCGCCTCGACGCCATCGCCTATCCCGGACTCACCGCTAATTTCGATGCCGCAAAATCCGCGGCCCTCGCCATGACTCTGCTTGATTGGAAGGCACACGGCCGGACTTATGCCTCGGAAATGGGCGCAACTGCCAAGGCGTTGGGAGAGGCGCTGATAGAACGCGGCGTTTCTGTCTATGCGCACGAGCGCGGCATCACCCGCTCCCACCAGTTCGCGATCGAAGCGAACGCCTATGGAGGCGGCCAGGCAGCGGCGAAGATGCTGCGACAAGCGAACATCCTCACCTGCGGCATCGGCCTGCCGATCGCGCCGGTCGAAGGCGACGTGAACGGCCTCAGGATGGGCACGCCGGAGATCGTGCGCTGGGGAATGGGTGTTGCCGATATGCCCGAGCTTGCAGGCTATATTGCCGAGGCGCTGTCCGGTGGCCGCGCATCACGATCCGTCGCCGTGGATGTCACCAACTTCCGACGGCGATTTTCGACATTGCACTTCGTGCGCTGAAAAAAACCAGCGACTCGCGTGTCGCCGCAATCTCGCGTGTGATTATCGTCCCCGAAGACCGGCATCTCCGCATCGCAGTGGAAGGTTCGCGATGATTTGGAATCGCATCCTTCCACATCGACACAGAGTGGCGTGAGTTTTGGGTCTCGACCTATGTCAAATCGCTGACATGTCACCGTGCCCTCTGGTCTGAATTTTTGGCTCATGGCATTGCAACAGTTCGTCACAGATTTTGTTGACGACACACGCGCGGATTTGAATCCGCGTGGGGGGCAGAGTGTGTCTGCACTACTTTTCAAGAGGGCAAAGCCATGACAATTGAGGGAACGCTATTGTCGCGTGACGAACGCGTGTCTGATCTCGCGACCGATATGGATGAGGCAAGCGAGACGGACCTGGACGTTGCAACCGTGCAACTGACTGCGGCCCAAGCGGCGCGCGTGGAACTGCCGCAAGGACAGCGCGTGATCGTTGTGCCTGTAATACCGGGCGAAACGGTGGAGTTGCCGACCGACACCGAGCAGGGCCTGCTGGCGGAGATTGGGCCGCAAGGCAATCTGGCCTTCGTCCTCGACGGCCGCACCATCATTCTTCAGGGCTATATCGACGCCAACGAGCAGTCGCCGGTCACGATCGTCACGAACGACGGCGATCGCGTGGATGTCGCGGCGGTGATTGCGGAGACAGATCCGTCCCTCGATATCCAGACAGCGGCGGGCCCGGCCGCGGGTTCGCAGGGCGGCAACGCGACCGGCAGCGGCATCTTCGTTCCGTTCCCCGTCGACGGTGGGCCCGGCGGCTTCGACGCTGCGGGCATTTTGGGCGGCACTGCGCTGCAGTACAAGCTGATCACCGACCAGAACAAGACTTTCGACGACGACGATCTTCTTGAATTCGGCGCCAAGAACTCGCTTCCAGAAGCCAACCACGATTCAGCGACCGTAACGCAAGCGATCGCCACCAACTTTCAACTGATGCTGGTGATCGACGTCTCCGGCTCCATGGCGCAATCGGTCACCCGTGCCGACGGCACAGTGACGACACGCATGGAGCTGCAGAAGGCGGCCGTGATCTCCATGCTGGAATCCTACGCGGCGGCGGCTACCGGCTTCGTCAACATCAAGATGGTGCAGTTCAGCGACAACGCCTCTTTCTTCGGCAACACGAATGCGTCCACCTTTGTCGACATTACCGATCCGGCGAGCCTGGCAGCGATCATCGCCGCGATCGGCGGCCTCAGCCCCCAGGACAACACCGACTACGACACCGCGCTCGCGACGGCGCAGACCGGCATCATGGACGCATCCTGGGTCAACACGACGGTAGATACCAAGGGCCTCGTCTATTTCTTCTCGGACGGCGTCCCCGTCAACGACACCGATGGCAAGAGCTCCTATCCCGGTGGCAACAAGAAAAATGCGCTCGACCAGCTCGAGGAGAATGCCTGGGAAGGCCGCAACCCGGTCGCCGACTTTCCGACCGGCTTGGCCCAAAAAGGCGTCGTGTCGATCGCCGTCGGCCTCGGCGCCGACGTCGCCGGCAACCCGAACGCGTTGGATCAACTGGGCAAGGTTGCCTACTACAACGAGACCTTTCCCGACCAGTCGGTGATCGTGGTCAATGACAACGAGTTGGCGGCGGAGATCATCCAGACCGTCCCGGCGACAGTCACCGGCAACGTCCTGACCAATGACGACCCTGGTGCCGACGGCTATGGCGATCCGCGCATCATCGCTGTCAGCGCCATCATCGACGCCGACACGACCTCGCAACTCGTGACGGACACCGCCACAGGCTACAAGGTGGAAACCAACAACGGCGTCCTCGTGCTCGATGAGACGACCGGCGAGTTCAGCTATACCGCCGCGCCGGGCAGCGGCGGCCACACCGATACCTTCACCTACACCATCCAGGATGGATTCCTCAGCGACACCGACAGCGCGACGCTGACGGTCACCATCGCCCCTCCGACCATGGTCCACGGAACCGCGCCGTTCAATGGCACCTCCGGCAACGAGTTCATCATCGGCGACGATGCCGACAACGTCATCAACGCGGCGGCCGGCACCGATTCGGTGCAGGGCGGCTTTGGTAACGACCTTCTCGATGGCGGCGCTGGCAATGATGCGCTCTATGGCCAGGAAGGCATGGATACCCTCAACGGCAGCGACGGCAACGACGTGCTGCTGGGGGGCACCGGCGATGACGTGGTCAACGGCGGCGCTGGCATCGATGGCCTCAACGGCGGCTCCGGCAACGACATCCTGGACGGCGGCGATGACAGCGAGGCGGATGTCCTCAACGGCGCGGTCGGAGAAGACACGCTGATCTGGCGCGGCCTGGAAGACACCTACAACGGCGGCGGGGACACGTTCAGGGCCACGACCGGCGCCCCCGGCGATATCCTCGATGCCAGCAATGCAACCAGCATCGATTTCACCACCATCGACGATGCCAAGATCCAGGATATCGAGACGGTGCGTTTGAATGGAGGAGCGGGCACCGCGATCACGCTCGACGCCAACGATGTCGTCAATGACTTCGAGGGCGGCCTCTTCAATCCCACCGGCGCCGGCAGCGGCGGCGACTACGGCACCGCACCGGTGATGCGGGTCGATGGCGACAACGGCGACACGGTCGATCTCTCGGGCGGCGGCTGGTCCGAGGCAACCGGGGCCGGCGGGTTCGGGTTCCCCGCCAGCTACACGCTCTATGTCCATGAAGCCAGCGGCGCCTCGCCGGGCGCGAACGAGGATGCCTATATCCTGGTGCAGAACGGGGTGAACGTCACCGGTCTCTAGGCGCGGTAGCTCCTTCCTCCCGGCCGGCGTATGCTGGCCGGGAGGGCGACCGTCGGGGTCGCCGGATCGGCGGTCGGTGTGCGCCTGCTGAATAGGCTTGCGATCATCGCCTTGAGCTGCGTGCTCCTTCCCAGCGAGGACGCAGCCGCGGCGGAGCTTGTCACCGACGTCAATATCGTCACGGCGCTCGACATCTCGGATTCGATCGACTCGCAAGGCGCGGCGATCGAGATCGATGGCATGGCCCGGGCCATCGGCGCGCCGGAAGTCATCCGGGCGATTCAAAGCGGACGGCATCGCAGGATCGGGTTCGCCGTGTTTGCCTGGCGCGACGGCGCCTATCCGGAGCTCGTCTCCTGGACCATCATCGCGACGGCGGAGGATGCCCGCACGGTCGCCGGCGGGCTGCAATCCGGCTTTCAGGCCTTCGCGGCGGCGGATCCGCCGGCGCCTGCCTTGTCGCCGCACATGACCGATCTTTCCGGCGCGATCGATCACGCCGCCATCCTGCTTCTGACCGCGCCCTATGTCGCGGGCCGCTCCGTGATCAATGTGATCGGGAACGGCTGGGACAATGTCGGGGAGGGTCCGCGGCGGGCGCGCGACCGTTTCACCGCCAGGGGCGGCACCATCAACGGCGTGATTCTGGGTTTCGATCCCGTCCTGATGGGCTACTACCGCAGCACCGTCATCGGCGGGCCCGGCTCATTCCTGCTGTCGATCGACGACCAGGCCGCGATGGCCGAGGTGCTGGCGCGCAAGTTCCTCTACGACATCTCCTTGCGCGGCGGGGTCGGCGACCTTGCCGCGCTACCCGGCCGATGAACAATCATGCGGCCTTTCGAGCGCTGACGATGTGCGCCGGCCCATCGAACACCACTTGGCCGTCGGATTTGGCGTAAGGCAGCAGCGCCGTTGCCGCCTCGCGCTGCAGCAGCCGGTATTGGTCATCGTCGATCAGGTCGGCGAGCGTCCAGCCCTTCACGTCGGTACGCACCCAGGCTTCGATCGAGGGGAAGCGCGCCTTGCCGACCTCCGTGCGGATTTCAATGTCCGCGATGCCGGCCTCGCCGAACAAGGCACGCAACGCTCCGCGGTCCCCCAATGAGAATGGCGCGTGCAGCTCGCTGGCGATGCGCTGGCCGAACAGCCGTTGCAGAAGCGCCGCCATCGCGGCATAACCGGGGCTGGTCTCCAGCGCATCCCACACCGCCACCGCCATCCTGCCGCCCGGCTTCAGGACACGTCCCATCTCGCGCAGCGCCTTGGCCCTGTCCTCGAAGAACATCAGGCTGAACTGGCTGACGACCGCATCGAAGCCGCGATCCGGGAACGGCAGCGATTCGGCAAGCCCCGCTTTCCATGTCACCGCCGGCGCCTTGCGCTGCGCCACTGCCAGCATCCCTTCGTTGCGGTCGAGCCCGACGACCGCCCCGTCCGGCGCCACCCGCTTTGCCGCCTCGCGCGCCAGAACACCGGTTCCACAGGCAACGTCCAGCACCCGTTGACCAGTCGCGAGCCGCGCCGCATCGGCCAAGCGCGGCGCCCATTCCTGGAACAGAGCTGGCACGAAGAATTCCTCGTAGATATCCGCCACGCTCCGCGTGACCTGGCCTTTGAGCGTATCCTCCATCGACGCCTCCTTTGTGGCAGCACTGGCGATTGTCTTGCCGGCCCACAGAGGACCGGCGATGCAGATTCCGCCGTTCTGTGCAAAAACCGCCGACATTCGCCCCGATGGGGCTAGAATGGCGGCTGATGAGACAGCGCAATCGAAGATCAGGCCCGCCCGCGACGAGGGCGGCGCAATCGATGCCGTCCTGCCGGGTGATCTGGTGCGCGCCCTCGGCTGGCTGCGCCGGCGGCTCGATGAGCCGGTTCAGCTCGATGTGCTGGCGCAAGTCGCGGGCGTCAGGCCACGCACGCTCGAAACTCACTTCCGCACTTTCCTCGGCACCACCCCGCTCGGCTGGGTGCGCAAGATGCGATTGCATAACGCCAGGCGATCGCTGCTCGCCTCCCGCGATCAAAGCGTCACCGACGCCGCGCTGGCGAACGGGTTCAGCCAGCTCGGCCGCTTCGCCGCCCATTATCGGGCGGAGTTCGGCGAATTGCCGTCGAAGACCCTGCAACGCGTGCGCGCCGCCGAACCTGAGGTCGACGACGAGGCGCTGAGACTTACTTGGCGCGCCTTGTCGGCCGCGCTGCATGTCGCGCCCCGCGATTGCGAGGCTGCGCTGGAAGAGCTCGACCAGGCCCAAACGCGAGCACCCAAATTTGGACTGGCGAAGGCACTTGCCGCCTGGTGCTGGGGCCAGCGCGCGGCGCAGCACTTCAGCGCGACGCCGGAAGCAGATCGTGCCCAGGCTCGGCAGCTCGCCCAGGAAGCGGAGGCTCTCGCACCCGACAATGCCCTGGCGCTGACCTGGTGCAGTGGCGCGCTCGTCCTGGTGCATCAAGTCGAAGCCGCGGACCGTCTGATCGAGCGCGCCTTGGCGATCGATCCCTATTCGCCGCTCGCTATCACCTGGCGCGCCTGGCTGTCCGCTTATCAGGGCAATAGCGCGGCCGCTATGCGTGGACTTAGGATGTTGATGCCGTTCGATGCCTTGCGCCATACCGCCTTCATCGGCATGGGCTGCGCACATTTCGCGGCCGGCCGCTACGAGCGTGCCGCAATCTGGGCGAAGAGCGGCGTCGAGGCATTTCCAGCCGCCTTCTGGGGCGAGCGCATCGTGATCGCCGGTGCGGTCCATGCCGGCGCGCGCGCCGAAGCGCGCCGCCGTGCAAGAGCGCTGCTGCGCAAGGACCCAAATCTGACCGTCGCGGTCGCCAGCGCGGCCTGGCCATTCCGGCCGGGTTTCATGGAGCAGCTCGCCGACGGACTTACCGCCGCCGGGATCCCGCGGGCCTGAAGATCATTATTTCGGCGGGGGCGCTACCCGCCAGATCACGTTGCCGACATCGTCGGCGACCAGCAGCGCGCCTGTGTGGTCGATGACCACGCCTACCGGCCGGCCGAACGCATCGCCATCCGCGCTGAGAAATCCGGTCAGGACATCGACCGGCATGTCGGAGGGATGGCCGTCCTTGAACGGCACGAAGATCACTTTGTAGCCGCTCGGCGGATCGCGATTCCAGGATCCGTGCTGGCCGATGAAAGCGCCGTCTCTCAAGCTCTCCGGCAGCAAGGTGCCTGCGGAGAAGGCAAGGCCGAGCGCGGCCGTATGATTACCGAGCGCGTAATCGGGCACGATCGCCTTCGCCACCAGCTGCGGCTGCTGCGGCTCGACCCGCGTATCGACATGCTGGCCGTAATAGGAGTAGGGCCAGCCATAGAAGCCACCATCCTGCACCGCCGTCATGTAGTCCGGCACCAGGTCGCTGCCGAGCTCGTCGCGCTCATTCACCACGGTCCAGAGCGCGCCGGTCTCCTTTTGCCATGCCATGCCGTTGGGGTTGCGCAGGCCGGACGCGAAGACTCGGCTCTTGCGGGTGACCAGGTCGATTTCGAAGATGCAGGCGCGCTGGTATTCGCGGTCGAGTCCGTTCTCGCCGACATTGGAATTGGAGCCGACGGTCGCATAGAGGCGCTTGCCGTCCGCGCTTGCGACCAGGTTCTTGGTCCAATGGTGATTGAGTTGGCCGGCGGGCAGATCGACGATCTTCTCGCCCTCCGTGGCGATCTCAGTCTCGCCCTCCTCGTAGGGAAAACGCAGGATCGCATCGGTGTTGGCCACATAGAAATCCTCGCCGATGAGCGCCATGCCGAACGGCGAGTTGAGGTCCTTCAGGAAGATCGTGCGCGTCTCCGCAATTCCATCGCCGTCAGAATCGCGCAGCAGCGTGATGCGGTTGGCGCTGGGGACCGCCGCGCCGACGCGGCCGAGCACCAGCCCCGCGATCCAGCCCATGACGCCGCTATCCTCCTCTTCGCGCGGCGGGGCGTTGGTCTCCGCCACCAGCACGTCGCCGTTCGGCAGCACATAAAGCCAACGCGGGTGATCGAGCCCGGTCGCCAGGGCGTTGACCGCGAGCCCCTCGGCCGGAACCGGCATGCCACCGTCGGGCCAGCCGATCGCCGGCGCGATATCGACGGTCGGGATCATGGTCTCGTTCGGCTCCGGCAGGGTCGGGTTCGGCCCGATGCCCGCCTCGGCCGGCAATTTCGCGGACTCGCCGCAGGCCGCGAGCAGGACGAGCAAAAACGCCAGGGTGAGCGGCCTTAATTCATGCATTGTTGCAGAACGCCATTGCGATGCCCCGGTTCCGCCACCGCCCGTCACAGCTTTTTGGCCATGCGTGCGAGCGGTACGGGGGCGCCGCCGCGGTCGTCGGTGAATCGCTCGACCGGCTGGTAGCCGCAGGCGAGGTAAAGCGGCATGCCGGCCATGGTCGCGACTAGCTCGGCACGGGTGAAGCCCTCGGCCCGCGCCGCTTCCTCACAGCGGGCCAGAATCAGGCGCCCGACCCCGCGCCTGGTGAACGAAGGGTGGGTGTACATCGCCCGCACCCGCGCGGCGTCCTTGGCCGGGTCGAGCAGCGCGGGGTCGCGCCCCGGCGAGACATCGCCGCCATACATGGTGGCGCGGCGGCTCCAGCCCCCGCACCCGGCCAGCGCTCCGTCTCCCTCCACCACGAAATAGGTGCCGTCGCGGACGAGCTGCGTGTCGAGCCCCATGATGGCGCGGCTGGATGCGATCTCCGCCGCGTTCAGGAACGGCTTCAGCAATTCGGCGATCGCCAGCTCCATCAGCGCATGCAGCGCCGCCAGCTCGTCGAGCCGCGCGGTGCGAACTTGCAGGCTTTTGTCCGTCATTGTCGGCCTTTTCGACCCTCACGCAAAAATGGCTGGGTGGCGACGCAGCGCGAAACCTATACACCGGCGCCACGCCAAGAGACTGCCCCGTCTCTTCTCTCATTTTAACGCGATCTTAAGCGCGCGGATCAAGACTCCATGGAACGCTTTCACCAGGCTGCATCGCAACCATCTGCACGACCCACGAGGGAGTATGGCCCCGACCATCGCCGATCGCCTGCGAGAGGAACGAGACCGGTTCGTCGGCTTCGCGTTCGCCAATGCTGATTTGCTGCTGGAGTTGGACAGCGGCAGCCAGGTTCTGTGGGTTGGCGGCGCGGTGAAATCGATCCTGGATGTCGAAGCGGACGCGCTGATTGGCAAGCCTTTTACTAAAATTCTCGCGGATCAGGATTCGGTTTTGCTGACGGCGTCGCTGCGTGGCCTTGGCCCGGGCCAGCGCCGGCGCGGCCTGCGGCTGGCCCTGCACAAGAACGAGTCCGAGCCGGATTTGCAACGTACGGTCGAGGCTTGTATCTATCGCGCCTTCGATAAATCGGACGAACGTTTCTTCCTCTCGATCATACGTGCCCAGATTACCGCCGCTCAGCAAGGCGCACCGCGCCAGCGCGATCGCGTGACTGGCCTGCTCGAAGCGGTCGAGTTCACCCAAGCGGCGACCGATGCCGTGAAGCTGGCCCGCCAGTCGGGCAAGACCGCGTGCCTCACCCTGATCGAGATCTGCGGCGAGGCCGAACTGAAGAACATGCTGGGGGCGGAGCGGTCCGAGGCCCTGCTGGGCGAGATCGGCGCGCAACTGAAGCTGCATGCCATCGACCATGATTCCGCCGGCCGGGTCGCCGACGGCAAGTTCAGCGTCACGCACCTGGAAAGCGAAAGCCCGGACGCCATCACCGATGCCATCGCCAAAGCGGGCGAGAACTATAATCTCGACGAGAAGGCGCTGAAGCTCCACGAAACGACCGTCCGCTTTCACGGCAATTCGCTGGCGGAGGAGGATGTCGATGGCATCCTCACCTACATCGTCGGCAAGTTCACGGCCGAAGGCACGGCCGGCATGGATTCCGGCACAGCCGACGAATATCTGCGCAAGAAGACGGCGGAGATCCTGACCCGCGTCGTTTCGATGCGCGACCTCATCCACGAGCAGAAGATCAATCTCCACTACCAGCCGATCGTCAGCCTGGTGGACCGCTATCAGCATCATTACGAAGTGCTGCTGCGCCTGCCGAACGGCCGCTCGCCGTTCGAGGACGTGAAGTTCGCCGAAGAGATCAACATCGTCCACGAGCTGGACCTGGCCGTCACCAACGGCGCCATCCGCCGCATCATGGAAGCGACGGCCAAGAAGCATCATCTGTCGCTGGCCGTGAACATGTCGGCCAAGTCGCTGCTGAACGACAGCTTCATCGCGATGTTCGAGCGCGTGACCGAGCGCCTGGGCGAGGACCGCAAGAAGCTGATGGTGGAAGTGACGGAATCGGCGAAGCTGGAGGATCTGGCGCGCGCCGCCAAGGCGGTCGACCGCCTGCGCGCGCGCGGCCACGCCGTCTGCCTCGATGATTTCGGCGCCGGCGCCTCCTCCCTGCCCTATCTGCAGCAGCTCACCGTCGATCTGGTGAAGATCGATGGCGTCTATATCCGCAACATCCACGCTTCCCTGCGCGAGCGCGCGATCGTGGAAGGCGTGCTCACCACTTGCAAATGCCTCGGCATCCGCACAGTGGCCGAGATGGTCGAGAAAGAGGACCAGCATCGCATCCTGCTCGATCTCGGGGTCGATCTGGGCCAGGGCTGGCTCTATGGCCGCCCGGCGGCCGAGATTCCGCCGCCGGCGCCCGCCCGGTTCGGCAAGCGCATGGGCGCCAAGGAAGCCTGGGGCTGACACGGCGCCCCTGCCACCGCACACTCCCACCGCACACCCTCTGGCACAGCACGCTGAATTAAGCGAAATGGCTACACGTCCTGCTGGAACAAGTTGACTCGCGCTGACGCCAAGCGCCAGACTTCCTCGCCATTCCGAAAAAGCACTGAACGCCTTCCCGAAACCCGGCACCCATTGCCGGGCCCTGGAGCATGGGGGAACAGGCATGACGAACGGCAATGATTCCAAAAGCTGGATTCCGTTTCGCCCATCGCGCGACGATCTCGCGCGCCTCGCGGCGGAGGTGGCTGCGATCCCCGATCTGCAAGCGACCCTGGTCGAGAACCATCCGCACCTGAAGGTCCGCGACCGCGTCGCCCATCAATATCAGATCGCTGGCGGTCGCGTGACCTTGAAGGTCGCGGCGCAGTTGCCAGAGGCGCTCAACGGCCTCGGCCTGTTCCAGCCGAATGCCGAGCATATCGGGATCGGCCGCGTCTCCACCGGCCTCGGCTGCCCGCATGCGGAGACCGATCCCGATTTCCTCGGCCTGATGCTGGCCTTCCAGACCCCGGCCGGCCGGCGCGTCGATTTCCTTGCCATCAACGATCCGACCTCGCCGACCGACACGCACCGCGACTTCATGACCCTGCTGGCGGCGACCGCGGCGGCGGCCGGTGCGAAATCGCCGTTCGGCAGCGGTGACAGCGAGCCGGGCCTGGCGGCTCTGATCGCCTCCAACGTCACCCTCGTCAAATTCCTGGTGGAGAAGCTGGGCGGCCATGGCGGCGCGATCGCGGCGCATGTGGTCAGGCAGACCGCGCGCACCGCACGCTCGAGCAGCGCCTACCAGAGCTATTGGACCGGCATCGTCGAAGCGAGCGGGACGGCGGGCAAGTTCGTGATCGCGCCGACGCTCGCCGACCAGAACCCGCACCGGTCGTTCGGTGCCGGCCCGCGGCACTTGACGGTGGACTGGCGCGCGCGCCAGGCGCGCGACGACGTGACGTTCGATCTCTATTGGATTCCCTTCATCGATCAGGAGACCAGCTCGACCGTCGCACTGACCAAGGCCTGGGGCGAGCAGCGGCAGCGCGTCGGCCACATCGCGTTCCCCAGGCAGGATGCCAACGACAAGGATGCCGCCCTGTGGGCGATCCTGGCCGACGAGATGGGCGCCAATGCCGGAAACTGGATCAGCGACAGCGCCGGCAGCATCGCGGAGCCTGCGACGGAATTCACCGCAGCGCGCAAGATCGCCTACCGCAAAAGCCAGGATGGCCGCAACGCGCTGCCGGAAGAGCGCTATGCGCAGGTATTCCAGACCGGTGCGATCGACGAGGATTTGGCCGCCGAGCTGCGCGCGCGTCGCGCGCGCAAGGCTGCTGCCGGCCACACCAGTGCGGCGCAATAGCGTGCGCAGCGCGCCTGGATCGCATGTTGTCGAATTGTCATCGGTCCCGACGCACACGCGTTGAGGTTTTTCCTCGCACCCAATTCTACAATTGGATTTTTCCAGAATGGGACTTTTCCAAAACTGGAGTTTTCCAGAATTGCAAAGATTGTTGCGGCCATGGGACACAGCCACTATCGTCGCCATCGACGCGCTCGCCCCCGGCATTGAACGAAGCGCTCATCGGAGGATGAATGGCAGCGGTCGAGATTCGCAACGTGCGCAAGGCGTTTGGGGGAACGCAGATACTGCACGGTGTATCGGTCGATATCGCGGACGGTGAATTCGTCATCCTGGTCGGACCGTCCGGCTGCGGGAAATCAACGCTGCTCCGCATGATCGCCGGGCTCGAGAGCATCACCGGCGGCGAGATCCGCATCGCCGAGCGCGTCGTCAATGATGTCCCTCCGAAGGAGAGGGACATCGCGATGGTGTTCCAGAACTACGCGCTCTATCCGCACATGACCGTCGGGGACAATATGGGCTTCTCCCTGAAACTGCGGAATGCGCCCGCCAAGGAAATCGCGGAACGCGTCAACCGTGCGGCTTCGATCCTTGGCCTCACCACTTATCTCGACCGCTATCCCCGCCAGCTTTCCGGCGGGCAGCGGCAGCGCGTCGCGATGGGACGCGCCATCGTGCGCGATCCGCAGGTCTTCCTGTTCGACGAGCCGCTGTCCAACCTCGATGCCAAGCTGCGCGTCGCGATGCGCGCCGAGGTGAAGGAGCTGCACCAGCGCCTAAAGACCACCACCGTCTATGTGACGCACGACCAGATCGAAGCCATGACCATGGCCGACAAGATCGTCGTGATGCATGACGGCCAGATCGAGCAGATCGGCGCGCCGCTGGAGCTCTATGATCGTCCCGGCAACCGGTTCGTCGCCGGATTCATCGGCTCGCCGGCGATGAATTTCCTCAGCGGCCGGATCGCGCTCGATGGCGGCGTCGCGTTCGTCGGCGAAAACGGATTGCGCCTGCCATTGCCCACTGCCACCGGCGCAAAGGACGGGCAGCCGGTCACCCTCGGCCTCAGGCCGGAGCATCTCACCCTCGGTGAGGGCGGCCTGGCGGCGGAGATCGCCGTCGTCGAGCCGACCGGCCCGGAAGTGCAGGTCAATGCGCGGCTCGCGAGCGGTGAAGAAATCGTGGCGATGTTCCGCGAGCGCCACCCATTTAGGCCGGGCGACAAGATCAGCCTGAAGCCTCTGGGCAACCAGGTTCATTTGTTCGACGGAGCCTCGGGAAAGAGGCTCTAGCAATTGCACACTTTGGAGGAACGATCATGAAGCTGACGAGACGCGATGTCATCAAGACCACGGCCGGCCTTGCCGCCGGCGCGATGCTGCCCGCCCTGCATGGCGGGCGGCCGGCTGCGGCCGAGGACCTTGCCCTTAAGCCGGAAGAAGGCGCGAGCCTGCGCTTGCTCCGCTGGTCGCCGTTCGTGAAGGGCGATGAGGATCAATGGCTGGCGAACACGAAGAAGTTCACCGAGGCCACCGGCGTCCAGGTGCGGGTCGACAAGGAAAGCTGGGAAGACATCAGGCCGAAGGCGGCGGTCGCGGCCAATGTCGGCTCCGGGCCCGACATCATGTTCGTCTGGTTCGACGATCCCCACCAATATCCCGACAAGCTGCTCGAGGTCACCGATCTCGCCGACTACCTCGGTCAGAAATACGGCGGCTGGTATGACGGGCCGCGCGATTATGCGACGCGCGACGGCAAGTTCGTCGGCCTGCCGCTGACCACCATCGGCAACGCGATCGTCTATCGCGAGAGCTGGGTGAAGGAAGCCGGCTGGTCGACATTCCCGACCAAGACCGACGATTTCCTCGAGCTCTGCAAGGCGCTGCAGAAGACCGGCCATCCGGTCGGTTTCACTCACGGCCACGGTGTCGGCGACGGCAACAACTACGCGCACTGGCTGCTGTGGAGCCATGGCGGCAAGATGGTCGACGAAAGCGGCAAGGTCACCATCAACAGCCCGGAGACGCTGAAGGCCATCGAATACGCGACGCAGCTCTACAAGACCTTCATCCCCGGCACCGAGGGCTGGCTCGACGTCAACAACAACCGCGCCTTCCTGGCGGGCGAATTGTCGGTCATCGCCAACGGTATCTCCGCCTACTACACCGCCGCGCACGACCCGAAGCTGGCCGAGATCGCCAAGGACATCCGCACCACCAACCTGCCGATCGGCCCGGTCGGCAAGTCGGTCGAGCTCTATCAGGTGTCGAGCGCGGTGATCTTCAAATACACCAAGTTCCCGAATGCGGCGCGCGAGTACCTGCGCTTCATGTTCGAGCAGCCGCAGATGGATACCTGGATCACCAGCTCGGCGGGCTATTGCTGCCAGACGCTGAAATCCTACGCCAGCAATCCGGTCTGGACGGCCGATCCGAACAATGCGCCCTATGCCAAGGCGTCGGAGACGCTGCGGCCCAACGGCTATGCCGGCCCGCTCGGCTATGCCTCGGCCGCGGTGATGGCCGATTACGTGCTGGTCGACATGTTCGCCGAAGCCGTGACCGGCCAGCAGTCACCGCAAGCCGCGATGGAGCGCGCCGAGAAGCGCGCCAATCGCTACTACCAGGTCTGAACGCGAGAATGGCCGGCGGTCATGCCGCCGGCCTCATTTCCAACGTGAGCAAACTGAGCAGGCACAATGGCTGAGCTGACGGCCTCGCAGCGGCATGGCGCATCGCAACCTTTGCTCGTACGTATCCAGCAAAGCCGCGGCGCGCTGGGGTTTCTGTTCATGCTGCCGGCGGCTGTCCTGCTGCTGCTGTTCCTGGCCTATCCGCTCGGCCTCGGCGTGTGGCTCGGCTTCACCGACGAGAAGATCGGGCGGCCGGGCGTCTTCATCGGGATCGAGAACTACGCGTACCTGTGGAGCGACAGCGTGTTCTGGCTGTCGGTCTTCAACACCCTGCTCTACACAGTCACCGCCTCGGTGCTGAAATTCGGGCTCGGCCTGTGGCTGGCGCTGATCCTGAACGAGCGCCTGCCGTTCAAGGCCTTCTTCCGCGCCATCGTGCTGCTGCCCTGGGTGGTGCCGACCGTGCTGTCCGCCATCGCCTTCTGGTGGATCTATGATGCGCAATTCTCGATCCTGTCCTGGGTGCTGATCAAGTTCGGCTGGATAGACAGCCCCATCAATTTCCTCGGCGACCCCACCAATGCGCGGGCGTCGGTCATCGCCGCCAACGTCTGGCGCGGCATTCCGTTCGTGGCGATCACGCTGTTGGCGGGGTTGCAGACCATCCCGCCCTCGCTTTATGAGGCCGCGACCCTCGACGGCGCGACCGCATGGCAGCGATTCCGTTTCGTCACCCTGCCGATGCTGACGCCGATCATCGCCATCGTGATGACGTTCTCGGTCCTCTTCACCTTCACCGACTTCCAGCTCATCTATGTGCTGACGCGCGGCGGGCCGGTGAACGCGACCCATCTGATGGCGACGCTCAGCTTCCAGCGCGGCATCTCGGGCGGCAATCTCGGCGAGGGCGCGGCCATTGCCGTGGCGATGATCCCGTTCCTGCTGGCCGCGATCCTGTTCAGCTATTTCGGCCTACAGCGCCGGCGCTGGCAGCAGGGGGGCGCCGACTGATGGCCCAGCTTGCGCACACCTCCGCCAGGGCCGATCAAGGCGGTGGCGACGAAGGCGGCATGGGCTATCTCAGCAACCTGCCGCGGCGTGTCGTCACCATCTATCTGCCGCTGGCCATCTTCTGCTTCGTCCTGCTGTTCCCGTTCTATTGGATGGCCATCACGGCGGTGAAGCCGAACGACGAGTTGACCGACTACAAGAATTTCAGCCCGTTCTGGGTCGTGCAGCCGACGCTCGATCACATCAAGTACCTGTTGTTCGAGACCTCCTATCCCGGCTGGCTGCTCAACACGATCGTCATCTCGGTCGCGGCCACGGTACTGTCGCTGCTCGCCTCCATCGTCGCCGCCTATGCCATCGAGCGATTGCGGTTCCAGGGCGCGCGCGGAATCGGACTCACCATTTTCCTCGCCTATCTGGTGCCGCCCTCGATCCTGTTCATTCCCCTCGCGGTGATGGTGTTCAAGCTCGGCCTCTACGACACGCGGTTCGCGCTGATCCTCACCTACCCCACGTTCCTCATTCCCTTCTGCACCTGGCTGCTGATGGGCTATTTCCGCTCCATCCCCTACGAGCTGGAGGAATGCGCGCTGATCGACGGGGCCAGCCGCTGGCAGATCCTGGTCAAGATCATCCTGCCGCTGTCGGTGCCGGGCCTCATTTCGGCCGGCATCTTCGCCTTCACGCTGTCGTGGAACGAGTTCATCTACGCTCTGACCTTCATCCAGTCGTCCGAGAACAAGACTGTCCCGGTCGGCGTGCTGACAGAGCTGGTACGCAGCGACGTCTATGAATGGGGGTCGCTGATGGCTGGCGCCCTTATCGGGTCATTGCCGGTCGTGATCCTCTATTCCTTCTTCGTGGAACACTACGTTTCTTCCATGACCGGGGCGGTCAAGGAATAGCCGGAACGTCATAGCGCGGGTCCATTCGCTTCTCGTTCATGAACAGCAGCACGCAATTGCCGCCGCAGCGCCCCATCGCCTTCTGCGCCGCCAGCCGGCCCGACGGGATCGAGACAAAGCGATCGTTGAGTTCGTAATCGTCGCAGTTCTTCCAGAGCCGCGCCTGGCAGATGTAGTAGGTCGCCCTCGTGCCGTCGGTCGAGACCGCCAGGGCGCCGAAGCGGCCATCGACTTTGGCCAGATACTCCTGGACGACCCGGCTCACCGCCGGGGACAGCGCGACCGGATCCTGCGCCGATGGCGTGCCGGCCAGGCCGCACAAAATCGCGGCGGAGATGATTGACAGTCTCAGGTATCTCATCATCGAAAGTCTCCAAGAGTATTATGATCGCACTTCGTCGCCGCCGAGGCCGATCCATCGCGCGATCAGCCAGCAGCCGAGCGCCCAAGCGGCGCCGGCGGCCCATCCGGCCAGCACGTCCGATGGCCAATGCACGCCGAGATAGATGCGCGAGACGCCGACCAACAGCGTCAGGATCATCGCGACGGCGAGCGCGTAGTTCTTCAGCCGCTTCTTTTCCATCAATCGCACAACCAGCGCCGCCAGCGTCAGATAGACCACCGCCGACATCATGGAATGGCCGCTGGGAAAGCTGGACGTGTAGATGAGGTTGCCATGCGGCACGAGGTCGGGGCGCGGCCGGTCGACCGCATATTTGAGCAGCGAGGACGCGATCAGCCCGCCGCCGCTCGCCGCCAGCGTGAAGATGGCGAGCCGCCATGCCTTCGCCAGCGCCAGGAACCCGACCACGGCCAGCACGGCGATCACCAGGGTCGGCGCGCTGCCGAGGGCCGTGACGTCGCGCACCGCCTCTTCCAGCCAAGGCGCGCCGATGGGATCGGCCGGATCGCCGGGCACGCGGAAGCCGAGGATGATCGCCTCATCGATCGCCCGCGTGTCGCCCTCCACCACCTCATCCAGGATCGCGATGAAGGCCGATGCGGCCGCCGCCACCAGGATGATGGGGATGAGCGCGCGCGGTACCTGCCAGCTCTTATTCAGTATCGCCTTCCTTTCGCTGCGAGCATATCGACAAGCCGAGCCTGGTCGAAAGTGCCATCGGCCGCGCGGGTGAGCCACCGGTCGCGGACGCCCCAATCGGGATTGGGAGCAAGGACGATGGCCTCCGACAGAAGCGCGGCGGCCCAGCTGAAGGCGCTCGGCGCCGGCACAAGGATGTCGGCCGCGACCATATTGTGAAAAGTCTCGAACGTGTCGGTGCTAAGGTGAAGCAGGCAGCCGGCTTCGCTGTATGGCCGGAAGTCTTCGGCCGCACCTTCGGAATAGACATGGAACGCCGCGGCCATTCCCAGCGATTCGAAGGCCGCGCGCAGCTGGGCGATCGTGCCGAGGATCGGCGCATCGGGCATGTAGCGGAAGAAGCCTTCCTGGACATCGCCCCTGCGCACATGGATCACGATATTGACCGCCCCCGCCATGCGATGCAGCGGGATCGCCGACTTGTCGCTTGAGTGATACTTAGCGCGCAGCCGCAGCGTCAGGCGGGTCATGTCGCGTTTCGAGAACTCGCCATAACCGAAGCTCTCCGCCTGCACGACCAGGCGCTGAGCCGGAACGTAGGATGGAGCGCGCCGGCAGAGGCGTGCGAAGCGCCGCACCGGCATGATCTCCGCGTCCGCCGGTACCGATGCCTCGCCCTCCCCAAAGCCGAAGAATATCTCCCACTGGCGCGTCCAGGATTCCGGATCGCCCTTGACATGCGAGACCCCGCGAAACGGCGTGTGCAGATAACGGCAATGGTGGTTATCGGCAAACGCCAAAGCCGAAATGACTGAGAGCGCCTGCCCGCCGGCACCGTCGAGGCGACCCGAGCAAGTGATCTGGATCTGCAGGTTCGGCCGGCTGTCGGCAATGCCGCGCAGGCGCTCGATATCGCGCGCAAGGCGCGCGACCCGTTCCGCCTGCCGGCGCTGCTCCACGGCGGGAAAGTAATCGCTCAGCACGCGCATGAGGGCGCGGCGCACACGCGTGAGAGGCCGACGGAGCAGACGCATGCTGAGGGGATTCCGTTAGGTGGGAGCAAGGCGGGAGGAGGTCATAGACTATTCTAGCCGCCCGTCATGCCTCTGTCACTTTGCCCCGTCAAACCCACACCAAAGTATGGTGGAAGCGCCGGCGTGGTGGACTACATTGCGCCTCAGGCAACCTTAATCGAAAGGGCACATCGATGAGCTTTGTCAAAGCCAAGGACGGCGCGAACATCTTCTACAAGGATTGGGGGACGGGTCAGCCGGTCGTGTTCTCCCACGGCTGGCCGCTCAGCGCCGATGCATGGGACGCGCAGATGCTGTTCCTCGGCCAGCGCGGCTATCGCGTGATCGCCCATGACCGGCGCGGCCACGGGCGGTCCGACCAGACCTGGGACGGCAACCATATGGACACCTATGCCGACGATCTCGCCGCGGTGATGAATGCGCTCGATATCAAGAACGCGGTGATGGTCGGCCATTCGACCGGCGGCGGCGAGGTAACGCGCTATATCGGCCGCCACGGCACGCGGCGCGTCGCCAAGATCGCGCTGCTCGGCGCCGTGCCGCCGCTGATGCTGAAGACCGACGCCAATCCGCAAGGCCTGCCGATGAGCGTGTTCGACGGCATCCGCGAAGGCACGCTCAAGGACCGCTCGCAATTCTTCAAGGACCTGACCGACCCATTCTACGGCTACAACCGTCCGGGCGCGAAGATCTCCGAAGGGGTGCGCCTCGAATTCTGGCGCCAGGGCATGACGGCCGGCATCAAGCCGGCCTACGATTGCATCCAGCAATTCTCCGAGACCGACTTCACCGAGGATCTGAAGAAGTTCGACGTCCCGACCCTGATCGCCCACGGCGATGACGACCAGATCGTACCGATCGTCGCCTCGGCGATGATCTCGTCCAAGATCGTGAAGGGCGCTGAGCTCAAGATCTACAAGAGCTATCCCCACGGCCTTGCCCAGATCCACGCGGACGAGTTCAACCAAGACCTGCTGGCCTTCATCAAGGGCTAGGCGTCTAGGGTGGCGGGGTTCGCGCCTTCACGACTTCGGTCGGCTGGCCGTCATCCTGCCAGCCTTCGATACCGCCCGGGTACCAGTGCACCGACTTATAGCCATAGAGGATGGCGCGCTTGGCGGCGTTCCAGCTCCCCCAGCAATTGGGGTGGCAGAAGAACACCACCGGCTTCGCTTGATCGCCGTCGGTCAGCACCTTCAGCCACACGCGGAACCAGCCCTCCGTCGTTCGTGGCAACTCGCCCGCGCCGACGCCCGGCAGCCAGACGCTGTTCGGAATGGTGCGGTGCGGCGGCTCGCTCCAATTCTCCGCCGCGACGTTGTCGGGCTTGTGCGGCCGCGCACCGACATCGACCAGCACCGGACCGTGCTCGGCGATCAGCCGCGTCAGCTCCGCCGTGGTGACGACCGTGCCGCCTGCAATGGTCGCCGGGACCGAGCCTTGCATCGGACCGGTCCAGAGGCCGGCAGGCTCGGGCACGGATTGCTGAGCCGAAGCTGGCGCGATGCAGAGCAGCAACGCCAGCAATACAGCCCTCGCCGCGAAAAACGATCCCCCTCCCCCAAGCTGGGGGAGGGTCGGGGTGGGGGTTGTTCTATCCTGCGAAGGCTGCGTCGAGCTGAACCATCGCCCCCACCCTACCCTCCCCCGGCTCGGGGGAGGGAATTCACGTCTGGGTTCAGCGGTGGACGTTCCCTTCAGCCTCAACTCCCGCTCGCCGGCACGTCGAAGCTTTCCTCGAAGACCGTGTTGTCGCTGTCGCGCACGGTGACCTTCAGCTTGCCGGGCAGGTCCTCTGCACGCGGCACGAAGCGGAAGCCGATGGCGGGGTCGGTGGAGAGCGAGATGTCGCCTTCCAGCCCCAGCACCTTTTCCCCGTTGAGCGTGATGTCGATATTCTTCACGATGCGCATCGGCGTGTAGAGGCGCGTCAGCTGGTCCATCTGCATGCCGTTATAGTTCGGGTGGCGGATCAGCAATTGCGCCTCGACCGGCTGGTCCGCCTCCACCTTGCCGGAAAGGCGCAGCTTCATGCGCCCGATCTCCGCCAGGGATTCCGCTTCGTTGGCGCCGACCGGTGCGGAGCAGCCGCCGGCCGCCTTCACGAAGCGCGCGATCTCGTGCAGCGCGCCGTCGGAGGTCTCCGCCACCGCATGCATCAAGGTGTACTGGTTGACCCTCACCCTGAGCGCGAGCAGCGACGGGTCGCCGCGCGGGCCATATTCCACGTGCGCCGCCAGCGGGCCGGGATTGTCGTCGATCACCATATAGACGCCGACCACGTCGCGGCCCGGATTGGTGCTGATGCTGATCGGCACCAGCGACGCATCGAGTGCGCGCAACGGCGCATCGAGCGCCAGCAGTGTACTGCCGTCCATCACGGGCCGATCTCCGAAAATAGATTGCCGCAGTTCATGCCAGCGCTCCTGGCGCGCCGCATCGTCGTCGGCGGCCAGCGCAGGCATTGCAGCAAAGCATCCGAGCAGCGCAATGAATAGGGCGTGCATCCGCATAGGACTCATTCCCACTCCAACTCCCGGTAGGCCTGGGTGACGTTGCGGCCGTTATAATCGTCGAACAAGGTCCAGCGGCCGCGCTCTGCGGCGGCGACCTTTTCGACCGCCGCCTCGATGTCGATGTTATCCTTGATCGCCGCCCGGGTCTCTACGACCAAAGTGCGAAGATAGCGTTCCAGATCAGCCGCGCCCGCCGGCCAGTCCACACGCTCCGGCCCGTGGCCCGGCACCGCCTGCTTCGCGCCCGCCGCCTTCAGCGCGTCCAGCTCCCGCAGCCAGCCCTTGAGGCTGCCATCCAGCGACGGTACCCGCCTGACGAACAGCAGGTCGCCGCAGAACAAGGTGCCGGTCGCGGCATCGAGCAGGCTGAGGTCGTTGTCGGTATGGGCAGGCCCGTGCGCCTTCAGGCCGACCTTGCGCCCGCCGAGATCGATCTCCGCCGCATCCGCGACCTCCATGGTCGGCATCACCACCGGCCCGGCCGCCGCCGACCCCAGGATCTCCTCCAGCCGCTGCCGGTAGTACTCCCCGCGGGCCGCCAGCGCCGACGCCAGCCGCGCATGGCCGATGAAGAACGGCGTGTCGCCGGTGAACGCCCCCGCGCCGAAGATGTGGTCCGGGTGCGCGTGGCTCATCACCACGTGGCTGACCGGCAGCGTCGTCGTTTCCCGGATCGCGGCGCGCAATTGCGTGCCGTCGGCCAGGCTGCCGCCCGGATCGAACACCAGCACCGATTTCTGCCCGACGATGAACCCGGCATTCGCGATCGCGTCTGCGTTGCCTCGCGTCGCCTCCTCATCCACCCCGCGCCGCACATGGATGCCGGGCGCGATCTCGCGCAGGATGAACGAAGCCGCGCGCGCCAAAGACGGCAGGCAGCACAGGCAGAGCCCACCGAGCAGGGCATGGCGGCGATGGAGCATGGAAGGATGCTACCTGCCGGAGCGCCGCTGGCAATTGGGCTAAGGAACAAGTGCGCCGCGCACGCCGCTAGCGAATCGTCTTCACCGCCCACGCCCTTGCCATGAAGCTGACCGGCCCTTCCCCGCCGACATCCTGCATCAGCCGCTGCTTCAGCGCCGCGCGCTTGTTTTCCGGCAGGCTGACGCAATAACCCGGCGCGGGTCCGGCGCCGAGGGTGAAGGGCAGCCAGTAATCCTCGAACGAGGCGAAGCGCGTCTCGATCTCGATCGGAGCAACCGTCACCGGCGGCAGGCCGGCCTCGGTGCAGAGCGCGCTGAGGCCCTCCGGCGTGCAGAACGGGAAGCGCCTTCTCTCGTCCTCCGCCTTCGGGTCGAGCGCGATCGCCGCATTCCAGAACGCGCGCATGAAGCCCATGCCGCCGCCCGGATAGTCCCAGACATAGAACGAGATCACGCCACCCGGCCGCACCACGCGTTGCAGCTCGCGCAGCGCAGCGACCCGGTCCGACACGAAATTGAGCACCAGGGCCGACGCCGCGACGTCGACCGACGCATCGGGCAGCGGCAGCTTCTGCGCATCCGCCACCTCGAAGCGCATGCGCACGTACTCATCCGACGTGGCGGCGCGGGCATGGGCGACGAAGTCCGCCGACTGATCGACCGCAACGATGGAGCGGGGCTTGCAGCGCGCGAGGATGCTCTGCGTCAGCGCGCCGGTGCCGCAGCCGAGGTCGAGCCACGCGGCGTCCGCGGGCGCGCCGAGCCAGTCGAGATAGCGTTGGGCCACCCGCCGGCTCCACCGTCCCATGTAGCGCTCATAGCTTTCGCCGGAGCTCCAGGCATCGTGGCGGGCTGTGGTGGACATGGGCGTCTCCTTTCAGGCGACAGGTATCAGGTATCAGATGGAACGGTGCGCTCCTGCTCCTTCCGATTCCTGATCCCTGATACCTGATCCCTGGCCTGCAGCGCCTGGCCGATGAAGAAGCTGAGATAAGCGAGGATGATCAGCGCCGGCAGCGCCAGATGCGCTGGGCCGAGGCCGAGCTCATCGGCGAGGGCGCCGAGCGCGATCGGCGCCAGCAGCAGCGCGAGGCCGAGCGCGATGACGAGGCGCATAGACGCGAGGTCCCTGGTCTTTGGCGCAGCACCGATCGCGAAGTCGGTCACCAGCGGATAGAGCGGCGCGATTCCGAGCCCGATGACGAACACGCCCGCGACCACCCCCACCTTGCGCACTGGCGCCGGCCAGTCGACGCCCCAATAGATCAGGAACCCGATGAAGACCAGCGCGAGCGCGCCGATCAGCAGCCGGCGCAGCGCCACCCGCGCGACCAGCGTGCGCAGCGCGATCCGCCCCAGCAGCATGCCGAGCGGGAAGCCCGCGGCCGCTGTTGCCGCCATCGCGGGTTCGAAGCCGACGATGCGCTCCAGGTAGGACGGCGCCCAGAACAGCAGGCAGAATTCGAGGGCGCAGGCCGCGATCAGCAGCGCCCAATAGGCCCAGTATGCCGCCGGCAACTTGCTATTCGATGTGATGCTCGCTGGCGGCTGCGCCGGCTCCGGCAATTTCATGCGCCGGAACCCGAGGCCGGTCGCGATGCTCGCAGCGGCGCCCAGCAAAACCGCGGCGCGCCAGCCGAGCTCCGCCCAGATCGCGGCGCCGGCGAGCAGCGGCGCGGCGAGGCCGAACACATAGGCGACGATCGCCTGGCCGGCATAGGCCTCGGCCCGGCGCGCGCCATGGAGGTCGGCGAGCACGGCAGGAACGATCGCGGGCAGCAGCCCGCCGAGCGCGCCCATCAGGAAGCAGGCGGAAAGGCTCGCCCACGGCGCCGGCGCGAGGCAGAGCAGGATGCCCCCGCCCGCGAGCCCGCCGATCCCCAGCCACAGGGTCCGCCGGCGCCCGAGCCTTGCCTCCACCCGGTCACCGAACAGCCCGACCAGGATGATGCCGGCCGCGATGGCGCTCGAATGCAGGCTGACCGCACGATAGCTGAGCGCGAATTCCGCCTGCAGGAACGGCACGACATTGCCCTGCAGGTTGACGGAATAGAGATAGAAGCCGGTGAGGAGCCAGGAGTACCAGGTCGCCCGGCCGCGAGGGGCGAACGAAGCAGTTCCGGCGGTCATATGTGCGGCCACTTGGCCTTAGAGGCGTTCAGCGTATGTCTGAGCATGAGGGTGGTCGGCTCCCGTTATCAGCAATGTATAGCCGACAGTTAACTGCGGGACGAGCCAGCAATTCGAAGAAAGCATTGAGTTCGATCTACGCAACGTTTGCTGGGTAATGTCATAGATGTGCCCCTTGTTGCCAAGTGGCGCGCAGGCAAGAGATTTCATGACTGCTCTATTGCTTGGGCTTTATTGACGACCTCGACAAATCGAGCACCACGACATCAATTCGAGAACGTTGTGACTCGCTGAGACGGTCAACTAGCATTGTTCGGAGATCCGACGGCGTCGAGGGCAACTCAACTCCGTCAGGGTGAGCTTGCAGGTTTTTTCCTTCTATCACCCCAAACCAAAGAACCAGATAAATACCCCTGCCGTCTGCTCGCCAGTCCCTTGTATAGCTTTCGTCAAGTTGAACACTGGCGGCATCCCACATTGATGGATGCCATTGCCCTTTAATTTCGACTGGCACTCCAATCTGCCCAAGGATTGCGTTGATGTCGACGCGCTTCACGTCGGGCATCGTCGTTTCTGGCATGAGAGCAATCTCAGATCGAATTCGAGGTCTTAAGAGATCTAACAGGCGATCTCGGCACGTATTTTCATTCTTCGGTTTGTCGAGCGCCCAGAATGCTTCCCAACCTCTTGTATCGCCGTGCTGAACGTAAATTTGAAAATCCTCGAGGCAATCCACAAGCAGAGCACGCAGATCATCCACTCGGACAGGAACACTACTAGTGAACACACTCTTGATCTGTTCGAACGTGGGCACCGCAAACTCGCGATCCCACCTAAGCTGCCGTTGCTGTGCTCTTGCGTGCTTGAGATGTTCGGCGTAGCTCGCCGTCGATGGTTTGGCAATCAAATACCCAAGCAAATCTGTCGCCACTTCAGATGACTCGGCGCCAATTCCATTTATGCATGACAGGATAAACTCCGACGCGTCCCAGGGATTCGCGCCGCCACTCCATCCACCTGATGGAAATGATGCAGGCGGCCAAGCAGCCGCGTACATATCAACGACAAAACTGAGTTGCTCAACAGTCACCGCCTTCCAGGCTTGGCCGCGCTCCGGCCGAATGACATTTCTGAAATGCCAAATTGTTGAGGGGTGGGTCTGTGCAAACGCGGCAACATCGCTGTGGCTCGATTCAAAGTCCGCCGCGAACGCCGCCGAGATCCACATTCCTTTGATCTCATCCCCCCTGCTATCGATGAGTGGCAGACGTTCTCTCGTCAGTGTACGGAGCTCTTCCTTAGATCCGTAGCGAATTGCTATCTCCAACAGCTCGCCGTGGACATATGGGCCTGTCGACGGATAGTGTCTCAGCCACCGCAACGCCAATTCTCCTGCGACATCTCGAAAGATCTCATTGTGGCCCATACGATAAAGAGCGTTAACTCGCTCCAATCCAGCAAGAAGCTGGGGCTCAATCACAATCTCAAGGAACTCAGCCTTATCCTTGTCTGAGACAAGTAGCAGCCGCTCTAGGTACTCGCCGATGTCGATACCGGCGCGATCGGCATCAAGCTCAGGAAAACGCCACCACGCGACTAAGCCGACCAACAATATGTCTCTTCGAATAGTATGTAATGACTGCCCATTGCGAATCATTTCAGCGATGCCGCACTTGACCGCAGCCTCAAAATTGTATTCTCGATCGTCCGCGTGCAATTCACTGACCTGCCTTGCAGTAGGCAAATCATCTCGAGTAAGAACAGCAACAAAGCCTGCTAGTGCGGCTTCTGCCAACTCTTCGCCTAGCCATTCTCGCAATTTGTCGGCCGGCATTGCGTCACGATCAAAGTCCGTAGACCTGCCAAGATATGCGGCAGCCAAGTTCGCTAATGCCCCCAAGTCCTTTCCTGATCTAATTGCTTCAATGTGAGGAGCGAATATCGCGCGGTGCGCCTTAAATCGGAGTAATTGTTTCTCCCTGTATCGCCGCTCACGTTGCTCTTGCTCTTTCTTCCAATCCGGTACTGGACTCGACAAGAATTCATCCCAAACCTTCTTGAGAGCTGGATGACGATCAAGACCAAGCTGGGCAACTCTCTTTATCTCGTCGTTGAAGCCAGAACCAAATTGCTTGTAGCGTACGAGTGCGAACCATTCATCGACGTCCTGCTTTGTCAGTTCTGACTTATCAGCAATATCGCGAAGAAACTCAATTGTGTCCTGAGCAGTCAGGTCCAAAGCGGAGCTAGTGACTGGTAGTGTGTGTACAATGGTCATCCACGGGTCTTCACCCGCACTAGTGTCCCGGATTGCTACTCTCTGAACTTCTCTGCGCAGCGCCCGATTCTCCTCCAAGTAGGCTGCAATGCTCTTCTTGTCTTCCCGGTGATAGCTCCGCTCATCTTCAAGTTGTTTCAACCATGACCATAGACGCCGCGCGTTAGGGGATCGCTCTCCACTAGTGACTTTTGCTATCATCGCATACAGCAAAGAGGAAAATTCCAACCCAGCTCGCCAATGGCGCGGCTTACCGCTTGCTTCCAATCTCAAGACGAAGACGTCCAGAATTTCCGCGCAGAGTTCTCCAGAGAGTTTTGGTACAAGTTTTCGATCTACTCCCGAGACATAGCTCTCGCGTTCGCGATTCTCAGAAAACACTTGCAGGTATTCGATGATCGTATCCGCGATCTGCTCAGCGGTGAGCCCGGCACCATCGGTGGATGCAATTAGTTCAAGAGCCAGCCTATCTTCTTGCCGGCCCCGTCGTCCTCGAAGCTCGAGAATTATCGAAACCCAATCAACATCGAGATTTCGATGTAGGATGGCTGTAACAGCGCTACTGCGCTCCGCATAGGCCGCCGCTGGATCTTTGACGATGCCCAGGAGCTCAGGAAGAATTGCATCGGTAAGATTCGACCCGTGCAATGCCTCTAGCATTAGCATTGACAAATGGAAGTGGCGCTTTGGACGCGTGATGAGAGCAATAATTTCTTCCTTCAGCTCCGGTCTTGCTAAGCCGGCGATTGCTTGTGCGCCCCAGTCCTCGCTCCGAAAGTATGGGTCCTCATCCGCCATTGTCTGGAGCGACCGCAACAGTAGTTGTGCCAAATCGGTTGAAAGTCGAGATGTCTCGCCGTACCTCAGCACTCCGTATGGG
>Ga0111539_10000286_pt1 | contig 60750 bp, 48 predicted proteins | sample RhiMethybrSRZTD1_FD_79667 | JGI IMG/M metagenome (GOLD analysis project Ga0111539, IMG submission 79667) | Populus rhizosphere microbial communities from Tennessee, USA - Rhizosphere MetaG P. TD hybrid SRZTD1 (version 2) (version 2) | ecosystem: Host-associated > Plants > Roots > Rhizosphere >...
GATGTTCTTCTGCAAGGGAATGCGTGCCCGTCAGCGAGCCGAGAGACGATAGGGTCGGCCCACTGGGTGGTCAACTTTGGCGCAGGAAGCCCGGGGTGGATGTCGGGTCTGAACCTGCGTGCAGTTTCGAACGGACCGCCTCGGACCCCGGCAGCCACAGGCTTCTTGCGGCGCCACGCTCTTCCTCGCAGCGACGCGGACTGCGAGGCGCGCGCGGACTATCCGCTGCGCATTCTGCGAGCGGACTCCGTGCTCGTTCGCGGCCACTGCACGCCACGATCCGCTGAAGGTCACATCCCGTCTCGCGGCTGTCGGGCCAGTGTGAGCTCGCGATCCTCCGCGAGCACCAAACGCTCGGTAGTCTGCTCCACTGTCGTGATGCGGACGCGCATCGCGCGGCGGACAGCGCGACTTCATCGTCTGCAGCGTCGCATTGCGCGCCGTTCGACATCGGCCTGCAACACGCCGTGACACCGGCAATCGACGACATGGTGCGAAGTGCTCGCTGCGCGCGAGCCGGCGTTCATCGACGCACCGGCGAACACGACATCGAGAGTGTGTCAGGAGAGCTGGAGAAACTCCTTCATGCTCGAGGGCCATCTCTTTCGTCAGGACGGAAGTGCGAGCCACTCGTGAGACGAGAGGTCGGGTGCATTCGGATGTACGAGCCGCGTACGGTTACGACGAGTCTGGAGCGAAATACGGGATGCTCGCAGACCGCGCATTGGCGGGTATGCTGACGGAACTTGGCCCACAGGCGACGGCGTCTGAGTGGCAGACTGAAACGTTTCACCCACATCCCATCTGAGGAAAAGATGAACCTGCGCTTCGTGTCCCTGCTTGCACTCTCATGCTCCGTCGCCGCGCAAGGCGTGGAGATCTATTCGAACGCTCCACTCGTCTCGCTCCCGACCGGTGGCTTCGGCGGCAACCCGGCCAGCATCCTGCAGGCACAGGTCGCGCCCGCCGGTCTCGGCAACAACACCTTCGGGTATGGAGCACAGGTGGGAGTTTCGAACTCGCTCGCCGATGACTTCGCAGTCAACGGCACGTGGCTCGTCGACGGAATCGAAGTGTTCGGTTACGTGACGGGAGGCACCGTGCCGGCCTGCACCGACGTACGCGTGGAGATCTACGACAACCGGCCAGACATGGGTGGCGTCCCGATCGCGGGTAGTCCTGGCTTTGCGAACAACCTGTTCGCCACCGCGGGCTACACGGTGACCAACACGCTGACGAACATCCGCCGAGCCTTGGACACGACCCCCTTGGACAACCTCCGCATCGTCCAGTCGGTCAAGATCAATCTGCCGGCCCCGCTGATCCTGAACCAAGGAGTGTTCTGGCTGCGTTGGACTTTCGCGGGCCTCAACTTCTGCCCGCCCAGCACGACGCCCTTCATGAACCCCACTGGTTTCTCGCTGCAGTTCCAGGGCGCAACCAATGTGTGGGTGCAGGTGACGGACCTCCCCGGAACCACGCCCAAGGGCCTCCCCTTCAAGCTCTACGGCACCCCGACGTCGCTGCCTGGCGCGATCACGAACCTCGGCGGCGGCTGCGACACGGCCACGTTCACGGTCGGTGGACAGCCGTCGATGGGCGGCTATCTGCGCGCGGAGATGACCAATCTCAACCCGCTGCACATCCCGGTGATCATCGTCGGCTTCAGTGACCCGAACGGCCCGCTGTTCGTGTGCCCCTGCACGAGTCACGCGACCTTCGACATCCTGAACGTCGGCTCGCTGTTCACGTTCGAGGCCCCGATGAACGCGAACTTCGTCGGGTTCAACTTCTTCATCCAGGGCGCTCAGGTCGACCTGGTCCCCGTCGGTGGCGCACCCTGCAACCTGGGACTCCAGTTCGGACTGACGAACGGCTTCTCGTTCCGGGCCTACTGATCGCGTGGGCTGATCACCGAGAGTCTGAGCTCCAACGGCGTGCGTGAGAACTTCCCGCACGCCGTTGTTGCGTACGCAGTCGGCGTTCTCGAGCAGCTTCTCGTCGGTCGGACTCAGGCGTCGTTGTCGATCATGCGCACGAGGTAGGCCCCCGAGCTCTCCGACGGCACGAGCTTCAGCATGTTGCGGGCCTCGGCCTCCTCGAGCAGGTCGTTGAACGAGCGGAAACCGTAGTAGGTCTCGTTGAACCCTGGCTTGCGACGCTTGAGGGCCTGCTTGACCATGGATCCCCAGATCTTGCCGTCCTCGCCGCGTTCGTTCGCGAGCGCCTCCATCGTCTCGAGGATCAGGTCGAGGGCTTCCTGCACGCGGTCGTCGCTGCCCTTGCGGTCGCCCGACGCCGTCGACTTCGCTGCACTCCGGCCCGAGGCCTTCTCGTCCGGTCCGTGCTTGCGGGCCGGCTTCTCGCGCACGAGGTCGTCATAGAAGATGAACTCGTCGCAGTTCGCGATCAGCAGGTCCGAAGTCGAGTTCTTGACCCCGACCCCGATCACGTTCTTGTTGTTCTCGCGCAGCTTGCTGACGAGCGGCGAGAAGTCCGAGTCGCCGCTGATGATCACGAACGTGTCGACGTGCGGCTTCGTGTGGCAGAGATCGAGCGCGTCGACGACGAGGCGGATGTCGGCGGAGTTCTTGCCCGACATGCGCACGTGCGGGATCTCGATCAGCTCGAAAGCGGCTTCGTGCATGACGCCCTTCCAGCTCTTGTAGCGATCCCAGTCGCAGTAGGCCTTCTTGACGACGATGCTGCCTTTCAGCAGCAGCCGGTCGAGGACCTTGTCGATGTCGAACTTCGCGAACTTCGCATCGGCGACACCGAGCGCGACGTTCTCGAAGTCGCAGAACAGGGCCATGTTGGTGATCTCTGCTTGGCTGGTCATGAAAGCAGTCTCCGGCCTCGAGCCTTTGGTTGCGGCCATGGCCGCCGTGGGATGCTAGCCCAAGGGGTCATGAGGAGCCGACGGTTTCTTTTTCACTCACGACACGTTGGCGAGCGCGGGGTCAGCGCGCGGTTCCGGGACCCGTGACGACGCTGCCGAGGTCGACGTCGCCGACGACTTCGATGCTGCGCACGAAGATCTCGCTGCCCAGCGCCGGATAGACCGTCACGGCACCTTCGAGCCGCCCCGGCCCCGTCGCGACGGGATTCCCGTCGACACACACGACCACTTGATCGTCGAGCTGCCGCAGCTGGATCGTGTATTCACGCCCCGCTTGCAGCAGGCGCGGCGCGGTCTGCGCGAACGTCTCGCCGAAGTAGAAGTGGTTCTGGTCCGCTACTTCCCAATTGAACAGCACGTTCACGTTCCCGACGGCGAGGCGCAGGTTGAGACCGTCGCCGGACTGGATGCCGGCGCGGAACGTGACGCAATCGATGCGCCGCCACGCGAATCTGGCGGTTGCGCGTGTGGCCACGTCAGGGCCGAGGCTGCGTCCGAACAGACGGCCATCTTCCACGCGCCACGCACCGCCCGTGATCAGCATGCGATCGAGATCGGCAGCGGCTGCGAATTGGAGCGATCCGGCTCCTCGAGCGACGGCTTGTTGCGTGGCCTGGTCCAACAACCGTCGCACGCGCTCCACTTCGGCGGGTTCGATGACCGGTCCAGGCACTGCATCCGCCGCACCTTGGGGCTTCGCTCCGATCGAGGCCATCGGCAACAGCAACTGCATCGCACGTCGGCTCAAGTTACGCTGCGCGATGGCATCCGGCGTTTGCTGGCGACGACTCAACCACTGCTCTCCGGCGCGAGCCAGGCCAACGACGTCGCGAGGCTCCGTGCGTGCCGTGATCTTGGTGCGCAGGATGCGAGCGATGGCATCCGTTCCTTCGCCGACGGCCTCGACACGGCCTGGCCATTCCGCGCGGTAGGTCGTGCGGTAGGCGAGCTCGAGACCCAGCGCCTGGGGTGCGGCGCGCACGCGCTGATAGGCAGCTCGCACTGCCTCGAGGTCGGTTGCTGCGGACTCGACGCAGTCACGCAGTCCAGGCGGCACGTCGGACGCGGCGACGCGACGAGCACAGGCCAGGACGGCTGCGAACGCCGCGGGATCGCGTTCGAGCAACTGCTGCGCGGCGTCGAGGCAGCCCGCGGCGACCATCTGGTTCGGCACACGCCCGCCGGCCTGCACTCCGACGAGGAAGGCCTCGTGCACGCCTTTCACGACGAATCCCTCGACGAGTGCCGTGGCCACGCGCAGGCCTCCAGCCACGTCGCCGGCGGCATGCGCACATCGCATGGCCTGCTGCAGCAACTCGTAGCGCAGCGCGGGTGACCGCGCCGATTCCGCGGCCGCGGCGAGCAGGCGATCGATCGGGCTGGCTTCGCGGGGCTGCGCGACCATGATCGAGGCGAAACGTTCGAGCAACTCCGACTGCACGGCCGCCCGCCCGGCTGCGCCGGGCACCGGCAAGCGATCCTGCGCCGACAGCACGGCGGCCAGACCGATGGCAGTCACCAAGGAGTGACACGCCCGCAGGTGCGCCGAAGGGGACATGGCGGCAGGGTAACACAGGCGACCGAAAGCCAGACACTTGCGCCGATTCGCCGGAGGCCAAGCGGCCCTCGGCCCGCCGCACCGGAAGGCGGAATCAGCAAGATTCCTTCCCTTATTCCGTCCGAGCCCGGGAGCATTGCTGCCAGGGCGGCGTTCCGCCGCCCATAATCGACCCCTATCGGTGGTCGTAACCCCTACCCCCACAGAGGAGATTGAGATGACTGCGTTCCGTTTGGTTGCCGCGAGCATTCTCTGCTCGTCCCTGTTCTTGACTGCTCAGGACCCCCCCAAGCCGGGTGAGAAGCCGCCAGCTGCGGCGCCTGCCAAGCCGGCGGCGGTCTACGTGATCGCCAAAGCAGGCGACAAGCTCGAGGTGATGACCAAGGAGGAGCTCGAGAAGAAGAACAAGCATCTCGCCGAGGAGTACACCAAGGCGATGACGGCGTACGAGAAGGAAAAGAAGGACGCGGAAGCCGCGAAGAAGAAGTTCGAAGGCAAGGAGCCCAAGAAGACCGTCATCGAGGCCGTCGGCGGCGAGCATCCCACCAAGGACGCAGCGGAAGCTGCGATGAAGAAGATGCACGACGAGAAGGCCAAGGGCGAAGAGAAGGGCAAGGAGAAGAAGGACGAGAAGAAGAAGGACAAGTAAGAGGACGAGGCGACGCAGCGGAACCGCTGCATCGCTTCCTCGAGCGAATCGCCGGGGGCCCCGCGACGTTTGCGTCTCGGGGCCCCCGCTGCTTTGGTCGCGCACGGCCGAGTTGCGCCGCGTTCACGACTGCGTCGCAGCGGCGTCCCGCATGCGAACGCGCCAGAACCTCGGCCAGTACAACTGCTGCTGGCCACTCTTGCCGAACAGTCGCGCGAAGTCGAACGAGTTCGTGGCGTAGCTGATCGCGATCCAACCCGGCCCGACGTCGAGCGCCGGATGGGCCTTTGCCGCATAGACGAACGGCGTCTCCTCGCGCGATTCGGGCGGAGTCAGCACATCGCACGGCGCCGACCACGGACCGACAGCCTCGGCCGCCGTGTGCACCGCGACGGTCGTCGCGCCGAAACCGCGGCTGTAGACATGCAACCAGGTCTGCCCGATGCGATGCAGCGAGCACTCGGGGCCGGCGTCGTCGATCACGAACGATGGCGCCGCAGGATCCGCGATCCAGCGACTGCCGTCCCACCACTGCATGCTGGCGCTGCCGCGCCTCATCTCTGCGAGCGGGATGCGGCACAACAGACCGCGATGCGGTCCATTGCCCTGGGTGCCGAGAGCCACCACGTGGTCGCCATCTCGCCACACGGCGGTGCCGATCACACACGACAGCGGCACCTTCGGCAGCGCCACCTCACGCCAACGCCATGACGCCGGATCGGCGTCGGGTTCGTCGATGCACAAGAGGCGCCACCCATCGATCGAGAACCCGAGCCCTTGGCCCGGTGTGTTGCGCACGCGCGTCTGGAACAGGAACAGCGGCCCGCCACGGATGCGAATGCCGTGCAGCGGCCAGAAACCGAGTCCGCCTTCGTCGGCGAAGTACGGACCCGGCGCGCCGCCGTCGCCGGTCCGCCATTGGAACGACACCGCGGCGTGCGCAGGGTCGCGACCTTGCTGGACCGCGAGGCTGTTGCGAACCATCACGGCTTCGCGCCGGTCGCGGCGGTCGCTGGTGGCGACGAACGAATCCCCGAACAGCCAGAGGATGCGGTCACCGCCCAGATCGACCGAATAGACCGCGTCGCCGCCGAGCCAGCGCCGATCCCGCTGGAACAGCGCATCTGCGACCGGCCAGGGCTCCGCCTCCCAAGCTGGCGGTGTCGGAGTTGTGCACGCACACAGCGCGAGCATCGTCGCCGCGGCCGAGCGCCGCCGACTCGCGTTGCCCGCGCTGCGTTGCCAGGTGCTCATCCGAGAGGCGCCTCGAGGATCGTCTGCGTGCTGACGGGCTTCAGCGGGACCTGGACGACGGGCTTGTCCATCGTCATCGCGGGCGCCTGGCACGCGAGCGCCTGCAGCGACGGGCCGCAGATGCGCGCCTGACACGGGCCCATACCCGCGCGGCAGCCGAGCTTGATCGCGCGAGACGAAGGTCCGTGCAGCGCCGCGGCATCGCGCGCGCGCTGCAACGTCACGTCCTCGCAACGGCAGATGACCGTGTCGGGCTGCGCGAGCTCGTGTAGTCCCGGCAGCGGCGCGAACGCGCGCAACATCGCGTCGGCGGCGCGGCGCTCGGCGACGGCCTTGTTCGCGAGCCGAGGCTCGACGGTGAGGCCCTTCCGTTCGCTCAGGACCGCGGCCGCCGCGAGCTCACCCTCTGCGATGGCGACCTCCGCGCCCCCGATGCCGCAGATCTCGCCGGCCGCGAAGACACGCGCGACCGACGTGCGTTGCTCGCGATCGACACGCAGGCAGTGCCCACCACGCGCGGCGACGAAGTGCGAGTCGCAACCGAGCTGCAATCCGAGCTCGATCGATGGCACGAGCCCGAACCCCGCGCCGACCACGTCGACTTCGATCGCCTGCGCGGTCTCGCGCCGCGGACGGCCGGTGCGATCGACCTTGCCGATCACAGCGCGCTGCACGCGACCATCACCCTCGCAGCCGAAGACCGTCCAGCCCCAGCGCAGCCGCACGCCGGCTGCCAGCAGCTTCCTGGTGTACCAGAAGGTCTCGCGGCAACGCGCGCCGTTGCCGAGCACCGCGGGCAAGGCGCGCAGCGCGGCCCAACGTGAGCTCGCTTCCAAGGCAGCCACCACGCGCACGCCGGCACTGAGCAGCGCCGTCACGGTCGGCAGCAGCAGCGGCCCCGAACCGACCACGAGCGCGCGCTTGCCCGGCACGACGCCGAAGCCGCGCACCATGACCTGCAAGGCACCGGCCGTCATGACGCCGGGAAGCGTCCAGCCGGGAAACGGAATGCACCGATCGTAGGCGCCCGGTGCCAGTACGATGTGCCGGCAGCGCAACAGCCATGACGCGTCGCCCTGTTCGAACCAGAGTCGGCCGGGCCGCGCGTCCCACACGGTGGCTCCGCTCTGCAACGCGACCTTCGCGTGCTGGAAGGCGTCGAGCAGACGGTGGCCGTGTCGATGGCTCGGCGGCTCTGCGATGGCCGCGTGGCCGTGCGCGCCATCGGGCAACTGCCGGAAGATCTGGCCACCGGGACGCTGGCCTTCGTCGAGCACGACGACCGAGAGCCCCTCGCGCGCGAGCAAGGTGGCCGCAGCGAGACCACCGGGTCCGGCGCCGACGATACCCACGTCCGCGTCGAGGATGCGATTGGTCACGGCCTGCCTCCGCGTTCGACGCGCATGCCGTCGCGAACGAGGGTCGTGCAGGCGCGGACCGTCCTGCCTTCGACGAGCACGAGGCACTCGTAGCAGATCCCCATGTTGCAGAGCACGCCGCGCGGCGCGCCGTCGCGGCTGCTGTGGCGCAGCACCTGTTCGCCGGCCGCGAACAGCGCCATCGCAATCGTGTCCCCTGCGCGGCCCTGCACGGACCGGCCGGCGAACGTGAACTCGACCACCGCGCGCTCGCCGGTGGCACCGATGCGACCGTTCATGAGGCGAACCTCGCGGGCAGGTAGGGCCGGTGGTCGATGTCGCAGGGTAACCCAGCGATCTGCTGCGCGAGCAGGCGGCCCGTGATCGGCGCGAGCGAGATCCCGAGCCCTTCGTGCCCCGCGGCGATCCACAGCCCCTGCACGTGGGGCCACGGGCCGATGAGTGGATGCTTGTCGATCGGATACGGCCGCAGACCCACCCACGTGCGCACGATCGGCGCATCGCGCAGGCCGGGTGCATAACGCTGCGCGCGCGACAGCGAACGGTGCAACAGCTCGCGGTTCAGTGTGCGGTCCATGCCGCGGAACTGGCGCGTGCTGCCGATCAGACAACTGCCGTTCGTCTGCGGCTGCATGTTCACGGCGTGACCGCCGGGATCACCTTCGGTTCGCGTCGGGTCGACCTTCGCGGCGCCGTGGGCGAATCGCAGATAGTTGACTTCGAGCAGCTGGGTCCGGATCGGCGAAACGTGATGACCCGTGATCGCGAGGTTGCCCGCGCGAGGGTAGATCGGCAGGCGCGGTTGCCCGAGCATCTCGGCGAGCTCGGGCGCCCAGACGCCGGTGGCGTTGACGACCGTGCGCGTGCCGATCGCGCCGTCCGCCGTGCGCACGGCGGTGATGCGATCGCCCTCGCGGTCGAAACCGATCACGGCGCAATGCGAACGCACGGCGACGTTGCTGTTCGCGAGCCCGGCTTCGCGCAGCATCGCGCTGCATGCGGACATCGGCAGCACGACGCCATCACCCGGGTAATAGAGAGCAGCGGGCAGGTCGTGCGCGAGCCCGGGCTCGAGCTCGCGCAGCTGATGCGGATCGAGGATGTCGGCGCGGTCGCCGTTCTCGGTGAACTGCCTCTGCAGCTGCGGCAGCAGCTCGAGATCCTCCGCGCTCTCGGCGAGGTAGAGCGCGCCGGTCGGGTTGTAGTCGAAGCCGCCTTGCCGGGCGTGCAGTTCGCGCCACAGCGCCACGCTGCGCGCCGAGAACGCGTACTCCTGGCGGTCGTCGGGCGTCACCATGAGGTGCCCCATGCACGACCCCGACGTGGCGCCGGCAATCGGCCCACGATCGAGCAGCACGATGCGCGTCGAGCGTGGCAGCAGCAGTGCCAGGTGGTGAACCACCGAGCAGCCGATGATGCCACCGCCGACGACGACGAGGTCCGCAGTTTCGGCCATCGAGGGGCGACGATGATGCCGCACGCACGCGCAGACGCAACGCCGATCGCGCGGTCAACGAAGCTCGAGCTCGCGACGCAGCGTGCTTCCGGCGGCCAGCTCGACGTCGATCCCCTGTACTTCCTTGCCGTCCACGGACACGACGAGCCGGTAGCGGCCCGGCAGCACGTGAAGGAACGTTCGCTCGGCGCCCTCTTCGCGGCCGCGCAGCCGGACGTTCCCGGCGACCAGCTCGGCGCGCGCCATCGCCAGCACGGCACCCGGGGCCGAGAGCCGCACGACGAGGTGCGCCGGTGCCACGCCGCGCATCTCCTCGAGCCGCTTCTGCTCCCGCGGCGCGAGATCGACGGTGGCAGTATGGAACACCAGGCCCGGATGCGACGGCGCCACGACGTAGCGTCCGGGTGGCAACGGACCGACCGCGAAGCTCCCGTCGGCAGCGGAACGCACCGACGAGTCCAGCACCGGCCAATCGTCCTGCAGCAAACCCACCTCGGCGCCCGCGAGCGGAGCCCCGACGTCGTCGGCAACGCGGCCGCGCAACCACGCGGTCGGCTGGTGTTCGGCGGCGACGACGAAGCTCTGTTCCTGATCGCGACCGAGCACGCCTTCGAAGCGACAGACTTCGGGTCCGAACACGCTGGTGCGCAGCACGAGCGTGGCGCCATCGGGATCCGGGTCGTCGATCTCGAACGTGCCATCCGCCGACGTCGTCGACGTCACCGACTGCCCGCCCGAGGTCCGCGACACCGACCAGCCCGCGAGCGGCTGGCCCAGATTGTCGACGAGCCGGCCGCGGATCGTCGAGCCCGCGCGCATCACGACGTCCCAGTGCTGCGTTTCAGCCGCTGCGAACACGAAGGTCCGGCGCTGGTGCGCGAATCCACTGGCCGTCGCTTCGAACTCGAGCTGGCCCGCAGCGAGGTCCTCGAACCGGAAGCGGCCCTCGGTGTCGGTCTCGCAACTGCTTCGCTCCGGGTAGTCGCTGGACCTCCGGCATACGGATGCGCCAGCGAGAAGCCGACCGTCGCCGTCGCGCAACGTTCCGGCCAGCGCTGCGCCGGGTCGCAGCGCGATCAGCAGATCCGGCGCGTTCGCGGTCTCGAGCTGCAGCACTTCGCGTTGCGGTGCGAAGCCGCGACGGTAGACCAGCAAACGCAGTTCACGCGGCTGGAGCCCGCTGGCCTCGAAGCGTCCCTCGGCGTTGCTCGTGCACTGAGCTCCTGGCGGAGCCTGATAGACGTCGAGCGGGTCCCCGGTCGCATCGCGGCGCAGGCGGTCGCGTCCGTTGCCGACCTGGATCCAGGCACCAGCCACGGGCCTGCCGTCCGGATCGACGACCCGACCTCGCACGCTGCGCGCGGCCCCCGGCAGCCACAGCGTCACGGTCGGCGATCCCTGCGAAGGGTCACCGAGCAGGTGCCGGAAGTCCGAAGTGCCGAGCTGCTCGTGACGCGCACCGACGACGGCATAGAGCGGCAGGCCCTCGATCGCGAAGTGGCCCAATACGTCCGAGACTCCGCAGGGGAAGAGCCGCTGCGGCTCGCGACCCGCCCACGACGCGAGGATCTCGGCTCCGGCCACCGGGCGGTCATCGGGGTCGAGCACGATGCCGCTCGCGGCCTTGCCTCTCGCCACGACGAGCTCGAGCACCCGCTGTTCACCCGCCGCGAGCGTCGCCGACGCACCGTCGCCGATCAGCGTGCGGAGGAAGAACTCGCCGGCAGGCAGTTCCGCGAAACGCACGTCGCCGAGGACATCGCTGTGCCGGCACACGCCGGCATCCGCCGTGCGGTGGCAGAACACCGGAACACCCGCGGCCGGCGCGCGGTCGTCTTCCCAGATCACGCGCACGCTCAAGGTCGCAGCTGCGTCGCGTTCGCCGACTGCCGTCCGCTGCACGGACTCAGCGGCCTCTTCCGCGCCCGTTGCGACCGTCGCACCGCGGTGCGCCGCGCGACTTGCCTCGGAGGCTGCAGGCTGCAGGCCCGGCGGCGGCGCAGCAGGGCTGGCGGCGCCCTGGCCGGGCCACGTGGGAACGGTGACCAGCAGCGCGACCAGCAGCGCGGCCGCACCGACGACGACATGTTTGGCTTTCACGACGACTCCCCAGCCGACGAGCGAAGTGAGGAGCGTCACGGCGCCGCGCTTCTCGCGCGCAGGCATCAACTGCTCACGCAGCTGTGCGAGCGCGCGCTTCTGCCGCGTGCGCACGGTCTCCTCGGGAACGCCCATGGCCGCGGCCGTCGCCGCCGGCGACAAACCCCGCAGGAACCGCATCAGCAGCGTGTCGCGGTAAACCGGCGGCAACTGCAGCAACGCGGCAACCGCGCGCTGCTGCAGCTCGGCCGTCGCGACGAGCTCGGCCGGTGAGACCACGGGCTCGCGCGGCGACAACGCAGCGACGCGCCGCCGCTCGGCCGTGGCACGGCGTCGGAACGACACCGCGAGGTTGCGCGCGACCGCCGCGAGCCACGAGCGGCCGCCCGCCGCGGCTTGCGGTTGCGCGAGCACCGCGACCGCGACGTCCTGCTGCAGGTCGGCCGCCAGGCCGTCGCCGACGAGATGGCGTGCGAGGTTGCGCAACCAGGCCGCGTCGGCGAGCAGGCGATCGGGAGCGGGCATGCTGGTCATGGGCGCATCGTGAGTCGCTGCCGCGGCCGTCGTGGGTTCACGGAATCATGCCACCGCCCAGCACGGGCAGCAGCGCCCGCACCCCGGCCGCCGGCAAACGCGAGCCACCCCTGGCCCCGAGTGGCCCCGGACGCTACGCCTGCCCACATGTTCCGGCTGCACCCATTCGTTCTCGTTGCCGCCCTGCTTCCCGCCCTGGCACTGCACTGCCAGGAGCCGACCCCACCACCACCGGCCAAGGCACCCGCCGACACGAAAGCCGCCGACGCGATCCACGACCGAGTGCTCACGCTCGACACGCACAAGGACATCGACCCCAAACTCGCCCCCGAGTCCCTGCCCGACGACCCGAAGACGCGCGAGGAGTTCCAGCGCCGTTACGACCCGACGGTGCGCGGCAGCCAACAGGTCGACTTCCCGAAGATGCGCGCGGGTGGCTACGACTGCGCGTTCTTCATCGTCTACGTCGGCCAAGGACAGCTCAACGAAGGCGGCTACAAGCGCGCGCTCGCCGAGGCGAACAAGAAGTTCGACGCGATCCACCGCATGGTGCGCCTCTACGGCGACACGATCGGCCTCGCCACGACTCCCGACGAGGTCGAGCGGCTGCACAAGGAGGGCAAGCTCATCGCGTGCATCGGCATCGAGAACGGCTACCCGATGGGCGAAGATCTCTCGCTGATCGCACAGTTCCATGGGCGCGGCGCGCGCTACATGGGCATCGCGCACAACGGTCACTCACAGCTCGGCGATTCCCACACGCCGCCCGAGCCCAAGCACGGTGGTCTCAGCGAGCTCGGACGCGTGGCGATCGCCGAGATGAACCGCGTCGGCATCATGGTCGACATCTCGCACAGCAGCCGCGCTGCGATGCTGCAGGCGGTCGAGCTCAGCCGCGCCCCCGTCATCGCATCCCACTCGGGGGCCTATGCCGTGAACGCCCACACGCGCAACCTCGACGACGAGCAGTTGCGCGCGCTGGCGGCAAAAGGCGGCGTCGTGCAGTGCGTGGCGCTGGCCGAGTTCGTGAAGACCGACCCCGCGCGCGAAGAAGCCATCCGCGCCTGGCGCGAGGAGTGCGGCCTCGGACGCCCGCGCGACGGCACGGCGCCCGAGCTGACGGCCGAGGAGCGCGAAGCGCGCTATGCGAAGTATCGCGCTGGAATGCCGGCGATCGACGAGAAGCATCCGAAGGCCAATGTGCGCGACTTCGTGAACCACATCGACCACGTCGTGAAGGTCATCGGCATCGACCACGTTGGCATCGGCAGCGATTTCGACGGCGGCGGCGGCATCGACGGCTGGAACGACGCGAGCGAAAGCCGCAACGTCACGCGCGAGCTCGTGGCACGCGGCTACACCGAGGAGCAGATCGCCAAGATCTGGTCGGGCAACCTGCTGCGTGTCTGGCGCGAAGTCGAGAAGGTCGCGGCGGCGAGCAAACACTGAGCTCGGGAGCGGAGGCCCAACAACTCAACGAGCAGCCGAAGCGCGCCGTTACTCCTGCGTTTCGTCGACGACGGGCGCCAACCCGGCGATCTCGACGAACTTCGGTACGTTGGCCTCGCGTTCGTCGCCGTGCATGTCGACCCAGACTTCTTCGATGGCCACGCATTCGCCGGCACGCCACTGCGTGCGCACGAAGTAGGACAGTTCTTCGCCATCGTCGGTCTGGCGCACGCGCGGCACGTAGGCCGTGTTGAGGAACAGCGTGTCGCCACGGCGCACGAACCGCCTGCGCTCCGCCCCCCGCGGATGCACGACCCGATGGTGCATGTGGCCCGCGATCACGGCGCGCACGCGCAGACCGAAACCCTCGATGCGCTGGATCGCGAGCGCCAGGTCGCGATCACCCCAGTCGCCGCCTGGCTTGCCGAAGTCCTTGCCGAAGATGTCGCTCGTCTCGTCACCGAGCCCGAGCGGACCGTTGTGCGCGAGGATCACGAGATCGCGATGCTGGGCGTTCCGCGCAGCATCCACGATCGCCGCCGCCGACTGCCGCATCGTGTGGATGCCGTAGATCTCGTCGTACACCTCGGGGCTGCGCAGACTCGGCCCGCCCCACGAGAAAGGCCGCGCCCCGATCACCGACAGGCCCGCCTCAGGCACTTCGCGAACCGCATAGCCGATGTGGTCTTCGCCGAACGCCGCGAGCACTTCGCGCAACTTCGCCGTGCAACCCTTGCGGCCGAAACTCTGCCACGCGTCGTGGTTGCCGAGGATGACCGCCTTCGGCACGGGCAGCGCGGCGACCAGGCGCGCGATCTCGACGTCCTCGTCCCCGAGATCACCTACGAACAACGAAAGGTCGGGCCGCGTGCGCTCGAGGAAGGTCGAGTCGGACTTGCGCCACCAGCGATGCACGTCGCCCACGACAGTCAACGTGGCTGGGGAATCGGAGGGTCGGGAAGACAAGCGGGGGAAGGTAGCGTCGGATGCGCCCGGAGTATCGCCCGATTCGGCCAGGAAGTGGGATTGGACAAGACGCCCGCTGGTCCACGACGGGCGCGCATGTTCGCGGACGCCCTTCGCCGCCGCCTCGTCACGCCTCGAGCAAACCGTGCCGCACGAGCTTCTCGCGATATGTCGTCCGCGGCACGCCGAACAGATCCGCGGCACGCGTGAGGTTGCCGTTCGCTTCGGCGAGCGTGCGCTGCAGTGCTGCTTTCTCCTGCGCTTCGAGACGCTCCTTCCACGTCGCCGATGCTGCGTCCGCCCGCGGCGGCTCAGGGTCGGGCGCCGCCGTTGCGCTGGCCGCGCCGCGCTCGGGACGCCGGTCGAGATCGAGGTGGGCCTCGAGGATCGTGGATCCACCCGCGCGCAGCGCCGCGCCCTTGAGCACGTGCCGCAGCTCGCGGATGTTGCCGCGCCAGGGTTCGGTCGAGAGCCGCAACTCCGCCTCGGGAGACAGCGCCGGCACTTCCGCGTAGCCGAGCTCCTCCGCAGCCTCGGTGAGGAACCTCGTCGCCAGGCCGCGCAGATCCTCGCGCCGATCGCGCAACGGCGGCAATGCGATCTCGAGCTCGCGCAGCCGGTAGTAGAGGTCTTCGCGGAAGCGGCCCTCGCGCGCCATGCGTTCCAGATCCTGGTGCGTCGCCGCGAGGATGCGAACGTCGACGCGCGTCTGCCGGCGCCCGCCGATCGGCACCACGATCCGATCCTGCAGCACGCGCAGAATCTTCGCCTGCAGCTCGAGCGCCATGTCCCCGATCTCGTCGAGGAAGATCGTGCCGCCGTGCGCTTCTTCGAAGTGGCCGCGCCGCGCCTGCATGGCGCCAGTGAACGAGCCCTTCTCGTGGCCGAACAGCATGCTCTCCATCAGCTGTTCGGGAATCGCCGCGCAGTTGACGGGCACGAACGGTCCCTTGCTGCGACGCGACATCTCGTGCAACGCCCGGGCAATGACCTCTTTGCCGGTCCCGGTCTCGCCGCGCAACAACACCGTGTAGTCGGCCGGTGCGTAGAGTTTGACCCGTTGCACCATCTCCGCACACGCGGGGCTCTTCGTCTCGAGCGCCCAATGCGGCGCCTGCGACGTATTCGCTTCGCGATCGAGCAGACTGCGCACGAGCACTCGGTTGCCCAACGCGGTCGCGAGGATGCGACTGCAGAACGCAACGCGCTGAAGGTCCTCGGCGGACAACACGGCGCCATCGCGCGTACAGTCGGCGTAGAACACGCCGAGGTTCTTGCCGAGCGCCTGGATCGGGAGAGCCACCGCCGACGAGATGCCCTCGCTGCGCACACTGTGGAAGGTCCGGGCGATCGGGTCCGACGCGGCCACGGGCACGTGCACGACGCGTCCGGCCTCACGGACCTGTTCGACCAGCGACCGACTCACGCGGAACGCGCGCCGATCCTCGGGTCGGCTCATGAAGAACGACTGCGGGCCGTCGTCTCCGTCCATCACGACGTGCACGCGATCGGCGCCGGTCGCGCGCAGGATCGCAGCCATGGCAGCGGGGATCATCTGCTCCTGGCTCTTGAGACCTTCGAGGTGGTCCGCCATCTCCATGAAGGTCCGATACCAGGCGCCGACCGGAGAACCCGGCGCAGCGCCCAGCGTGGCCGGATCGATCGCCACGATCTCGTCGCCGGTGGCATCGACGCGAAACCGCAGCTTCACGAGCGCGGGCCCGAGGTTCAGCACGTCGCCGTCGAGGAAGTTCTCGAACCTCGACCCGATGGTCCCGGTCGCACAGCGGATCGGGAACGGCAGCCCCGGTTCCGCGCGGACACGCAATCTGCCATGGTCGTCGCGCGCAACTTCGAGCACTCGGCCGAATACGCCCGGAAGATCGAGCGTGACCTCGCAGCCCGATCGCGCCCCCCCGATCCAGAACGCGTCGGCATCCAACTCGACTTCGCGTGAGCCCGAACGGTCCGTGATCTCCAGATTGAGGGGCATTGTCGGATTATCGCCAGTCTACCCGGGCCGAGGAGCCCCGGCGTCGGATTCCCGTCGCACCGCTTGGCGAGGCCAGCACGCGCGGCCACCGTCTGGTAACCTCCTTGGGTCCCCACCACCCCCGGCGCTCGAACCGCCCGGACCCACCGTTTCGCCACTTCCCGAGCCAGCTCGCGACGCTCCCGGCCAAGCCGGTTTGGGAATCACCACGATGTCCCTTCCTGCCGCGACAGCCGAGCCTGCCCGCTTGCTGCATTGCTCGCCCGAACGAACGGTGTATCTGACCGCCGATTCGCCAGGTGGGCAGCCGTTGGTCACGAAGGTCTTTGTCGCGGGTTCGATGGCCGAGGCCGAAGGCGAGTTCGCGATGGCACGTCTTGCCGCGGGCTCCGGCGTTGCCGTCTATCGCAGCGTTGGCATCGATCCGGCTGCGAATCGGCCGTGCGTGACGACGAACTTCGAGGTGGGAACGGACCTCGACAGCCTCGTCGCCGAACTCGGTTCGGTGCCGGCCGCCCACGCCTGCAGGTTGCTGGCACCGGTCGCCGCGACGTTGGCGCGCCTGCACGGGCTGCGTGTCCCCGCCGCACCCGGGGGTCTCTGTCACGGGGACGTCAAGCCGCGGAATCTGCTGCGCACGGCCGCGACGACACTGCTGCTCGACTTCGAACACGCGCGCCCGATCGCCGTATCGCGCCGAGCCGACGCTGTTGCGTTCACGGGAGGCAGCCACGGATTTGCGCCACCCGAGGCGACGCAGGGCGCTCCTCCCGACTCCGCCTTCGACGTGTACGGGCTGGGAGCCTCTCTGAGCTGGCTCTTGCGCGGCGGACAAGCGACCGAGTTGCCACAGCACCCCGACGTCGTCGCGATCGTACGCGCGTGCACGGCAGCCAATCCTGCCGAGCGACCGACCGCCGCCGTTCTCGCGACGACTCTCGCAACGCTCGCGGATCGTCTCGACGCGGATCCCGACGAGGCGACGCTGGACGATGCGAGTTCCGGCCGACTGCAGCACGAGCCGGCCGGCACATCGCCCTTTGCCGAAACACACCGGCGTTTCTGGAGACGCTGCCACCGACTCGCCGATCGGCTGCCAAGTCTGCTGCGTGTCCCGTCCAACCAGCCGGCGGAGCCGGCTGCCATCGCTCGCGAACTCGGTGTTGCGGGCCGCGTGCTCGCTCGGTTCCCACGCCACCTCGCGACGCTGCAGTGGCGTCGCGAGTTGTGCCGCGCGGCCGGCGCCGTGTTGGCCCGCGCGGCCGAGCAGGTCAGCACCCTCTGCCGGGCCGAAGAATTCGACCAGTGCGCGAGCTGGCTCGCAGACGCCGAGGCCCTCGCGGAGACAGCGCGCGCCCTGCCCGGTGGTTGCCCGATCCCGAGTGAGGAATCACCGGCCACCGTGGGACTGCTGCACCGCAACCCGATCGCATTCCTGCACCGGCTTCGCGACCAGCTCGCGATGGCACGGCAGGAGCTCGCGCTCGACGTCGGAGCCATCGCCGCCGCCGAACGGCAGCTCGACCTCCGCGCTGCCGAAGCTGCGGTGGACCACATGGCAGCGCGGCTCGGCGGCGCGTCGCCGACAGCGGCACGTCGCCGCGACCAGCTGCACCGGCTCGCGTTCTACTGCGATCGTGTGGCGAGGGCCGAACCGAATGTCGAGAGCGTCGGCCCGCTGTGGGACGCAGTGGCCTTGCAGCCGCTGGCCAGCCTCGTCGCGGCCGCCGCAATGGCGTGCCAGCGTCGGACCCGCGGTGACGTGACGGGGGGCGCCGTCGGTCTGCGCAGCCTGCAGATCACGCTCGCGAACCTCGCCGAGGAGTTCCCGCACCTCGTGCAGGTTCAGCCAGCCCTCGACGTGCTGACGCAGGCCCTCGCCCACTTGACCGACCAGGCCTGGGCCCTGCTGGCCGACGCGCAACAGAAACTGCAAGCGGTGCCGGTGCCCGTGCGACCCTTGCAGCTCGCGTTGGGACGTCTCGACTCCCTGCGCATCCTCGAAGCCTTCGTCGATCGCGGGCAACAACCACGCGGCCAGCTGCAGGACGGCATCGAAGCGCTGCGCCTGCGCATCGAACAGGCGCGCGCGACGCGCGACCGCCTGGCCGAAGGCGCCGAGCACGCGCTCTCGCGCGGTCACTGGACGACGGGGCTCTTCGACATGGAGCGCGCGGTCGCGGGTCTCCAAGGTGGCGACGAAAACGAACGCGGCGAAGTCACGCGCCTGCAGGAGCGGGTCGAGGAGGTGCGCCGTCGCAAACGCGAAGTGGACGCCGCCGTGCGACGCAACGTCGAGTTGGGTTCGCTCTACGGCACACTGCAGGACGACCCATCGAGCACCTTCGCGAGCCGCCTCCAGGTCCTCAGCGATCGGCGCGACTGCCTGCTGTTCCTCACCGTGCACGTTCCCGAGGAGCGAGGCGTGCTCTACGGCCACGATCTGCGCGACGTCGAGACGCAGCTTGCCCTCGAGCAGTCCGGGCTGGCCGAACATCAGCTCGACGGCACCGTCGATCCGGGAGACCGCTTGCGACTCGCGCGCGCGACGCTCGAGCGACTGTCGACGTCGATGACGACGGGCATGGGCGTCGATCCGCCAGGACGCATGGTCCGCCTGCTGGAGCACTGGCGCACGGTGACGGCACACTGCCAGCGCGCAGTCGAGCAGTTGCATGTGGAGCGGAAGGCGCAGGCCCGCCAGCGCAGCCGGCTCTGGACCATGGCAGTGGGCACGCTGCTCGTGTGCACAACGGCCGTCGGACTCGCAGTTCGTTCGTGGTTCCTGCCGGCACAGGCAGCCGAACACCCGGTACCGCTGTCGACAGACGACCTCGCGCAGCTGGTCGCGACGCTGCCGAGTGATCTGCGTGAGGAAGCAGCCGCGCTGCTCGCGCAGGCACTGCCCGGAAAACAGAAAGGGCCGTTGGACCATCGCACCTGGCACGACGGCTTCCGGCGGGAGCTGCGTGCGTTCGTCGACAGCATGCAGGCTCGTGATGTACCACCGGCGGCGCGCATGTTCGCGATCGGCTGCTGGGACGCCGGGCTCGCTGCCGCGAGCGCACTGCTCGATGACGCAAGCTGCAAGGACCTCCTGCGCCTGTCCGCGGAGCTCGCGGACGAACCGTGGCTGCGCGGCTTGCGCCCGAGCACGAGCCCCACGCGGTGAATCGAAGCGGCTGCGACGCTGCAGCTAGTCAGTCAGCGTGACGAGGGGGCGCCGAGTATCGATCGCCTGCACGCAGATGCCTTCCAACTCGGCAAGCAGCTGTCTTGCAGCACTGTTCTCTGGAAACACCCCCGCCAGCGTCTGGATCTCCGTCATCAACCCCGGCAGCTCATGCACCTCGAAGCGCGCATCCCGATAGTAATTCCGCAGCCGTCCCAGCAGATGCAGCGCTCGTTCCTGTGCGCGGTGGACAATCACCCAATGTTCGTCCACGCCGACTTCGACCGAACGCACGGCTCTGTCCTGGTCGTCGAGTATCGCAAGTTCTAGCGCCATGGCGTCTTCCAGCGTCCAGAGAAGGCCGGGGACGACTTGAACCGCCGTATCTCGCCATTCTTAACCGTCGGCTGTTCGGAGACAGAATCGTGACATATCGACGCGCTCGGGGCCCTTCGACCCAGCACGCACCCGGCGCACCATCACTCAGGGAGCAGGCCATGCCGGTCGCCCCGGACGGGGCCGCGCGGCACACCTTCCCAGCGAAAGTCCCGCAGCAGATCGGCGGGAGAACACCGCTGCCCCGGGCCTCGCATCCCGCACAGGAATGCGAGGTAGCCGACGACGGCCGCCGCAGCGACACCTCGCTCGCGCAGATGGCGCAGCGAAGTGTCCCCGTGGCGCTTGGCCAGCCGCAGCCCATCGCCGCCGACGACGAGTGGAACGTGCACGAACTGAGGAGGCGTCAACTGCAGCGCCCTGTAGAGCAGCAGTTGGCGCGGCGTGCTCGGCAGCAGATCGTCGGCGCGCACCACTTCGGTCACGCCTTGGGCTGCGTCGTCGACGACGACCGCGAGCTGGTAGGCGGCCCCCCCATCGCGCTTCTGGATCACGAAGTCCCCGGCGATGCCGCCTTGCTGCGACCCCGCGAAGCGATCGACGAACGGCGCCTGCGCGACGTCGACGCTGAACCGCAACGCCGCTTCGCGGCCCGTGGCCTCGCGCGCAGCCGCGAGGTCGGCGAACCGACCGCGGCAGGTGCCCGGATACACCGGACCGTCGTCGTTGCCCTCGTGCGGCGCCGACGCCGCCTCTTCGACCTCGCGCCGCGTGCACACACACGGGTAGGCGGCACCCGACGCCACCAGGCGTAGGGCCGCCGCGGCATACAGCGGCAGCCGTTCGCTCTGCGTCACGGGCTCCCCGTCCCAGTCGAGCCCGAGCCAGCGCAGGTCCGCGATCGCCTGCGCTGCCGCGCCGGGCTTCACGCGCGGGCCATCGATGTCTTCGATGCGCAGCAGTAGAGTGCCGCCCTGCGACCGGATCGACAGCCACGCCAACAAGAACGTGCGCGCGTTGCCGAGATGCAGGGCCCCCGTCGGACTCGGTGCCAACCTACCAACACACTTCGTTCCGGATGCAACCGTCATCGCAGCAAGGCCTCGTTCTACGCATCGATGCCAAGGTCTGCCATGTCGAGGTCGGTGGCGAACGCCGGCAGCTGCCTCTTCTGGGCAGGCTGTTCGAGGCGAGATCGCACGAGAAGCAGCCACTCACGGTCGGCGACCGCGTCGTCTTGGACAAGACGGGCAACGCGATCGAAGCGATGCTGCCGCGCACCTCGCAGCTGCATCGGCGCACCGCGAGCGAAGGCGAAGAACGCGCGCAGGTCATCGCGGCGAACATAACGCACGTGCTCGTCGTGGCCAGCGTGGCAACGCCGCCGTTCCAACCCGAGCTCGTCGATGGGGTGCTGGCCGCAGCAGCACGAGAGAAGATCCCGGCGACGATCGTGCTCACGAAGGTCGATCTCGACGCCGAAGCAGCGGTGAAGTGGGCTGCCGTCTACGGACGCGCGCTCGTGCGAGTGCTCGGCACGTCGACGCTGGCCGGCAGCGAGACGGGTGGCCCGCTGCGCGAGGTCGGACTGCTGCTGCATGCAAACCGCACGGTGGTCGTCGGTCTGTCGGGTGCCGGCAAGTCCTCGCTGCTCAATGCCGTGGTGCCCGGCTTGAAGCTGCGCACCGGTGACCTGAACCGCAGCCGACAAGGACGGCACACGACGACCCACACGGAACTGCTGCCCCTGCCCGGTGGCGGCCACGTGCTCGACACGCCGGGCGTGCGCAGCTTCCACTTGTTCTGCGTGGGCTCGCAGGAGCTGCAGTTCCTGTTCGCGGAGATCGGCGCGCTGCTGCCCCAATGCGCCTACCGCAGCTGCTTGCACGACGGCCAGCAGGATTGCGCCGTGCAGGCAGCGGTCGCCCGCGGCGAAATCGCCGAGAGTCGGTTGCAGTCGTATCTGACGATGCTGCACGAAGCCCTCGTCTCGGAGCGGCCCGAGAGCCAGACCGCGAAGCAGCGTCCGCGCGGCGGGGCGCGGCGGCGACCGCGGCGGTAGGCGTCCCGGAACACGCTGCAGGGATCCCTACGGTTGCCAAACGAGGCACTTGTAGCCCCACGCGAGCAACAGCAGCGCGAAGGCCGCCGCAACGATCCGCCAGAACGGCAAGCGCACCAACAGGTCGACGAACGAGCGCCTGCGCGCGAGGCACCACAGAGCGTGCGCGCCCAGCAGCACTCCGGTGGCGGCCACGAGCATTCCGAACGGCTGCGTGACGAACGCTTGCAGCACGTTCCCGTGCACGAGATGGCATGCCGCCGTCGTACAGCCGCAGGTCGGACACGGGAACCCGTACGCGACCGGCCAGCTGCACGGGTCCATGCCGAATTGCTCGTGCGTGCCATGGCCGCGCGCGTCGGGCTCGACGCGCCACAACATCACGACGCAGGCCACCGCCGCTGCAGCCGTCAGCACCGCTGCAAGTCGGTCGACGGAGGCGGCGACTGGCCCGTCTTCGAGCGGGATCAGGAACGGACTCCGAGCGCTCGGGGATCTCTGCTCGGACATGACACCACGGAACTAACTGAAGTCGTAGATGTACGCGATGCGGTCCGACCGCACGATCGCGTATTCCAGACCCTTCAGCAGTGCCATTTCAGGGTGCCCCAGATCGATCCCGCGCACCACGGGTTTCTGCATGATGAAGTACTTGGCCGCCCTCGGCCCGTGCGACTCGTAGGCAGACGGCTCGATCTGGCCCGAGACCTCGAACTGCGTCACCCCGCTGTAGAACGCGCGGATCGTGGAGCTCTTCTCGTTCGCGGCAAGGCGCCGCATGCCCTCGTCCCCGGCCACGTCGACGAGCTCGTGCGCGAGGATCACGCGATCCACGTTGACCATCACGCTCGGAGTGCGGATCACTTCGTTGCTGCGCAACGACACGAGCGTCGCATCACGAACGGACAGGAACGTGTGTACGTAGTCCTCGAGCAGGTTCGTCAGACGCTTCTGCTTGTTGAGCAGCCGTCCCTTGATCAGGAACATCTCCGTCAGGAACAGGTCCTCGACGAACACCGGAGTGGCAACAGAACCCGATTGTTCAGGATGTTGACTCATTTCGCGGTTCGACAAGGCTTGGTCTCGATGCCGACGAGCTCCCGGACTCGACCGGCGAGGTAGAACGAACCGACGACGAGCCGCGGGCCCGGCCGGCGGCGCAAGGCTGCCAGGCCGGACACAGCGTCCGCCGCCACTTCGCTCCGCGCGCCAGCCCCGGCGAGGAACGCGGCGATGATGGCCGGATCCTCGCTGGGAATGCCCGAGAGTTCGGTGACAACGAAGCTATCGGCAAGAGGCAGCAGCCGACTCAAGCCTTCCCGCCAGCGCTTGCCAGTGGCCGAGGCGAACAGCACCGCCGGCCGCCGGTCGGGCCAACGCCTCCGCAGTTCGGTGGCGACCGCCCGCAGCGACTCTTCGGTGTGGGCGCCATCGAGCACGAGCACATCGCCGTCGGGCTCGGAATGCACCTCGAACCGGCACGGCATCGACCGGCGCGGCGCCGGGTCGAGCACGAGTCGCCGGTGCGGCAGCAGGTGCGCGAAGGCGGCGGCGGCGAGCGCGAGTGCCGGCAGCTCGAACGCGGCGGCGTCGGGCAGCGCGAACGGCAACTCGCGCCCGTCGGGCAGCCACAGCCGGCCGCGCGCGCCGGCCGGCGACCACACGACGTCACGCAGTCCGAAGTGCTCGCCGAGCGCGAACAGCCGCGCAGAGTCGGCGGCCGCGTGCGCGCGGATCACGGCCAGCGCCTCGCCCGTCGTGCCGGTGAAGCCGACGCCGCCGGGACGGATCACGGGCGCCTTTTCGCCGGCGATCGCGGCGATCGTGTCGCCGAGCACGTCCGTGTGTTCGAGCTCGATCGTGGTGACGATGCTCGCGTCGACCGGCAGCGCTGTCGTCGCGTCGAAGCGTCCGCCGAGCCCGACCTCCCAGATCGCGAGATCGACGCGCTCGGCAGCGAAGTGCTCGGCGGCGGCGAGCGTCATCGCCTCGAAGAACGTCGGCGCGCGCTCCCCGGGCACCGCGAGCAGGTCGCGCAGGATACGCTCGAGCACCGCGACCTCGATGTCGGCGCAACCCACGCGGATGCGCTCGCACAACGTCGTCACGTGCGGTGAGCTGTAGACCCCGGCGCGGCCGCCGCTCGCTTGCACGAGACCAGCGAGCGCCGCACACGTCGTGCCCTTGCCCTTGCTGCCGCCGACCTGCACCGCGGGTCGCGGCGCGGGTATGGCGCCCGGCCGCGCGAGGAGGCGCTGCATCGTCGCGAGGTCCCAGAGCCGTCGATCGGGCCGAGTGCGCTCGTAGTTGACGAGCTGCGACAGCAGCGGGGAGAGGCGTTCGGCAGCGGGATCCACGTAGTTTTTTGCTCGCCCCCTGGGCGAGCCACCGTGCGCACGCAACACTACCGACCCATCCTCCCCCGAGGTATCCACATGCATGTTCGGTCATTGTCGTCCGTCCTCACCCTATTCGCCGTGGCCGCGACGCTGGTCGCGCAGGCCCCAGACCGCGGCCGCGGACGCCGAGACGCGAAGCCGGTCGAGCTCAAGAACCTGACCTTCCGCACGGAGACGTTCAAGAGCGAGGCCATCGGCCGCGACAACGAGATCGGCGTCTACCTGCCCAAGGACTACGACGACCCGAAGAACAAGGACGTCAAGTGGCCGCTCGTCGTGTGGTTACACGGTCTGTTCGAGGACCACATGCGGTTCCACGAGCGCGGCGGCGCCGAGGTGCTCGACCAGTGCGTCGGCGAAGGCAAGTTGCCGCCGTGCGTGTTCGTGTCCGCGAACGGCGGACGCACGTCGATGTACTTCAACCGCAAGGACCAGCGCTGGGAGGACCTGATCACGGTGGATCTGCTCGAGCACCTGAACAAGACCTACCGCGTCAGCGACAAGCGCGAGCAGCGTGCGATCATGGGCGTGAGCATGGGCGGCATGGCCGCGCTGCGCATCGCGTTCACGAAGCCGGAATTGTTCGGTGCCGTCGGCGCGCACAGCGCGGCGGTGTTCGGCGAGGATCCCGAGCAGCTGCCCGAGATGCTGAAGAAGCGCGCGAAGGACTTCGGCCTCGACGAAGTGTTCGGCAACCCGATCCAGAAGGAGCCGTGGCAGAAGGCGAATCCGCTGAGCCTCGCCAACGCCGCCGACGCCAAGGCGCTCAACACGCTGCGCATCTACTTCGACGCCGGCACCGACGACCGCTACGGGTTCGCGGTCGGCAACAACCTGTTGCACGAAGCCCTCGACAAGAAGGGCGTCTCCCATACGTGGCGGCTGATCGAAGGCGGCGGGCACTCGTGGGGCGCGCACTTCCAGGACCAGACGCTGCCGTATTCGTTCGCTGTCGTCGGCCAGATGTTCGCGGGCAAGGATGGCAAGGCAGGCAAGGAAGCCGCGAGCGACAAGGGCGATGCCAAGGGCGACAAGGAGCCGAAGAAGATCCCGCGTTGAAGAATCCTCGAGGCTCCGGCCCAGGAACGGCCGCGAGAATTTCACCTGGCGCGCGGGCTGCGAGCGCATCCCGGCCGATGTACCGGACTAGGAAAGGCATCTGCTGCGCCAGACCACCCGGCCCGGTGCAGCCGGTAGCCGACTTCAGGCATGTTCCGCCTCGAGCATCAGGTGCGGGTCTTCGTGTTCTCGGTCCTCGACCGACGCGTCGAGTATCTGTTGCTGCGGCACAAGCCGCGCGAGGAGTGGCCGCTCGGTCCCATCGTCGGTCCCGTGATCCCGGGTGAGAAACTCGAGGATGCAATCCACCGCGAAGTGAAGGCCGGGACGGGGCTGTTGCGACCCGTGCACCTGATCGAACTGCTGCAGCCCCAGAAAGAGCTGTTCGGCGACATGGGCGTCGTCGAATGGCCCTATGCGTGGCAGGCAGGCACGCCCAGTGAACCAGTGCAGCGGCTCACTCCGGGCCCCATGATCGGCGAGGTCCAGTGGCTGCCGTTCGAGGCGGCTTTCCAGATCCTGGAGCTGCCGGCCGACCGCGAGGCACTGGTGCGACTGCAGCTGGGCCTGCAATAATCCGCAGCCTTTTCGGGCGTCGGGCCGTATATCGGCCGCTTCGTTTGGCGCCCGAACGCCTCGACGCCGAGCCCCTCCGCACAGCCCCCATGAGCGACGATTCGAAGAGCAAGCTTGCCGGTGAAGTGTTGGCCGACGGCCGCGTCCCGAGCTCGGCCATGCGCAGCTACGCGCTGCTGACGCCGGATCTCAAGAGCCTCTACATGGGCTTCTACAAGGCGACCTACGGCAAGTCGAAGATCGACCTCAAGACCAAGGAGTTCATCGCGATCGCCGCCTCGCTGACGTCCGGCTGCAAGGGCTGCCTCGAGGGTCACCTCAAGAAGGCCAAGAAGGAGGGCGCGACGAGCGACGAGATCGCCGAGGTCATCGCGATCACGCTCGGCGTGAACGCCGCCACGATCGTCGACCGCTCGGACATCGCCAACTTCAACCTCGGCGGCCTCTACGACCGCCCCGAGAGCTGACGCAGCACCTGCCGCCGCCAGGACGGCGCGCGGCGTCGCAGCGCGGGCAAACCGGTCCTCAACCAGCCCCGTTATCCCCAGCCCCCGTCAACCTCGGTGTGCTGATGTCCACCCCCACTCGTGCCTGGCTGCCATCCGTTCCACGAGCCATCCGGCTTGCGTTGCTGGGGGTATTCGCCGCCGTGATGGCCTACGCGACGCTGGTCTGGCAGCCGTCGGCGCCGCCGGAAGTCGAAACAGTGTCGCCCGTGGAAGCCGCGGTCGCGGTGCCGATGGTCGACGCGAAGATCCTCGCCGGTGCCCTGGACACATCGCGCGAACAACGACTGTTGCTCGAGGTGGAGCCGCTGCGCCACTTGCTGGCGCTCGCCATCGACGTGGGCCCGACCGTGGCCGCGGCCCTGGGCATGCCCGAGCAACCGCTCGCCGTGAGCGAACTGCGCGAGAACCCGGACGCACTGCGTGGTCGCTGGCTGTTCTGCGAGGGTGTGCTCGAGGAGCTCGCGGGGCCTCGCGAGGGCCACCCTATCCGCGGCTTCTCGATCTACGATGCGACCATCGGAATGCCGGACGGGAACCGTGTGATGGGGACGTTCTCGATGCCGCCCGACAGCGCGCTCGAGCGCGGCTCGTGGGTGCGCCTCGAAGGCTTCTTTCTGAAGCTGCGCGACACGACCTGGCCGCAGGCCAACTCGCAGGTCCCCATGCTGGTGGGCCGCGAGATCCATCGCGACTACGACGACTGGGGCCCGGTCCTGCGGCTCGACGCGTCGATCCTCGACAAGGTCGAGGATTCGAGCTTCCAGCCGGGGGACAAGACGTGGCACACGATCGAGGAGGACCAGACCGAAGCGCTGTGGCACCTCGCCGCCTTCGTTCGCGACACGAGCAGCCAGCGCACGCTCGCAGACTGGCGCCACATCTGTGCGCTCAACGCGCGCGACACTCACGGCGCACTCGTCGAGAGCAAGGTCGCTCGCGGCACGCCGATGCGCGTCTTCGGCACGTTGATCCGGCGCTCCACGGTCATGGCCCCGGCCAACCCGGCGGGCATCAAGTCGTGGACCGTGGCTTGGGTACAGGTGCGCGAGTTCGGTGGCCGACTGGTTCCGATCTGGGTGCCCAAGCGCGTGCGAGACCTTCCACTGCGTGCCCAACTCGAGGTCCGCGGCTTCTACTACCGGTGGTTCGCCTACGAAGCTCAGAACGGCGACCGCCATCGCGTGCCGCTGTTCGTCGCCGCCGACCTCGATCTCTACCAACTCGAGGTCGACAAGACGATGCGGCAGCTCGGCATCTGGCTCGCTCTCGCGGCGACGGCGATGATCGTCGCGTTCTGGTGGTTGCAACGGCGAGCCGCCAGGCAGTCCCTGGCGCACGCCCACGACCTGGACACCCGCCGCCGCCGCCGTCGAGAGCGCGCCGCGGCGCGCAGCAGCACGTGAGCCCGGTCGCCCCGTAGGCGAGCGGGCGGACTACGCCTTCTTGACCGTGGCTGCGCCGAGCGCGGCCATGCCGCCACCGAGCAGGATCGTGAACGGCAACCAGAAGCCAAGCTGGGCGAGCGTCAGGTGCAAGAGCTTGTCCTCGGCAGTCATGGCGTTCGGCATCCCGGGCAGCATCTTGCCGTAGTGGGTCTGCCAACCCCTGTGGATGTCCAAGTACTGCACGACCATCACCGGAACCCGCGCCAGCAGTCCATAGCTGAGGCATGCCATGAAGGCGCGTGGCCATGCGAGCAGACCCAACAAAGCCACCACCGGACCGGCGTAGTACACGTACTGCACCTTCTCGCGCAGGTTCTCGTCCTGGAGTTGGCCAGCGCAGTAGGCCGCCGCGCCAAAGAGCCCGACTGCCGCGAACATCGGCACGAAGAAGCTCGTCACGAATGGAGGCTTGGCGCCCGCTTTGGCCAGACGGCGGCCGAACAGGATCCCGAAGACCGGAACGAGCCAGATGATTCCAAACCAGGATCTGCCACCGGCCTCGCGATTGAACAGGTTCTCGTCCCAACCCTTGGACTCGCCCAAGATCCGCAGGAGCGTGACGACGAGCGTGATGGTCCCCGCGATCAGGAGCAGACCCCTCATCGGAGGCTTCTTGCTTAGGTCCATCGCGGCATCGTCCCCTGCATTACCCCGGACCACAAGCAGAACGTTGGCGGACCACGATCGTCTCCGCACCCATCCAACATCACTTCGTCTTGGTGTTCGCTGCCGCTTTCGCGAGGTTCAACTGCATCTTGAAGTCGCGTTCGACGAAGCAGGTGTTGTTCGGGCCTGCCGTTGGAAAGACCAGATAGAAGTGCAAGATGCGGTGAGGCGGCCGCATCCGCTGCGAAGGCGAGTGCGGCTCAGCGCTGCGTGTCGCGGCACACGCGCATCATCGATGCGAGGGCCCGGCCGAGGCCAGTGGCCATGCGCACGCCGTGCCAGCAGTAGTCACGCCCATCGCAGAGCTCGAGTCGCGCAGCTCCGAACGCGCGCGATGCTCGCAGCTCCTCGAGTTGTTCGGCGTCGAACTCCCATGGTTCGCTCGGCAACAGCACGAGGTCGACGCTCTGGGCCACGACGGACTCGAGGGACACTTCGGGATAGCGGCTCGCGTGGTCCGCGCACACGTTGGTGGCCCCGACGATCCGCAATACGTCGTGGATGTACGTGTCGCGATTGATGCTCATCCACGGCTTGCGCCAGATCGCGTAGAACACGCGCAGCGGCCTTTGCCGCAAGCCCTCGATGGCAGCGGCCGTGAGTTGGGCCTCGATCCGCAGCAGCCAGTGCGCGACCGCCTCGCGCAGATCCAGTCTTGCCGCGAGCGCGCGCAGGTCTGCGGCAGCCTCGATGACGGTGCGCGGTGTCTGCACGAACACGGGCACGCGACTCTGCAGCCACTCGATGTCCTCGGGCCGATTCTCCTCGGCGTTGCAGAGCACGAGGTCGGGTTGCTGTCGCAGGAGCTGCTCGCGCGAAGGGTTCTTGGTACCACCGACGCGCGCCACCGCAGCGAGCTGCGCAGCTGGCTCGGTGCAGTAACGCGTGCATCCGACGAGCCGGTTCAAAGCACCGAGCTCGCATACGCTCTCCGTCGTGCTCGGCACGAGACTCACGATGCGCTGCGGTGATCGGGGCACGCGTTCAGCATGCCACGGCGGAACGTGCGGCGCGATCTCGTCGATCCTGGCCGAACGTTCTCACCGCATGCCGCGCAGGAACCGCGGCACGAAGCGCCAGACGCCGCCGAACGCGCGCTGCGTCGTCAGGATGCCATGCGTGTACCGGTGTGCGTCGGGACCGATGTGATCGCGGTGTTCCGCACCGATGGGGCACGCACGGCGGGAGCCGCATCCGGAGGCGCAGCCGCCCAAGTGTCGATGCTCGGCACAACGCGCGAGATCCTGGTTGCCAAGGCCATCGTGGACCGAAGCAGGGCACGCCGTGACGCATGGCTTGGCACAGCTGCAACACGGCTGGAACCGGTCCGTGATCGACGCATCCGCTACGGGCCCGAAAGGGCGTCCGTCGAGCAGCAGCGCGGCGCTCACCCGCACCCACGGACCGTATTCCGGGTGCAGCAGCAGGCCCGAAACAGGAGACACCGTTCCGAACCCGGCAGCCTCCGCGAGGCGCACGAAGTTCAACCGCTGGCCGGCCCCGGGCTCGATGAGCCGGCAACGAACGGACCGGCAGTGCAACAGCTCAGCCAGTTCTTGCGCAGCCGCGCGCTCGAATGGAACGACAGCCTGGGGTTGTTCCGAAGGGCTCCACGCGGTGGCGCGCCCCCCGCTGCCGAGCACGATCACCGTACCACAGTCGGGCCGGATCGACGTCGTACGCTGTTCGAGCGGCTGCCACGCATCGAAGCGCTCCGCATCGACGAGGCCGAACAGGTTGAGACCTGTGTTCTCGGCTCGCAGCCTGGCTTCGAGCAACAGGGACGAACTCATGACGACGGAGGGGAGCGCTGAGGGCAGCTTCAAACCAAGGCGCATGGTTTTGCGCCTCTGCTGCAGCCGTGACAAGCCCCGATCTCCGTCCGATGGGTTCGCCTGAGTGAACCGGCGTTGCCACCAGCTGCCGGGGGCGGCAGCGGGCGCGGAATCGGGCCCGCATTCGCTCTGGGGTGCATAGTCGTTACAGCACCCCACTGTCGAACTTAGGCGCCAGGCCCCGTAATGGCGGCCTCTTGTCTCGACACCTCGGCTCACCCCATGCCCGCATGCAGAAGCAAACGGTAATCCTCCTGGTTGGTGCTCTCTTCCTGCTCGGTGCGGGAGGCCTCTTCGTGCAGCAGTCTCTGGTCGACCCCGAGACGCCAGTCGGCAGATGGACTGCGGCAGACGAAGTCGAGGTTCCCGAAGCACCCGAGGCAGCCGGCACACCCCTTCCCGAGGGTGGTGATCTCGAGCGCACCGCGGCGGATCCCGAGGGCGCGCGCGACGGAGGCGAACAACGCGTCGAGGTCATCCTGCGGGGCCGTGTAATCGACAAGTTCCGCCAGCCCGTCGCGGAGGCCCGCGTCTGGCTCGACTTCGGTCGCGGCGGTCAACGCGGCGGCCCACAGAACCGCCAGCGTCGCGTCCCCGAGCCCGTGATGACCGATCGCGAAGGGAGATTCGCCTTCCAGGGCCAGACCTTCCGCAATCTGCAAGTCTCGCTCCAGGTCCTGCATCGGACGCATGCGCTGGGCCACTTCCAGAAGGACATCGGCGATGTCGGCAGCGAGGTCGATCTCGGCGAGCTCGTGCTGAATCAAGGCGGCGAGTTGCGCGGACGGGTTACCGATCTCGACGGCAATGGGCTCGCCGCCGCGGAGCTGCAGTTGAATCCCGAGAACGGCAACCAGCTGCGCTTCACTCGCGATCGCGAGCGCCTGCTGGCTGGTGCCACGACCGACGCCAACGGCTTCTTCCGCTGCGTCAACGTGCCCAATGGCGATTGGAGCGTGACCGCCGTTGCGAAGCGACACACCGAAGGACGCTCATCGACGTTCGTCATCGAAGAAGAGCAGCTCGTCGAGATCGACGACATCCGTCTCGGTCCGGGCTTCGAGATCACGGGCTATGTCAAGTCGGTGCAGGGCCAACCGATCGCCAAGGCCACGGTCGTGATGCAGAGCGAGAACCGCAACCGCAACCAGGGCGGTGGTGCACGACCTGGCCCAGGTGCTGACGGTGGCGGCCGCGGTGGTGGCCGCGGTGGCGGCGGTGGCGGTGGTGGCCCAGGCGGCGGACCCGGTGGGCGCGAGCACCGGACCACTACCGACGAGCAAGGCCGCTTCTTTCTCGAGCACCTTCCCGGTGCATCGATGCGCCTCGAGACATCGGCAGACGGTTATCTCGACAACACCCTGACGGGCATCGACCCAACGTCCTCGCCGCCTGTGCTGGTGACCCTGCAGGATGGCCTGCGGATCGCTGGCGTGGTTCGGGACTCCGACGCCACACCCGTTACCACGTATGCGGTGCGTGCGATCAGGGTTCGCGGCCTGGCACAGCCAGCGCGGAACCCGGCGAACCTCGACGACATCACCACGCAGGGGCGCGACGGCAACCTCGACGAAGCCACGCGAGCACTGCGCAGCCGGAACGAAGGCTGGCGCGAGACCATGGCTGCCGAGGGTCGCCGCGGCGGTGGCCCCCCGGATGGTGGTGGTGGCGGCGGCCGTGGTGGTGGCCCTGGTGCCCGCGACCTCGGTCGCCCCGAACGCCATGCCGGTGGTGCCTTCGTTCTGACCGGCCTTCAAGAGGGCATCTTCGAGGTGCACGTCCAGTCGCCGGACCACACGCGCTACCGGTCGGCCGAGGTCGAGCTGCGCCTTGGCAACGTGCCCCCCGACCTGTCGATCGTGCTCGAGGACGGTGTCTTCGTGGCCGGCGTAGTACGCAGCGAGGCCGGCGATCCGGTAGTCGGCGCGCGCGTCGAATTGCGCCCCGCGACGCCAGACGAAGGCACGCCGCGACGCGCGGACCGGGGCAACGGCGCCAGTGGCACCGGCTCGCAGGGGTTGGGGCGCGAGCTGCGCCAGGCACTTGCCGCCATGAGGTTCACGCAGGAAGCGACGACGGGCGCCGACGGCGTGTTCGTGATCAAGCACGCGCAACGCGGGAGCTACCGGCTGCACGCCGAAGCACGCAACTATTCGGCTGCGGACGGCGAGCCGTTCGACCTGCAGGCCGATCGGTCGGGGTTCGAGCTGCGACTCGGCGCGCTCGGTTCGATCGCGGGCAAGGTGCGCGGCCTCGCGGAGGTTGAGTATGCCGAGGCGCGAGTTGCCGCCGTACCGGTCGGCGATTCCCCAGGAGGCGCATTCGGTGCCATGTTCGGTCGCGGCCGCGGGGGCGGCGGTGGCCAAGGCGCCAATCTCTTCCAGGGTGTCGGCTGCGACCCCGATGGAGCCTATCGCCTCGATGGGCTCGTGCCCGGCACCTACGCGGTCCGCGCGTGGATCGGCTCGCCGCAGGAGCTCATGCGTGAGCTCGTGCCGCAGTTCCGCGACGGCTCGATGGCCGCCGACGTGACCGTGCGCGCGGCCGAAGTCGCCACACTCGACGTCACCGTGACGCGCCCCCAGGTCGGCGTCGTGTCGGGCACCGTGATGCACAACGGTTCCCCCGCCGCCGGTTTCCAGGTCGAGCTCACGCGACAAGACGAATCGGGCACGCCGCAGAATGGCCAGAATGGCAATGGCGGACGCGGGCCGGGCGGACGGGGACGCGAGTTGTTCGGGGGCTTTGGGCGAACGTTCCAGGCCGCCGTGGCGCAGTCGGGCAACTTCACGATCCCCAACGTGCCGGCGGGCCTCTACCGGCTGCGAGTCCAAACGCTGAGGCGCGGCGGTCCGCTGCACGAAGAGGTCGTGCAAGTCTCCGCGAACTCGACCACACAATGTGTCGTCGTGCTGCAGACCTCGAACCTCGAAGGGGCGATCACGCGCGACGACGGCGGCAACGCAGCCGAGCTGAAAGGCGGCGTTGCCCTGTTGCCGGGCCTCACCGCGGTACCCGAGAACCTCAACGCCTGGCAACGCGAGAACCCGAGCCCCGACGCGCGGATCCAGAACGGCACGTTCAAGTTCACGGCCCTGAAGCCAGGTGGCTACCTGCTGGTGCTGACGGTGCGCGGCCGCGAACGCACGACGATGCCGATCGTCGTCGGCAACACCGACCAGACGGTCGTGGTGCCCGCCGGCAAGGTCGCGGCAGCGGCCCCGACCCCGAACGGGGGCGCGAGCCTCCCGACCCCGAACGGAGCCGCGAGTTCCCCGCGCCCGAACGGTGCTGCGGGCTCCCCCCGCCCAACCAACGGCACGCGGCGGTAGACTGCGGCACGTCCTGGTCGCACCACGGAGTCATCCATCAGGTTCCTTGCCACGTTGTTCGCTGCGGCGTTGATCGCCGTCGGCCTGGCGATCGCCGGCTGGACCGCGTTGCTGGCCCTCGGTCGCGGACCCGTGCACACGGCCCCACCGCGAGCCATCGCGGACCTGCCGCGACCTCCTGCACCCGAGCGGCTACCCGGGGGCTTCGACGTGAGGCGCGAAGCCTCCGCCGCGGACGCCATATGGCAAGACGGCGCCCCGGTCGATGTCGCGATCCGCGTCCGCAACCTGCCCAAGGAGTTGCTTGGCGCAGAGACCGGCCTCGCGGTCATGGCCGAGACGGGCGCGGACTTCGACTGGGTCCCGCTCGCCGAAACGACCGCCGCACCGGACGGAGCCCTGATCGCGACCTCGAAGTCGCACGCCGGCGACAAGCTCAGCGTGACTCTCGCGACCTCTCGAGCCTTCGCACGTCACGGCTATCTCGCGCGTTCCATCGCTCGAGTGAAGCGCGAACCCGCTGGCGCCATCGCCGAGATCCCGTTCGACGTCGACGTGGCTACGGTGCGCTTGCAGCTGCCGCCGACGGCAAGGCGCGCAGGCCCCTTGCAACTCCGACGCGTCGACGATCCACAGTGGTTGCCGATCCACTGCGCCCCGAACGGCATCACGTTGGTCGGCGACTCGCCGCAGGATCTCTTGCTCGGCGCGGGCCAATACGAGTTGTCCGACCCACTCGATCACGCCCATCGACAGCGTTTCGAGGCGCCGTCAAGAGACCCCATAGTCCTCATCGAATCGCTTGCAGTGCTTCGAGCCGGCCGTCTTTGAGACGCCAGACCAGTGGCGAGACCGGATGTGGCGACCGCTCGCTGACCGCTTCGGTCGCAGCCATCAGTTGTCCGACGTCCTGACCCGCCTCGGGCCCCACCCACAGGGTGTCGCGGTCGGGCACCGCCACGAGCAGGTCAGCCCCCTGCTCGAGCAACAGCACGCGCGCCGCATCGAGGCCGTCGCCCGAATGCAGCACCACGGGTTGCGTCGCCTTGCTCGCCGCACGCACCTCGTCGATGCCGAGTCGCGCGAGGTTCGCCAGCGCCAGGTTGTGCACGTCCGCCGCGGTCTTGCGCCAGTTGCGGATGTGGGCACGGCAAACGAACACCATGGTGTCCTGTTCGTCGATCACGTAGACCGCGACGAGATCGGCGTTGATCGGCGTGTGCACGAGCGCTGCGTCGCCGAAGGTCCCCTGCGCCTCGAGCCAGGCCCGGCTGCGAACCTGCGGCAGCAGAAGAGGCGCCGCTGCCGCGAAATCGACGTCGGAAACGCGATCGAGACCCATCTCGCGGATGTCCCCGATCAGGCGAGCGACGATGCGAGAGAACGCATCGGGCGATGCCTCCGTGTGCCGGAACGCGAAATGCAAAGAGACAGGTGTCTCCTGTCCATCGACCCGGAGCAGACAGGCGACGCGGTTTGGCAGCATGCCGAGAAACGCCACCTCCGGATGGAGTGCCGAGAGCTCCGCCTGCAAGCGCGTCGCGAACGACTGCAATTCTGGCGGACACGACGGAAAGGCGGCCCGCATGCGATGGTGCAGCACCGCGAGGGCCACAGACAATGCCACCCAGCCAAGGGCGATCCAGAGCCACATGCGGGGTCCCATCGACGCCCCTCCGGCGACCGCATTAGCTGGATCGGAGCCAGCCAGCCTCGTCCGCTGGAAGGGGCGGCAAGAACGGGACTCCGGCGGCTAGGGGGCTGTCCCGGGTGCGACAAACTTGGCTCTCGCAACCGGGGCAGGGACGTCAGGCACCCCGATGCCGTAGCGTCAACGTGCCTGCACCGATTCCACGAACCCTTCCTCTCGTTCTGCCGGCTCGGACCGTCCTGGCCTGGTGCCGGCAGACTCGACATGATCCATCGATGACCGGCCCGGGCCGCATCTACCTCGACAACGCCGCCACCACGAAGCCTCTGCCCGAGGTCGTGGCGGCGATGGCGAAGGCGCACACGGACCTGTTCGGCAACCCGAGCAGTCTGCACTTCTTCGGCCCACCAGCTCGGCGTGCGCTCGACGATGCCCGCGAGTTCCTGCGCGGCACGCTCGGGGCAGCAAACGTGGTGTTCACGTCGGGCGGTAGCGAAGCCGACTACCTCGGCATCGTAGGCAGCGCCGCGATGCGACCGCCGGGCCGCGTGTTGATGTCCGCCAGCGACCACCCGGCGTTGCTGCAGTGTGCCCAACTGCTCGCGCGCTGGCGTCACCACGTGACCGTGCTGCCGGTCACGCGCCACGGCGACCCTGCGCCCGAGACGCTGTTCGATGCGCTCGGTCAGGACGTTCGCACGGTGGCCCTGATGTATGGCCACAACGAGCTCGGCACGCTGTGCCAACTCTCGGAGCTCGTCGAGCTCGTGCGCCGCACGGCTCCCCAAGCTCACGTGCACGTCGATCTCGTGCAGACCTACGGCAAGCTGCCGTTCGAGATGGACGACCTCGACGTCGACTCGGTGGCGGTGTCCGGCCACAAGTTCCACGGTCCTCGCGGAGCCGGCTTCCTCGCGCTCTCGAGCAAAGCGCAGATTGCGCCGCTGCAGCTCGCCGGCGGCCAGGAAGGTGGACTGCGCGGGGGCACCGAGAACGTCGCGGGCGCAGTCGGGCTCCTCGTCGCGGCCGAGCACGCCCTCACCCATCAGGCAGCGACGGCTGCCCACACTCGCCACCTGGGCGACCTGGTCCATGCCGGGTTGAGCGCCGCGCTCGGGAACGTGGAACGGCTCGGCCATCCGGACCGGGCCCTGCCCCACATCCTCTCGATGCGATTGCCGGGCATCGTCGGGCACACGCTGCTCGAACGCTGCAGCGACCGCGGCGTGGCGTTCTCGACCGGCTCGGCCTGCCACAGTCATGGCGCCGACGACCGCAAGGCCGCGGACAACCACGTCCTGGCCGCGATCGGCTTCGACCGCCGGACCGCGCGCGAAGTCGTTCGCCTCTCCTTCTGCCGCGACACGACCGAGGCCGACACGAGGACCGCCGCGCGCATCCTCGCCGAGGAGGCGCTGCGTCTGCGCGGGCAGGCTCCGCGCGACTTCGGCAGCATGGAGGGCAGCGCCGACCAACCCGACGGAGCCGCCAGGTGAACGACGCGCCGTCCTTCACGCCGGCCATGTCGCAATACATGGCCGAGAAGCAGCGGCATCCCGATGCGCTGCTGTTCTTCCGGATGGGCGACTTCTACGAGCTGTTCTTCGACGACGCGAGGACGGCTGCCAAGGTGCTCGGCCTCACGCTGACGAGCCGCAGCAAGGGCGAGAACGCGATCCCGATGGCCGGCGTCCCGGTGCGCGCCGTCGACGGCTATCTGCACCGCCTCGTGAACCTCGGCCACAAGGTCGCGATCTGCGAACAGACGCAGGACCCGCGGCTGGCCAAAGGCGTCGTCGAACGCGCCGTCGTGCGCGTGGTCACGCCGGGCACGCTGACCGAGGACAACCTGCTCGAAGGCCGGCGCGCCAACCACCTCGCGGCCGTGAGCCACGGCAAGGACCGAGTCGGCCTCGCCTGGGTCGAGCTCTCCACGGGCGCTTTCTGGGTCTACGAATGCGCTGCGGACCGCCTCGCCGACGAGCTCGCGCACATCGAACCCGCGGAGCTGCTGCTGGCCGAAGAGCTGCGCGGCGCGGAGCGCCCGTGGTTGCAGAAGGACGGCGCACCGGTCACGTTCCGCGCCGCCTACGACTTCGGCGCCGAAGGCGGCACGCGGTCGTTGCAGCAGTTCTTCGGCACGGCAACCCTTGCCGGCTTCGGCATCCAGGACATGCCGCTCGCCGTCGGCGCCGCGGGCGCCCTGGTCGGCTACCTGAAGGAGACGCAACTCTGCGCGCTGCCGCACCTGCGCGCCCTGCAAGTCTGGCACGACGGCTCGCACATGCGGCTCGACCGCGCGACGCGGCTGAGTCTCGAGCTCGTGCAGACGATGCGCGGGGACGAAGGCACGGCGCTCTTGTCGATCCTCGACCGCACCTCGACGCCGATGGGCGCGCGGTGCCTGCGCAGCTGGCTGCTCGCGCCGTTGTTGCAGGCAGCGCCCATCCACGACCGGCAGGATGGCGTCGCCGAGCTGCACGACGACGCTGCCATGCTGGCCCTCGTCACGAACCAGCTCGCAGAGGTGCTCGACCTCGAACGGCTCACGTCGCGCGCGGCCTTCGGTCGCGCCAACGCGCGCGACCTCACAGGTCTGCGGTCCAGCCTCGAACGACTGCCCGCGATCCGCGAACGACTGCGCAGCTGCCGCAGCAAGCTGCTGCTTGCCCTCGCCGAGTCCCTCGACCCGCTGCCCGATCTCGCGGACACGATCGCGCGCACGCTCGTCGACGAACCGCCGCTCGCGGTCAAGGAAGGCGGCATGATCCGGCCCGGCTGCAACGCGGAGCTCGACGAGCTGCGTTGCCTCGCGCGCGACAGCACCGAGTGGATGGCCCGGTACCAACAGCAGCTCGTCGAGCGCACCGGCATCCCGAGCCTCAAGGTCGGCTTCAACAAGGTCTTTGGCTACTACATCGAGGTCACGCACACGCACCGCGAGGTCGCGCTGCCGCCCGAGTTCCAGCGCAAGCAGACGACCAAGAACGCCGAACGCTACGTCACCGACGAGCTGCGCACGTTCGAGACGAAGATCCTGCGCGCCGAGGAGAACAGCAAAGCACTCGAATACGACCTGCTCTGCGGCCTGCGCGACCGCGTTGCCAACGAGCTCCCGCGGTTGCAGGCCACGGCCGCGGCCGTGGCCGAGCTCGACGCCTGCGCCTCGCTCGCCACCACAGCACGCCTGCGCCACTACTGCCGCCCCACCGTCGACGATTCCCTCGTGCTCGCCGTCGAAGACGGCCGCCACCCAGTGCTCGAGGCCACGCATGCCGCCGCGTCGTTCGTGCCGAACGACACGGACCTCGCTCCGCCCGAACGCCGCCTCGTGCTGCTGACCGGACCCAACATGGCCGGCAAGTCGACCTGGATCCGCCAGAACGCGCTGATCGTCGTGATGGCGCAGATCGGCAGCTTCGTGCCCGCGAAGAGCGCCCGCATCGGACTCGTCGACCGCGTCTTCACGCGCGTCGGCGGCGCCGACGACATCGCGCGCGGCGCTTCGACCTTCATGGTCGAGATGACCGAGACCGCGAACATCCTCAACAACGCGACGCAGCGCAGTCTCGTGATCCTCGACGAGGTCGGCCGCGGCACGAGCACCTACGACGGCCTCTCGCTGGCCTGGGCGATCGCCGAGGACCTGCACGAGCGCATCCGCTGCCGTGCTTTGTTCGCGACGCACTACCACCAGCTCATGGACCTCGCCGGGCCCGGCAAGGGCATCGTGAACTGCCGCGTTGCCGTGCGCGAATGGGGCGACGAGATCGTCTTCCTGCACCGCATCGAGCAGGGCGGCACCGACCGCAGCTACGGTCTACACGTCGCGCGGCTCGCCGGCATCCCGAAACCCGTGCTCGACCGCGCGAGCACCGTGTTGCGCACGCTCGACGAGGAGGGAGACGAGGTCCGCGAAGCGCTCGTCGCCGCGCGCGACCGGCAGCGCCCCGGCATGCGCCAGAAGGAACTGTTCGCACCACCCCCCCATCCGCTGCTCGAGCATTTGAAACGGCTCGACCTCGACGGCATGTCGCCGCGGCAGGCCCTCGACCTGCTGCGCGAGTGGCAAGAGCACCGCAATGGCGAGTAGGTGGGACTGACGGCAGCCGATAGGGTTTCCCGACGATGAGCGATCCGATCACTCTGCGCCCCTACCAGCCCGGCGACGAAGTCGGCATCCTCGCAGGCCACAACCAGACGTTCACGCCGACGCGATCGCTCGCGCACTGGCTCTGGAAGTTCCGCGACAACCCGACGGGACAGATCCACACGATGGTCGCAGCGCACGAGACGGCGGGCATCGTCGGCGCCTACGTCACGCTGCCCGTGACGTTCACGATCGAAGGCAAACACCGAATCGCGGGCCAGTGCGTCGATCTGTTCGTGCTGCCCGACTACCGCCGCCACGGGCCGCGCCCCGGTCTGTTCGTGAACCTGGCGCTGGCCCACTACGAGCTCTGGGGTGGCAAGGCCGCGTTTCAGAACTCGTTCCACTACGGCTGGCCGATCGCGACGTGGCGCATCGGACAGAAGTATCTGCGCTACGAAATCGTGCGCGACTGGGACTTCCTGTTCCGCGAGCTGCCGCCCGGCGGTTTCCCGGCGCGCCCTTCGTCGGGCGAGCTCGTGATACGGGGAGTGAACCGATTCGGCGCCGACACGGACGCGCTGTGGGCCGCGTTCGAGAAGACGACCCAGCTCGCGATCGTGCGCGACGCGAGGTATCTGAACTGGCGCTACGCCGACGCGTGCGACGTCGAATACGAGCTGTTCGAGTGCCGCGAACGCAGCAGCAACCGGCTGCGCGGCATCGCGATCGTCGCACTGCGCGACTTCTTGATGCCGAGAACTTGCTACGTCGTCGACTGGCTCGTGCCGGCCGACGACCACGACGCAACTGCCGCGCTCGTGGCAATGGCTGAACAGAGGGCCACCGCGTTCGGCGCGAAGGCGCTCGTGACTTTGTTCCAGCACCGCGACCCGCGTTTCCTCGCGTTCCAGCGTCTGGGGTTCCTCGTCTACGGCACGATCTACTTCCAGGTCGTGATCCCGTTCGACCAGCAGGAGACCCACTTCTACCGCGAGCAGTGGTATCACACGCTCGGGGACTCGGATCTGGTCTGAGTGCCTGCGTGCCGGCTACTTGGGCCGCAGGCGCCAGCGTCTTTGGCCCGACGACGGTACGGGCGCGTTCACAGATAGCGTGTCCAGGCGTGTTTCTTGGTCTGCTTGTACCAGCGATAGGCGACGCAGACGGGCAGCAGCACGGCGACCGTGCACAGCGCACCGACCCAACTCATCCACCACGGTTGTGGTCTCGTGAAGACGCCGAGCTCACCCCAGCCTGCGATCATCGGAAAGTGCACGAGGTAGAAGAACATCGGCACCTGGCCGATCACGAGCAGCGGGTTCCAGTTCGCCACGCGCGGCACTCGGCGCTGCAGCAGAAAGAACGCCGCGAGCAGCAACGCCATGAGGCCGAGCTCCATCGCGAAGAACGCAATGCTCGGCGGATACTTGCTGCAGTTGAGCCACTCGAGCGCCGACCCGTCGCGGCGATGCATGCCCATGTTGCCGAAACCGTCGGCGCCGCGCACGACGGCGAACAGGGCCAGAAGTGCGAGCCCACCGAGCCAAAGGGACCGCATCGGCTCGCGATCACTCGCGAGGCGACGCCCGAACGCCCAGCCGAGCATCATGGCAGGCAGCCACGGCAAGGCCGGGTAGAGCACCGTGAGCGGCGCATGGAACCCGTCGCCACGCGGCGACCAGCGGCCAGGCAGCAAGGCCAACAGCGTCGGCAACGAGTAGTCGCCTCCCGCGAACTGGCCATACGCGACCTCGCAGAGAACCAGCAGCGCTGCCGCACCGATCACGAGCCCGCTCGATGACAGCCGGCGCAGCAGCGTCATCGCGATCATGCAAGCACCGAGCGCGTAGATCACTTGCAGGAACACGGCAGGAGATCCGTGCATGGAGGAGGACATGAGGCTCAGGTAGAAGACCTCGATGCCGAACAGCACCAGACCGCGCTGGAGCAGATAGCGGTCGATGCTCGCGGCGCTGTCGCCGCGGCGTGCCGAGTTCGCTGCCGAGATCGCCATGCCCGCGCCCGCCAGGAAGACGAAGCTCGGCGCACACAAGTGCGTGCACCATCGCGTCAGGAAGTCGGGAGGCGACAGCGGGAACGGCTGGCGGAAACCGGCCGAGTCCCCGGCCGCGTGGTGCGAATTGTAGAAGAGGTCGCAATGATCCACGGCCATCACGACCATGACCAATCCACGCATCCAGTCGAGTGCGGGCAACCTCACGGTCGGCGGCGTGGCCGTCGCGTCCGGCACAGCTGGAGCCATGCCGTTAGGATCCACGCCGCCAGGTCCGACACCACTGCGATGCGGCAAAGCTCGCCCACGGCGGCTTCGACGGACACAACGCCCGGACCACGTCGCGTCTCGTTCCATGTCACCGCCGTGACGAGATCGAACGCATTCGCGCTCACGATCGGCCTGTTCTGATTTCGGCGGATCGCGGCAGGCTCGAAGCTGGCACCGATCCGCGGTGCAGCCGGCTCCGCGCGGACAGACGCGGCCCGGCCCGCTACCATCCCGCGCGAGGCCCCATGAACCCGAGAGTACTGCTGCTGCTGTTGCCTCTGCTGGCCGGCGTCTCCGTGTGGCTCGTGCAATCCGCCGGCGATCCGACGGCTCCCGACAGGACCGACGCCCCCGCGGCCGTAGCCGGTGCCGTCGCCACGATCGCGACCGAGGCCACCGCGGTCGAGGCCACGAGCCATGAGAGCGACGCGCAGCGCTCCGCGGCCGGCACAGCGAGCGACCAACGTGTGCCGTTCCCTGACGGAGCGTTCTGGGTCGAAGTGCGCGTCGTCGACAAGACCACCGGCGAAACGGTGCCCGAAGCCACGGTCACGTGGAGCGACCAGACGACCCAAGAACGGCTCGGCAACGACGCGAGTCTGAATCCGGAAGAACGCCGGTGGCTGCAACGCGACCCGGAGCAGGTGAACCTGCGCTATGGCTGGCAGGCGATCAGCGATCGCTCGGGCCTCGTGCGCGTGCACGTCACCGAGCAGACCCTGGTCCTCGCGCGACGCGAAACACGCTACGGCACGCTGCGGTTGCAGAAGAACACGATCCCGCCGCGCAACGGCTACCGCGTCGAGATCGAACCGGACCTCGAGCTGGCCGTGCAGGTTTTCGATTCGCGCGGTCGACCGGCAGCCGACGTGCCGATCGGCGTGACCCAGAACGACGCGCAGGGCAAGGTGGTGCAGCTGTGGCGGTGGCAGACACAGGCGATCACGAGGGCTCCCGACGGCATCGCGACGGTGCGCCATCTGCAGGAGTGGCGCGCGGAGGCTCGCCAGGAGAACACCAAGTTCACCGAGTGGCGGGTCCGGACTTTCCTGCCCGGCTACGACGATCCTGGTGTGGCGTTCTCGCTCGAAGCACCGTCCCGTGAACCCGTCGTCCTGCGCCTGCCGCCGACTGGCAGCGTGCGCGTGCGGGCCGAACTGCATGGCGCGTTGCTGTCCGAGGTGAAGACCATCAGCCTGGCCGAGACGAGGGGATCGCCGGAAAAGGGTGGTTCGTTCAACTGGATGATGCGTCGCGCGAGTCAGCAGCGACCGGTCGACGACCAGGGCTGGGCCCACTTCGATCACGTCCCGCTCGGCGTTTTCTATCTCGCCAGCGCGAGCATCATGTCCGGCTACCTGAGCTCGAAGTTCAAGGGTCCGATGACCGAGGAGACGGTCGTCAGCGTCGTGTTGACGATGGCCGAGGAGCAGATCCTGCTCGCCGGCAGGTTGCTCGACGAACAGAAGACGGTGCTCGCGGACCAGGAGTTCACGCTCGCGCTGCGCGAGAGATACAGCGACAACAACACGGAATTCCGCACCGACGCCCAGGGCCGGTTCCTGTTGTTCCTCGGTCCGTGGATCAAGGACCAGCCGCGCCTGCAACGCGTGTCCATCGTCTGGCGACCGCCGGGATCTTTGCTGCAGGCCGATCTGAGCAAGCTTCCGTTCCGCGCGGGTCTGCAAGACGCCGGCGACGTCGTGCTGCAACCGGGCCAGCTCGTGGTCGCGGGGCGGTTGGTGTCCGGCGACGGGCCGTGCAAGGCGAAGGTGCAACCGTCGGTCGAGCGCTTCGAAACCGCAGAGGGGCGGTCCGAGCCACGGTGGCGGGGCCAGCGCGACCTCCAGTTCCGCCGCGACGACGAAGGCCACTTCGAATTCCGCGGCGACGCGCAGCCCGGCCGGTATCGCCTGACGTGCAGCTCGAGGAACCACCTTCCCGTCGAGCCGATCGAGTTCGCGCTCGGCAGCAAGGACGTCGTCGTGAACCTCGACACGGGCTCGCCACTGGCCGCGAGCGTCTTGGTGCCGAAGGACTATCCCGGAGGCCTGCGCGCATTGCTCGTTCGCGACGGAGAGGCTGCCTCGACCGAGCCAGTGAACTGGTACAACGAGAACAACCGCCTCGCCTCCTATCCATGGAACGGCGATGCAGGGCGTTATCAGTTGCAGTGGGGCTCGATCGCGCCGGGCACCTACACGCTGCAACTGCAACTGTGGTGCGAGAAAGAACCGCTGGCCAGCATCGGCGGCGTGCAGGTGCCAGCGCCCAAGGGCGGCGATGGCCGCCTCGTCGACATCGACCTGCGCAGCCTCGTCCGCGTCGCCACCGTCTGCCTGTTCGACCAGAACGGCCAGGCGCTCAGCTCGTACGACGGCGCCCTGTTCCCGGTCGGCCAGGATCCCGAGCAGACGTGGACCGGCTGGGACATCCAGGGCCCGAAGGCACAGATCCTCGTTCGCCCTCAACCGCTCGAGCTGCTCGTGGCGAAGCGCGGGTTCCGGCCGCGGCAGGTCCAATGCGCGGCGTCGACCACGGACGTGAAGCTGGATCCGTGGCCGACCGTCGAGCTCGTGTTCGATGGCGTGCCCGAACTGCCACAGGAGACGGCGCTGCAGGCGCGGCTCGCACCGCGCGAGCTGCGCGAGACGAAATACCGCACCATGGGGAACAGCGGCGACCGCAACGACCTGATGACGGTGCCGCGCAGCTACATCAATGTCGAACAGGGGCGCGTGAAGGTGCCGATCGGCGATGGACCGCACGACGTTGCAGTCGCGGTCAGCACGAAGCGGCGCACCACGGACCTCTTCATGCCGAAGGCGGAGCCCGTGTTCTCGAACACGCCGAGCCTGCGCGTCGATCTGCAACCTGCTGCTCTGCAGCAGGCGCTCGAAAAGCTCACCGCGCTCGAAGCGAAGAAGTAGCCTGCATACCCAAGGAGTCGCACATGCACCTGATCCTTCCCGTTCCCTGCTGCGCCGTCCTGCTCTGGTCGGCCTTGGGAGCCCAACAACCAGCAGAAGCCAAGTCCACGCCGGCCGCGCCAACGCCGATCGACTTCACCAAGGTCGACCGCACGGCGCCGAAGCTGCCGACGACGACACATGCGACCTACGGCATCTATCTGTTCGGCGACCAGGGCCAGCATCGCGTCTGGGTCGTGCTCGACGCGCCGGCCGCCGGCGAACCGCCGCGCACGCTCTACTTCGATCACGACGGCGATGGCGATCTGACCGAGCCCGGTGAGTGCTACGCCGGCAAACCCAACGACAAGACTCCGACGAACATCGAGTTCCCCTTGGGCGATCTGCGAGAGCCCGGCGGGCAGGTGATCCACAAGGAATGCAAGATCACCTGGACCCCCAAGATCGGCGTGCGCTTCAAGATGCTCTGGCGCGGCAGCAAGGTCACGTTCGGCGGCTATGGCCCCGCACACGACACCTATGCGGCGTTCGCCGAGACACCGGCGAAGGCTCCCGTGTTCGTGCCCGGCTGGGACCGTCCCTTCGAGTTCGAGCGCTGGATCGCCGATCCGCTGCGCCGCGGCCAGGACAGCGAGTTCAAGGTATTCGTCGGCAACCGCGGCGATCGCGTCGGCACGTTCGCGGCCGTCGACGACAAGTTCCTGCCCGAGGGTGAGTATGCGATCGCGACGCTGCACTACACGGATGCGTCGGGCAAGCCCGCCCACGCGCAGTTCGATCTGCGCGAGCGCTGTTGAGGGATGCTGCTACACGGCCCCGTGCGGGTCGCCAAGGATGCCAGGCCCGGTCCGGCCACGATGATCGTGACGCTGCCCGAGACCTCCGCCTTCAGGTCGTTCCCGACCACGTTGCCCGTCGTCATCGAGTGAACGCGTTCCGACGCGGCTCCAAGCCCCGCAGCCGATCACGGCGTCGCGCCCTGGCGATTGCGCTGGGTATCGTCGCGACGGCCATCCTGCTCGAAGCCATTCTTCAGGTTGCGTCCTACGTCGTCTGGTCGCGCACGAGCCATCTCGATCGACCGGAGGGGCGCGAGTTGCTCTGCATCGGCGACTCGCTGACCTTCGGATTCGGCGCGAAGCCCGCGGAGGCATACCCCCCGCGGCTGCAAGGCCACTTGGCAAAGCGAGGGTCGACGTGGTCGGTCGTCAATGCGGGCATCCCGGGTCAGAACTCGGCGGATGTCGTCACGCGGCTTGCGGACCTGCTGCCAAAGCTCCATCCGGAAGCGGTGTGTCTGCTCGTGGGTTGGAACGACACCTGGTCGCGACCAGCACCTGTTGATCCGGCGCACCTCGCCGCGGGCGGCTTTCCGCTGCGTTGGCGCACAGCGCGCCTGTTCTCGCTGCTGTCGGCCAGCGCCGACGCACTCGCGGAGAACCACCAACTCCCGTTCCTCGGCGCCTGGCACGTCAAGGAACACGAGTTCTACTTCGCCCCGGACGGCACCGCGCGCTTGGGTTCGCAGGCGGCGACTTGGACGGTCGAAGGTGAGGTCCTGCACATCACGCCGTCCGGAGGCACGACCTTTCCGATTCGGTGGCGGCAGGCTGAGCAAAGCCTCGAGTTCGCGCTGTTCGGTTGGCCCCGCTTCCAGCGCGCGCGGCGCGGTCACGCAGTCCAAGCCGCGGAGTCAGAGGAGATCGAGGACATGCTGCATCGCGGCGAGTTGGACACCGCGGTCGCTGCTTTCGCAGCCACGCGCGAGGACGTAGGTTCGCTGGCATTGCGGGCCGCGATCTGCGATGCCCTGTTCAAGGCTGGCAGGGCCGGCGAGGCCGACGAACTGTTTCATCCCGTGCGGGCAGCTTGGGAACAGAATCGCGATCCGGTCGCCGGTGAGGCCGTGGCGCGACGACTGTGCAAGTCGGGAGAGACCACCGCGGCCGTCGAGATCGCACGCAACCTGCTGCGGGTGCGCAACGATCGCGTGTCCTGTTGGCGTGTACTCGTGGACACCTGTCCACGCGAGCAGCGTTCCGCGCTTGCCACCGAGCTGGCCACGGCTGCAGAGGGGCAGAGCTCGGCATGGCGCCGCGCGGAACTCACGCTCGAGCAGGCCGTCGCGCTCGGCCCTGTCGATGCGAAGGCTGCGGTCGGCGCGTTGGTGAGGGCCCGCGCACTCGGGATCGGGCCCGACGAGTCGGTGGACGCGATGGCGCGCGCGGTGGCGCACGGCGCGGACCGCAGACAATTGCTGGATGCCGCCGGCAAGGCACCGCTACCGGCCGACGCCCGCGCGGCGCTCGAGCGGGACATGCGACGCGCCACCGTCGACGATGCCGAGATGCTCGCGGTGCTCCGGCGGCATCTCGAGATCGCGATCGACATGTGCCGCGCCGCTCATGCACGCGTGTTCCTGCTCGGCTACCCGTTCTCGATGCCAAGCCACGAGGATCTCGTGCGGCGCGTCGCCGGCGCGCGGGGCGTGCCGTTCGTTTCCATGGTGGGTGCGTTCACGGCCCAGTTGGCCGGCACGCCGCGCAGCGAACTGTTCAGCGACGAGATCCACTGCACGGCACGTGGCTACGACCTGATGGCTCAGGTCATCATCGAGAGCCTCAATGACGCGCTGCGTTGAGCCACACGTGCGCCGACCATCCCGAACCGGCCGGCGATTCCAGGTGATTTCGGGCGCGGGAGAACTCCGAGTGTCTCGCCCACGGTAGCGCAGCACGCCTCCCCCGCGGCACAATCCCGGCATGTTGCGCCACTGCCTGCAACGGGGAACGTCCGCCTGCTTCCTGCTAGCCCTCGCCGTCACCGCCCAGACGCCGGCGGGTTTCGTCGCGAGCTACCTCGACGAAGCGCGCGGCCAGCTGAACGCTGGCGACCTCGCGGCCGCGGCGGCTGCCGTCGACCGCGCGCTCGAACGCGACGGCAAGAGCCTTCCCGCGCTTCAACTGCGCGCCGAGATCGCGCAGCGCGCGAAGGACACCGACGCCGCCGTGCACACGTTGCACCGCTGGCTCGACGTCTTCGACGCGCGCACCGACCGCAAGGCGCCGGCCCAACGCAAGGCCGTGCTCGACCAGCTCATCCCGCTCGACAGCGAGGCGCTGAGCTGGGGCAAGCTGCAGTCGGCCTACGTGTCAGGCCTGCTCGACATCGGCAAGCAGTACCGCAGCCAGAAGGACTGGCTCGGCGCGCTCGACGTCTACGAGCACCTGCTGCTCGTCGCCCCCGACAACCCCGATGCGCTCGCGGCGATCCAGCAGATCCGCACCACGGGTGGCCGCGAAGTGGCGGTCGAAGACGTCTACGCGGGAGCCGACCCGACGGCCGGCATGTCCGAAGAGGAGCTCGCGAAGCTCGATGCCGAGCACAGCGATTGGGAGAAGGCCTACACCGACAAGAGCGACAACTACAACTACCGCACGAACGCGGGCTTTCTCGTGCTCAAGACCTCGCGCATCGCGATGGAGCAGATGAACGGCTTCTACCGCCGCTTCTTCCACTTCATGGAGGACGGCGGCAAGACACCCGCGATCGAGATCCGCATCTTCAAGAACCGCGACGAGTATCTGAAGCTCGGCCAGGGCCCACCCCAGCCGTGGTCGGCCGGCCACTTCATCGGCAGCGCCGTCGAGACCTACGCGGGCGGCGTCAGCGGCAAGGAGGGCGTGCGCGACATGTACCAGACGCTCTTCCACGAAGCCGCGCACCAGTTCGTGAGCATGACGGGCCCGATGGTCCCCCCCTGGCTCAACGAGGCCTACGCTTCGTTCTTCGAGGGCTGCGTGATCCTCAGCAACGGATCCGTGAAATGGAACCGCGTGCCGCCGGGGCGCCTGTTCCCGCTCGCTGCGCGGCTCGAGAACGGCTGGATGCCGGATACCGGCCAGGGCCCCGGCCCCGACGGCCAGTGGCCCGAACCGACGCAGGCGCCGACCTTCCGCACCATCGTCGAGGGGCGCTACCAGTGGGGCCCGCCGTGGTATGCGCCGACGTGGGGCGTCGTCTACTTCCTCTACAACTACCGCCTCGACGACGGCCGCACCGTCTACCGCGAGGCGCTGCACGCGTACTACACGTCGTTCAAGCGCGGCCAGGCCAAGGATCCGGGAGCCCACTTCGAAGAGATCGTGCTGCACGGCAGCAAGCTCTCGAAGGTGCAGACGCTCGCGGAGCTCGATCCGGTCTGGCGCGACTGGATCCTGCAGCTGCGCCAGCGCGAGACCGGCCAGCTCGAGATCGGCGACGAGCTGCTGCGCTTCGCGAAGGCCGCGCTGGGCCGCGGCGAGAAGGAGATGGCGCTCGAGTTCTTCGAAGAGGCGCGCGAACGCCGCCCCGACGACGCCGAGGTGTTGTGGCCGCTCGCTTCTTTGCTCGAGACGCTGCCCAAGAAGAAGCCGCAGGCCGCGGCACGCTACCGCGAGTTCCGGCGCGCGCTCGAGGTGCAGAACAAGACGAGCGATCCGCGCCACGCCGAAGCGGGCACCAAGATCGCGAGGCTCGACCCGCTCGTGACGCGCTACCGCACGCTGAAGCAGAAGCTCGCCGAACAGGGCCTTGCACTCGCGAAGGGTTACGAAACGCGGCAGCTGCCGACGATGGCGCTCGAGATCGCGCGCCGCATGACCGCGAGCTTCTCGATGCAGGCGGCCATGGACTACTACATCGAGCTCGCGAAGCGGACCGGCAAGAGCCTCGCGCGCTGGCGCGTCGCCTACGACGAACAGAGCCTGAAGGGCTGGTCGGGCGGCGAGGACGGCGCGTTCCAGGCGTACGGCAAGCTGCTGCGCGCGCGGGTGAAACGCGAAGGCGACCGCATGTCGACGCGCGAGCTGACCGCCGACGTGACCTTCGACGCGGACTTCTCGCTGTCCGCCGAGATGCAGGTGCTCGACAAGCCGGGCGGCGGTTTCGCGGGCGAGCTCATGGGCCTCTGCTTCGGACGCAAGGGCGACTCGACCTACCACGCCGTGCTGCTGCACCCGAAGGGCTTCCTCGACGTCAGCAGCAACCGCGGCGGCACGTGGACCGTGCACGACCACCGCAGCCTGCCGGTCGGCAGCAGCTGGCACCAGCTGCGCATCGACGTGACGGGCAACCAGCTCGACGTCTACTACGACGGCCTGTTCGTGCGCTCGCTCGCGTTCCCCGATGCCGCGGCCGTGCGCGGCGCCTTCGGGCTCATCTGCGGTCCCGGCGAGGCCCAGTTCCGCAACGTGCGGCTGCTCGAACGCGATCCGTTCGATCCCGCGGCGCGCATCGAACGCGACCTCGCGATGGCCAGGGTGCAGAGTGATCCGAGCCAGCGCACGCCGGGGACGTTCAGCGGCTTCGTGCCGCCCGAGCTCGGCAAGCTCGTGTTCGTGCAGGGCGACGAGATCGGGCTCGGCGCGCTGCGCCAGAAGCCCGTCATGCTGGTGTTCTGGTCGCCAGCGCAGGACAAGGTGATCCCGTGCACGTCGTATCTGCGGCACGTGCTCGAACGCGGCGCGAAGAAAGGGCTCGCGGTGCTGGTGGTCGTCGACCAGGGTGCCTCGCCGGACGACGTACGTGCGTACCTGGCACAGAATCCGTTGCCGGGTGCGCGCGTCGGGATCGACCAAGGTGGCGCGACCTTCGATGCGTTCTTCGTGAAGGCGGGGTTCTTCGGACTCCCGCGCATCCTGCTGCTCGACCGCGAGGGCAAGGTCGTGTTCGAAGGCGACCCGGGTCTGCGCCGCGGCGAGCAGTGGAAGGTCGAGGACGGTCCGACCTACGTCGACGCCGCGCTCGACAAACTGCTCGGCGCGTGAGCCCCGAGGCGCAAGGTCCCGCTCACGGAGCCTTCTTCTTGGGCTCGACCGGCGCGGGCACGACCACATCGGTTGCGTCCTCGGCCGCGCCTGCGCGCGGCGCCAGCAGCGGCATGAGGAGCGCCGCGAGATGGCCGATGGCTTCGCGCGTGCGCCCCATGTCGGCGCGCAGCACGACGTCGGTGCGGTCGACCTTCTTCTCGACGCGCTGCAGCAACGGCCGCACGGCGATCATCTTCGGCTCCTTCTTCATGCGTTCGATCCAGCCGTCGATCGCGGCGCTGGAAGCCTCGAGACCGGGCCCTTCCTTGAGGTGGCGCAGCGCGGCCTCGACTTCGAGGTGCGGATCGTCGGCATCGCCGATCACCCTCACGCGAGCGAACAGGAACGTCGGCTCGTCGCCTTCGGGCCAGGACGTGCCCGGGAACAACCCGCCCAGAGCCTGCTTGCGCAGCAGCGGGTTGCCGACATCGAAGGCCATGTAGGCGAGGTTGTCGCCGCGACCCGACAGCAGCGACATCACGTCCGCGCACGGCAGGCCCGTGTGCGGCTTGCCCTCGAGTGCAGCCTCGATGACGTCCGTAGCGCCGCTCACCCGCATCTCCGGAGACGGCTGTGCGAAGGTCTCTGGACGCATCATGTCGCGCCGCCGCACGGTGTGCTTGCCGACGGTCGCCTGCTGCCAGCTCCCGTGTTCGACGCTCGCGGGCATTCCGAGTGCCGAGTTGCCCTCGAGCACGAGGACCTCGCGGATGTTGCGAATGACGACTTCGGCTCCCTGCTGCTGCTCGCCGAGGTCGGCAACCATGGTCACGCGATCGAGCGCCGTGAGCTGAACCCCGAATTCCTTCTCCATCCGCTTGAAGACGACGTTCAGCACGGACACCTCGAGGTCGGCCCAGATGCCGCGATCGCGCAGTGCCTTCAGATCCGCGAACGCCACGTTCTTGTAGTCGTCGATGAGGAACGCCTTGGCCGGCAGGGGCTGCTGCGCGGCAGCCGAGGTCGCGACCAGGCAGGTGATGAAGAGAGTGCGCATGCCGTGCTCCGTGCGGTCGAGAGTCGCCAAACCCGTGGATCGTACGCGTGGATCCTACCAGAGCCGGACGGTCGCCCAGCGACAGAGAACACGTCGAAGGCAAGGGGCAGCGCCGCTCACGGATTCGTCACACCATGCAGGATCACCCAAGCGAGCGTGCCGATGATGATCACCGCGATCAGCAGGATCCACGGACCTTTGACACGCCGTTCGCTCGCAGGGGGACTCATGTCTTGGTGCTCCCGAACAGCACGATACCGAGCGCGCCGAACACGATCGTCGGCGACCATGCCGAAACGATCGGGTGCACGAGCCCGCGTTGCCCGAGGCTCTGGCAGACGAGGTCCATCAGCATGTAGCCGCCGCACACGGCGATCGCCAACAACACGCGTTCGATGCGGCTGCCGCGTTCGTAGAAGACCGCGAACGGCAACGCGAGCAGCAGCAGCAGCAGGTTCGCGAGCGGATAGGTGATGTGGCGGTGCAGCGCGAGACGCACGTCCGCGCGGTTCGGCCGTGTGACCGTGAGCTCGATCAGATCCGAGTAGGACAGGATTTCGGGGTCGATCGTGTCGCGGCTCTGCTGCACCAACGCCGTGGGCGTCAGGTCGGGGCGTTCGAGCCAATGCTGCGGTTCCCCGCCGTAGCGGCGCCCCGCCCAGCCGCTCGTCAAGCGCCAATCTCCCTTCGACTTGTCCCACGTGGCCTGCGTGAAGGTCACCAGCGTCGTCTCCGCGGCCAGCGTGCTCTCGACCAGCATGTTGCCCGTGCGCATCGTCGCCGAGAGAGGTTCGAACTCGCCCGCGCACAGGTAGTAGCTGACCTCGCCACGGGACTCGTGCACGAGGTTCTTCTGCACGGAACCGCTCTGTTGCAGGATCGCCTCGTACATCACGAGCGACTCCCCCACGTGCGGCATGACCCATTGCCAGCTCGCTGCCATCGCGAGCCCCGCCACGACCCCGCACAGCAGCATCGGACGCAAGAGCCTCTGGATGCTGCGGCCCAGGAACAGCATCGGCACGACCTCGTTGGCCTGCTGCAGGCGCGCCACGGCGAACATGCATGCGATGACCGTCGCGAACGGCATCACACCCATCACGAACACGGGCACGAGCTTCACGTAGTAGAGGACGAGGTAGATCGCGAGGTCGATGCCGCCGTAACCCTCCTTGCCTGCTCTCTCGACGTAGGCGGGTAGACGGTTCAGCAGGTCGAGCAGGATCATGATGCCGACGAAGAACACGAGCGTCGCGACGAACGCACCTGCCACGATGCGCCCGACGTAGCGGTCGAGCAGGCTCATCGACGCAACTGCCTCCAGCACAGCGGTACGCCTGCGGCCAACAACAACACGGCTGGCAGCCAAGCACACCACGGGTTCGCCGTCGTGGCCAAGAGGCGCGCGCCGAACACTTCGCCGAGGTAGAACAGGGAGAGCGGGACCAAGGCGAGCACGAGTGCCACCATGCGCCCGCGTTCGCGCGCAAACTCGGCGATGCAGTAGCCGATCGGCGCCAGCAACGCCGGCATCAGCGCGAAGCAACAGCGGCGGAACAGCGTGTACACGGCCTCGTGCGGAGACCGGTGCACACCACGCAGGACTTCGGCAAGCAACTGGTCGCTGCGCACGTCGTCGTTGCTGTCTTCACGCCGTTCTTTGTTGATCAGGTCGTGCAACGAGAGCGAGATCGGCAGCGATCCGCTCTCCTTTCCGCCGACCGGATCCCGGATGCCCGTGAGCACGATCGAAAGGGTGTCGTCCTGCTCGTCGAAGGGCAGCATCGCGATCTTGTCCACGTGCAGGATCGGCGACTCGAGATCCCGGAGCGGCCGGGCTACCGGGCAATACAGCATGCAGTCGAAGTACTCGGGCTCTTCGTGCCGGCGGAACGTCATGACGTAGTCGCCGACCTTGATGCGGTCGCTGCCGAGCCTCAGGTTGTTGAACGCGTTGCGCACGACTTCCGCGATGACGCGATACTTGCGGAAGTGCACGTCGGGGATCACGTAGTGCAGTGCGAGCGACCCGATCACGGACAACGCGATGCCGACCAGCACGGCCGCAGTCATGGGCACCCGCGGCGAGAGGCCCGCAGCGCGGATCGCGATGAGCTCGCGATCCTGGGACGCGCGGGTGAACGTCAGCACCGTCGCGATCAGGAATGCGATCGTCAGCAGGTGTGGAAACGAATCGAGCGCCCAGAACAGCGTGATCAGCGCAGCGTGGAGCAGACCGCCGCCCTGCGCCATCTTGATGCCGCGCGCGATCAGCGAGACGAGCACGACCGCGAACATCACCAGGAAGGTGATTCCGGCGTTGACCACCAGTTCCTTCAAGTAGTATCGGTGCAGTTTCCACATCGCGCGTTCACCATGGTTCCGCAAGGCTCGACACCGGGCAACGATCCGCTGCCGCATTCTGTAGCCCTGCAGTGTGGGCGAGCTGTCGCGGTTGCGGCTGCGCCGATCGCGCAGGCGCTGTCCGACCTGCTTCGACACGACGTATCGACGTGGGATTCCCGCGGATTGCGGCGCACGAAGGAACGCACCGTGCGCAGCGTGTTCGCGGGCGAGCTCGGCTCGGTGCCCGTGCACGTCAAGGTCTTTCGCGCCGACACGTTTGCCGATCGCGCGCGTGATGCGATGCGCGGACCACGCGGTGAACGCGAGCTGCAGAACCTGCTGCACGCGAGGGCTCTCGGCCTGCCGGTCGTGGAACCGCTGGCGAGCGGCATCGCGTGTGATGGCGACCAACAGCGCAGTTTCGTGGTGACGCGCACGGTGCCTGGAGGCAGGCCCTTCTCGTGGCCCGCGACGGTCAGGGCGCAGCAACTCGTCGGCGCATTGCTGGCCCGCGTGCACGCCCGCGGCCTGTTGCCCGGGGACCTGCACCCCGGCAACCTGCTGCTCGACGCGAGCGAGCAACCGTGCCTGCTCGACCTGACCTCGCTGCGGCGCGTCGGCGATCCGAGTCTGCAGATCCGCGCCAGAGCCCTCGCGTTCTTCTGCCACCAACTCGACGGCGGCGTGCTCGATCCCGCGGCCCGGCACCTGCTGCTGGCCTACCGCAGCGACGACATGCCCTCGTCCTTCGACGAGCAACTGCGTCTCGCCACGCATCGCTGGCGCGCTGCGGCCCTGCCGGCGTTCGGTCGGCGTTGCACCCGTTCGTGCGCCCACACCGAGGTCGAGGTCCGTCAACGCAGCCGGCCGCGCTGGCACTGGCATCTGAGTCCACACCTCGATGCAACGGCGCGCGCGCGCTGCGCCGAGCTCGCCGCGGCCCCGCCGACGCCGCACAGGACGGGCCGCCGCGGCTCGGTCTGGTTGGTCGCCGAGATGGCCGTGAAAGAACGCAGCAGCGGTGCGGCGCGCAAGCTCTGGCGCGCGGCCTACTGGCTGCTGTTCGCGAAGGTCGCGGCGGCAACCCCGCTCGCGCTGCGGCTGCACCGCGGCCGTGGACTCGTGTTCTCACGGCGGCTCGGCCCGCGCTCGCTCGAGGCCGAGCTCGAGGCCGGTCTGCTGGACGCCGCGGCGATCGCCGGCGCCGCGCGTTCGCTCGGCACCAACGTCGGCCGCCTGCACGCGCACGGGCTCGGCAACCGCGACCTCAAGTTCGACAACCTCGTGCGCGATCGCGCGAGCGGCGAGGTGTGCATGGTCGATCTCGACGGGGTCAGTCGCGGCTCGGCGGCCGACATGCGCGGCCGCGGCGCCGACCTCGGCCGTCTGCTCGCGGCGTTCCGCAACGCCGGCGCGCCGGGCGGCTCGGCTACGGTGACCACGTTCCTGCGCAGCTATCTGCGCGCCAACCGCCGCCTGCTGCAGCGGCCGCCGCTGGCCCGCATGCTGGCCCGCGCCGAGCACCGCGCCGGCGAGTGGGCTACAGCGCATCGCTGAGGCCGCCCGCCTCCAGCCGTGCTAGTTGCCCGGACCAGACTGCTTCGGCTTGGGCGCAGGACGCTTGCTCGAGCCCTCGTCGTGAGCCTTCGTTTTCTGCTCCTCCAGCGTCTTCAACACGGCTTCGGCAGCCTCCCTCGTCGGGTACTCGCCGACCGCATCGAGCAGAGGAGCCTTCTTGGGCTCCGCGCCGGTCGCCTTCTTGTGCGCGCGCTTGGCGGCCGCCTTCTCCTTGGCGTGCTGTTGCACTGCCTTCGCGTAGTCGTCGCTGATCTGCTTGTTCCTGGCCTTCAGCGCCTCCTTCGTCATCACCTCGTATCTGCCGTGCGAGCGCGCGACGACGAAGACGGTCGCCGGCTTCGCCGCGGTGCCCGCAGCAGGCTTGTCCGTGGGCCTGCCGTGCTCCTGCGCCGGAATCGAGGTCAGCGCGGTCGAGCCAAGGAGAGCGGCAAGGAGCCATTCGATCGTTGTCATGGAGATCCTCCGGGTGATGACTTCGTGATCTGTCAGCGCAGCGCCATCTCGACGGCAGCGCGCAGCGTGCGCATGTCGAGCGGCTTGTCGAGCACCGCGCGTGCGCCCTTCGCGAATGCGTCGCGGCGCACCTGCCAGTCCGCGAACGCTGAGATCAGGATGACGGCTTTCCGCGCGTTGCAGGAATCGAGACGATCGAGGCAGTCCTGGCCCGAGAACATCGGCATCCGGAGATCGGTCACGATCAGGTCGAACAGCGGGACCGTCAGTCGCCACTCGGTCATCAGATCGACCCAGTGCATGAGCTCGAAACCGTTGCGGGCCTGCACGACCTCGTGACCATCGCGCTGCAATGCGCGCGTCAGCAGCTGCAGCAGATCCTCGTTGTCCTCCGCGACCAGCGTCCGCGGCGCGACGATCGGGTCCCTCGCCACCTGGCCCGGTTCGCCTTCGGAAGACGCCACCGCCTCGCGCTCGGCTGCTCGAGAAGCGTCCATGCTTCGTGCTCCGTTCATCGTGGCACCGCGCGATCTGCGCGGCGCGTCGAGCAGGGTCCGAGCACATCGCGTGCCCGACACCGGTACGCCGCACGGCCCCGCGTCATGGGCCTCGGCACGCGCAGGCGCCGTGGAGGATTGCCCCGGACGGGGCAACCTGCCCCACGCAGGACCACCGAGCCGAACCGTCACGAGCCGTACTGCTGCAACTTGCGATACAGGGTCTTGCGGTCGAGGCCGAGGATCCGCGCCGCCGTGGTCCGGTTGCCGCCGGCGGACTCGAGCACGCTGAGGATGTAGCGTCGTTCGACCTCGGCGAGCGGCACGAACTCGTCGGGTGCTCCGGCCGCCACGATCACGTGCAGCGGCTCGTGCGCCTGCACCTTCGGCGGCAGGTCCTCGACCGTCAGCTGCTCGTAGTCGGTCAACATCACGGCGCGTTCGATCGTGTTCTCGAGCTCGCGGACGTTGCCGGGCCACGGGTACGCGAGCAGCTTCTGCGCCGCCGCGGTGGAGATGCCCGCCACCTTCTTGCCGGCGCGCAATGCTGCTGCCGTGACGAACGATTGCGCGAGGCGCAGCACGTCGCTGCCGCGAGCCCGCAACGCCGGCACGATGATCTGCACGACGTTGATCCGGTAGAAGAGGTCCTGGCGGAAACGGCCTTCTTCCGCGTCCGTCTCGAGGTCGCGGTGCGTCGCCGCGAGCAGGCGGATGTCGACCGCGACGTCGACGTCGCTGCCGACGGGGCGCACGCGCTGCTCCTGCAGAACGCGCAGCAGCTTCGGCTGCATGGCGGGCGGCAGCTCGCCGACCTCGTCGAGGAACAGCGTGCCGCCGTTCGCCTGCTGGAACAGGCCGGGTCGCGACGAGCGCGCGTCGGTGAACGCGCCGCGGACGTGGCCGAACAGCTCGCTCTCGACGAGGGCCTCCGGCAGCGCCGCGCAGTTGACCGCGACGAACGGCCCCTTGGCGCGACGGCTGCCGTCGTGCAGCGCACGCGCGACGAGTTCCTTGCCGGTGCCGGTCTCGCCGACGATCAGCACGCTGGCCTCGCTGGGCGCTGCGCGCGCCACGACGTCGAACAGCTGACGCATCGGCGCGCTCTCGCCGATCATGCAGCCCGGCGCCGTCACGCGGTCGACCTGCTCGCGCAAGCGGCGAACCTCCGCGCGCAGCGACCGGTATGCCACCGCGCGGTCGAGCGTGAGCACAAGCGCTTCGACGTCGACGGGTTTGGTCAGGAAGTCGTAGGCGCCCGCGCGGATCGCCTGCACGGCGGTCTCGAGACTGCCGAACGCGGTGATGACGATCACCGGCACGTCGGGCCGGGCGGCCGTGACGCGGCCGCAGAACTCGATGCCGCCCATGCCACGCATGTTGAGGTCCGTGACCACGACGTCGTGCTCCGCGCCGTGCAGCAGCGCGAGCGCCGCCTCGGCCGACGTGCTCGACGTGGCCGCGAACACACGCCGCTGCAGCGCGGTCTCTACCATGCGGCACATGGCAGAGTCGTCGTCGACGATCAGGATGCGGCCGCGCATCGGTTCACCCGTTCTTCACCAGAGGCTTCACGAGAGGGCAGATACACCGAGAAGCAGGATCCGACACCGGGTGTGCTCGCGACGGAGATCCAACCGCCGTGCTCCTTGACGATCCCGAGCGAGACCGACAGTCCGAGACCCGTGCCCTCTCCGACGTCCTTCGTCGTGAAGAAGGGCTCGAACAGCCTCTGGCGGTGCTGCTCGTCGATGCCGCCACCGGTGTCGCGCACGTCGATGCGCCGCCAGACCCTGGCGACGCCGTCCTGGTCGTCGGGCGCCGTCGCTTCCTGCCGCGCGAGGTCGATCTCGATGCGACCGCCCGCGGGTGTCGCATGGATCGCGTTCACGACGAGATTCGTCAACACCTGCTGCAGCTGAGCTGCGTCCACTTCCACGACTGCCTCGGCCTCGCGGGCGACGATCTCGAGTCGCACGCAGCGCTTCTGGGCGAGCTTGCCCACGAAGTGCAGCGTCTGCCGCGCCAGAGCCACGAGGTCCGTCGGCGCCTTCACGGCGACGCGAGGTTGGGCGAAATCGAGCAGCTGGCGGATGATCCCTGTCATGCGCTCCGACTGCGTCGCGATCGCCGCGGCGTTCTCGACGAGCTCCGCGCCCGTGATCTCCCCGCGCGCGATCATCCTGCCGATCTCCCAGACGACGTTGAGCGGTGTGCCGAGCTCGTGGGCGACACCGGCAGCCAGCCGGCCGACCGTGGCGAGGCGGTCCGCCTGGCGCAACTGCTCGAGCGCCGCGATCCGACTCTCGGTCTCCGCCGCGACCTTCAGCCTGGCCTGAGCGAGGGACCGGCACATGGCGTTGATCTCGTCGGCCAACCGCGAGAGCTCGTTGTTGCCCGGCAGGTGCACCTCGCCGCTCAGATCGCCTGCCCCGATCCGCCGCGCGCCATCGCACAGAGCGCGGATCGGGCGGTCCATCCACCAGAGGCCGATCACGAACGTCAGCACGCCGCAGAGCGCCATCATCGCGAGCGTGACGACTGCCGTTCGCGCCATGGAGCCGAGCGCGAAGGCGCGCTCTTCGGCGACTGGCTCGCGCACTTCCAGAACGATCCGCTCGTCCCCGGGCCCGGCGATCGGCAGCAGGCTCTGCTGGAAGCTCGAGTCGCGAGTGACCACCGGCTGCCGTGCCGCGAGGCGTTCGCGCGTCTCGGGCGGGATCGCCTGCCAGGCGCCATCGGTCGCCGGATCGATGATCGACAGCGACAGGTGGCGGCCGGACTGGTCGATCGCGTGCGGCACCTGCATTGCGGCCGCCTTGCCCTGCTGACTCCACGTCTTCTCGACCATCGCCACGACCGCTTGGCCGAGCACGCGGTGGTCGAGGCTCATGTCGTTGGCGAAGAACCGGACCTCGCGGTCGTACGCGTAGATGCCGTTCACGATCAGGATGCCGCAGATGCCGGCAACCAGTGTGGCTGAGAACTTTGTGATGATCCGCACGCGTGCCGGGCGTACGACGTTGGCGCCGAAGTTGCTCGGCCGCCGTTCGGGCGGCGCCAGGTTCCGGTGGCGAGTCGATGCGCGGTGGCATCGCTACGATCCAACGCGAAGGAACCTCCCCCGCGGGCGCTGACCGCGTGCGGGGCAAAGCGCCCCATCGGGGCCAGACGCCTCGGCGACGCGCAGTTCGAGCACCTGGGATTCCTCTGCAGCCAACCCGCGTGGGCCGTGCATTCGGCCCTCGCTGCGTTCCGCGATGGCAACGCCGACGGCATGGGATGTGCATCGAGACCTTCGTGCTGCACGCGGTATCCGAAACGGAAACGAAGGGAGTGAACACGGTCATGCAACACCACACCGAGGCGACGCACCCGCGGCTCGAATCGTTGTCACGCCGCACGTCGCTCTGGACCGGGCGCATCCTGGTCGCAGAAGACAACGATGGCATGTTGCGACTGCTCACGCGCCACTTGCGAGCCGAAGGACACGAGGTGATCGGAGCCAGGAACGGGCTCGAGCTCATGCACTGGATCGACGAGATGGCCACGGCCGCGGATCCGGGGCTCGTGGTCGACCTGATCGTCACCGATCTGCGCATGCCGGCGTACACGGGTCAGCAGTGCCTCGACGAGCTGCGGCACCGTGGCCTCGGCACGCCGGTGATCATGATCACGGCATTCGGCGACAAGGCGGTCCGCGATGCGGCACTTGCGAGCGGTGCGCGGGCCGTGTTCGACAAGCCGCTCGAGTTCGACGATCTGCTGACCGCCGTGCGGGTCCTCTTGTGAGCAACATCATGACGCCCGGAGCAGTCACCCTCGCACCGAACACGGCTTTCGCCGAACGCGACCATCGCTGGGCCATCGTGCTCGCAGTCCTCACGCGAACTGTCGCGCAGCCAGGCGCTGCAGCAGGTCCTGCGCGCCGCCGTCGAGCACTTCGAGCGTCTTGCCGTCGCGGTAGTGGCGTTCCACGTGGTACTCGACCGTGTAGCCGTAGCCACCGTGGATCTGGATCGCCTCGTCGGCAGCGGTGACCATCGCGTCTACGGCAAGCAAGCGCGCTTGCAGCGCCGCATCGACGCCATCCTGGCCGAGGTCGGCGAGACGCGCCGCGTGCCAGGTCAGATGGCGCGCCGCTTCGCTCTGGCGGCGGCACTCGACGAGCTTGCGCACGACGGCCTCCTGGGCGAGCAGCGGCTTGCCGAACGCGATGCGCTCGGCGGCGTGCTTCCTGGCAGCCTGCACGCAGGCGATGCCACCACCCACGGCGGTCGCTGCGACCCCGACCCAGGACGCGAACTGCGCGCGAGCGATCGCAGCGGCGGCATCACCGGCCCCCAGTACCGTCGCAGCAGCGCCGTCGAACCCGACGCTGGCACAACCCGCGCTGGCGAGACCGAGACAACGCAGCGGTGAGCGCGTGACGGCGGCAGGAGCC
>Ga0111539_10000288_pt1 | contig 60623 bp, 53 predicted proteins | sample RhiMethybrSRZTD1_FD_79667 | JGI IMG/M metagenome (GOLD analysis project Ga0111539, IMG submission 79667) | Populus rhizosphere microbial communities from Tennessee, USA - Rhizosphere MetaG P. TD hybrid SRZTD1 (version 2) (version 2) | ecosystem: Host-associated > Plants > Roots > Rhizosphere >...
ACGTACTTGCCGACCATCGCGATGTCGACCTCGTGCTCGGGGTTCTCGAGGCGGTCGACGATGTCCTCCCACATCGAAAGGTCGGCGGGATAGGCGGCGAGGTCCAGCTTGCGGCACACGATCTCGTCCAGCCCCTGGCGGTGCAGGGCCACCGGGATCTTGTAGATCGAGTCCATGTCGTACGCCGAGATGACCGAGCGCACGTCCACGTTGGTGAAGAGCGCGATCTTGCGGCGGTCCTCCTCGGGGATGGGCTTCTCCGAGCGGCACATCACGATGTCGGGCTGGATGCCGATGCCGCGCAGCTCCTTCACCGAGTGCTGCGTGGGCTTGGTCTTGATCTCGCCGACGCTGCCGAGGTAGGGCACGAGCGTGAGGTGCATGTAGCAGGTGTTGGTGCGGCCTTCCTCGATCCCCATCTGGCGGATCGCCTCGAGGAACGGCAGCGACTCGATGTCGCCCACCGTGCCGCCGATCTCGATGATGCCGACCTCGGCGTCCTTGCACGCGGCCTTGATCGAGACCTTGATCTCGTCGGTGATGTGGGGGATCACCTGCACGGTGCCGCCCAGGTAGTCGCCGCGGCGCTCCTTGTTGATCACGCGCTCGTAGATCTGGCCGGTGGTGAAGTTGTTGCGCTTCGTCATCTTCGCGGTGATGAAGCGCTCGTAGTGGCCGAGGTCCAGGTCGGTCTCCGCGCCGTCTTCAGTCACGAACACCTCGCCGTGCTGGAAGGGCGACATCGTGCCGGGATCGACGTTGATGTACGGATCCAGCTTGACGAGCGAGACCTTGATCTTGCGGGATTCGAGGATTGCGGCGAGGGAGGCGGCGGCGATGCCCTTACCGAGGGAGCTGACGACGCCGCCGGTCACGAAGACATATTTGGTCATGCTGCGAGCCTCGTGATGGAAATTCTTATTTTACAGGAGTTCGCCGGCGGCGGACGCTGGCGCTTTCATGCTTTGCGCCCCACGACAGCCCGGGGGACTCTTCGAGAGGTGGTCTCCGATTGAAGGGAGTGAAACTTCGAGATTTGAGCGTCGCGGTCCAGACTTCCCCACCTCTCGAAGAGTCCCCCAAGGGCTGTCGGGGGCTGCCAGGGACCATGTTGAGCATGCGGGTCCATCAACTATTTGAGGTTGGTCAACGTTCGGCACCAGGCCAGGCAAGTGGTGCGTTGCGGCGGCCGGCCGCCGCAGAGCGCGCCGTTCCCATCCTGTATCCGTGTCGATGAGGGCAACTACGGTGACAAGGAGCCCCCGACAGCCCTTGGGGACATCCTCGAGCGGCGGGCTGTCCCTGCATGAACGCCCAAATCTCGAAGTTTCACTCCCCCCAAGAGAACCGCCGCTCGAGGATGTCCCCGGGCTCGTCGTGGGGCACACGAGACAGACTAGACTGTCGACATGAAAGTCTCCGGCAAGCACTACCGCTCGATCTGGGCCGACGCCGACCGCTCCGCGGTCCACATCATCGACCAATCGCGCCTTCCCCATGTCTTCGAGACGCTGCGTCTCGACTCCGTCGAGGCCATGGCCGAGGCGATCAAGGCGATGCGGCTGCGCGGGGCGCCGCTGATCGGAGTGGCCGCCGCATACGGGATCGCGCTCGCGATGAATCGCGCCACGACCGACGCCGCGATCTCGAAGGCCTCGAGCCTGCTGCGCGCCACGCGGCCCACCGCGGTGAACCTGGCATGGGCCATCGGGCGGATGCGCGAGCTTCTCAAGGACGAAAAGCCCGGGGCGCGCGCCGAGGTGGCGTGGAAGGAAGCGCAGGCGATCGCCGACGAGGACGTGGCGCTGAACGAGGCCATCGGCAGGCACGGGCTGGCGCTGATCGAGCGCGAGTTCAAGGGGCTTCAGCGCCCGGTGAACATCCTCACCCATTGCAATGCCGGCTGGGTCGCCACCGTCGACTGGGGCACGGTCACGGCGCCGCTCTTCATGGCGCACGACAAGGGCATCCCGATCCACGTGTGGGTGGACGAAACCCGTCCGCGCAACCAGGGCCTGCTCACGGCGTGGGAGCTCGCCGCGCACGGCGTGCCGCACACGCTCGTCGTGGACAACGCCGGCGGCCACCTCATGCAGATGAAGCGCGTGGACATGGTGATGGTGGGCGCCGACCGCGTGACGCGGCGCGGGGACGTGTGCAACAAGATCGGCACCTACCTCAAGGCGCTCGCCGCGCGCGACAACGGCGTGCCGTTCTACGCCTGCGTGCCCTCGCCCACGATCGACTGGACGATCGAGGACGGCATCGAGGAGATCCCGATCGAGGAGCGCAACCCCGACGAGGTGCGCGTGGTGCGCGGCGTCGACCAGGAGGGCAGGTACGCGGAGGTCCGGATCGCGTCGAACGCCACCCCCGTCGCGAATCCCGCCTTCGACGTGACCCCGCACGACCTCGTGACCGGCATCATCACCGAGAAGGGCATCGCCCGCGCCTCCGAGCGCGAGCTGCTCGCCTTCTGGCCGCGGGACCAGCGCAGCAACGCCTTCCTCACCTGAGCCGTGGCGTGGCGCGCCGCGGAAAGCGGGCGTTGCAGAAGGGACTCAGCGGGGCGAGTACGTGAGCAGCGTGAACGTTCCCGGGAAGAAACGGTTCGGGTAGAACGGCGCGGGCCCGGTGTTCACCTTGCGCGACGGATCGACCGTCCCCTCGGCGGTGACGAGATAGACCTTCTTCGTGCCCGGATGCAATGCCATGGTCCGCGCGTAGGGACGCGTCGTGGTCGCCTCGACGAGCTTGTACGTGTCGGGATCGACCTGGGAATAGACGACGAGATTCCCGTCGACCCCGCCGGAGGCATAGACGCGGCGCGTATCGGCGTCGTAGATCATGCCGTCGTTGCCGCGCCCGATGCCGTGCGTGGCGACGACCTTGCCGGTGGCCGCATCCATGACCGACATCACGGGGTTCTTGCCGCGGCAGCCCACGAACAGGCGTCCGCTCGCGCGGTCGATCGCCATGCCGTTGGCCTCGTCGCACGCCGCGGGGTATTCGGCGGCGAGCGTGTGCGCGTGCATGTCCACCTTGAACACGGAATTGCGGTCCCGGCACGCGACGAAGAGGTTGCCCTTGCCGTCCGCGGCCGAAGCCTCGAGCTTCTTGCTCGGCATCTTGAGGCGCGCGACGATCCTGCCGCTCGCGGCCTCGAGGAACGTGACCTCGGCGCTATCGCCGCGCATGACCGCGATTTCCTTCGTGACGGGGTCGTAGAACGCCGCGTCGGCGTCCCCGCCCATCTCGACCTTGCCCAGCTTCTCGAGCGTCGAGAGCCGGAAGATCGTCGCGGTCCCGTCCTGGTTGACGGAATAGAAGCGGTCGAACTCGGGCACCTGCAGGCTCGCATTGGCTCCCTTCGTGTCCTCGAGCGTGCGCACCAGCCGCTGGCCCGCGACGTCGTAGACCAGCATTCCCGCGCCCCGGGCGGCGATGAAGAGGTGGTTGCGCGCGGGGTCGAGGGACAGGTAGTCCCAGTCGGGCGCGTCGCCCGGGAGCGCCACGGCGGCCTCGAGGCGGTGGAACGGCTGGGCGTGGAGCGCGCCTGCGAAGAGCGCGGCGGCGAGGGCGAGCGAGGCTTTCATGCGGCACTCCAGCGGGACGGAGCGCCGAATTATGTACTCCGTAATCTCAAAATGCAATGTGCGCCGGGCCGCTTGAGACTGAGAATACGCCCGAGAATCGTTCTCACTTGCGATAAAAAACAATCAGCCGGACGGTGACCGGACGAACCTCGCGCGGAACCACTCCTCCAGCATGCGTTTCTCGCGCCCCAGCGCGCTCCAGTCGTTGTTGGGGCCGCGCAGGTATTCCCGGTCGGAAATCACCTCCTCGCCCTTGCGCACCGGCTCGCCCGGGATCTCGAGCTCGTAGCGCACGCGGATCTGTGGCCACTCGCCCGCCCGCGCCACGCGCGCATCCGAGCCGGGCTGGGGCTTCACGCGCCCGCCCAGGTTCAGGTCGAGCACCTCGATGCGCAGGTTCTGCCCGGGCTTGAGGTGGCGCGCGCCCAGCGCCTCGAGGTGGCGCGCAATGTCGCTCGTGGCCCGCTGCGTCTCCAGGCGGGTCTGGCCCGCGTCGGTAGGGCCGGCCTCCGGAAACGTCACGGTGACGCCTGCGGCCGCGGGTAGCGACAGGCAAACCAGGCACGGGAGGAGGAAGCGGCGCATCGGGCTAGGGCAGGACCGTGGGCTTCGTCGACGGCTCCCAGACGTCGGAGGCGGTGGCGACGAGATCCTTCATGGTCGTCCACGGACGAGCTCCGTCGACGTGGCTCCTGCCCTGGATGACCGCCTGGGCGAAGGCGATCGCGCGTTCCTGGACGCGCCGCTGCTCCTCGTTCGGCCAGGATTCGAAAGGGTGCGGCCCTCGTACCACGACGAGCTCCTTGAGCCCCTTCACGCGGGAGTAGCTGTCGACCGTCCCTTGCAGGGATGCAGCGTAGTCATACAGGCCGCGCGCGAAGAATGCCGCCGGCCACTTGTCCATTCCCGCCAGGATGGCGGAGCTCGGAAAGAAGATGAGGTTGTTCTCGACTTCGTTGCCGCCGATGAAGAGGGGGCGGTCGCGGCCGAGTCCGCGCTCCTCGTCTTCGACGCTGGGCCGGTCCATGACATAGCCCTGGCCGCTGGTGAACTCGGCAAAGAGGATCGCCGCCTTGATCGTCCGGTCGCCCACCGGGGGCCCACAGCGGATCGCGGGCAGGTCGAGCGTGCAATCCTTGTCGAAGTTCTTGGTCATCGCCCAGCCGGTGGCCATCGTGCCGCGCGAGTTGCCGAAGAGAATCACCGGCAGGCCCTCGCCGGGCTTTGCTCCTCGGACGCTCTCGGCCGCTGCCGGGCCCTTGTGGGTCTCGCCCGTGGGACTCAGGGCCCGCATTCCCTCGCCGTTGCGCAGGCTCGCGACGATGGCGAGCAGGTCGCGCCCCTGCTGGTGGGTGTTGGTGTCGCTGTAGCCGCCCGACAGCCCCACGCCGCGCCGGTCGAAGAGCAGCACGTCGAAGCCCGCCTTGTTGAGAAGCGCCGCCGTGTCGCGCCAGTGGTTCTGCCCGCTGGCGCCGCTGGTCTCGGTCGGAAAACCCCTCGTGTGGGTCTTGCCGCTCGCATCGATCCGATAGAGCGGCTCGCCGGGATCCGTGATCGCGGCGATGCGCGTCCCGCCGCCCCCGCTCATGACGACGAGGGCGCGCTGCCTGCCCTGCCTGCCGTCGTCGACGCCGGGCCCACGGATGTACCACCCACGGAGCTTGATCGGATCCGTCATCTGCTTGTGGATCCGCTCGTAGGGCTCGCGCGGCGCGGTGAATTCCACGATCCAGGTCCGGGAGTCGGCTGCCGCGATCGACTCCTTCCACGGGGCCGCGCCGAAGAACGCGGGCCGCCGAATTTCCTTCAGGTCGATCTCGTCGCCTTGGGGCGCCTTGCCCAACAGGTAGATGTGCCGCTCGTTCTTCGTCCCGTACTCCCGGTTCGGCGGCTGGCGCGCCTTGATCGCCCGCATCACGCGCTCGTAGCAGGCTTTCTCCTGCTTGCACGCCGCCCACTGCTCGCGCATGCGCGCGTCGCTGAACTCGTCGACGTAGAAGTCGCCCCTGTAGCCGGCCGGCGGGTAGGCGGCCACGGTGGAGAAGGGAACGCACGTCCTGGGCCCGGCCGCGGTCGGCAGGATGTAGCCCGGCATCACGCGGTCGCGGTCGTAGCCCACGCGCGCCTCGCAGTCGGCCGGAGGCGCGAGGGTCGCGCGCCCCGTCACGGGCGCCTGCGCGGGCGCCACGCATCCGGCCAGTCCGGCCGCCGCGGCGAGGCCGGCGGCCAGGCGGAGACGGGCCGCGCTCATGGCTTCAGGTACTTGCCGATGAACTCGAAGATGCGCTTGAGGGCATCGCGCGATTCCTCGGTGTCGCCGTCGGTGAACACGTGCCCCCCGGCGGCGTTCTCGTAGATCTTGCTCTCGTGCACCTTGCCGCGCGCCTTCAGCGCGTCGATGAGGCGGCCGCTGTGCAGCTCCCACGGCGCGATCTGGTCGCCGGTGGTCGCGACCACGAAGAGCGGCGTCTGGATCTTGTCCACGCCGAAGATCGGCGAGACCGCCATGTACGCCGGCAGGTTCTGGTCCGGCGTCTTGCCCTTGAACGAGGCGTTCTCCTTCGCGGTCTCCACGCGGCGCCACTCGGGCTTGTAGGCCATGAAGGCGACGAAGTCGGCCAGGCCCACCAGGTCCACGGCGGCGGCGTAGAGCTTCGGCTCGTGCTCGATGGCGAGCAGGGTGAGCATCCCGCCGCGGCTCTGGCCGAAGATCGCCAGCCGCCCGGCATCGACGAACGGCTGCTGCGCGAAGTACCTGGAGGCGTCGATCACGTCCTGGGTGTCGAGCGTGCCGTAGTCGCTCTTGTAGATCTCGGCGCCGTAACCGCGGCTGCCCCGGTACTCCGGGAAGATCACCACGTAGCCCTGCGAGATCGCCATGTCCACCTTCTTGAACCAGCGCTCGTCGAAATGCTCGTGGAAGCCGCCGTGGACCATCACGATCGCGGGATAGCGCTTGCCCGGATCCATCTTCCCGGGGGTGAATACCCACGAGGGCACGAGCGTCCGGTCCCGCGCCGGGAACCAAACCTGCTTCATCCGGATGCGCTCGCCGAACTCCTGGCGAAAGAGGATGGTGATGATCTGCTGCTGCTGCGCGTACAGCGTGTGGGTGAGCAATTCGAGACGCTGCTGCACGTCCTTGGTGTCGCGGTTCGCGAAGGTGGCGAGGTCGCCCTCCTGGGCAGGCGTGGGCTGCGCGGGCGTGGGCTGCGCGGGCGCGGCCTGCGCAGGCTTGGTCGGCGCGGGCTTGGGCTGCGCGAGGGCGCCCGCCGCGAAGGCGGCGAGCAGGACGGCGGCGAGGCTGCGGAATCTCATCTCAATCTCCATGCACGATGCGCCCACCGACGACGGTGTAGCGCACCTCGGTTTTCAACAGGTCTCCAGGCGGGATGCTGCGGATGTCCTTCGTGAGCACCACGAGGTCGGCGAGCTTGCCCACCGTGATGCTGCCCTTCAGGTTCTCCTCGTGGGAGGCCCATGCGGGATTGAGGGTGTAGGCGCGGATCGCCTCGTCGATGGTAATGCGCTGCTCGGGATGCCATCCGCCCGCGGGCTTGCCGTGCAGGTCCTGGCGCGTGACCGCCATGTAGATGTTCTCCAGCGGGTTGTAGACCGCGAACGACATGCGATTGTAGGTCCCGGGAAAGTCCGAGCTCAGGTTGAGGCGCACGCCGCTGTCGATCATCGTGCGGTACGCGTGCGCCCAGCGCGCGCGTTCCGGACCGAGCGAGCGGTCGACCGCATCCCAGCGCTCCAGGCCGAGGGAGGGCTGGACGTCCGCGGTGAGGCCGAGCCGCCCGGCGCGCGCGAGGTCGGCCGGATCCGAGTACCACGCGTGGATGATGCGCATGCGCCTTTCGGGCCGCGGCCCGTTGGTCCTGATCGCCGCCTCGTACCAGTCGAGCGTCCGGCTGAGGGCGAGGTCGCCGATCACGTGCATCGTGACGTCGAAGCCTGCGCGGTCGGCCTCGGCGATCTGGCGCTCCTCGAAGGCCTCGTCGACCATGCGGAAGGTCCAGCCCCCGCGGTAGCCGGGCGTGTCCGCGAAGGGCTGCTTCATGAAGCCGTTGTCGGCGAGGTCCTTGAGCGCCCCGAAGGAGAGCCAGGCATCGCCGCCGCGGGGGCGAACGCCGTTCGCCGCGAGCTTCTCCCAGGCGCGGATCGGCGTGATCGCGTAGACGCGCACGGTGAGCTCGCCGCGATCGCGCAGGTCCTGGAAGACGCGCACGTCGGTGAAGCTGCGCTCGACGTGGGAGTGGTAGACCTGCTGCCGCGAGATCGCCTCGACGCGCGCCATGTCCTGGATCGAGGTGATGCCGACGCGGTTAAGCTCCCTCGCCACGCCGCGCGCGCCGACGAGGCCCTGCGCGTGGGACAGGGGCGGCAGCTGCTTGTCGATGAGCTCGCCCACGCTGCCGAAGAGCATGCCGGTGAAGTTGCCCGCGCGGTCGCGGCCGTAGCGCCCGGTCGCGGGATCGGAGCCCGCCTTGTCGAACCGCAGCGCCCGCATCCCCGCGGAATTGATGAAGTAGGCGTGGTCGTGGCGCCGCAGGAGCACCGGATGGTCGGGCGTGGCGGCGTCGATCGCCGCGAGGCTCGGGGTAAAGGCCACGTAGTCGGCCTTGCCCTGCCGGGCGGCGCGGCCCGCGGCGACCGTGCCCCAGTCGCCGCCGGTGATCCACAGGCCCTTCGGGACGCGCGCGGCCGCTTTCGCGAGCTCGCGCACCATCGCCGCCTCGTCGTCCACGTGCATGACCATCGCCTGGAAGTGCCACTCCACGGCGTTGCCGAAGTGGGTGTGCGCGTCGTTGAACCCCGGCAGGACCATCGCGCCGCCGAGGTCGATGCTCCGCGTCGATCCGCCGGCGAGCGCGCGCACCGCGGCGTCGGTTCCCACCGCCACGATCCGGTCGCCGCGGATCGCGACCGCCTGCGCCTCGGGCTGCTTGTCGTCGACGGTATGGACCCTCGCATTGAAGAGGATGAGGTCGGGCGCGCCCGTCGGGATCGAGGCGCAGCTCGCGAGCAGGATCGCGGCGAATGCGGCGGCGAGCCTCATGCGGCCTGCAGCGCCACGGTGTGGCCGGGCGAGACCTCGTGCATCACCGGCGCGCCGCCTCCGGCGTAGTAGGCGAAACCGGCGGGGGGAGCGACCTCGGCTCCGGCATGCCGGACCAGCTCGTAGCCCTCGTCGGCGGTGCGCGAGATGCGCGGCGTGGCCGCGAGCAGCCGCAGCGTGTACGGGTGCCGCGGCGAGTCGTACACCTGGTCGCGCGTGCCGCACTCGAGGATCCGGCCGCGGTACATGACGACCACGCGGTCGGCGATCTGCTCGACCACGCCGAGGTCGTGCGAGATGAAGAGGTAGCTGAAGCCGAACTTCTCCTGCAGGTCGGCGAAGAGCCTGAGGATCTGCTTCTGCACGGTGACGTCGAGCGCGGAGACCGGCTCGTCGGCGACGAGGAGCTTGGGCGTGGCCACGATCGCGCGGGCGATCGAGACGCGCTGGCGCTGGCCGCCGGAGAGCTCGTGCGGGTGGCGATCGCCGTAGTCGCCCGGCAGGCCCACCTCCGCGAGCATCGCGCGCGCGCGCCGGTCACGCTCGGCCGAGGTGAGGCCCGGCATCGTGCGCAGGCCCTCGGCGACGATCGCCGCGAGCGTCATGCGCGGGTCGAGCGACGAGAAGGGATCCTGGAACACCATCTGTGTCTGCAAGCGGTAGGACGCGAGGCTGCGGCCCTCGAGCGCGGTGAGCTCCCGGCCCTCGAAGCGGATCGAGCCCTCCGACTCCTCGACCAGGCGCACCAGCGCCCGCCCGATCGTGGTCTTCCCCGAGCCCGACTCGCCGACCACCGCGAGCGTCTCGCCCTTGCCCAGCGTAAGGCTCGCGCGGTCCACGGCGCGAAAGGGCACCGGCCGCTGCCAGAAGAACCTCGGCTTCTTCCTGAATTCCACCGACACGTTCTCGATATCCACGAGCGTCTCGCCCGGCGCCCGGCGCCTGGGGCCCGAGGCCTGCCTCGACGGCAGGGAGTCGAGCAGCATCCGGGTGTACTCGTGCTTCGGGGCGAGCAGGATCTGCGCGGTCTCGCCCGCTTCCACGACCTTGCCGAGACGCAGCATCACCACGCGGTCGGCATAGCTCGCCACCATGCCCAGGTCGTGGCTCACCAGCAACACCGACGTGCCGATGTCGCGGGTGAGCGCCGCCATGATGTCCATCACCTCCTTCTGGATGAGGGCATCCAGCGCGGTCGTGGGCTCGTCGGCGATGAGCAGCGCCGGGCGCATCACCAGGACCGAGGCCAGCATGATCCGCTGGCGCATCCCGCCCGAGTACTGGTGAGGGTAGGCGCGGAAGCAGCCCGGCGGGTCGCTGATCTTCACGCGCTCGAGCATCTCGAGCGCGCGCTTGCGCGCCTCGGCCGAGTCGAGCTTGTGGTGCAGCCGCAGCGCTTCCATCATCTGGAAGCCCACGGTGAGCGCGGGGTTGAGCGACACCATCGGCTCCTGGAACACCATCCCGATGTCGCGGCCGCGGACGGCGCGCATGGCGTCCTCGGACGAGGACGCGAGGTCCCGGCCCAGGAAGAGCACCTCGCCCGATTCGATGCGCGCGACGGGGGGCAGGAGCTTCAGCACCGCGCGGCCGATCATCGTCTTGCCGCTGCCCGACTCGCCCACGAGGGCCACCATCTTCCCCGGCTCGATGTCGAAGGAGACCTCGTCGACCACGCGGCGGGTCGATCGATCCGGCGTGCGCACGCCGACGCAGAGGTTGCGGATGGAGAGGGTGGGAGCGCTCACAGGTTCTTCATCCGCGGGTCGAACTGGTCGCGCAGCGCATCGCCGAAGAGGTTGATGCCGAGGAGCGTGACCGAGATGCTGATGCCGGGCACGAGTGCCAGCCACGGCGCCTGCGCCACGTAGTTGCGGCTGTCCGAGAGCATGCCCCCCCAGCTCGAGGCGGGCGGCGGGACGCCCAGGCCCAGGAAGGAGAGCGCGCTCTCGGCGAGGAGCGCCCAGCCGAAAAGCGCGGTCGCGAGCACGATGATCGGCGCGAGGCAGTTGGGCAACACGTGGCGGAACATGGTGAAAGGTTCCGAGTTGCCCATGACGCGCGAGGCCTCGACGTACTCCTTCTCGCGCACCGACAGCACGCTCGAGCGCACGACCCGCGCCACCGACGGCATGTAGGCGAGCGACAGGGCGGCGATGACCCCGGCGCGCGACGGCCCGAAGACCGTCATCATCCCGAGCGCCATGATGAGCGAGGGGAAGGCGAGCAGCGCGTCGAGGATCGCCATCGCGACGCGCTCGAACCAGCCGCCGAAGTAGCCCGTCGCCGCGCCCAGCAGCGTGCCGGCGCCCACGGCCGCGAGCACGGTGAAGAAGCTGATCGACATGCTCACGCCCGCCCCGAAGAGCAGCCGCGAGAGCACGTCGCGTCCCCACTCGTCGGTGCCGAGCCAGTGCGCCGACGACGGGGCCTTCAGCCGCGTCATGAGGTCGTTCTCCACCGGGTCGTACGGCGTGTAGACGTGGCCGACGATGGCCGCCACGAGCATCAGCAGCAGCAGCGTGCCGCCGGCGATCGCGTTCGGGCGCCGGAAGAGCGCGGCGAGTGCCGGGGCGAAGCGCGACTTCACAGCCGCACCCGGGGATCGAACAGCGGATAGCAGAGATCGACCACGAGGTTCACCAGCACGTAGATCAGCGTGACGAAGAGCAGGCACCCCTGCACCACCGGATAATCGCGCGCGAAGATGCTGTCGACGAGGAGCCGGCCGATCCCCGGAAGCGTGAACACGGTCTCGGTCACGACCGCGCCGCCGAGGAGCGAGCCGAGCGTGAGGCCGATCATCGTCCACGTGGGCGCCATCGAGTTCTTGAGCGCGTGGCGGCCCGCCACCGCGAGCTCCGCGAGCCCCTTGGCGCGAGCGTGGGTGATGTACTCGAGGCGCAGGACCTCGATGGTGCTCGAGCGCGCCATGCGGATGAGCACGCCCGTCTCGATGAGTGCGAGCGCGGTGACCGGCATGATGAGATAGCGCAATCCCTCGGCGAGATTCTCCAGCGGCGACACGTAACCGATCACCGGCAGGAGGTCGAGCTTGAGGCCGAACACCAGCAGGAAGATGAGGCCCAGCCAGAAGCTGGGGATCGAGAGGAACACTATCGCGGCGGTCACGATCGCCACGTCGGCCACGGTGTTCTGCTTCCAGGCCGCGAGCATGCCGAGCGGGATCGCGAGCAGGGAAGCGATGACGACCGCGGGGATCACGAGGCAAGCCGTGACGCCGAAGCCGCCCACGAGCATCTCCAGCACGGGGCGCTGCTGGGCGATCGAGTTGCCGAGGTCGCCCGCGGCGAGGCGCTTGAGCCAGACCATGAACTGCACCGCGATGGGCTTGTCGAGGCCCATGTCGCGGCGCAGCTGCGCCAGCGCCTGCGGGTTCTCGAGGTCCCCCAGCATGAGCTGCGCCGGGTCGCCCGGGATCGCGCGCATCAGCACGAACACGATCACCGCGACGATGAGCAGCGTCGGGACGGCGAGCGCGATCCGGTGCAGCGCGTACTTGAGCACGCTCGCCTCCCGAAGCCGTGGGGTCGGGTTCCTTCCCCGCTAGAATTCCACCTTCATCGACATCTTGATCGTGCGAGGCAGGCCCTGCGCGAGGATACCGCCCCCGGCGCCCGCCCAGTGGCGCTTGTCGGCGAGGTTCTCCACGTAGAGCTGGAACGTGGTGAGCTTGGTGTCCAGCAGCCGTGTGGCGTAGCGCGCGCCCAGGGTGTAGAGCGTGTAGCCCGGGATGGAGCCCTGCTCGGCGTTGTTCACGAAGCGGCTGCTGTAGTAGTAGGCGCCGAAGTTCACGCCCGCGCCAGGCAGGAATGCAGGCCGGTAGTCCACGAACAGGCTATGCGTCTGCTTCGGCGTGTTGTCGGGCATCTTGCCGATGATCAGGGTGTTCTGCGCGTTGGTCTGCTCGGCATCGAGGAACATGCCGGAGAGGTACACCGAGAGCTGGGTGCCGATCTCCCCGGTGGCGGAGTATTCGAAGCCCTTGTACTCGGTGCGGCCGTCGAGCACGAAGAAGTTGGCCGAGTTCGTGTAGGCCGTCTGCCGCTCGATGGTGAAATACGCCGCCGAGAGGAGCAGCCCCGCGACCGCCTCGGAACGCACGCCCAGCTCGTTTTGCTTGCTCACGCTCGGCGGCAGCACCTGGCCGGGGTTGTTGGTCGTGAGCGGCGCCGTGCCGCCCTCCTCCAGGCCCTCGATGTAGCTCGCGTAGATGCTCGTGTCCTTGCGCGGCTTCCAGATGATGCCGTAGGCGGGTGTCGTGTCCTTCACGGCGTAGACGCCGGTGATCGACCTGTTCTCGTAGTCGGTGCGCCGGGCGCCGATCTGGAACTGCCACTGCTCGCCCACGCGGATGCGGTCGAAGACGTAGGCGCCTTCGTCCTTGATGTTCTGCGGGCTGAGCGTGAGGTTCGCGGTGAGCAGCGGCTCGGGCAGCACCACGGGGTTGTAGAGGTTCTGCGGGATGTTCACCACCTGCTGGCTCGGGCCATTCTGGTAGCGCTTGTTCCGCATGTACCCCGCCATGATCTCGTGGTCGAGGGCCCAGGTGAGGAAGCGGCCGGCGAGCTCGGTGCGGGCGTTCTCGTTGACGTAGCCCTGGCCGCGGGTGAGGCCCACGCGCAGCGTCCCCGCGCCGGTCACGACGTTGTAGTTCTGCATCTGGCCGAACGCGCGCCGCTCGCGATTGGTCTCGGCGCGCCCGAACTCGGCCATGAGCGCCCAGTCCGGGTTGAAGTAGTAGTCGCCGCGGCCCTGGAAGTTGACGATGTTGCCGCTGGTGAGCGCCCACGTGCCCGAGAGGAGCTTCGTCGGATCGGGCAGGTTCGGGATCGCGATCACGCCGTTCACGGGCGCGAGGACCGAGACCGAGGCCTGCTCGACGGCGCTGCGGCGGATGTCCTCGACGTCGGCCTTGAACGTGAGCTGGTCGGTCGCGCGCCAGTCCAGCGCGGCGGCGAAGAGCTGGCGCGCGCCCTTGTAGTCCTCGATGGCATTGCGTACCTGGCCGCCCGCGGCGTTCACGCGCATGCCGAACTCCTTGTTGTCGCCCCAGGTCCGGCCCACGTCGAGGTGCCCGATGTATTGGCCGAACTCGTTGCCGGAGAGCGTGAATGCCGTGAGGGGCTCGCTGCGCGCGCGCTTGGTCACCATGTTGACCACGCCAGCGGGCGATGTGAAACCGTAATAGAGCGCGGAGGAGCCCTTGAGAGCCTCGACGCGCTCCTTGTTCTCCATCGGCATCTCGACCAGGTTGTTCACCGGCAGGCCCCCGTTCAGGCGGAAGCTGGTGCGGTTCTCGGTCTGGACGCCGCGGATCGAGAGGTTGTCGGCCGCGGTGCCGTTCACCTGCGCGCGCGCGACGCCGGCGGTGTTCTTGAGCGCATCGAAGAGTCCCTGCGCCTCCTGCACGTCCAGGACGGTGCGCGGAACGACGTTGATGGTCATGGGCACGTCGAGGATCTCGGCGTCGCGGAAGGCGCCGATCTGCGTCGTGCGCGCCTTGAAGCCCGTGACGCGCTCGGCCGAGACGTTGATGGTCTCGAGGTGCGGCTTGGAATCGTCCTTCTTCTCCGCCGGGGCGGGGGCAGCCTGGGCTTCCTGCGCCCATGCCACGTCAAGGGGCGAGGCGATGAACACGAGGGCAACGGCGGCTGCAAGCTTGGCGTGCGGGGGCTTGGTCATTGTCCGGGTCTCCAGGGGATTCTCGTTGTGGTCTTCGGCGCGGCAGGCGCGCTCTACTTCAGGAGGTCCGCCATCACGTACTGGCGCGTGACGCGGACGTTCTGCTTGCTCTCGTGTATCGCCTTCCACTCCGGGTTCTCGCGCAGCTTCACGCGCACCTTCGTGGATGTCTTCTCGCGCGTGCCGAGCGCCTCCTCGTCCTTGTACTCGAGGAACATCAGCGCCGACCAGTAGCGCGACACCGGGAAGCGACCGAGGTAGATCTGGTAGCTCGCGAGCACCTTCTCGCCGATCCAGCCGTCGTACTGCGGCGTGATGTACGACTTCACGTACTTGAGGTACTCGGCCGTGGAGACGAGGTAGTCGTAGGGAATGACCAGGAACACCGACGTGGGCGAGGGCTCGCCCGCGGCGAAGTGCAGGTCCGCGGGGTTGGTGTGGATCGCGGTGCAGAGCTTCGCCACCGAGACCGGCAGCCCGCCGGGGAAGCGCGCCTCGATCTTCTTCCACTCGGAGACCTGCCTCGTGTCCGCGAACTGCAGCACCTGGAGCATGTCCCAGTTGAGCGAGTCGGCGTAGCGGCTCCAGTAGACGCGGTAGTCCTTGATGAGGCCCTGCTCCTTCCAGCCGGCGAGCTGCTTGAGGCCCGTCACCTGCATGTATTCCCTGAGCGCGATGCGGTCTCCGGGCGCGGTGTGATACTGGAGCGTGAGCGTGGTGGGGCCGGAGTCGAGCGGGTCGGCATGGGCGCCGAGGGCGAGGAGGAATGCGAGGAGCGCGCCGACGCGCAGGAGCATTCTCATCGGGCCACCGCCTTCACGCCCCAGAGCCGCTCGCGGCTCTGCGACCACGACGCGAAGCCCTCGAGCTTCCTGTTCACGCCGTTGGAGTCGGCGGGGTTGAAGAGCACCACGAGCGGCACGTCCTCCAGCATCAACGCGTGCATCTCGTCGAAGATCTTCTGGCGCTTCGCGGGCTCGCCCTCCTCGCCCGCCTTCTGCAGCAGCGCGATCGCCTTCGGGTTGTCCCAGACCTTGCGCGGGCTCTTCTCCTTGTCGCCCAGCATGCTCTCGTAGACGAGGTAGGGGTCCACGCGCGACGAGTATCCGAACGACATCATCTGGTACTTGCCGCTCTGGTAGCGCTCGAGCGCCGTGCCCCATTCGAGGACCTCGAGCTCGACGTTCACGCCGCACTGGCGGAGCATCCCGTGCATCATCACCGACTGCTCGTACATGTCGGGATAGCGGCGGTTGGTGACCATCCTGATCGCCTGGTTCTGGTAGCCCGCCTCGCCGAGGAGCCTCTTCGCCGCGGCGGGGTCGGCCTTCTGCGACACGTCGTGCGGGCCCACGTGGTACTTGCTCGGCGTGGGCACCATCGACTCGTTCGCCGTGCCGGCGCCGCCCGAGGCGATGGTGGCGATGCTGCTCCGGTTCAGGCAGGTCGAGATGGCTTTGCGCAGCTTCACGTTCGCGAGCAACGGGTCGCGCACCTGGAAGAGCAGCGCGTTCACCGACATCGTGGGCGCGTTCTTCACCTCGAGGTCGGGCGGGTTGCCCATCTCGGTGAGCTCCGTGGGCCTCAACCCCGGCATGAGGTCGGCCTGCCCCTTCTGCAGCGCCGTGCGCCGCGCCGCGTCGTCCTTGATCACGATCCAGCGCACCGAGTCCACGAGCGGCTTCTTGTTGCCGACGTAGCCGTCGCGCGGGCCGGGCGCGCTCTGGTAGTCCTTGAACGCGGTGAGCTCGATCCACTCCCCTCGCTTCCACTCGCCGAGCTTGAAGGGTCCCGTTCCGACCGGGTTCTTCCAGCTGCCGTCGGCGTTGACCGAGTCCTTGTGGATGATCGCCGCCGAGCCGCACTGGAACGACGCCATCTGCGTGAGGAAGAGCGGGCGCGCCTGGTTCAGCCTGAAGACGACCGTCATCGGGTCCTTCGCCTCGACCGCCTCGATCTTGAGGCTCTGCGAGCCGTCGAACTCCGCGAGGCACAGCCACTTGGTCGCGGGATCGAGGTAGCGCTTCCACGACCAGACGACGTCGGCGCTGGTGAGCGGCGCGCCGTTGTGGAACTTGACGCCCGGGCGGAGCTTGAACGTGTAGGTCTTGCCGTCCTTGGAGACGTCGACCGACTGCGCGAGCAGCGGCGCCGGCGTGCCGTCGTCCTTGTAGCCCACCAGGCCCTCGATCATGTGCAGCATCACGGTGTCGGTGTTGGCGTCCCGGTTCACGCCCGGGTTGGTGCTGCGGATCTCGGCGTTGGCGGCCACCCGGATCGTGGTGGCGGCCGACGCGTCGAGCGCGGGACAGGAAAGGGCGACGCATACGGCCGCCCAATGGCGCAGGGGAAGTCGGTTCATGGCGGGGTCTCTAGGCTGCGAGCTGGGTCACGGGCCGGGCGGCGGTATCCGCTTGGATGGCGTATTCCGCGAAGTCGATGCGCTCGTAGGGCTTGCGCGCGATCCACATCTTGCCGAGCCTGGCGTCGATCACCGTCATGCAGACGGTGGCCGAGATCGCGTCGAAGACGGCGGGCTTGGGCGCGCGCAGCACGCTGTCGGGAAATCCGTACTTGTCGGAGAGCGCCTCGACCATGTCCTTGTAGTCGATCTTGCCGCGGCGGGCGGCGAGGTAGTCGTGCACGCGGGTCACGCGATAGAGCGTGTCCGGGTTCTTGCCGAAGTACGTGTCGGTGAGGCGCGCGCGCGCCGAAGGCGAGATGAAGTGGTTCGAGTGCGCGAGCAGCCCGCCCTCGGGCTGGATCCAGAAGCACTCGTCGGGCGCGCATTCCAGGTCGACGGCCTCGCCGTCGGCCTGCGAGATCATGATGTTGTTCGAGCAGGAGCGCGGCGTCGTGCCCGGCACGCGCAATGCGTGCGCGAGGTTGGCCTGCTCGAGGATCTTGCGGCGCAGGACGGCGAGCGGCACGCCCGGCGCCTTGAAGTCGCGGTCGCAGGCGAGGAAGTTCGCGGTGAGGGCAACCCCGGCGCTGTTGAAGCCGTGGCGCGCGAGGCCGCCGGCCTCCACCAGCGTGAGGATGTCGGGGCCGTTTTCGCTCCGCACCCTCAGCACGATGCTGGAGTCGGCCGCCTCCTGGCGCCAGTCCCAGTTGTGCGCGTGGATGAGGCGCCCGCTCGCGGTGACCGAGGGCATCGCCACGACGCCGGTGCACCCGTCCTCCATCTTCTCGTGGATCGCCGCGGCTTCCTTGAAGCCGAACATCATCTCGGTGCGGCAGTTGACGGTGACGACGGCCTCGAGCGGCACGTTCGCGCCCTCGGCGATGCCGCGCATCTCTTCCATGTAGTCGGGGTCGAAATCCGCGATCACCGAGACAAAACGCCGCGCCAGGCGGTCCTGGGTCGCGGCGTCGACGTTGCGCTTGGCGAGCTCGCCGCGGTAGAGGGCGACGCTGCGGGCCACGCGTTCGGGCACGGCGCGGCCCTGGGCGAGGCCGCGCTCGCGCGGCGTCCCGCGGACCTCGATGCAGGGAAAGTAGATGGCGGCATCGCTCATGGGCTGTACTCGTTTCGGTCGGCAGGTTCGCGAAGCTTGTACTATAAGAACTCAAAATGCAAGCTGGGCGTCGATAGGGTAACACGATTGTATTTGACATTGTCAAAGTACAATGCGATATTGGTTTCCGCCCTCGCCTCCGGAGCCCCGCGCCCATGAACGACCTCGCCACGCCCGCCGCCCGGCCCGCCTACCAGTCCTTCTGGATGCCGTTCACCTCGAACGTGGCGTTCAAGAAGAACCCGCGGCTGTTCGAGTCGGCGAAGGGGATGTACTACCGCACCGTCGACGGCCAGGAGGTGCTCGACGGCACCGCGGGACTGTGGTGCGTGAACGCCGGCCACGGGCGCGAGCGCATCGCGGACGCCGTCTCGGCGCAGATGCGCAAGCTCGACTACGCGTCCTCCTTCCAGCTCGGCCATCCCCTCGCCTTCGAGTGCGCCGACCGCATCACCGCGCTGGCGCCCCGGGACCTCGACTACGTCTTCTTCGGCAACTCCGGCTCCGAGGCGGTGGATTCGGCGCTCAAGATCGCCCTCGCCTATCACCACGCCAACGGCAACGCCTCGCGCGTGCGCCTCGTCGGCCGCGAGCGCTCCTACCACGGCGTAGGCTTCGGCGGCGTCTCGGTGGGCGGCATTTCCAAGCACCGCGCGCCCTACGGCAACCTGCTGCCCTACGTCGACCACATGCCGGCGACGCACGACCTCTCGCGCCAGGCCTACAGCCGCGGCGAGCCCGAGCACGGTGCGCACTTCGCCGACGAGCTCCTGCGCATCATCAACATCCACGACGCTTCCACGATCGCCGCGGTGATCGTGGAGCCGGTCGCGGGCTCCACCGGCGTGCTGCCGCCGCCGAAGGGCTACCTCGCGCGGCTGCGCGAGATCTGCGACCGGCACGGCATCCTCCTCATCTTCGACGAGGTGATCACGGGCTTCGGGCGCCTCGGTGCTTCCTTCGCCGCGGAGAAGTGGGGCGTGCTGCCCGATATCCTCACCTGTGCGAAGGGGCTCACCAACGGCGCGATCCCGATGGGAGCCACGCTCGTGCGCGGCCACGTCTACGACACGGTGACGCGCGCCGGCACCGGCGGGCCGGAGCTGCCGCACGGCTACACCTACTCGGGGCACCCCGTGGCGTGCGCCGCGGCCCTCGCCACGCTCGACATCTACCGCGACGAGAAGCTGTTCGAGCGCGCGGCCGACCTCGCCCCGTACTGGGAGAACGCCCTGCACGCGCTCAAGGGCCTGCCGCACATCGTCGACATCCGCAACAGCGGGCTCCTGGCGGCGATCGAGTTCGAGCCGGTTCCCGGCAAGGCCGGTTTCCACGCGCAGGCGCTGCACCGGGCGTGCCTCGCGAAGGGCGTGCTGGTGCGCGGCGTGGGCGAGAGCCTGGTCGCCTCGCCGCCGCTCATCATCGAGCGCCCGGAGATCGACCGTCTCTGGGGCACCGTCGCCGACTGCCTGCGGGCGATGTAGCCGGCCCTACCGATACAATCGGCGAATGCCCCGCGCGAGCGCGCTCCGACTCGACCTTGCCGCCCAGATCGCGGACCTGATCCGCGCGGAGGACCAGGCTCCGCACACGCCGCTGCGCGAAGAGGGGCTCGCGGCGCGCCTCGGTGTCTCGCGCACGCCCATCCGGGGCGCGCTCAAGCTCCTGCAACGCTCGGGCCACGTCTACTACAAGGAGAACGCCGGCGTCTTCGTGGCGCCGGGCGCGAAGGGCCGCGCGCAATTCACGGTGCCCGCCGAGGCGCGCCCTGCCGAAGCGCTCTACCGCAAGATCCTCGCCGACCGCGGCCGGCGCGTCCTCGGCGACACCGTCTCGGAGGCCGAGCTCATCGCGCGCTACCGGGTCCCGAAGAGCCTGCTGTCGCGCGTGCTGATCCGCATCCACAAGGAGGGGTTCGTCGCGAGGCGCCGCGGGCATGGCTGGGAATTCCAGCCGCTGCTCGACACACCGCAGTCCATCTCGGAGAGCTTCCGCTTTCGCGCGATCGTGGAGAGCGCGGGACTGCTCGAGCCCACCTTCAGGGCCGATCCCGCGGAGATGAAGCGCGTCCGCGAACGCCACCGCCGCTTCGTGGCGGCGAAGGCCGCCGAGCGCACCGCCGCCGAGTTCTTCGACATGAACGCGCGCTTCCACGAGATGCTCGCGCAGTTCTCGGGCAACCGCTTCGTGCTCCAGGCGATCGAGCAGATGGACCGGCTGCGCAAGTTCCAGGAGTTCGCCTCGTTCACGCCCGACTCCCGCGCGCTCGTGCAGTCGTGCCGCGAGCACCTGGAGGTGCTGGACGCCGTCGAGGCCGGCGACCGCGAGTGGGCCTCCGCGCTGATGCGCCGGCACCTCTCGGAAGGCGCCGAGCGCGTGCTCGCCTCGGGTCTCGCGGTGGGCACGGTCTTCGACAACCGGAAGGGCTGAAGCGGAAGAGGCCAACCCGTCCCGGGTGACCTTGGGTCCCCGGCAGGCGTGCGGCAAATTGGTCAGGCCACCCGGCCAGAGGGCCCTGATACCGGAGCTAAATGGCGGCCAGGGGGTCCAATTTGAGATAATGGTCGTTTCCGCGCCGGACAGACCGTAAAGTCCGCCGCAATTCCCCCGGAGGAAGCAGATGCACGCCCAAGCCGCCCCTGTCACCGGGGGCTCGCCGACCCGCAACCGGAAGTTGCTCGAGTGGGTCGACCAGGTCGCGAGGCTCACCCAGCCCGATCGCATCCACTGGTGCGACGGCTCCGACGCCGAATACGACCAACTGTGCGCCGAGCTCGTGGCCGCCGGGACGTTCCGGAAGCTGAACGAGAAGCTCCGCCCCAATTCGTACCTCGCGTGCTCCGACCCCTCGGACGTGGCCCGCGTCGAGGACCGCACCTTCATCTGCTCGGCCACGAAGGACGAGGCGGGTCCCACCAACAACTGGGTCGACCCGGCCGAGATGCGCAAGACGCTGGACGGCCTCCTGAAGGGCTCGATGCGCGGCCGCACGATGTACGTGGTGCCGTTCAGCATGGGTCCGCTGGGCTCGCCCATCGCGCACATCGGCGTAGAGCTCTCCGACTCCGCCTATGTGGCCGTCAACATGAAGCTCATGACGCGCAGTGGCCGCAAGGTCCTGGACGTGCTGGGCGACGGCGACTTCGTGAAGTGCCTGCATTCGGTGGGCGCGCCGCTCGCCGCCGGCCAGAAGGACGTCACCTGGCCCTGCAACAAGGACCACAAGTACATCGTCCACTTCCCCGAGACCAAGGAGATCGTCTCGTACGGCTCGGGCTACGGCGGCAACGCGTTGCTGGGCAAGAAGTGCCTGGCGCTGCGCATCGCCTCGGTGATGGGCCGCGAGCAGGGCTGGCTCGCCGAGCACATGCTGATCCTGGGCGTGGAGTCGCCCGAGGGGAAGAAGCACTACGTGACCGCGGCCTTCCCGTCGGCCTGCGGCAAGACCAACTTCGCGATGCTGATCCCGCCGCCCGCGTTCAAGGGCTGGAAGGTCACCACCGTCGGCGACGACATCGCCTGGATCAAGCCCGACGCGAGCGGGGCATTGCGCGCCATCAACCCCGAGGCCGGCTTCTTCGGCGTGGCGCCCGGCACCGGCTGGGACACCAATCCCAACTGCATGGAGACGATCAAGACGAACACCATCTTCACCAACGTCGCGCTCACTCCCGAGGGTGACGTGTGGTGGGAGGGCATGACGAAGCAGCCGCCGGCAAAGCTCACCGACTGGACCGGCAAGGAATGGACGCCGGGCTGCGGCCGCCCCGCCGCGCACCCGAACGCCCGCTTCACGGTCGCCGCCGCGCAGTGCCCCTCGATCGACCCGAAGTGGGACGATCCGCAGGGCGTGCCGGTGGACGCGTTCATCTTCGGCGGCCGGCGCTCGACCACCGTGCCGCTGGTGACCGAGGCGCGCAACTGGAATGAGGGGGTCTACATGGCCTCGACGCTCGGCTCCGAGACCACCGCGGCGATCGTGGGCCAGGTGGGCGTGGTGCGGCGCGACCCGTTCGCGATGCTCGCCTTCTGCGGCTACAACATCACCGACTACTTCCAGCACTGGCTCACGTTCGGCAGGAAGCTCGCGAGACCGCCGAAGATCTACCTCGTGAACTGGTTCCGCAAGGACGCCAACGGCAAGTTCCTCTGGCCGGGGTTCGGCGACAACATGCGCGTGCTCAAGTGGATCATCGAGCGCGTCGAGGGCAAGGCCCACGCCGCCTCCACGACGCTGGGCAACGTGCCGCAGTATCGCGATCTCGACCTCACCGGCCTCGAGGGCTTCAGCGAGTCGAAGTTCTCCGACGCCACCTCGATCCTCAAGGACCAGTGGCACGGCGAGATGCAGCTGCACGCGGAGATGGTCGAGGAGAAGCTGGCAGCGGACCGCGTCCCGCCCGAGCTGATGAAGCGCTACCAGGAGCTCAAGGCCGAGTTCGCCTGATACTCGCGCTCCCGGGGCCCGAAACGCCCGCGCAAGCGGGCGTTTTGCTTTGTAGGCGAAAATGGGGAATGAAGACCATGGACTATCGCTCCCTCGGCCGCAGCGGCGTGAAGGTCTCGCCGATCTGCCTCGGCACCATGATGTTCGGCGACCACACCTCGCTCGAGGAGGCGGGCCGCATCGTCGCCTCCGCCCGCGATGCCGGCGTCAACTTCATCGACACCGCGGACGCTTACTGCAACGGCGAGTCGGAGAGGATCGTGGGCAAGGTGATCGCCCCCGACCGCGGGCGCTGGGTGCTCGCCACCAAGGTCGCGAACTCGCGCGGCGACGATCCCAACCGCCGTGGCACCGGGCGCAAGTGGGTCATGCGCGCGATCGAGGAAAGCCTCGAGCGCCTGGCGACCGACTACGTCGACATCTACTACATCCACAAGGACCCGGGCGACGTGCCGATGGAGGAGACGGTCGCCGCGATGGGCGACCTCATCGCCGCGGGCAAGATCCACTACTGGGGCGTGTCCAACCTGCGCGGCTGGCGCATCGCCGAGGCGGTCGCCACGTGCCGCGAGCTGGGCGTGGCGCTCCCGGTCGTGAGCCAGCCGTACTACAACCTCATGAACCGGCAGCCCGAGAACGAAATCCTCCCGGCGTGCGCGCATTACGGCATCGGCGTCGTGCCCTACTCACCCCTCGCGCGCGGGGTGCTGCTCGGCAAGTACAAGCCGGGCGAGCCGCCACCCGAGGGCACGCGCGCCGGCCGCAAGGACAAGCGCATCATGGAGACCGAGTTCCGCGAGGAGTCGCTGGTCATCGCGCAGAAGCTCAAGGCGCACGCCGAGAAGAAGGGCATCACCGCGGGCGACTTCGCCGTCAACTGGGTGCTCGCCAACCCGATCGTCACGAGCGTCATCGCCGGCCCGCGCACGCTCGAGCAATGGAATGCCTACCTCGGCGCGCTCGGCAGGAAATTCGACGCGGAGGACGAGGCGCTGGTGGACTCGCTCGTGCGTCCCGGCCATCCCTCGACGCCGGGCTACAACGATCCGGCCTATCCGATGGCGGGACGCCCGGTGGGGGTCGCATGAAGTCCTGGTCGATGCGCATCGACGGCGATCGTGCCGTGCTCGAGAGGCACGAGGTCGCGACGCCGGAGCCGGGCCCGCAGCAGCTGCTGGTGCACCTGCGCGCGGCGGGACTGAATCGCGGCGAGTTCATCCTCGGCCACGGGCTGCAGAAGTCCGGCACCACCAAGCCGATCGGGATGGAAGGTGCCGGCGAGGTCGCGAAGGCGGGCGCGGGCGTCTCGGGCTTGCGTCCGGGTGACCGCGTCATGGGTCGCTGCGCCGGCGCCTTCTCGGACTACGCGCTGATGGACGCGCGCGAAGCGATGCCGATGCCCGACAAGCTCTCGTTCGAAGAGGCCGCGGCCATCCCCCTCACCTTCCTCGTGGCGCAGGACATGCTGGTCGACCAGGGGCGCCTCCATCCCGGCGAGTGGGTGCTCATCACCGGCGTGTCGTCGGGCGTCGGCGTGGCGGCGCTGCAGGGTGCGAAAGCGCTCGGTGCCAAGGTGATCGGCACCTCGGGCTCGCAAGCGAAGATCGAACGGCTGAAGGACGCCGGCCTCGACGCCGGCATCGTCACCCGCGGGGCGGACTTCCACGACCCGGTGATGCGCGAGACCCGGGACAAGGGCGTGAACCTCGTCGTGAACACCGTGGGCGGTACCGTGTTCGCCGAGTGCGTGCGCTGCCTCGGCTTCGAGGGGCGCCTCGCGACCGTGGGCTACGTCGACGACACGCTCAAGGCCGAGATCGACATCCAGGCCCTGCACATGAAGCGCCTCACGCTCTTCGGCGTGTCCAACAAGCTGCGCAGCGCCGAGCAACGCGCTGCCGGCGTGCCGCGCTTCGTGCGCGACCTGCTGCCCGCCATCGCCGATGGCCGCATCAAGCCCCTGGTCGACCGCGTGTTCCCGTTCGCCGAGCTGCCTGCGGCGAAGGCGCACATGGAATCGAACCGGCACGTGGGCAAGATCGTGCTGGTCATGAGCTGAAGGCACGAGGAGAAAAGACGATGAGGATGCTGGTGATGGCCGTGGCGCTGGGACTCGCGACGACGAGCGCGATGGCGCAGTACCCCAACAAGCCCGTCCGCCTCGTGATCGGCTTCGCGCCCGGCGGCGCCGCCGACACCGTCGCGCGTGCGCTTTCCGAGCCGCTGGGCCGGATCCTGGGGCAGCCGATCGTGGTCGAGAACCGGCCCGGCGCCGGCTCCTCGATCGCCGCGGAGAACGTCGCCAAGTCGCCCCCCGACGGCTACAGCCTGCTGATCGCGAGTCCCTCGAGCATCTCGGTCAACCCCGCGATCAATCCCAGGCTCAACTACAAGCCCTCGGAGCTCACCCCGGTCACCAAGGTGTCGTCGTCCCCGTTGCTGATCGTGGTGAATCCCGCCTCCGGCATCGGCTCGGTGAGGGAGCTCATCGCCGCGGCGAAGAGGGAGCCGGGCAAGCTCAACTACGCCACCTCGGGCGTGGGCTCGGCGCCGCACTTCGGGGCCGCCTACTTCAGCCAGGTCGCCGGCGTGCAGATGGTGCACGTGCCGTTCAAGGGCGGCTCGCCCGCGATCACGTCGGTGGTCTCCGGCGACACGCAACTCTCCTTCGCCACGCCGCCTTCGGTGCTCGGCATGGTCAAGGCCAATCGCCTCAAGGCCCTCGCCGTCACCAGCCGCGATCGCTCGGCGCTCATGCCCGAGATTCCCGGCATGGCCGAGGCGGGCCTGCCCGACTACGCGATGGCCTTCTGGTACGGCCTTTTCGTGCCCGCGGGAACGCCGCCGGAGATCGTGAAGAAGCTCTTCGCCGCGACCATCGAGGCGGCGCAGAAGCCCGAGTTCAAGGCGGCGCTCGCGCGCGAGGGCACCGAGGTGTCCCTCTCGGCTTCCACCGAGGAATTCGCGGCGTTCCTCACCGAGGACGCGAAGTTCTGGGCGAAGCTTGCCCGGGACTCGGGCGCGACGCCCGACTGAGGCCTGCGATGAAGGCACCGACCCACCTCCTGCCCGGGCTTCGCCTCACCGACCACCGTTTCGAGCTGCCGCTCGACTACGCCAGCCGGGGCAAGACGATCTCGGTCTTTGCGCGCGAGGTCGTGGCGCCCGGCAAGGAAGGCCTCGACCTGCCCTGGGTCGTGTTCTTCCAGGGCGGGCCGGGATCGGGCTCGCCCCGGCCCTCGACCAACTCGGGCTGGATCAAGCGCATGTCGCAGGAGTACCGCGTGCTGCTGCTCGACCAGCGCGGCACGGGCCTGTCCACGCCCGTCACGGCGCAGGCGCTGCGCAAGCTCGCCCCCGAGGCGCAGGCCGGGTACCTGCGCCACTTCCGCGCCGACAACATCGTGCGCGACGCGGAGGCGATCCGGAAGACGCTCATCGGCGAGCGCAAGTGGACGATCCTCGGCCAGAGCTACGGCGGCTTCTGCGCCCTGCGCTACCTCTCGGCCTCTCCCGAAGGGCTGGAGGCCGCGCTCATCACCGGCGGCATTCCCTCGCTCACGCGCCCCACCGACGACGTCTACCGCGCGACCTACCCGCGCGTGATCGACAAGAACCGGCGCTATTTCGAGCGCTATCCAGGCGACCGCGAACGCGTGAACGAGGTCGCGGCCCACCTGCGCGCGAACGACGTGCGCATGCCCTCTGGAGGGCGCCTCACGGTCGAGCGTTTCCAGCAGCTGGGCCTCGCGTTCGGCATGAGCGACGGCTTCGAGATGGTCCACTACCTCCTCGAGGAGGCGTTCGTGGACGTGGCGGGTGGCGGGCGCGAGATGTCGTGGAACTTCCTCGTCCACCTCGAGCACCTGCAGTCGTTCGACACCAACCCGATCTTCTCGGTGCTGCACGAGGCTTGCTACACGCAGGGCGAAGCCTCGCGCTGGTCGGCCGAGCGCCTGCGCGCCGGGTTCCCGCAGTTCGACCCGGGCGCGAAGGACCTGCTCTTCACCGGCGAGATGATCTACCCCTGGATGTTCGACGCCTATCCGCAGCTGGTCGCCTTCAAGGCGGCGGCCGAGATCCTCGCGCAGGACGCATCCTGGCCGCGGCTCTACGACGTCGAGCGCCTGAAGAAGAACACCGTCCCGGTCGCCGCCGCGGTGTATTACGACGACATGTACGTGCATCGCGAGTTCTCCGAGGAGACCGCGCGCATCGTGCCGAACGTGAAGCTGTGGATCACCAACGAGTACGAGCACAACGGGTTGCGCGCCGACGGGGAGAACGTCGTCGGGCGCCTGCTCGAGATGGTGCGCGGCGCGGCGTAGCCTAGAAACGGGTCGGCGAGTAGGGCGCGAGGTCGACGCCCGGGTCGCGACCCGCCACCTGCGCCGCGATGATGCGCGCCGTGACGCCGGAGAGCGTGAGCCCGAGGTGCTGGTGCCCGAAGGCGAGGAACAGGTTGCGGCCGTCGGGAACGCGCCCCATGACGGGAAGGTGGTCCGGCAGGGACGGGCGGTAGCCCATCCAGCGCGTGGCGCCTGCCGTCGACAGCGCCGGCACGAGCGCCCTCAGGTGGCGCTCGATCAACTCCCAGCGATGCGGATCCGGCGGGAGCGAAAGGCCGCCGAACTCCACGGTGCTGGTCATGCGCAGGCCCACGCTCATCGGCGTCATGATCGCCTTGCGCTCGAAGGAGGCCACCGGGATGCGCAGCCCCGGCGACACGCCCGGCAGCGTCACGTGATAGCCGCGCTCGGTGTCGAGCGGAACGCGATAGCCCAACTGCGCGGCCAACGGCTTCGACCACGCGCCGCAGGCGAGCACCACATGCGTCGCGTCGATCGCACGGCCATCGGAGGTGCGCGCCGCGAACCCCTTGCCCTTGCCTTCGATCGCCACGACTTCGGCCTGGATCACCTCGGCGCCGCCCGTCCGCAATCCGCGCTCGAACGCCTGGCTCACCGCATACGGATCGTCGACATGGCCGGTATCGCGGTAGTGCCACGCGCCCTCGATCGGAGCCGCGAGGCCGGGCACGAGCGCGGTGGCCTCGGCCCGCGGCAGCCAGTCGGCGCGGACGCCGTGGCGTGCCAGCGCCTCGACCTCGGCGCGCGCGGCCGGCTGGGATTCGGCGCGTTCCACCAGGACGAGGTGGCCCCTCAGGTGAAGCAGGTTGCCCTGGCCCGCGTATTCCAGCAGCTCCGCGAGGTCGGCGGCCGCGGTCCGCTGCAAGGCCGCGATCGCCGCCACGCCGCGCGCGAAGCTCGGTCCACGGGCGGCCCAGGCGAAGCGCGCGAGCCACGGCAGGATCTGGAGCGCATACCCCGGGCGAATGCGCAGCGCGCTCTCGCGATCGAGGAGGTAACCCAGGGCTCCGCGCACCACCTCGGGCGAGGCGAGCGGGAACACCGACTCGGTCGCGACGTGCCCGGCATTGCCGAACGAAGTGCCGCGGCCGGGCGGATCCCGATCGACGAGGGTGACGTGCCGTCCCTCGCGCGCGAGCGCGAAGGCGCAGGCGAGCCCGACGACCCCGCCGCCGACGACGAGGACGGTGTCAGGCCTCGACAGCGGTCTTTGCCTTCCCCGCGTAGGCGGGGACCCAGTTCGCCTTCGCCGTGGCGATGACGCGCTTGGCCGCGGCCAGCTCCTCGCCCGCGAGCGGCAGGCGCGGCGCGCGCACCGCGCTGCTGCCCATGCCGACCTCCTCCTGCACGAGCTTGATGAGCTGCACGAACTTGACGACCACGTCCAGCCGCAGCAGCGGCAGGAACCATTCGTAGAGCGCGCGCAGCTCCTCGTGGCGTCCCTGCATCGCCAGGTCGAAGAGCACGACCGACTCGCGCGGATAGGCGTTGACGAGGCCCGCGATCCAGCCGGTGGCGCCCGCGGCGACGCCCTCGACGATCATGTCGTCGACGCCGACGAGGATGTGCAGGCGATCGTCGATGAGCGCCTTGATCGCGGCGATCCGGCGGATGTCGGCGCTCGATTCCTTGACGGCCACGAGGTTCTTCAACTCCGCGGCGAGCTCGGCCACCTGCGCGGGCAGGAAGTCGGTCCTGTACGCGATCGGGTTGTTGTAGAGCATGCAGGGCAGTGGCGTCGCGCCGATCACCGCGGCGACGTGGTGCTTCATCTCGCGCCAGTCGCTCGAGTAGACATAGGGCGGCAGCACCATCAGGCCGCCGCAGCCCGCTGCGGCCGCCGTGCGGGCCAGGGCGACCGCCTCGTCGGTGGAGAGCGCCGCGATGCCGGCGACGATCGGCCCGCGCTTGCCCACCGCCTTCACGGCGGTCTCGAGCACCGCTTTCTTCTCCGCCGTGGAGAGGGTCGCCGTCTCGCCGAGCGAGCCCAGCGCCACGATCGCGGTGCAGCCCGCTTCCATCATCATCCCGCAGTGCTTAGCGAAGAACGCGTGGTCGACCGAGCCGTCGGCCTTGAAGGGAGTCGTGATCGCGGGGATGACGCCGTTCCAGAAAACCTTCTTCATCGTGCCTCCAGTTGAATGCCCCAGCAGAACGGATCCGCGGGGTCGAGGATCGCGGTGCCCTCGCCGCAGACGTAGGCGCGGCCGGTGATGCGCGGGACGATGCCGCCGGGCGCCGTGCGATACGAGCCCTCGAAGACGCTGCCCACGATACTCTCCTGGCGCCAGCGGGCGCCCTCGGCGAGATCGCCGTCGGCGGCCAGGCAGGCGAGTCGGGCGCTGGTGCCGGTGCCGCAGGGCGAGCGATCGTAGGCCAGGCCCGGACACAACACGAAGTTGCGGCAGTCGTAGTCGCTCTTCGACGGATCGCCATAGAGCTCGATGTGGTCGATCTCGGCGCCGTCCTTCCCGGTGATTCCCTGCGCGCCCAGCGCAGTGCGAACGGCGCTGGTGAACGCGGTCAGCTCCGCGATGCGGTCCAGCCGCAGGTCGCGGTCGTGCGCGTCCACGAGGAAAAACCAGTTGCCGCCCCAGGCCACGTCGCCCCTGACCCGTCCGTGTCCCTCGACGTCGACCTCGACGTCCTTGCGCAGCCGATAGGAGACGATATTCTCGATGCTGACCGCGCCGTCGTCGGCGAGCGTGCAGGTGACGGTGCCCACGGGGGTGTCCAGGCGGTGCGTACCGGGCTTGATGCGCCCCAGGTAGCGAAGCGTCTCCACCACGCCGATCGTGCCGTGGCCGCACATGCCGAGGTAGCCCGCGTTGTTGAAGTAGATGACCGAGGCGACCGAGCCGGGCTCGACCGGCGGCATCAGGTAGGCGCCCACGACGACATCGGAGGCGCGCGGCTCGGTGGCGAGCGCGGCGCGGTAGCGGTCGTGCTTCGTTCGAAGGGTCTCGACCCTTTCCCTCAACGGCAGGTGGCCGAGGTCGGGAAAGCCCTCGAGCGCCACCCGGGTGGGCTCGCCGCCGGTGTGCGAATCGACGTAGCGGATGCGCTCGGTCATGCCGCGATTCTAGCGCGGCGGCATCGCCTCCTCGAGCAGGCGGCCGACGACGATCATCTGCGGGATCACCGCGCCGCTGAAGCGCTCGAGCACCGCGCGTACGGCGGGATCGGGCGCGGGCGGCGCGGCCATCGCATCGGCAAGGCGATTGGCCTCCTCGTTCATGCGCGCGACGACCGCGGCGGTGGCGCGATCGATCGACCCGTCGTCGAGTCGCTGGCGCAGCAGCGTGACCGCCAGCGCGAGGAACGCGGGCCGCTGCGCGATGTGCCGGTAGAGGCTCTGGATCACGCGCGGGCCCCCGGCCGGGCCGGGCGCCGCCACCACATCCATCAGCGCGGACACCTCCGGCGACAGGTGCGAGACGTCCACCATGGGCAGCAACGGGCCGGGCGCCGCGGGCGGCGTCCACGCGCGCGGCTCCAGGGCCCGCGCCTCGCGATTGCCCGCGAGCAACCGCACGAGGCAGAGCACCGACAGCATGTTCTCGGGATTGGCGCGGTTGTAGGCCACGAGCACCGCGCGAAGGGCCGGGACATCGGAGGCGCCGACGCCGAGCGGCGGCAGCGCCGCCGAGGCGATGCGCGCGATCGGATCCAGGCGCACGTCGCGGGCGACCCGCCATGCGGCCTCCTGGAGCAGGCCCGAGCGCCAGGCGGGGGCCATCGCGTCCCACGCCCATTCCAGCGTGCCGGGACGCGTGGCCAGGTGGCGAAAGATGAGCGCCACCATGGGCACGCCGCCCAGCCGCCGGATGTCGCCGTAGATCTCGCCGAGCCGGCCCGTGGCGGAGGACTCGGGCAGCTCGGCGAGCAGGCTCACTGGATCCTGATGTTGTTCCTGCGCGCGACGTCGCCCCACGTCACGTGGGTCTTCTTCGCGAACTCGATCCACTTGTCGCGCGGCATGTTGTCCACGGCGAGCCCGGCCTTCGTGAGCCGCTCCTGCACCGCCGGGTCGTTCATCACCTTGGCGAGGTCGCGCGAGACCTTCATCACCACGTCGTTCGGCGTGCCCTTGGTCACCACCACGCCGCCCCAGCCTTCGCCCGAGAAACCCGGATAACCCTGCTCGGCCACGGTAGGCACGTCCGGAAGCTGCGAGGCGCGCTGCTCGCCGGTGGAGGCGATGGCGCGGAGCTTCCCCGACTTGATGTGCGGCAGGTTGGGACCGATGCCGTCCACCGAGAGCTGGATCTGGTCGCCCAGCAGGTCCTGCACCGTGGCGGCGCTGCCCTTGTACATCACGCCCTGGATGTCGACGCCGGCGACCTGCTTGAAGAGCTCGCCCGTGAGGTGCTGCGTCGTTCCCGCGCCGGGATACCCCCAGTTGAGCTTGCCCGGCTCCTTCTTCGCCGCGTCCACGAGGTCCTTCACGTTGCGGTACGGCGACTTCTCCGTGGCGACGATGATGAGCGGGTTGCGGAACACCGGCCCGATCAGCACGAAGTCGTTCAGCGGATCGTAGGGCAGCTTCTCCATGATCGCGGGGTTCACCACCATCACCGCGCTCGTCCCCATGACCAGCGTGTAGCCGTCGGGCGGCGCGCCGCGTCCCTGGACCATGCCGGGAATGCCGGCTCCGCCGCCGACGTTCTCGACCACCACCGACTGGTTCCACTCCTTCGAGAGGCCTTCGGCGATGATGCGCGCGGCCAGGTCCGTGGCCTGGCCGGCCGGGAACGGCACGATGATCTTCACCGGCTTGTTGGGGTACTGCGCTTGGGCCGCGCCGGCTGCCAGCAGCAGCACCGCGGCGAGCGCGTGGACGAATCTTCGCATCATGGTCTCCTCCTCCTTGTGTCCTGCATTGTGTGCCGGTCAGGCCGGCGTGACTTGCGGATGCTTCGGCGCTTCCTGGCCCGCGCGCATCACCTCCTCGCGCGTGCAGCCGGTGCCGCGGTGACTGTCCACGGGAATGCCGAGGCGATCGCCGATCTCCTTCGCGGCCCGGATGGCCTCGGAGGCCTTGATGCCGGTCTCGACGCCCATCTCCTCCAGCATCGTCACCAGATCCTCGACGGGGAAGTTGCCGACCTTGCCCACCTTGCTGGGGATCGCGATGCCGCCGCCGATGCCGCAGATGGCGCCCTCCAGCCAGTGCACGCCCGCGTCCATGGCGGCCACGATGTTGGCCGTGGCCATGCCCGAGAGGTTGTGGATGTGGAAGCCCAGCTCGATCCCGGGGAACTTCGCGTAGAGGCGCTTGTAGTAGTCGTTCACCTGCGCCGGGTCCTCCATGCCGAGGGAGCCGGCCAGGTACTGGCGCTTGATTCCGGCGTGGTAGAAGGCGCCCACGACGTGCTCGACCTTCTCGTACGGGATCCGGCCCTCGTAGGCGCACCAGAACGCCATGCCGATGGCGGCGACGAACGGGATGTTGTTCTGCTCGGCGAGGCGGAACATCTGGATGTTCTGCTCGATGCACTTGTCGTTCGTCATGTTCTGGTTGTGCAGCGTGTAGGTCTCCGAGACCGTGATGAGGCCCAGCATCTCGCCCACCTTGGCCTCGATGGCGCGGTGCGCGCCACGCACGTTCGGCGCCTGGCCCCGGTACACCACGCCGGGCTTCCTCCTGATGCGCGCGAAAACCTCCTCCGAGTCGCGCATGTTCGGGATCACCTTCGGGTGCACGAAGCTGCCCGCCTCGACCACCGGGACGCCCAGGTCCGTGAGGCGGTTGCAGAGCCAGATCTTGTCCTCGGTGTCGATCCACTTGGGCAGCGACTGCAGGCCGTCGCGGGGTGCGACGTCGACGATCAGCATCTTCTTGGGAATGTGCATCAGGGACTCACGCGTTGGTAGATGGTGACGATCTTCACCGCGACCCAGGGTGTCGTGGTCGAGTTGAAGTGCTTGTAGTGCCCGGTGGCGAGGTGTGCCTTGAAGGCGGCCTCGTCGTCGTAGATCTCGTAGAGGAAGATCGTGCCGTCGGGCAACTCGCAGACATCGAACTGGCGGCAGCCGGGCTCGGCCGTGCGCGAAGCCGTGGCGTTCTCGATCATGGACTTCCTGAAATCCTCGCGATGCTCGGGCTTCGCACGGAAGACCACCGTCACCACGTAGCTCATGCAACCCTCCGCTGCGCGGCCGGGAGCGCAGCGATGGTGGCGCGGGTGACTTCCGCGCAGCCCGCGGGCCCGCCCAGCTCCATCGGCGTCACGGTCTGCAGGGCGGCCTCGAGCGCGCGCTCGATCAGTCGCGCTCGGACCTCGAGCGTGGGCTCGCCGTGCCGGTCGGCCAGCCAGTCGAGCATCATCGCGGCCGAGAGGAACATGGCCGAGGGGTTGGCCTTGCCCTGCCCCGCGATGTCCGGCGCGGTGCCGTGCGCGGGCTGGAAGAGCGCGTGCTTGTCGCCCACGTCCGCCGACGGCGCCATGCCCATGCCGCCGATGAGGCCCGCACCGAGATCGGAGAGGATGTCGCCGAACATGTTCTCGGTGACCATCACGTCGAGCGTCCAGGGCTTCTTCACCATCGTGAGCGCCATCGCGTCCACGTAGGCGTAATCACGGGCGACATCCGGGTACTTCGCCGCGACGTCGTCGAACACCTGGCGCCAGAAGGCCATCGAGGTGAAGACGTTGGACTTGTCCACGCAGGTCACGCGCGCGCACCCACGGCGTGCGCGACGCGATTCGGCCAGCCTGAACGCGAACTCGCTCACCCGCGCAGTACCCACGCGCGTGATCTGCATCGTGTCGTAGGCCTCGCGGTCGTCGATCACCTTGCCGCGGCCGCGCGCGTAGAAGAGGCCCTCGGTCTGCTCGCGCACGAGCACGAAGTCGATCTCGCGCGCACGCTCGTCCGCGAGCACCCGCGGCAGGCCGGGAAACCATCGGATCGGCCGTACCCCGGCGTAGAGGTCGAGGGCCATGCGCAGGTCGAGCTGCGGGATGGGCTCGGTGCCGTCCGGATAGCGGATGTCGGGCCAGCCCATCGCGCCGAAGAGGATGGCGTCGGCGCGCCTTGCGGCCTCGAGCGTCGCGCCAGGCAACGCCTCGCCGCTTTCCTTGTAGTGCAGCGCGCCCGCAGGGTAGGTGGTGAGCGCAAGGCGCGGACCGCCCGAGGCTTTCCCGGCCGCGGCGAGCAGCTCCAGGCAAGCGTCCATCACCTCGCGGCCGATGCCGTCGCCGGGAAGGACTGCGATGTCGAAGGAGTCGGGCATCAGAAGCCGGAGAAGGTGGCGAACTCGGACGGGGCGGCGCGCTCGGTGACGAGGCGGTTCTCGGGCGCATCGCGGTCCTCGTAACCGAGTGCCATGCCGCAGATGACGACCTCGTTTTCCGGAATGCCGAGCTCGCGCCGGATGATGGCGTGGAAGTCGGCGAAGGCCGCCTGCGGGCAGGTGTCCAGGCCGCGCCCGCGCGCGGCGATCATCAGGCTGCCGAGGAAGATGCCCAGGTCGAGCCAGCTGCCCAGCTCCAGGTCCTCGTCCAGGGTGAAGATGAAGCCCACGGGCGCGCCGAAGAACTCGAAGTTCCTGCGCCGCTGGCGCTCGGTGCCCTCGAAGTCGCCCTTCCTGATGCCGAGGAGCCCGTACAGGTCCCAGCCGATCTTGCGCCGGCGCGAGAGGAAGGGCTCGCGCCAGTTCACCGGGTAGTAGTTCCAGTCGCGCTTGTGCGCCGCCTGGCCCTCGCGGTCGAGAGAGCCGAGGATCTCCCGGCAGAGACGGTCACGCACCTCTCCCGCGACCACGCGCACCTTCCAGGGCTGGATGTTGGTGCCGCTCGGCGCGCGCGCGGCGAGCGCCAGCAGCTCCTCGACCGTCGCGCGGTCCACCGGCGTGGGCAGGAACGCCCGCACGGAACGGCGCGTCCGGATGGCCTCGTCGGCGGGAAGAGCTTCGCGTTTCATCCGCAGGGATTCGATCGAACTGGAGGGGATTTACAAATGTCCGTTTGTCCGTACAATATGCCCCATGTCGTCCAAGCCTGTCAATGCCCCGGTGAACCCGCCCGGCCCCCGTCCGGGCACGCGCTACTCGAACGTGGCGCGCGTGATCACCGACGACATCGAGGCCGGGCGCTACAAGGTGGGCGACCGGATTCCCACCGAGGCCGAGCTCACGCAGCGCTTCGACGTGAGCCGCCACACGGTGCGCGAGGCCCTGCGGGACCTCAAGGGCCGCGGCCTCATCCTCTCGCGCGCGGGCGTGGGCACGGTGGTACGCGCCAGGGCCACCTCCTCCACCAGCTTCATGCACGGCGCCGGCACGCTGGAAGAAGTGATCCAGTTCGGCGAGGCCACGCGCATGAAGGTGCTCGAGCATGGCCCGCTCGTCCCCGACGAGGACTTGGCCCCGCGGATCGCCGCCAAGCCCGGCCAGGCGCTGCATCGCGTCTCGATCCTGCGCTTCCGCCCGCGCGAGGCGCTGCCCGCCGGCCGCGTGGACATCTACCTGCGCCCCGAGCACGCGGACGTGATCGGCGTGATCGAGACTTCCCGCATGCCGGTGCTGCGCCTGGTCGAGCGCCTGCACGGCGCCCGCATCGCCGAGGTCGTGCAGCAGATCGTGGCCGTGACGCTCGGCAGCGCCGACGCGCGCCTGCTCAAGTCCAGGGCCGGCAAGCCCGCGCTGCACGTGACCCGCCACTACTTCGACGCCCAGGATCGCCTCGTCATGGCCACCGTGGGCCTTTATCCCAGCGAGCGCTTCAGCCACAACACGCGCTTCCGCATCCAGCCAGCCGAACAGGAGTCCGCATGAAACCCCTCAATGGCGTGCGCATCGTCTCGATCGAGCAGTTCGGCGCCGCCCCCTACGGCTCGATGTTCCTCGCGGACCTCGGCGCCGAGGTGATCAAGGTCGAGAACGCCGCGATCGGCGGCGACCCCGCGCGCCGTACCGGCCCCTTCTTCCTCGGCGAGGCCGACAGCGAGTATTTCCAGACCTGGAACATGAACAAGAAGAGCGTGGCGCTCGACCTGCGCACGCCCGAGGGCAAGGCCGCCCTCGAGGACCTGGTGCGCGGCTGCGAGGTGGTGCTCAACAACCTGCGCGGCGACCTGCCGGCGAAGATGGGCCTCGACTACGCGACGCTTTCCAGGATCAAGCCCTCGATCGTCTGCGTGCACGTCTCGGCCTACGGCCGCGACAACGAGCGCGCCGCCTGGCCGGGCTACGACTACCTCATGCAGGCCGAGACCGGCCTCATGCACCTGACCGGCGAGCCCGACAGCCCACCCACCCGCATCGGCGCGCCCTCGATGGTGGACCACGTGACGGGTCTCACCGCGATGGTGGGCCTGCTCTCGGCGCTCATCAGCGCGCGCGCGACCGGCAAGGGCTGCGACGTGGACACCTGCCTCTTCGACGCGGCGCTGCACCAGCTGGGCTACGCCGCGATCTGGTACCTGAACGAGCGCCACGTGCCCGCGCGCCAGACCCGCAGCGCCCACTTCTCGCTCGCTCCCGTGCAGACGCTGCCCACCGCGGACGGCTGGGTGTTCGTGATGTGCCTCACGGAGAAGTTCTGGAGCGCGCTGCTCGACGTCATCGGCCGTCCCGACCTCGCGACCGACCCGCGCTTCAACACCGCCAAGGCGCGCAACGAGAACCGCGAGCCGCTCACGGCCGCCCTCGACGAGGCGTTCCGCAAGCAGCCCACCGGGCACTGGATGAAGGTGCTCGCGGGCGTGCTCCCCATCGCACCGGTGCTCGAGCTCGACGAAGCGCTCGAGAGCCCGTTCCTGGTGGCCAACGGCATGGTGAAGAACGTGCCGCACCCCGCGCGTCCCGACATGCGCGTGCTCGCCAACCCGATCAAGATCAACGGCCAGCGCCTCTCGCAGCGCACCTGCTCGCCCATGGGTGCCGACACCGCCGCGGTGCTGGGCGCCGCGCAGGCCGCCGCCGACTGACCCTACTGGCCCTTCGGCAGCGCGAAGGGCTTGTCGGCGGGATAGAAGAACCAGACGTTGCGGATGAGGCCGTCGGCGACCTGGTAGACCGCCACCGCCTCGATCGGCCCCGCCTCGATCCCCACCACGCGCTCGTGGTCGATCACCTTGTCGCCCACGGCGATGCGGTTGACGATCGTGGCGTGCAGCCCGGTGGACGAGAAGCGTTTCGCGTACACCTCGCGCAGCTTCGAGTGGCCCACGATCGAGGGCTCCGTCGCGGGCATCCGGTAAATGCGAATGTCGCTCGCGTAGGTCGCGGCGAATCGGTCCAGGTCGCGCGTGTTGTACGCCTCGAGCTGCTCCTGCACGATCTCCACCGGACTCTTCATCATCAGCGCCTCCCGTCGTACCAGAATTGCGTGCTCTCGCGCCGGCGTACGCCCCACAGGCCCTGCGCCAGGAGCTTCAGCGTGAGCCAGAGCGCCTCGCCGAACGAGCGCGAGGTGAACTTGCGCGGCGACGTGACCACGCGCTCCCTGAGGATCACGAACCGCCCCTGCCGATGCAGCGCGAGGGAGAGCATGATCTCCTCGCCCGCGAAATGGCGCTCGTCCCAGCCGCCCACGGCCTCCAGCGCATCGCGGCGGCAGAAGACGAAGCAGCCCGCGGCGAGCCTGAAGAGGCGCATGAAGCCCAGGATCCACCACATCATCCGGCGCGCGTAGTAGGGCGCGCCCTCGTCGAAGACCGCCCCCGCCCCGCCGCCCACGGCGCCGGCGTCCATCGCCGCCATCGCGGCGCCCACGACCTCGCGGTCCACGCGCGTATCGGCATCGACGAAGAGCAGGCGCTCGCCATGCGCCGCGCGGGCGCCCGCGTTGCGGGTCTTGGCGATCTGGCGATTCTCGACCGTGACGACATGCGCCCCCGCTGCTTCCGCGATGGCGACGGTCGCGTCGGTCGAGCCATCGTTGGCGACGACGATCTCGTACTCGATCCCGAGCGCCTTGCCCGCCTCGTGGATCGAGGCGAGCGTGGCGGCAAGGCATTTCTCCTCGTTGTACGCGGGAACGACGAAGGAAAGCACGTCAGGCAGGAACCGCGATGCCCTCGGTCTCCAGGTAGTCGCGCACCGCCGACTCGAAATCGGGATCGGCGCTGAAGCCCATCGCCAATGCGCGCTCGGTGCGGAAGCGAACCGGCCAGGTCTTCACGATCCCCTGGATGCGCGCGTCGGGCACGAACTTCACGCGGCCGACCGCCCCCTTGCCCGCCACGCGGCCCATCGCGTCGATCATCTCGCGCACCGTGAGCGTGATGCCGGGCAGGTTCACCACCCGCGAAGTGGGCCAGGCCGATCCGGGCAGGTCGTGCGCGTGCAGGAACGCCTCGACGACACGTTTCGGCGACAGGATCCACACGCCCGTCGTGTCGGGCACGGGACACTCCGACACGACGCCGTTCAGCGGCTCACGGATGATGCCGCTCGCGAAGGACGAGGCGGCGAGGTTGGGCTTGCCCGGCCGCACGACGATGGTGGGCAGGCGCAGCGAGCGCCCGTCGGCCATGCCCTTGCGCGTCCAGTCGGCGAGCAGGTATTCGCCGATCACCTTCTGCGTGCCGTACGAGGTCTGCGGCGTGGGCGTGGTGGAGTCGTCGAGCACCTCCGGCAGCGTGCCGCCGAACGCGGCCACCGAGCTCGCGTAGACGATCTTCGGCGGCGCGGCGAGCGCCCGGCAGGCCTCGAGCAGGGCGCGCGTGCCGTCGAGGTTCACGCGGTAGCCCAGGTCGAAGTCGGCTTCGGCTCCCCCGCTCACCACGGCAGCGAGGTGGAAGACGCTCCTGGTGTCGCGCTGGAGCGCGGAGGCCAGCACCCTGGGTTCCGAGAGGTCGCCCTGCACGCAGGTGAACTCGCGCTCCAGCCCGGGCGGGAAGGCGACGTCGAGCAGGGTGATCTTCGCCGCGGGCTGCTTCGCTTTCAGCGCCCGCGCGAGCCGCGCGCCCAGGAATCCGCCGCCGCCGGTGATCAGATAGGTCACTTCAATTGCCTCCCGATGCACTCGAGGTAGCCCTGGACGAACGCCGCGCGCAGCGCCAGGAATTGCTTGTGGTCCGAAAAGCTGCGCGCGAACGCCGGTATGTTGGAAAAATAGGGAAAGTAGATCGACACCACCACCTTGTCGGCGTCGAAGAAGAGCTGCGTGATCGCGAGCGTGGAGCCTTCGAGGGCGGGCTTCACCACCTCCTGGCCGGTATAGCCGCGGCCCTTGAGCGTGGTGTAGGCCCCCGGTCCCTCGGTCTTCGCCACGACTTCGAAGATTCGCTGCAGCTCGCGCTTGTCCTCGGCGTACTTCGCAGGATCCGAGGCTTCGGCCTTCAGGTCGGCGAACGGCTCCTTGTCGGGATAGGCGTAGACCGTGCGGATCCCGTCGATCACCGAGATCTTGTAGATCACGCCCTTGGCGGTCACTTCCCGCCATGGCGGCTCGTCGACGGACCGGCGGCTGTGCCGCTTGATGCGAACTCCGTTGGCGAATCCTTCGCAGGCGGCGTAGGGCTTCAGCGTCGCGCCCGTGTCGGCCTGCGCGCCTGCCGCCACGAAGACCAGCAACGCCGCAATGAGGCCCGCGCGCTTCAAATCGCCGCCACGCACATGATCTCGACCTTGTACGCCGGGTTCGCGAGCCCGGCCTCGATCGTGCCGCGCGCCGGTGTCTGCCCGGTAATCACCCACGCCTGCCATCCTTTCGCTCCTTCAACCCGCCGATTCGACGCGATTGCGCCCCGCTGCCTTGGCCGCGTAGAGGCGCTTGTCGGCCGCAGCGAACAGGGGGTCCCAATCGGTTCCATCGTCAGGATACAGCGCCACGCCGCCGCTCAGAGTGACCGACAGCTTGTCGGCGCCGACGGAGACCTCGGCTGCCGCAACCGCCTGGCGCAGGCGCTCGGCTGCATCGCGCGCGCCCTCGATGGAGTCCTGGTCCAGGATGACGAAGAACTCCTCGCCGCCGATGCGGCCGAGGACATCGTCGGTCCGCTTGGCGCTCGAGAGGGCCTCGCCCACGGCCTTGAGCAAATCGTCGCCCGGTACGTGACCGTAGGTGTCGTTCACGCGCTTGAAGTGGTCGATGTCGAACACGGCGATGGCGAACCTGCGGCCGCTGCGTTCCGCCCGGGCGCGCGCTTCGGAGAATCGCAGGCGGATCGCACGCCGGTTGGGCAGCGAGGTGAGGGCGTCGCTGTGCGCCACGCGCGAGAGCTCGGACTGCATGAGCCGCACGTCCACCCAGAAAAGCGCCATGGTCGCGGCGACCGCGTTCACCATCTGCATGATCGCGAACAGGGCGATGACGATGTCGATGCGCTCCTTGTCCTGCGTCCCTTCCAGGAGCGCGAGCATCACCACGACGCGCGCCACCCAGGTGACCACCGAGAGCACCGAGATGCCGGCCAGGAAGCGGCAGGCTGCGCGCGCTTCGGGAGGTCCGCGGAGCGCGATCACCCACGCAGCGACGGCGAACAGGATGACCGCGATCGGCGTCGGCGCGATCAGGTTGACGAGCAGCCGGCTCGCGTCGGCGAAGTTGCCCCAGGCGAGGACCGCCATGGTGATCGCGATGCCCAGGATGACGATCCAGGCGCGCGGGCGATAGTGCGTGTGCGAGACGATCGCGACCATGCACAGCACGGGCGCGATCGTGACCAGGGAGTTGCCGACGAAGCCCGCGAGCTTCGGCGGGATCCAGCCGATGTTCGACGCCACCGTCGTGAAAAGGCCGGCGGCATAGACGAGCAGCCCCCAGCCCCACCATCGAAGCGCAGCGGAGCGATGCTCGCCCCGCCCGACGACGACGCTCAGCGTCCCCAGCAGGAGGTTGAGGACGAGGAGCGCGAGGACGAGGGTCTGGGCCCGGCTCACCTCAGATCGCGGCGATGCACATGATCTCGACCTTGTAGGCCGGATTGGCGAGCCCCGCCTCGATCGTCGCGCGCGCCGGCGTCTGCCCGGGAATCACCCACGCCTCCCAGGCCGCGTTCATGCCCGGGAAATCGGCCATGTCGGGCAGGAAGATCTGCGCCGAGAGCAGCTTCGACTTGTCGCTGCCCACCTTGGCGAGCAGCTTGTCGATCTTGGCGAGGACCTCCTGCGTCTGGCCGGTGATGTCCTTGGTGGTGTCGTCGGGCACCTCGCCCGCCAGATACACCGTGTTGCCGTGGACGACGATCTCGGACAGGCGCTTGCCGACGTTGTGGCGCTGGATGCTCATGGATTCTCCTGTGGGATGACGATTACTCTACCGCGCGGGCGGTGAAGCCCTCGCGCTGCAAGGCGGCCACGATCTGGCGGACGTGCTCGCGATTGCGCGTCTTGAGCACGAGGTTCAATTCGGCGTTCTGGGCCGCGAGCGTGGTGAAGGCCCGCTGGTGGTAGACCTCGGCGATGTTGGCGCCCTCGGCCGCGACGCACGCCGAGACCTTCGCGAGCGACCCGGGTACGTCGCGGATCTCGACGGTCACGCGCGCGAGGCGCCCCGCGCGCACCATGCCGCGCTCGATGATCTCGGAGAGCATCAGCGGATCGATGTTGCCGCCGCCCAGCACGAGGCACACCTTGCGCCCCCGGAAGCGGCCGGGGTGCCGCAACAGCGCGGCGAGCGGCGCGGCGCCCGCGCCCTCGGCGACCGTCTTCTCGATCTCGAGCAGCATCACGATCGCCTGCTCGACGTCGCCCTCGTCGACGAGGACGATCTCGGCCACGTTGCGCGCGACGATCTCGCGCGTGATCTTCCCGGGCTCCTTCACCGCGATCCCGTCGGCGATGGTCGAGGCGGCGAACTGCGGCTCGGTGCCGCGGATCGCGTGGTACATGGACGGGAAACGCTGCACCTCGACGCCGACGACCTCGACCGAGGGCTTGAGCGCCTTGGCCGCGGTGCTGATGCCCGAGATGAGGCCGCCGCCGCCGATCGCCACCGCGATCATTTCGAGCTCCGGCCAGTCGGCCATGATCTCGAGCCCGCAGGTGCCCGCCCCCGCGACGATGAGCGGATCGTCGTACGGGTGGACGAACGTGAGGTCGCGCCGCTTGCACTCGGCCACGGCGTGGGACTTCGCGCCGTCGAAGTTCTCGCCCTCGAGGATCACCTCGGCGCCGAGGCGCTGCGTCTGCTCGACCTTCACGAAGGGCGTGTGCTTCGGCATCACGATCGTGGACGGGATGCCCAGCCGCGTCGCGTGGTGCGCCACACCCTGCGCATGGTTGCCCGCCGAGCAGGCGATCACGCCCTTCTTCCTCTGCGCGGCGTCGAGCGAGTTGAGCTTGTTGAGCGCGCCACGCTCCTTGAAGGACGCCGTGAACTGGTGGTTCTCGAACTTGAGCCAGACCTGGGCGCCCGTGATCTCCGAGAGCGTGCGCGAGTGCAGGCACGGGGTGCGCACCACGTGGCCCTCGATCAGCTTCGCTGCCGCCTCGATGTCCTTCAGTTCAATCATTTTTACTTTGCAGGGCAGGTAAGACGGGAAGAACGAGTGGGGGGGAGCGGGGGGGAGTAAAAGCAGGTGCGCGTTGTCCGTGACGCTCGAGCCATAGGCACGAATGCCTGCAATGGTTTGCTTTACTCCCCCCCACTCCCCCCACTCGTTCTTCCCGTCTTTAGTTGGTGAACCGGAAATCGACTTCAGGTTTCTTTCCGGAAATGATGTCCGCGAGAGCCTTCCCCGACCCCGCGGCCATCGTCCAGCCGAGCGTGCCGTGGCCGGTGTTGAGGTAGAGATTGGGGAATTTGGTCTTGCCGATCAGCGGCACGTTCGAGGGCGTGGAGGGCCGAAGGCCGGTCCAGAACTCGGCGTGGTCGTAATCCGCAGCGCCCGGGAAGACCACGCGCGCGCGCCGTGTGAGCGCCTCGCAGCGCACCATGTTGAGATCGGTCGAGTAGCCCGAGAGCTCGGCGGTGCCGGCGATGCGCATGCGGTCGCCCAGCCGCGTGAACACGATCTTGAACGCGTCGTCGGTGATGCTCACCGTGGGCGCCCTGGCGGCGTCGATGATCGGGATCGTGGCCGAGTACCCCTTGGCGGGATAGATCGGCAGGTCGAGGCCGATCGGCCGCGTGAGCAGCGGCGAATAGCTCCCGAGGGCCACGACGTAGGCGTCGGCGGTCAGGACCTCGTTGCGGCCGTCGGCATGGGACACGACCACGCCGGTCACGCCGCTCGAGTCGCGGTCGAGTCTGCGGACGGTGCGGTCGTAGAGGAACCTCACGCCCTTGCCCTCCGAGAGCTTCGCGAGGTTCACGGTGAACTTGTGCGCGTCGCCGGACTCGTCGGTCTCGGTGTAGGTGGCGCCCGCGATGTGGTCCCTGAAGTGCGCGAGCGCGGGCTCGATCTGCACGCACTGCTCGGGGGTCTTCACCTCCATCTCGAGGCCGTACTGGCGCAGCGCCGGCGCCGCCACGGCGGCCTCCTCGAACGCGGCCTTGTCGGTGAAGTAGTGCAGGATGCCGCGCTCGAGCGCGTCGTACTCGATGCCGGTGCCGGCGCGCAGCTCCGCGAGCGCCTCGCGCGAGTAGGCCGAGAGCGTGACCATCAGGCGGCTGTTCTCGCGCGTGCGCCAGGGCGCGCACTCGTAGAAGAACCTGAGGCCCCACGACCATTGGTGCGTGTCCATGCGCAGGCGGAAGAGCAGCGGCGAGTCGGGCTGGAACCACCACTTGACCAGCTTGATCGGCGCGTCCGGAGTGGACCAGGGCTCGGAATGGCTTACCGATATCTGGCCGCCGTTGGCGTAGGAAGTCTCGAGGCCGGCACCCGACCTCCGGTCGACCACGGTCACCTCGTGGCCCCGTGCGGCGAGGTACCAGGCGGTCGAGGTGCCGATGACGCCCGCGCCGAGGACGAGAATCTTCATGGGAGCCTCACATTATACTTTCGTGCCATGAGACCCCGCGTGTATGCCGACCTGCTCGCCTTCGTGCGCACGGCCTGCGTGCACGCCGCGCACGCCGGGCAGGAGCTGCCCGCGCTGCCCTTCTACACCGGCGGCCACATCGTGGGTTGGCTGCGCCCGTCCTTCGCCGACCTGCTGCGCCGCTGGCCGCACGTCTTCGAGGTCGGCGACGCCTTCGCGGTCCTTAAAACGCGCCCCGACACCGCCGCCGGCCGAACCGCCGCCATGGCCACGGTGACCCGCGAGCTCGCCCGCGACGGTGCCATCACGGGCTGGCGTGACGAGCCGGTGAGCATCGCCGGCCGCTACGGCGCCCCCGAGCTCTTCCGCGTGGAGCGCGCCGCCACCCGCCCCTTCGGCTTCGTCGCCTATGCGGCGCACATGAACGCGTTCACGCGCATCGGCGGAAGGGTGCACGTGTGGATCGCGCGCCGCAGCGCGCAGAAGGCGATCGACCCCGGCAAGCTCGACAACCTCGTGGGCGGGCGGATCGCCGCGGGCATGAGCGTGGACGAGACGCTGCGCAAGGAGGCCTGGGAGGAAGCCGGGATCCCGCCGGCCTTGCTCGCCGACGTGAACTGCATCGGCGCGCTGCGCGTGGAGTATTCGGTGCCCGAGGGCCTGCACCGCGAGATCCTGTTCGTGCACGACCTCTGGGTGCCGCCCGACTTCAAGCCGGCCAACCAGGACGGCGAGGTCTCCGAGATCCGCCGCCTGCCGGTCGAGGAGGTGATCCAGGAGATCCTCGCAGGAGAGTTCACGCTCGACGCCGGCACCGTGATGGTGGACGGGCTGCTGCGGCTGGGCGCGGTCCTTCCCGAAGACTCGCAGTACCTCGACCTGCTCCGCCTCACGAAGCCGTGACCGGCCTGGCGCTGGGCCTCGTCCTCGCCTCCGCCCTGGTCCACGCGAGCTGGAACTACCTGCTGAAGAAGAGCGGCGGCGGCGCGGGCCTGATCACGGCCGCCTCCGCGCTCTCCCTCGTCGTCTACGCGCCGCTGGTAGCGGCCGTGCTGTGGTTCCAGCGCGGCTATGCCTTCGAGCCGGTGCACCTCGCCCTCATGGCCGGCAGCGGCCTCGTCCACACGGCGTACTTCCTCTTCCTGGACCGTGCCTACCGCAGCGGCGGCGACCTCTCGATCGTCTATCCGCTGGCGCGCGCCACGGGTCCCCTGCTCACCATCGTCGCGGCGATCGTCCTGCTGGGAGAGCGGCCGGGACCCACGGCCCTGGGCGGCGCGGTGCTGATCGGCGTCTCGGCGCTGGTGCTCACGGGCAACCCGTTCGCGTGGCACCGAAGCGACGCGCGCCACGCAGTGGGGTTCGCGCTGGCCACCGGGTTCATGATCGCGGTGTACACGGTGTGGGACAAGACGAGCGTGGCGGCCTTCCTCATCCCGCCGCTGCTCTACGACTGGGGCACCAACGCCTTCCGCGTGCTGGTGCTGGTTCCAATCTCGCGCCGCATCGCCCCGGGCGCGATGGCGAAGGCGTGGCGCCAGCGCCGCAGGACCGTCGTGGCGATCGCCGTGCTCTCCCCGCTCTCCTACATCCTGGTGCTGACGGCGATGGTCTTCACCCCGGTGAGCCTGGTGGCGCCCGCGCGCGAGGTCTCGATCCTGTTCGCCGCGCTCCTGGGCGCGCACCTGCTGCGCGAGGGCGATCTCGCGCGGCGAGTCATCGCGGCGGCGGGCATGGTGCTGGGAATCGCGGGGTTGGCGCTGGGGTAGAATTCGGGCAACGCGACACCACGGCCGCCCGATGCCTTCCCTCTCCTCTTCCCCGGCCTGGCAGGCGCTCGTCGCCCACCGCGATGCGCTCGCGGGGCGCCGCATCGGCGAGCTGTGGGAGGACGATCCCGCGCGCGGCGACTCCTTCACCTTCCACTGCGCCGGCATCGCGGCGGATTTCTCCAAGCAGCGCGCCACGCCCGAGACGCTCGGCCTGCTGGTGGCCCTCGCGCGCGATCGCGGGCTGCCCGAGGCGATCGAGCGGCTGTTCACCGGCGAGCGCGTGAACCTGACCGAGAACCGCCCCGCGCTGCACACCGCGCTGCGCGGCGACGAACACGCCAGCGTGGATGGCCAGGACGTTCTGCCCGAAGTGCAACGCAACCGCGAGCGCATGCGCGTGGTGTCCCAGGCGGTGCGCGAGGGGTTGTGGAAGGGCCATACCGGCGCGCGCATCCGCAGCGTGCTCACTCTCGGGATCGGCGGCTCCTCGCTCGGCCCGCGGCTCGCGCTGGAGGCCCTGCGCGGGGACGCCGACGGCCCCGAGGTGCGTTTCGTGGCCAACGTCGACGGGGCAGAGTTCGATGACGCGATCGCGGGCCTCGATCCCGCCTCCACCCTGGTGGTGGTCGCCTCCAAGACCTTCACCACGCAGGAGACGATGGCCAACGCGATGGCCGCGCGCCGCTGGCTCGAGGCCTCGCTGGGAGCCGAGGCGCTCCCCAAGCACGTGATCGCGGCGACGGCCAACCTCGCCGCGGCCGGGCAATGGGGCATTCCCGAGTGCAACGTGTTCCCGTTCGCGGACTGGGTCGGTGGCCGCTTCTCGGTCTGGTCCTCGGTCGGCCTGCCGGTCGCGATCGGGATCGGCATGCACCGCTTCGAGCAGATGCTCGCGGGCGCGCACGCCGCCGACCTCGCCTTCCGCTCCGACCCGCTCGAGCGCAACGTCCCCGCGCTCGCGGCGCTGGTGGGCGTGTGGAACCGCAACCTCCTCGGAGCGGGCACGCTCGCGGTGCTGCCCTACGCCTCGCGCCTGGAGAGCCTGCCCGCATACCTGCAGCAACTCGAGATGGAGTCCAACGGCAAGCGCGTCGACGCCGAGGGCAACCCGCTCGAGGCGGCGAGCTGCCCGGTGGTGTGGGGCGGCGTGGGCACCCCGGGCCAGCATGCCTTTCACCAGTGGCTGCACCAGGGCACCGATCCCGTGGCCTGCGACTTCATCGTCGCGGCGCGTTCCCCGAGCGCGGCTCGCGAGCACCACGAGGTCCTGCTCGCGCACGCCTTCGCGCAGTCGGAAGCGCTGATGGAAGGGTTGGCCACGCCGCAGACGCACAAGGCCTGCCCCGGCGACCGGCCGAGCACCACCTACGTGCTGCCCGCGCTCGACGCCGTCCACCTGGGCGCGCTGCTCGCCCTCTACGAGCACAAGGTGTTCGCGCAGGGCGTGATCTGGGGCATCGACTCCTTCGACCAGTGGGGCGTGGAGCTGGGCAAGACCATCGCGGGCCGCATCCTGCCCGCCATGCGCGGCGGCGAGGTGGCGCTGCATCCGGCGACCCACCACCTGCTGGGCGTGACCCGCAAGCTCGCCAGGTAGAGGCCCGCGGTACGCCATGGCGAGCGACGACTTCAAGCGCATCATCGAGACCCTGCGCGTCGCCGTGGTCCTCACGGACGCGAAGGGCTGGATCCAGTACGCCAACTCGGCGCTCGCGGAGCTCGCGTCCCGCGAGGAGCGCACGCTCGCCGGCTCCGGGCTCGTGGAGCTCTTCGCCGAGGAGGATCGCAAGCGCGTGCAGCAGAACCTCGCGCGCGTGGGCGAGGGCAAGGCGAGCTCGGCGTTCTTCGACGGCATGCTGCACCCCGAAGGCGGGGCGGCGCGCTGGGTGAGCGTGGCGCTGCAGCCCGCGCTCGACAGCCGTGACCAGGCCGCCGGGGTCGTCGCGATCCTGCAGGACATCGGCACGCAGCGCGAAACCGACGAGGCGCTGAACCTCGTGACCGCCCGCCTGCTGGCGCTCGCCGAATCCGCGCCCGTGGCGATGATCGTCGAGACCGCGCCCGGCGACGTCGAGCTCGCCAACGACGCCCTCTGCCGGCTGCTGGGATTGCAGACGGCCGCGCAATCGCTCTCCGGCCTGCCGGTGAAGGAAGTGCTGGCGCGCTCTCCCGAGGCGGCCTCGCAGCTGGAGCGCTATCCGATCGAGGTGGAGGGCGAGCCCGTCGGCGCCATCTGGACGCTGCGCGGGGCGGGCAAGATGCCCACGGCGGTCAAGGGCGCGGACGAGATCGCGTTGATCGAGAAGATCGGCGAGGAGCTCTCGATCGCGCTGGAGGGCATGTCGGCGATCTCGATCCGAGCGCAGCAGATGGAGTTCGACCCGGCGCTGATCGCGCACTTCCAGCGCATCCGCCGCTCCACCGAGACCGCCATGGCCGCCATCGGCGACCTGGTGGACTTCTCGCGCCTCTCGGGCGGGGTGGTGCTGCACCCGGCCCGCTTCGGTCTGCGCCCGGCGCTCGCCGACCTCATCTCGCGCGTGGCCCCCAACGCCGAGGAGCACGGCTGCCGCCTGCGCATGAAGGTCGAGCAGGACGTGGCCGACACGCTCGAGGGCGACGTCGAGCGCCTGGAGCTGGTGTTGAAGAACCTGCTCGACAATGCCTTCGCGCTGCTGCCCGGCTCCACCGTCACCCTGCAGATCACGCCCGAATACGAGACCGAATCGGGCATCCAGCTCTCGTTCGCCGTGATCGCGGAGGTGCTGCCGGGCAGCGCACACGCCTCGCGCGCGCTCGACGCCGGCATGGGCGTGGCGGTCGCCAAGTTCATGGTGACCGCGATGCAGGGAACCCTCCAGGTCGCCACCCGCGTGGGGCCCGATCCGCTCTACGCCTTCACCATCGAGTTCCCCGTGGGACCGGCGCCGATCGCGCCGCCACGGCTCACCTACGCCTCGCTCGTGACCATGCCCGTGCTGGTGGTTTCCGGGGAGCCCGAGCAGCGGCTGCACCTCGCCAACATCCTGCGTGGGTGGCGCATGGTGCCGCTCGAGGCCGACAACGCCTCCATGGCGATGGCGCTGCTCGAGCGCCTGAGCCAGGAGAACACGCCCATCCCGCTGGTGATCCTGTCGAACAGGCTGCCCGTGCAGGACGGCTTCCTCCTCGCCTTCCGCATCAAGCACCACCCGCAGTTCCGCTCGACGCTGGTGATGATGCTGTCCTCGGAGGGCAGGCCCGGCGACGCGATCGCCTGCCGCGAGAACGGCATCGCGGCCTACATGCGCTACCCGATCAACGATCGCCAGCTGCACGAGGCGATCGTCGCGGTGACGGGGGCCTCGGTGGACGCGGACGAGACACCGACGCTGGTCACGCGCCATTCGCTGCGCGAGAAGAGGAAGGGCGCCACCATCCTGCTGGTCGACCGCAACCGCGACAGCCAGATCCTCGCCGCGCACATCCTCGGCCGCCTCGACTGCAGCGTCGTGGTGGCGCAGGACCTCGCCGAGGCCACCGCGGCGCTCGACCAGGACGTCTACGACATGGTGCTGGTGGACACCTCGCTCAAGGGGCTGGACGGCGCCGACGCGGCCGCGGTGCTGCGCTCGCGCATCACCCGCGATCCGGAAGCGGCGGTGCTGGTGGCGGTGAGCCTCGACCACTCGCCCAAGTATCGCGAGGCGCGGCTCGCCGAGGGCTTCAATGCCACGGTCGCAAAGCCCTTCCGCAAGGACGACCTGAGCGCACTGCTCGCCGAAGCGCGGCGCGCGACGCCGGCGTGACCGGTCGTTGAACGCCGCGCTGCGCATCTTGCGCTTCTGGCCGGGCGCGCTGCTGCTGCTGTGGATCGCGGCGGGCCTGCGCTCGATCGCGCTCGGCAAGGATGTCAACTGGGACCTCAAGAACTACCACTGGTACAACGCCTGGGCGGTGCTCAACGGACGGGTCGGCTACGACGTGGCGCCCGCGCAGCTGCAGACCTACCACAACCCCCTCGGCGACCTGCCCTTCTACGGGCTGGTGCATGCGATCCAGAACCCGCGCACCGTCGCGTTCATCATGGCGCTGCCGGTCGCGGTGGCTGCCTACTTCCTGCTGCGGACGCTCCTGCTCCTCTTTCCCTTCGACCGCGACCGGGCGAACGGCGTGGTCTGGATCGTGGCGGCGGCGCTCATCGGGCTCACCGGGGGAGGCGGGATCGCGGCCTGGGGAACGACCTTCAACGAGTGGCCGTCCATCGCGCTGGTGATGGCGGCGCTGTGGCTCGCCGTCCGGGCAGCCATCGAGGGAGAGGGTCGCCGGCCCTTTGCCTGCGTCGCCGGCGGCTTCCTCGTGGGTTGCGCCATGGGCCTCAAGCTCACCTTCGCGGCGTACGCGCTCGGCTTCCTCGCCTCGTGCATGGCGTACGGAACCCTGGCCGAGCGGCTGAAGCGGCCGCTCGTGGCCGGGATCTTCATCGGGCTGGGGTTCCTGGCGACCTACGGCTGGTGGGGATGGATCCTCTGGCGCGAGTTCGCCAACCCGTTCTTCCCCTACTTCAACTCGGTTTTCCAGTCGCCGTGGTGGTCGCCGGTCGACTTCTTCGACCGCAACTTCGGCCCGCGCAACTGGCGCCAGGCGATCTTCTTCCCGCTCTATTTCGCGCGCGAGCCCCTGCTCGTGGCCGAGATCAGCTTCCGCGACTGGCGATTCTCCGCGCTGTTCGTTCTGGCCCTGGTGTCATGGGCGGTTTCCCGCTGGCGCAACCTGCGCGAGAACCCCAACGCGCCGCCACCGCCGCCGGCGCCGAGCGATGCCGCGTGGCGCATCCTCGCGCTGTTCGCCCTCGTCTCCTACCTTGCCTGGCTCAAGGTCTTCGGCATCTATCGCTACCTCGCGGCATTGGAGGTCCTCTCCGGCGCGCTGATCGTGGGCTGCGTGCTGTACATCGCGCCGCGAGGGCGCGTGCGCATGGTCATCGTGGTCGTGCTGACCGGCCTGTTGGTCGGCACGACGCGCATGGGGGGCGGCTGGGGCCGCGCCGAGTTCGGCAAGACCTATTTCGACCTGGTCGCGCCCGAGCTGGCGCCCAACGCCCTGGTGATCATCGGCTATAGCTATCCGTTGGCCTACGCCGCGCCGTTCTTCCGTGCCGATGCCCGTTTCGTCTCTCCCGCCAACAACTTCATCATGCCGGGCGAGTCCCACCGCCTGGCCAGGCAGGCTGACGAGCTGATTCGCGGCCATCGCGGCCCGCTCTACCAGCTGCAGATCGACCCCGTATTGGCCCAGGACCCGCGTACCCTGGCGTACTTCGGGCTCGTTCGCGACGAGCCCGGTTGCCGCCGCGTCCGCTCGAGCTACGACAACAACCAGCTGCGGATCTGTCCGCTGCGGCGCAGCGGGTCGTAGGCCCGCCTCAGGCGCGCTTCTTCAACACGACCCGATCGTTACCGAGCCTCGAGCAGGGCCTGCGCGAGCTCGGCGAATCCGTGCGAGCCGCGAGAGGGGGTAACCCATGCGGGCAGGCGCGTCATGAGCTCTTCCATGTCACGCACGTTCGCGACCCCCACGGCATTGGGGAAGAACTCGAACATCGGCTGGTCGTTGGGCGAATCGCCCGCGAACACGAACGCTTCCCGCGCCGCGTCGATGTCGATCGCGAACTCCTCGCGCATCATCAGGCGCGTGGTGGAGAGCTTGTCGTAGCCGCCGAACCACCCGTTCACGTGGATCGAGCTCGCCTTCGCGGTGAGCCCCTCCTCCTGCATGATCGAGACGATGCGCTGCACGTCTCCCATCGCGAGCGGCGCCACGTCCTCGCGGAAGTCGATGGCGAGGTCGGCCTCGCGGTACGGCTGGTCCGAGGCGATGGCCGAGCCCGGCACCTCGCGCAGCACGCGCTCGGCGATCGAGCCCAGGCGCGCGCGCCGCAGGGCCCTTTCCTCGTCGCCCACGACATGGCGCTTCACCAGCTTGCGGCCGCCGCGGTCGTAGCGGAACCAGAACGCGCCGTTCTCGCCCACCACGGCATCCACGGGCCACATGCGCGCAATGTGGTCGCACCAGCCGGCGGGGCGGCCGGTCACGGGAACCACGAGGAATCCGGCCTCGTGCAGGCGCTCCAGCGCGGCATAAGCCACCGCGGGGAGCTGCCCCTCGAGGGTGAGCGTGTCGTCGATGTCGGTGAGCACGCCGCGGATCGCCTTCCGCGCGAGCGGCGAAAACTCAGCGAGGGGCTTCAAACCAGGCCTGGAACGCGTGGCGCTCCGCCGCGCTCATGTGCAGGCCGCACTTGCTGCGGCGCCAGAGCACGTCGTCGGCCGAAAGGGCCCACTCGTGGTCGCGCATGTACGAGACCTCGCGCTCGGTGAGGCCGGCCCCGAAGTAGCGCCCGAGGTCCTTGAGGCTGCGCGCATCCCCCAGCACGGTGGGGGTACGGGAGCCGTGGCGGCGGACGACGCCGTCCACGAGGTCGCGGCCCATCTCCCCGTAGCGCTCGCTCATCTCGTCGCGGAAGCGGTTGAAGTGCGGCACGTCGCCGCCCGGCAGCGCCTGCGTCGCGGTCCACGGGCGCTTCAGGCCCGGGAAGAACGGCTCCAGGCGCTCCATCGCCTCCTCGGCGAGGCAGCGATAGGTCGTGAGCTTGCCGCCGAAGACCGTGAGCAGCGGCGCCTTGCGATCGACGTGGTCCACCTTGAGCACGTAGTCGCGCGTCACCTGCGATGCGTTGGCCTCGCCGTCGTCATAGAGGGGCCGCACGCCTGCGTAGCTCGACACCACGTCGGCGTGCGCGATCGGCTTGGCGAGGTAGCGATTGACCGCGGCGACCAGGTAGTCGGTCTCCTCGGGGCTGATCTCGCGGGCGCTCTCGATGTCCCCCACCGGGATGTCGGTCGTGCCGATGAGGCTGAACTTGTCCTGGTACGGGATCACGAACACCACGCGCTGGTCGGGGTTCTGCAGGATCCAGGCGTGGCCCTGCGAATGCACCTTGGGCACGATGATGTGGCTGCCCTTCACCAGCCGCACGCGGCCCTTGATCGCGTCGCCTTCCACGCGGTCGAGCACGTCCATGACCCAGGGGCCGGCCGCGTTCACGAGCGCCCGCGCGCGCAGCATGCGCTTGTTGCCGAGGGCGTCGCTCACCTCGGCCTCCCAGGTGTCGCCGATGCGGTGCGCTCGCTCGAAGCGCGTGCGCACATGGATGGCCGCGCCCTTCTCGCGCGCCGACATCGCGTTGATGAGCGTGAGGCGCGCGTCGTCCACGCGGCAGTCCGAGTAGACGAAGGCGTCGCGGATGTCGCCCCTGAAGCCCGCGCCGTACTCCAGGTGCGGGAAGGCGACCGCCTTGGAGCCGGGCAGCGTGATGCGACCGCCCAGGTGGTCGTAGAGGAAGAGGCCCGCGCGGATCATCCACACCGGGCGCATGGTGGTGTCGTGCGGCAGGACGAAGAGCAGCGGCCGGATGATGTGCGGCGCCAGGCGCAGCATCACCTCGCGCTCGCGCAGCGACTCGCGCACCAGGCGGAACTCGTACTGCTCGAGGTAACGCAGCCCGCCGTGGATCAACTTCGAGCTCCAGCTGCTGGTGGCGCTGGCGAGGTCGTCCTTCTCCACCAGCGCGACCTTCAGGTCGCGGCCCGCGGCGTCGCGCGCGATGCCGGCACCGTTGATGCCGCCACCGATGACGAGGAGGTCGAGGATCTCGCCGTTCATTGGGCGAATCCTCCGAAGCGCGCGCACCAGAGTATCCCGATCATGGTCTTGGTGTCGGTGATCACCCCGTCGCGCACCCACTCGACGGCATCGTCGATCTTCGCCTCGAAAGTCTCGAGGTGCTCGCCGACGTCGAGCTTCGCGCCCACGTGCGTGAGGCTCCGGGCGGCGTAAAGGTGGATCACCTCGTTCGAGTAGCCGATGCACGGGTCCATCGTCATGACCCGGTGCCACTGCGCGGCCTCGTAGCCGCACTCCTCGATCAGCTCGCGCTTCGCCGTCTCGAGCGGGTCCTCGCCGGGCTCGAGCTTGCCGGCCGGCAGCTCGAAGAAGTGGCGCCGCTTGGGATAGCGGTACTGGCGTTCGAGCAGGATGGTGCGCTCGTCCACGTAGGCGAGCATCATCACCGCGCCGGGATGCTCGACGTATTCGCGCCAGGCCGAGTGCCCGTCGGGCAGCCGCACCTCGTCGCGCTTCACCTTGAGCAGCCCCCCGTCGTAGGCGAGCCTGGAGGACACCCCCGTCTCGGTGAAGTCTCCGTGGACCTCCGGTGGCTTCGCCATCAGGCCCGCCCCCGTCGGCGAAGACGTGTCCCGCGTTTGCTCCCTCTCCCTTGGGAGAGGGTTGGGGAGAGGGTGCTCACATCGATGCAGTGATGGCGCGCGCGCACAAGTCGAGCAGCGGCCCAGGGACGATGCCGAGCACCAGGGTCGCGATGGCGGTGCCCGAGAGCAGCCAGCGCGCGTCGCGCCGCGGCTCGAGCGTCATCTCGCCGGACGGCGCCTCCATGTACATGAGGCGCACGATCCGCAGGTAGTAGAACGCGCCGATCAGCGACATCACGACCGCGAACACGACGAGCGCTGCGTAGCCCGCCTCCCAGGCCGCCTGCAGGACCGCGAACTTCGCCATGAACCCGACCGTGGGCGGCAGGCCCACGAGGGAGAACATGACCAGCAGCATCACCAGCGCGTACCAGTGCGACTTCTGGTTGAGGCCCCTGAAGTCGTCGATCTCCTCGGCCTCGAAGCCCGCGCGCGACAGCAGCAGGATCATGCCGAAGGAGCCCAGCGTCGTGATCGCATAGGTCACGACGTAGAACATCGCCGAGCTGTAGCCGTTGTCGTTGCCGGCGAGGATGCCGGCGGTCATGAAGCCCATGTGCGCGATGGTGGAGTACGCCAGCATCCGCTTGAGGTTGGTCTGGGCGATGGCCACGACGTTGCCCAGGCCGATCGAGAGCACGGCGAGCACCAGCAGCATCTGCTGCCAGTCCGCGGTCATGCCCTGCAGGCCGTTGGCGAGCAGCCGCATGATGAAGGCGAAGGCGGCGATCTTGGGAGCGGCGCCCACGAAGAGCGTGGCCGGGGTGGCCGCTCCGTGGTAGACGTCCGGGATCCACATGTGGAACGGGGCGGCGCCGAGCTTGAAGGCGATCCCGGCCACGACGAACACGAGGCCGAAGACCGCGAGCACCTGGTGCGCCTGGTTGTGCTCGATCGAGAAGGCCACGCGCGTCAGCTCCAGCGAGCCGGTCGCGCCGTAGATCATCGACAGGCCGTAGAGCAGCAGGCCCGAGGAGAGCGCGCCCAGGACGAAGTACTTCATCCCGGCCTCGGTGGCGCGCGCCGAGTCGCGCTGCAGGGCCACCATGGCGTACTGCGACAGCGCCATGAGCTCCAGGCCCAGGTAGAGGGTGAGGAAGTGGTGCGCCGAGATCATCACCATCATCCCGAGCGTGCCGAACACCGCCAGGCACAGGAATTCACCCGTGAGGAGGCCGCGAAGCTGCAGGTAGGTGCGGCTCATGACCAGCGTGGCGGCCACGGTGAGGAGCGTGGCCACCTTGAGGACCTGGGACATGAGGTCCGCCACGAACATGCCCTGGAAGGTCACGAGCGTGGGGCGCCCGGTGGAGTAGGCGGCGAGCGCCGCCGTGCCCACCAGCGAGACGATGGCGAGCCAGTAGGTGACGTGGCGGTCTTCCTCGCGCAGGAAGGCGTCCACGACCAGGAGGGCGAGCACGCAGAGCGCCAGCGCGATCTCCGGGATCGCGGGCGAGAGGGTGGAGAGCGAGAAGGTGGCGGTGTTCATGCGCGCCTTACAGCTTGGACTGCGCGACGTGCCGCAGCAGCTCGGTGAGGGTCGGGTTCATGACGTCGCCCAGCGGCCTGGGATAGAGCCCCACCCAGAGCACGGCGATCGCGAGCAGCACCAGGAAGACGAGCTCGCGCCGGTTCACGTCCGTGAGCTGCGCGACGTCGTCGTTGGCGACCGCCCCGTAGATCACGCGCTTGGTCATCCAGAGCGTGTACGCCGCGCCGAAGATGAGCGTGGTGGCGGCGAGGAACGCGTACCAGAAGTTCACCTTGATCGCGCCCAGGATCACCATGAACTCGCCGATGAAGCCGCTGGTGCCGGGCAGGCCGGAGTTGGCCATGGCGAAGAGCACGAAGAAGGCCGAGAAGACCGGCATCCTGTTGGCCACGCCGCCGTAGGAGGAGATCTCGCGCGAGTGCACGCGGTCGTAGAGCACGCCCACGCAGAGGAACATGGCGGCCGAAATGAAGCCGTGCGAGATCATCTGGATCATCCCGCCCAGGAGCCCGTCGCCGTTGAAGATGAAGAAGCCCAGCGTCACGAAGCCCATGTGCGAGATCGACGAGTAGGCGATCAGCTTCTTCATGTCCTGCTGCACCAGCGCCACCAGGCCGATGTAGACCACCGCGATGAGCGAGAGCGTGATCATCAGCCAGTCGAGCGCGAGCGAGGCGTCGGGCGCGATCGGCATGTTGAAGCGCAGGAACCCGTAGCCGCCGATCTTGAGCGTGATCGCCGCGAGGATCACCGAGCCGCCCGTGGGCGCCTCCACGTGCGCGTCCGGCAGCCACGTGTGCACCGGCCACATCGGCACCTTGACCGCGAAGGACATGAGCATCGCGAGGAACACCAGCACCTGGGCCGTGAACGAGAGCGGCAGGCGGTGGTAGTCGAGGATCTCGAAGCTGCCGTTGCTCTGCACGTACAGGTAGATGAAGGCCGCCAGCATCAGCAGCGACCCCATCAGCGTGTAGAGGAAGAACTTGACCGCGGCGTACACGCGGTTGGGCCCGCCCCACACCCCGATGATGAGGAACATCGGGATCAGCATCGCCTCGAAGAAGACGTAGAACAGGATCGCGTCGAGCGCGCCGAAGACGCCGTTGATGAGCCCCGACTGGATCAGGAACGCGCCCAGGTACTGGCCGACCTTGTCGGTGATCACCTCCCAGTGCGCCACGACCACCAGCACGGTCATGAGGCTGTTCAGGAGGATCAGCGGCATCGAGATGCCGTCGGCGCCCAGGTGGTAGTTCACGTTGAAGCGCGCGATCCAGGGCGCGTTCTCGACGAACTGCATCGTCGCGACCGGCTGGAACTGCGTCCAGAGCGGGATGCACACCAGGAAGCCCGCGATCGAGCCCACGAGCGCGAGCCACCGGGCGGGCGCGGGCCTGGCATCGTCGCCCATGGCGAGGACCGCCACGCCGAAGGCGATGGGCACCCAGATGGAAAGCGAGAGGAGGTACGAAGGCATCGTTGTTGTTATGTCTGTGGCGGCGCTTAGAACTTGCGCAGGTAGAGCCAGAAGAAGGTGAGGAACGCGAACACGCCGAAGATCATCGTGAACGCGTAGTGGTAGATGTAGCCGGTCTGGACCCTGCGGGACACGCCGGCGAACCAGCCGATGAGCCCCGCGGTGCCGTTCACCATGATCCCGTCGATCACGGTCTTGTCGCCCCACAGCCAGAGGCCCGTGCCGAGGCGGCGCGCGCCGCCCGCGAAGAACCAGTCGTTGAACTCGTCGAAGCCGTACTTGCGCTCGAGGATGACCGGTATCACGCCCAGCGCCTGCTTGATCCTGCCGGGCAGGTCGGGGCGGAAGATGTAGAGGAACAGGGCGAGGAGGAAGCCGCCGACGGCCAGCCAGAAGGGCGGCGTGGTCACGGCGTGAGCCATCATGGCCCAGGGGCCGTGCCACTCGCGCTTGAGCGCCGCCATCGTCTCGGTGGCGGCGATCGACGAGCCGAACCAGTCGCCGTAGAGCATCGGGCCGACGGTGAGCCCGCCGATGAAGATCGACGGGATGGCGAGCAGGATGAGCGGCACGGTCACGACCCAGGGAGACTCGTGCGGCGGGCCGTGGTGCTCCTCGTGATGCGGCTCCTCGGGCGCGTGCGACCTGGCCTCGCCCGGCTTGACGTCGCCATGGGCATGGGGGTCGTCATGGCCGAAGCGCTCCTTGCCGTGGAACGCGAAGAACACCAGGCGGAAGGAGTACACCGCGCTCACGAACACGCCCGCCATCGCGAGGATCCAGGCGAAGGTGGCGCCCGGGGTCTTCGACAGGTGCGCCGCCTCGACGATGGTCTCCTTGGAGAAGAACCCCGAGAACGGCGGCAGGCCGGCGTTGGCGATCGCGCCGATCAGCACCGTGAGGTAGGTGATCGGCATGTACTTGCGCAGCCCGCCCATCTTGCGCATGTCCTGCTCGTGGTGCAGCGCGATGATGACCGAGCCCGCGCCGAGGAAGAGCACCGCCTTGAAGAACGCGTGCGTCATCAGGTGGAAGATGCCGACCGAATAGGCGCCGGCGCCGAGCGCCACGGTCATGTAGCCCAGCTGCGAGAGCGTCGAGTACGCCACCACGCGCTTGATGTCGTATTGCACCAGCGCGATGAGCGCCATGAAGAACATGGTGATGGCGCCGATCACGATCACGAACGAGAGCGCCGTGGTCGAGAGCTCGAAGAGCGGCGACATGCGCGCCACCATGAAGATGCCCGCCGTCACCATCGTGGCCGCGTGGATCAGCGCCGAGATGGGGGTCGGGCCCTCCATCGAGTCCGGCAGCCACACGTGCAGCGGGAACTGCGCGCTCTTGCCCATCGCGCCGATGAAGAGGCAAATGCAGATGAGGGTCATCAGCGACCAGCCCTGGCCGGGGATGACCTCGACCACGGCGCGCGACAGGCGCGGGGCCTCGGTGAAGACCGGGGCGTAGTCGAGCGTGCCGAACACGGCGAACACCAGGCCCACGCCCAGCAGGAAGCCGAAGTCGCCCACGCGGTTCACCAGGAAGGCCTTGAGGTTGGCGTAGATCGCCGTGGGCCGCGTGAACCAGAAGCCGATCAGCAGGTAGGAGACCAGGCCCACCGCCTCCCAGCCGAAGAAGAGCTGGAGGAAGTTGTTCGCCATCACCAGCATCATCATCGAGAAGGTGAAGAGCGATATGTAGGCAAAGAAGCGCTGGTAGCCCGGGTCGTCGGCCATGTAGCCGATGGTGTAGACGTGCACCATGAGCGACACGAAGGTGACCACGCACATCATGGTCACGGTGAGCCGGTCGACCAGGAAGCCCACCTGCAGCTTCCAGCCTTCGCCCGCGAGCCAGGTGTAGACCTCGGCATCCAGGCGGGCGCCGCCGTAGACCTGCCAGAGCGCCGCAGCCGAGGCCAGGAAGGAGACGGTGACCGAGGCAATGGTCACGGTATGCGCGAACGTGCGCCCGAGCTTCCAGCCGAGGAAGCCCGCCAGGATCGCGCCCACCAGGGGCGAGAACGCGGCGATGCAGGAGAGGGTGTAGAGCGTCATCCCTTGAGGCTCCCCAGGTCGTCCACGTTGATGGATCGCAGGTTCCGGAAGAGCGCCACCAGGATCGCCAGGCCGATGGCCGACTCGGCCGCCGCCACGGTGAGGATGAAGAACACGAACACCTGCCCCGAAAGGTCGTTCAGGTGGTGCGCGAAGGCGATGAAGTTCATGTTGACCGCGAGCAGCATCAGCTCGATCGCCATCAGCAGCACGATCAGGTTCTTGCGGTTCATGAAGATGCCGACCACGCCGATGGCGAAGAGGAGCGCGCCCAGCACGAGGAAGTGGTTCAGCGGGATCACGGCGCTCCTCCCGGCTTCGCGGTCGGCTCGCCCGGCGGCGCGGAAGGCGCCGCGAGCGCCTCGGGCGCCATCTTCACGATGCGCAGGCGCCCGCCCTTGGTCGCCGCGAGCTGTGTCGCCGCGTCCTGGTACTTGGTCTCCTTGCGGCTGCGCAGCGTGATCGCGATGGCCGCGACGATGGCCACCAGCAGCACGATGGCCGCGAGCTCGAAGGCGTACACGTAGTCGGTGTAGAGCACGTGGCCCAGGGCCTTGGTGTTGGAGAAGCCCGGCGGCGGCGCTCCCGCCGAGGCGTCCGGCCGGGCGCCGCGCAGCAGCAGCAGCACCATCTCCGCGGCCATGAGGATGCCCACGCCCGCGGCGAGCGGCAGGTTGCCCCAGAAGCCCTCGCGCAGCCGGTCGAGGTTGATGTCGAGCATCATCACGACGAAGAGGAACAGCACCATCACCGCGCCCACGTAGACCAGCACCAGCGTGATGGCGAGGAACTCCGCGTAGAGCAGCAGCCACAGCCCCGCGGCGGTCACGAACGAGAGCACCAGGAAGAGCGCCGCGTGCACCGGGTTGCGCACCAGGATCACCGCGAGCGCCGAGCCCAGCAGGACGGCGCCGAAGAGGTAGAAGAGGATCAGGGAGAAGGACATCGTTGTGTTTGTTTTGGCCTGCGGCCCCTCTAGCGGTAGCTGGCGTCCTCGCCCCGGGCCGAGGCGATCTCGGCCTCGTACCGGTCGCCGATCGCGAGCAGCATGGGCTTGGTGTAGACGGTCTCGTTGCGCGCCTCGAAGTGGAACTCGTGGATGTCGGTCTCGACGATCGAGTCCACCGGGCAGCTCTCCTCGCAGAAACCGCAGTAGATGCACTTCACCAGGTCGATGTCGTAGCGCGTGGTGCGGCGCGTGCCGTCCCCGCGCTCCTCGCTTTCGATGGTGATGGCGAGCGCCGGGCACACCGCCTCGCACAGCTTGCAGGCGATGCAGCGCTCCTCCCCGTTGGGGTAGCGGCGCAGCGCGTGCAGGCCGCGGAAGCGCACGCTCTTGGGCGTCTTCTCCTCGGGATACATCACGGTGATCTTGCGGGCGAAGAGGAAGCGCCCGGTGAGCATGAGGCCCTTGCCCAGCTCCTTGAGGAGCAGGCTCGAAAGGACGGTTCCGACGCGGCTCATGGGTGCCTTCCGAACCAGATGGAGAAATAGGTGCTCGCGAACGGCTCCATCATCATCACGCCCACGACGGCGATCCAGATGAGCGTGAGCGGGATGAACACCTTCCAGCCCAGCCGCATGATCTGGTCGTAGCGGTAGCGCGGGAAGGAGGCCCGCACCCAGAGGAACACGAACATCAGGAAGGCGACCTTGGCGAGCAGCCACCAGATCCCCGGCGCCGCGAGCCACGAAAGCGGCGCGCCCGCCTCGCGCAGGAAGGCGAAGTTGAAGGGCGAGAGCCAGCCGCCCATGAAGACGAGCGAGGAGATCACCGAGATCAGGATCATGTTCGCGTACTCGGCGAGGAAGAACACCGCGAACATCATCCCGGAGTACTCGACGTGGAAGCCGGCCACGATCTCGCTCTCGCCCTCGGCCACGTCGAAGGGGTGGCGGTTGGTTTCCGCGAGGCCCGCGATGTAGTGGATCACGAAGAGCGGGAAGAGCGGCAGCCAGAACCACTCGAACAGGCCCCAGTTGCCGTCC